>TARA_B100001093_G_scaffold207303_1_pt1 | contig 28497 bp, 18 predicted proteins | sample TARA_B100001093 | Tara Oceans TARA_B100001093 (sample SAMEA2623116) | marine metagenome | biome: marine biome (ENVO:00000447); feature: surface water layer (ENVO:00002042); material: "saline water (ENVO:00002010), including plankton (ENVO:xxxxxxxx)" | depth 5 m | reverse complement strand
GGCGGTCCTCCGAAGAAGAGCGGCCCACCCGGTCCCTCGAAAGGTGGCCCGTCCGGCGGTCCTCCGAAGAAGGGCGGTCCACCTGGTCCCTCGAAAGGTGGCCCATCCGGCGGTCCTCCGAAGAAGGGCGGCCCACCCGGTCCCTCGAAAGGTGGCCCATCCGGCGGTCCTCCGAAGAAGAGTGGTCCACCTGGTCCCAAGCGCGGTCCCCCTCGCTGAACGTGAGGGGCTACCATGGTTCAACTACCTGAATTTGGCAACATACGGTTTGACGGTACACTTCGACCGTCCCAATCTGCAGCTGTCTCGCTGCTCTATCCGCAAATACAACGTGGTGAAAAGAGGCTCTATGTGGTGGCCCCGCCTGGCTCTGGAAAAACGGTTTTGGGTCTGTTTATTTGGTCCGACTTGATCAAGAAGCCAGCACTTGTCCTTTCGCCTAATTCTGCAATACAAGCACAGTGGGCCGCACGTACATCGCTGTTTGATTTGGATGGTAAAGAAGCATTTGTGAGTACGGATCCGAAAAACCCAGGTTTGCTTACGTCCCTCACCTACCAATCGATTACACTACCCCAGAGGGGTGGGGGAGATTTGGATTTGGATGCACTTGAGCTTTGGGCTGAAAAACTCATTTCCGAGGGAGAGGCATCAGACCATGAAGAGGCATCTGCATGGCAAATGGATTTGCTTCAACGCAACAAAAAATACTACACATCTCGACTTTCGATTTACAGGAAAAAGATTCGAGATGAAGTTTCTTCTCAAGGCGAAGCACTTTCAATCTTGAGTGACAGTGCGAAACAAAACCTTGAGATTCTCAAAAAAGCTGAAATTGGCCTTATCATTCTAGACGAATGTCACCACCTCATGCATCACTGGGGGCGCATTCTTTCCGAAGTTCGGGAGTTTTTTGGCGACCCAGTTGTTTTGGGACTCACTGCAACTCCGCCTGAAGGCGACGGATTTGCCGACGCCGATGTCAAACGATATGACGATTTTTTCGGACCCATAGATTACACCGTTCCCGTTCCCGCACTCGTGCGCGACAGTAACCTTGCGCCATACCAAGATCTGTGTTATTTCGTACGACCTGCCCCTCATGAAATGAAGTATATCGCAAGCGTTGACGACGAATTTGAAGAACTGCTCGGAGAATTACGGACTCCAGGTCCGGTTGACTCGGATAGGGTTCCTTATCTCGATCAATGGGTATTTGAGGAATTGAATAAGCGAACGACATCAACTGGTAAATCGCTGACGTGGGACAAGTATGAGCAAAAAAACTCAACGTTTGCTCTCGCGGCTCAACGATTTATGCAGCAACACATGATTCCATTGCCCGAGGGAGTTCCATCTGTTGTCATCGAAGAGGGTGACCCGTCATTCACACGTATCAGTATGCTTCGAACGGTCTTGGACCGATATGTACGTCATGGCTTGCGGCGATCGAAAAGGACTGAGGACCACGAACTTTCTCAATCCGTTGTCGACAGACTTCGTCTTCTTGGAATTCAAATCACTGAAACCGGCTCTCGTCCATGCGCTTCTCCGGTCGGCCGGGTGATGGCTTATGCTTCTGCAAAGGTGGCTGCTGTCAACGAGATTCTTACTGTTGAAATGGAAAGTCTCGGCGAAGGTATTCGTGCAGTAGTTGTGACTGATTTTGAGAAAACCTCAGCCACTGCACTTGTTCAAGGGGTTCTTGATGATGAAGCGGGGGGTGCAATCTCAGTGTTGAGATCGCTTGTTGCCCATCCCTCAGGTGACCTCCTAGACCCAATTCTCATGACTGGCAGTACGGTTTTGGTTGACGATGATTTGAGTGACAGATTTGTTGAACGAGCGAATCGATGGATTTCAGAAAACCAACTTACCGTTTCGCTTGAGGTTCGAATCCATGATGGCTATCACGAAATTCACGGAAGAGGGAAAGATTGGATACCGAGATACTACTCGATGATGATCACAGAATTGTTCCAGGAAGGTTTTACTCGATGCCTCGTTGGAACTCGTGGTTTGCTTGGAGAAGGTTGGGATGCGTCGCGAATCAACGTACTCATCGACATGACAAGTGTCACGACAAGCATGAGTATCAATCAATTGCGAGGTCGTTCGATTCGAATCGACAAACATTGGCCTGAGAAGGTCGCCAACAACTGGGATATCATTTGTATCGCTGAAGAATTCACCAAAGGATTTGATGATTATGAGCGGTTTAAACGCAAACATAAGCAACTGTACGGCGTTTGCGATGATGGTACCATCGAGAAGGGCGTCGGCCACGTTCATGCAGCTTTCAATGATGTCCGTCCCGAAGGAGTGAGTGAAAGTATTACCATGTTCAACACTGAAATGATGGAGCGAGCGAAGAATCGACCAAAAACACGTGAATTATGGGGCATCGGCCAACCGTTCGGTTCAGAGATTAAACCTGCGATTGAAGCAAAAGCACCTACAGGATTTGCCACCGGCTTTCAATACGGTCAAGCCAAGCAGCAGTGGACGAATGAATCGCTCACCTTAGCCATTGGCGAGACGATTGTAGCATCATTCCAAGAATTAGGGCAGATGACTCGGCATTGCTCACCTCATGGCGGTGACCGAGGTGGTGGCTGGCTTCGGTACCATCTTCATCATTCATCCCCGGATGAAGCAGAACTGTTTTCTCAATCCCTAGCCGAGGTACTTGGACCATTGGAGAAGGCTCGGTACGTCATCAGCCGTTCATCGAAATTCATGAAAGATACATGGTTGTCAAAGTTCATGCCAGAAGTCCTCGCTCAATTCCTTCGAAAGGAAGTAAGTTCAATTCAGATGTACCACATGGTGCCCTCGAAGCTCGCATCATCAGTTGAGTTAGCAGAGGTTTTTCTTCGACATTGGTCGCACTATGTGAGCCCTGGCGCCATTACCTATGCTCGTAGCGAGTCAGGTAAGGAATTCGTTACTACGTTGAAGCGGCGCGGACTCGGTCCCAAGGTGGGGCTTCACAAGAAGCGAGTCTATCTATGAAGTAGATTCGCATTGTTGGCAAAATATTGTTCTACCACTGTGGAGTGAACAGAACGATTTTTGGCATTTTGTGCACTTGAAGTGGTATTGATTCACCGTACGTGTGCATGACATGAAACTGCACTGATGGACGCTGGTTTTTGCGTCAGTTTGCGCGTCCCAAAAAGAACTTGATTCTTTACTTGCCGGGGAATTTCTCGACTCGACACTGTGCTGCTGTGAGGGTAGTGTCTGAAACGAACTTGGCGGAGGTGCAGATTGCTTTGGTTGTGTCTGAGGCTTGACTCGGTTACCCAATCCTCCGGTTTGCTTGGTTTCTCCTCGCAGGCTTGGAAGAATGATGACTGCAACACCCAAGATTGCAAAGATGAGGCTGCAGAACGATGTACAGATCTGTCCAAAGTAATCTACACCTTGAACGACCATGGAGTAGTCTTCAGGATCGTCTTCCCAAAAGTATACTCTGAGGGTTGAATTTGAAGGAAAGGCGTTTTCTATACTTTCAAGACATGAAACCTCTGCACCATAGATGGCGTATGAGGTCGTTCCATTGTACGAAACATTCGCTCCAGGGTCGGCAACATAGGTGAATGCGACATAGGCACTGCAGTCATAATATGCAACGTCTTGGTACTGGTCGCATACCGTATAAGCGCCGTATTCGTCATATTCAGTTCGTTCATACACACATACCTCGAGATAACGAAGTTCTTCACCGTAGGTCGTTTCATTGGTAATTACAGCATCGGTAGGAACAGAATTTCGCTCAGAGTCTTCGGCAATAGCGGCCGCAGAGATTCCAAGGCTGGCCAGTCCAATGAGTGTGAGAACTATTCCAATAACCCTCATCCACAACCGTCCTTGATATGATGATTCAGTTGGCCATTATTTAATGGTTTCAGGTTCTGTTGAAGTTCGAGTCACTGAATATTTGCTTCAGCGTAGTCCCGCAGATTTGAGCGACTCAAGCAGGACTTGTCCGAGTTCTGACGGATCCATCGCACAAGCAATTCCTGCAGCTCTAAATGCTTCGAACTTTTCTTCTGCAGTCCCCTTCCCGCCCGAGATAATTGCTCCAGCGTGTCCCATTCGCTTTCCAGGCGGCGCGGTTGCTCCTGCAACGAATCCAACGATTGGTTTGGTGACGTTCTGTGCCGCCCATGCCGCAGCTTCTTGTTCGGCATTTCCACCGATTTCACCAATCATGATGATCGCTTTTGTTTGGGGGTCAGCTTGGAATGCTGCAAGGCATTCAATGAAGCCGGTTCCGTTCACGGGGTCACCTCCAATGCCGATACAGGTGGACTGTCCTTCATCGATGCTCATTGTTTGAGCGACAGCTTCGTAGGTCAACGTGCCCGACTTACTGACAATTCCGATTCGTCCCTTAGCATGGATGTGGCCAGGCATGATTCCGATTTTGGCACCTCCGGATTCCCCTGGGGTGATGATGCCAGGGCAATTTGGTCCAATCAATCGAATTCCTGGGCGGTTGTTGACATAAGCAACAGCTTTGACCATGTCAAGAGTTGGGATGCCTTCAGTGATGCACACCACAACGCCTTCGCCTTTGATACTATCAAACGCATCTGCAGCTTCCATGATGGCTTCGGCAGCGAAGGGCGGAGGGACATAGATGACGGTTGCATCAGCATCAGTTGCCTTGATTGCATCGCTCATACCGTTCCAAACTGGGAACTCCTTGCCCTGCAATTCCACGCTTTGACCGCCTTTTCCAGGAGTGCATCCACCCACGATGTTGGTGCCGTATTCAACCATTTTGTCGGCGTGGAACATTCCTTGCTTTCCGGTAATTCCTTGAACCAGAACCTTCGCATCTTCTTCAATCCAAATCGCCATTATTCTTCACCTCCAATGAGCGCCACAATCTTTTGAGCACCTTCTGCCAAATCACTTGCAGCGTGAATGTTGAGTGTTGAGGTGTCCAAGATTTTCTTCCCTTCCTCGACATTGGTTCCCGCGAGGCGTACCACCAGTGGCACTTCCAATGAAAGCGCCTCAGTCGCAGCAATCACGCCGCGGGCAATGATGTCGCATCGCATGATTCCACCAAAAATATTGACCAAGATTCCCTTAACATTCGGGTCTTCTAGGATAATTGAGAAAGCAGTCTTGACTTGTTCCTCATCTGCTCCACCCCCTACGTCCAAAAAGTTGGCAGGTTCTCCTCCATAGAGTTTGATTACGTCCATGGTGGCCATTGCTAAACCTGCACCGTTGACCAAGCAGCCAATATTTCCATCGAGTTTAACGTACGAAAGTCCAGTTTCTTTCGCACGTATCTCGACATCTTCTTCCTCTGAGAGGTCGCGTAGTTCGTCCCAGTTCTTGTGCCGGAATTCAGCGTTCTCGTCAAACGAAATTTTCGAATCAAGTGCTACGATTTCGTCGTTTCCTGTTCGCACCAGAGGGTTGATCTCAACCATTGCACAATCCTGTGATACGAACATATTGTACATGTTCGCCAGCATCTTCGAGAATGCCTTGAGAGCCACGCTGCGAAGGCCAAGCGCCATTCCTAGGTCACGCTTTTGGAAACCGAGAAGCCCGACGTTTGAATCGACGACGACTTTGTGAATTCGCTCAGGTGTATGTTCGGCGACTTCCTCAATGTCCATTCCACCTTCAGTCGATGCCATGATCAGGACAGATTTGTTATCGCGGTCCACCAAAAGGGCAAGATAGTATTCGTGTGCAATATCGCACCCTGCTTCGATGTAAAGGTTGTTGACTACTTTTCCTTCATCACCGGTTTGGATGGTGACCAAAATGTTTCCAAGAATGTTGGTTGCATAGGATTCTACTTCGTCTCGAGAGAAGGCGATTTTCACCCCACCATCCATCACATGCGCACGGGTTTCAGGATGGTATAACGTACCTTTGCCTCTCCCACCTGCGTGAATTTGTGACTTGACAGCAACAACTTTGCTTCCAAGAGCATCATAAGCGGCAAGAGCTTGTTCGACAGTCGTGCAGTGGACGCCGCTGAGTACGGCGACATTGTGTTCTCTCAGGAGGTTTTTCCCTTGATATTCGTGGATGTTCATGATGCTCTCCAATCATCCCAATGAAAGACCGTCTTTGAATACTTTGATTCACCTCGTTGGCGTTTGATTCTCCAGCGTGAAGAGTTGAGCTTACTGGGTTCAATGAGAGGTGTTTTGATAGGTAATCATCTCAGCGGCCCAATCATGCAAGTCGTCGTCTTGGCCGGTGGAGTAGGCTCACGACTTCGTCCATGGACAAACAGTATTCCAAAACCCCTTCTTCCAATGCTGGATGCAACGCTTCTTGAACGCGTGATTGAAGGCGTTCCAAATCACCTTATTGACGAGGTTGTCGTCGCTGGTGGATACAAAGTTGACATGATTAAAGACTACTTCGCGACTGCTGACGTTGATTTTGACATACGTATCGTTCCTGAAGACAAACCACTTGGGACGGGCGGTGCTCTTGGCAATTGCCGCGACATTGTCAGTGGCACATTTGCCTGTTTCAACGGCGATATTGTTTCCTCTTTGCATATTGAACCCTTGCTGAACCTGCATTCGAACAACGGTGGAATTGGTTCGTTAGCTCTGTGGGAAGTCGAAGACCCCACGCGTTTTGGTATTGTTGGGATCGATGAGAACCAGCGCATCACGAAATTCAAAGAGAAACCAACGCCCGATGAGGTCTTTTCAAACCTAATCAACGCTGGTTCGTATATTTTTGAAGACGATATTTTTGATTATATACCACGCAAGAAAAACTCTATAGAAAGGGAAGTATTTCCTGTTTTAGCGGAAGATAAACTTCTCAACGGCCAACAGTTCAAAGGCTATTTCATTGATGCAGGAACACCCGCTTCATGGGCTGATGGTGTTGCAAAGTGTATCGAGGAAAAGCGATTCAGTAAAGGAAAAGTTATCGCATCTTCGTGGTATGCAACATCCAACCAATCTCCTCAAGCAACCGTTCGTGATTCGATGATTGAGGCGAATGTGACCCTTTCGAACAGTACCATCACTTCAAGCACCCTTCTACAGGGTGCTAAAGTTGGAAGTGATTCACGGCTCCACGCCTCGATGATTGGCCGAGATGCGGTCATAGGTTCCAATGTCCGTCTGTCGGGCGTTGTGGTTGAGAACGGCAGTACTGTGCCTGATGGGACGATTGCAGAAGGTGGCCAGTGGCCACCAACGGTGTGAAGTCGCATCATTCCGGGGAAGCACTCAAATGCCCTTCCTTCGTGGCAAAGGTATGAACAAGCCACTGATTGTTGTCAATTTCAAAACGTACGCTTCCGCAAGCGGCGCTTCAGCAGAACAGCTTGCTATTGCTATGCAAGGGTACTGCAACGGACCTGCACGCATGGTGGCGGTTGTTTCGGCATTCGATTTGGCTTCAGTTCGCAGTGTTGCACCCGATCTTGAAGTTTGGACGCAGCATCTCGACCCCGTTGGTCAGGGCAGTTTCACCGGCTGGCTTGAACCGAGCACGGCACTTCATCGAGGCGCACAAGGGACGATTATCAATCATGCCGAGCATAAAGTTTCAATGGACCACGTCACCTCATTGAAAAATCAACTCCCTGATGAGTTTCCAATGTGTGGATGTGCAGCGGACCTTACTGAAGCGAAACATCTCGCTGAAATTGGCCCGACCTTTATCGCAGTGGAACCACCTGAACTTATCGGCGGCGACATTTCAGTAACCACTGCAGACCCTTCAATCGTTCGAGATACCGTTGCAGTTGTCAAAGGAATTAATCCGAACGTGCGAGTATTGTGTGGGGCTGGTGTCAAAAGTGGCGTTGATGTTGCAAAAGCAGTTGAACTCGGTGCAGAAGGCGTCCTCTTGGCCAGTGGAGTGACCAAAGCGTCTGATGTAACTGCTGTGTTGTCAGACTTAGTGTCAAGTTTGGCTTAATGCCTGGAATGCGCAAGTTCCAGTAAGCGTTGTTGTACTCGAGCCTCTTTGAGGTTGTTCGAACCCGGACATTTTGCTGCAAATGAGCAGTTCCCACACGCTCTTTGATCGTTGGCCAACGGGGCAAAGACGAGGTTTTTCATTGAACGTCGTTGGAGTTCTAACATCGCTTTAGCGTCGTGTAGAAGCAGTTGAAGGCTTGCCATCACCGACGATAGATTTGGTTTGTAAGTATGTACTTCCCAAAATCCTCGTCTCCATCCTATTGTCCGCAAGACGTACTTTTGGCTTGAATCTGGGAGACCTTGACGCTGGCGTGACCAGAGCACCATGGCATTTGCCTCTAATTCACTTGAACCGGTCTTGCGTTCACCTTGCATGTCAAATCGAACCAATAACCACTTGTTTTGAATACGAATGGCGAGATCAGGTGCGCAATATGCCGTGATGCCTTCGATATGTTCAGCGTCGGTACGGTCAAACACGTACCACTGCTTGTAGGTGTGATTCAGCAATTGTTGCACAGTACTGCAGCGCCATAGACATGTGAATCGATGTTGGGCGTAGAGATTCAATGATTTTCGGAGGGTTGCATCGAGGGGTTGATTTCTGCGTTCGAAGTTCTGAACAATTGCTTGATCCAGTTGGTAGTGAACAAGTTGTGAACTCCACTGCTTCCCATCTCGAACATCCTCAAGGCGGTCGAGCAGGGTTGTTTTCATGGCTCTCAGCATTAGATTCCACGGAGATTCACGCAGGCGGTGTGAATTCTTCTTCTTGTTCTGGTCAAGGTTTCCGTATGTTAAGTACCACTTTCGCGGACATTGAGTGAACATCTTTCGCCGTGTGCGGCTCCAATACAGTTTGTCCATACGGCGTCAATCAACCTCAACGGTTGTCAATGATTCGATTAAATCAAGCCGAGTTCGACTGCCGATAAGACGGCGTTCACCGTTGCCCAAAGTGCAACAGGGAAGAGGCACCAGCCAATGAATTGGGCAAAGACTTCGGCTCCAAACTCTCCAAACAGCCTCGATATTGAACCACCCCAAGAAGCAATAAAGCGTAAAATTAACACGACTGCGCCACCAAACGCCATGATGAGAAGTAGATAGAGTACTCCAAAGAAGAGTCCAGATATCCCGCTCAGTAGGGTCGAACTAACGCCTTGGGGGAACAGTTCAGGGAAGGAAAACCATCCAAACCATCCAAGCCAAATTCCAATCAATGTGTCGCGTTGCATATCTTCAACGTCCCTCCATTCTCGGAACGCCTTAGGGAAGAATCGGTGAATCATCGCTCCTAGCGCATCTGCTTCATACGGTGTGCCTCGTCGAGCGGTTACAACGCACATTTCCAAGAGCCACACCATCATGGCAATATCAAACCAAAACAGGATGTTGCTACTGATTGGTGCCAGTGAACCGAGCATCATTGGAAGGTTGACCAATACGATTCCAGCACTGCCCGCCAGTATGATTGAACCCCAAAGAGAACCCGGAGCAAGGGGCTCAACAGATGGTTCGATTTCTTCGCGTGGCAATGCTAGAACAAACAGGAATAGGCCCGGGCCAAACAACAAAGAAAAGTACGCTCCAAAACTGGTGCTACCACCCTTGTTGATGCTGTTGACTGCATCGACAATGTCCTCGGAAGAACCCGCTGGGTCGGCAGAGTAGACGACTCGCATTGTAGGGTCGATCACCAATATTGAATCAGCAGTCCCGTTTGGAGAACTGCTGGTGAATGTTTCATCAATATCGACCAAAACTGGCCATGAGCTGTTGAGGCTTTGCTTCATTGATGCAACGTCAGTTGTTGTGGCATCCATCCCAGATAAAACGTGGATGACTTGAATCGAATCACCGAGTAAGTCGAGTGAAGCATTGAGTGCTATTCCTTGTTCAATCGAGTTTTCCGTACCCGGTAAAGCAATCGCTACCACGAGGGCGTCTTTTCCATCGAGGAACTGTGACAGCATCACGGGTTGCATGTTTTCATCATAGAGTTCGGTGTTGTACACCCTTGCATGGTCGCCAATCACCGCATCCGAACCGAGGTTCGGCTGATTGATTGCTGTAGGAAGGAACAGCAGTGCTAAAATCACCAAGCCAGCCAGTATTGGGAGTGGAGGTAACTCGTCCTTCTGAACCAAGACATAGAGGAAACCCAGCAGTGAACCAACAGTTGTGAGCGTCAGGAATATGAAAGAACTTGCAAAGCCAGCGTCTGCCTTTTCGACTTCAAAGCGAATGATTCCAAATGCATGACAATCACTGTTGAGGTCTCCAGAGATTGTTTGGATGCAGATTTCTAAGTTTGCATCTCCGGTTGACAATGTGCTGCTACCTGACCACGCCCAGACGGTCTTATTGTCAGGCATCATTCGGTCGATTCGCAAATGAGCAGTTGATGTTTCCATGATGAGTTCCTCATCTTTTACCATCTTTTCATCTTCAAGCAGCGGCCCCCATAATTCCCACTTTGTGCTTTTGACATCGTCAACTCCCCAAGGGAACAAAGGCTCAAATTCAATGTGAGCACGTCGTTCAGCATCGACCTCGACTCGAGCTTTAGGCTCGTACAATTGGCCTTTCATGATGATGCCACCACTGTTCTGCTCAAACGCACCCCACTGTACTTGAATCGTACTTCCAGTACAACGATTTTCTGCTGAAAGTGAAAGTGTGAAAACGTCTCCAGCCTTCATTGATAGATAGACTTCTTGCGTATCTCCGGAGAAGTTCATCGCTGAATTTGATGTATCGGTGTCCACCGTTTGAGTGACTGTAGCATCATAGACAGGTACACCGCCCGCATCGACTGAATAAATCATGGTAAAACTGCTGTCACCGGGTATTCGAGTACAATATTGAGGTCCTCCAAATCCATCGATATAGGCTGAAAAAAACACACTCATGTTCACGGTTGCGTTGATGTCATAGACCAGTGGTTCACTGCTGACGGTCATGATTTGAACAATGCCAGCACCTGAGTTTACCGGATGGCTCCCAACTGCATTGTCGGTACGTCCTCGCTGTAAGACGGCCTCTTCAATGTCGAGGCCTTCAACGAATAAGCGCTCGTTTTGGTCGATGTTCCATTCAACAAATCCCGGTTCATACACGGGGTCTTCAGCGGCGCCAACCAGACTTGATGCACTCACGCCCATCACGAGAGTGAGCAAGACCAATGCAAGGTAACGCTGGCGCATTAGCCTCACCAGATGGTTGTGGTTCATGAAGGCGATGGATTGCTGATGAGCGACTCAAACACTCAGATAACTCTGTACAGTAAACTCCACATTGCCAGCATTCCACACGTGATTGAAATTCCATTGACGCTTCCCTTGGTAAGGTAGCCTCGGTTCTCAAATACTGCACCAAGAACACTGTCCATTTGACACCCAAGCCATCCGATAAGCAGTACAAAAGAGGCGTTGAGTGCTCCCGATGCGAAGTCTTCGCCATCATTGGTGATGAACCAGGCAACCAGCGAAAGCGAGCCGATCATCGCAGAACCAATCAGTGCAGCGAGCTGACCAGATGGCGAGAATCCACCGTTGATTCCAGCATCGCAGGGTTTGAAGGTTGTAATCATTCGAACATTATCGTCAAGGCATCCAATTTCGCTGGCGAATGTATCCGATGCAGCAACGGCCACTGCGGCACTGAACATCCACAATCCATTGTTCCAATCTTCGGTAAAAAAGGCAAGAATGGCGACCACGCCAGGAAGACCACCGTTTGCAATGACGTTGCCGTAGCTTCGGTGACCGTCGTCGGATTCGCTCATACCTCGCTGTTTTTTCTCTTCAAAACGCCATTTGGTAGCTTTGTGTGACGCCAGTAAGAACCCGAGTAAAATGAGTAGCCACGTCCAGTGCCCCATGGCTCCAACAACGAAGCCGAGTGCGGTGGCGGCAAGGATACCTGGTCTGTCCAGCATCTTTGCTCGACTTGATACCAACACCAGGGCAATCATGACAACAGAAGTAACTACCAAGTTACCTTGGTTGAACCCTCCACTGAGCACATCCATGAGAATACCTCCAACCTTCCGGCTCAGTTCTCATTCAAATGCCCTTTCCCTTAATTCATTCATTAAAACGCCTTTGATGAGCGATTCGATTCTCCCAATGCAGTTGGAATAATTCGTCGAGTGATGTACCACAATGCTACGATCATGAAGGTAATCCAGCCCAATTGTACGCCAACCATTTGAATCGTTGGAAGGGATGAAAAGAGAAGTTCTGTACCCCACAGGGAGCCATTCCAGAAGGAATGCCCAAGGATGGCCAATCCGACCCCTTTGACTGGAGTTACGGGTAACGGCCATGCTTTATCTTGTGAAGCGCAAAGCCAAACTGGCACGTCGATTCGTTCTTGCCCCGATCCGCTTGATTGCTCTACCACTTCACCCCGACTGTTGACAAGCATCCAATTGGGCTTAACTGTACGATTTGAAGCATCATCCATGACGTCATAGAGTTGATTTCGCTGCCGAGAAACGAGGTATGAGCCAATTGCATATCCACTGATTCCAGTCCATACCCCGTGTCCGGGAATTGAACTAATGCCTCGAAGGATGCTGGTCAGTGCAAAATTCACCGCCACTGCATCACCAACAGCAAACGAACTGAGGATGTATCCCAGATTTTCTAACAACGCAAACCCCAGTCCGACTGTAAATCCAACTTGGAAACCTCTACGCCGGCTGTCGATAAACCGAGCCAGTGTAAGAACTGCACACGCTTTGAAGATCTCTTCACCAATCGGTGCAAATCCGAACAAGATGATACCAAACCCGAGGCTGGATGAATTTATTGTATCCATTCCAACTGCTTCAAGCAGCAGCGGACCGACCAGAGAATTGACGATAATGGCTGGCAGTGTCGAAAACATTCCAGCGATGAGCATCCATTCACCCATGCGTCGAGAGGTAGGAAGTCCGAAGTATCTGTGCGATGTTGACCACCATGCGAACACGGGTGTTGAGAATCCAACCAGCAGTGCTGGAATTGCTACGAGCAGTGCAAGAGATAGGGAAATCACAGTAGCCCCAAAAAGTAGCAGTGGGAGCATGAACATACTGCTCACCAATACTCCAGAGAAAAACAACAACCACAGGTGCATTCCTCTCGGCATTTCAAGAGGTGCAGAGTTATGGACAATGTGATGCTGAAGAACCAGTGGAGTGGGTGATTGAATCACTGTGCTTGGATTGATGATGTTGAATTGAGAACCATAGATTGACTCATTACCACGAATCACGTGAGCCAATTTGGGTTTTCGAAGACTGACAAAAAGCAACACGAACGGCAGGAGGCACAGTGAACTTACGAGCGTAATCGCAGCATCGAGTTCATACAACCCATAGAAGATCAGAGTTGTAATTTGAACAATCATAAACACAACGATGACCAAGCCAAGCATTGAGCGAATCGTTTTCCATTGCGAGGATGAATGGGCCAAAATGAGCTGCTCGGGTGCCGGACTCAAGGGAGTGAACGGCATACCCTGCATAGTATTGCAACTGGCCCCATGCTCTATCACATTATCGAACAGGTCTCGCTCAGTTCGCCCATCACTCGTCACTGAAAAACAGCATTCGGCTCAAGCACTCATCACTGCGAGGAATGGGCCTTATCGCAACCCTTCATCAACCCATCGGGTTGCTTGAGAAAAAACACGCCTTCATATTCTCGACTTCATCACTACGGCCATGGGCTTGAAGGAGTATCTGTTCGCTCCTCGTAAAGACCACCGAGGATGGTCCACACCAAGCGAAGCAGCTCGTTTCCTCCTGCCAATCACGCTCATCGTGGTTGGTTGGTGGGCTTGGCCAAAAACCGATGGTAACTTCGTGATGTGGTTTGGGGTCGTCTTTTTTGTTTCAACGCCGCTCCTCACTGTTGGGTGGTGGTTGATTTCGCTGATCAGTGCTCGTATCGAATCGCGGGTGTTGTTCGACTCCATTAATCACATTGACCGCTCGAAAAAAGTGTCAATTCACTCTTTTAGGAAACCGTAAGTCCAGTCGTGATCGGGTGCAAATGTCTCCTTGATAGAACGAGGCGACACCCAGCGAAGCAAGTTCAATGGCGAACCGGCCTTATCGTTTGTACCGCTTCCACGAGCACCACCAAACGGTTGCTGTCCGACAACTGCCCCGGTTGGTTTGTCGTTAATGTAGAAGTTCCCAGAAGAGTATCGCAGCGCCTTCATTGCGGTAAGGATGTCGACTCGGTTTCGAGCGAAGATTGAACCGGTAAGGGCGTACTCGGAAGTTGAATCACAGGTCTTGAGTACGGCATCAAACTCATCATCAGGATAGACGTGAATCGAAAGAACCGGTCCAAATATTTCCTCTGCCATCGATTCATACTGTGGGTCAGAGCACAGGATAGTCGTTGGTTCAATGAAGTATCCTTTGCTTCCATCGTACCCGCCGCCAGTGATGATTTCACATCCGGAATCTGCCTTGGCGCGGTCGATGTAGCCTACGATATTGTCAAAGGATTTCTTATCGATAACCGCAGACATGAAATTGGTAAAGTCTCGAGGGTCTCCGATGGTTATCTTTGACACTTCAGCGACGTATTCGTCTTTGATGTTCGCCCATACAGATGATGGGATGTAAGCGCGACTTGCAGCACTGCACTTTTGTCCTTGGAATTCAAAGGAGCCTCGAAGCATTGCTACGATGAGAGCACGCTCGTCGCATTCTGGGTGGGCGACGATGAAATCTTTTCCACCTGTCTCTCCTACGATTCGAGGATAGGATCGGAGATTCTCGAGGTTGTTGGCTATGTCCCGCCACATTTGTCGAAATACGCCGGTTGAACCCGTGAAGTGAATTCCGGCAAGCATGGGGTGTGAAAGCACGGTATCTCCTATCATGCTCGCTTTACCTGGGATGAAGTTAATCACGCCGGCAGGTAGCCCTGCATCCATCATCAAGCGCATAAGTAAGTAGTTGGATACATACGAGTTCCGACTGGGTTTCCATACACCTGTGTTGCCCATGATGGCTGCACTCGATGGCAGGTTGGCCGCGATACTTGAGAAGTTGAACGGCGTGACTGAAAAGACGAATCCTTCAAGCGGGCGTACTTCGCTTGAGTTCCACATGGTTGAGGGTGAAACCGGTGGTTGCAGGTCTTCGTAGATTTGTCGAGCATAATCTGCATTGAATCGCCAGAAGTCGATCAGTTCACATGCAGAGTCAATTTCGGCTTGATGGCAGGTTTTGGATTGATTGAGCATGGTGCTTGCATTGATTTGAGCACGATACTCACCCTTCAACAATTCACTTGCTTTCAAGAAGATTGCAGCACGGGCTTCCCATGGCATGTTTGACCACGTGTCATGGGCGTCGAGCGATGCCTGAATTGCTTCTTCGACATTTGCCTTGGATGCCATGTGAACTCGGGCGATAACGTGACTGTGATCGTGAGGCATGACCTGTTCAACAACGTCACCGGTGAAGACTTCCTTGCCGTTGATAATGCACGGAATTTCAATGATTTCGCTGGACTGACGTTCGAGCTCTGCTTTCAGTGCTTTTCGCTCTGGACTACCGGGAAGGTAGCCGAGAATCGGTTCGTTAATTGGGGTTGGCGGGCGAGGAACATTGTTCACCATGTACGGGTGGTATGACAGCCGCCACTTCAACATCACGCTGTGTAGAGATGGGCGTGCTTGGCGCGGACCTTGCTAATTTTTGGTCCAACAACTGCCATGCAATACCCCTGTCCAGGGTTTCGGGCATAGTAGTCATGGTGGTATTCTTCTGCGAGCGTGAAGTGTTTCGCTTCTTCGATGGTAGTGACGATTGGGCGGTCGAAATGACGCTGCATGTCGTCAAGAACCAACCGTGCCGTCTTGGCTTGCTCATCGGTTGTTGGCATGATGCAACTTCGGTATTGCGTCCCGATATCGTTGCCTTGACGGTTGAGTTGCGTTGGGTCGTGGACGGTGAAGAAGACCTCTAAGATGGTCTCAAATGGAATCAGCGAGGGGTCAAAAACGACCTCAACAATTTCTGCGTGGCCGGTGGTGCCGGAACACACTGGCTCATAACGAGGATGTGGGTCGTGACCTCCTGCATACGCAGGAAGTGCAGTTTCAACACCGTACAATCCCTTGAAGGCACCCTCTGTGCACCAAAAACATCCTCCGCCAAGCAGTGCTCTCTCCATACATGAAGCCTTGAGGTCCGGTGCTTTGAATGCTCGTATGATTGATTGTTCTGTTTGAACGGTGTTTTGTTTCTCACTTAGTGAGGGGTAGTCAATTCAAACATTCATTGATAAGCCAATCACGGCCCGAGGCGGCCATGGAAGGTGCTACCGACCCTAAAATGCTCGAAGACCGTATGTTCTTCAAACTGGGTTTATTCATCCACGACCGACGAAAAATCATGGTCGCTTTCGGTCTAATGTCGTGTATATTGATGACCAGCCTGATTGGCATGGGTGCTGACTGGGCTGAAGGTTTTGGGGAAGATGACGTTGAATCGGTGAATGCAGGGCGCCTCATCTCCGACCGGTTCCAGAGCGATGGAGACTCGAACGGGCCTTTTTTCCGGTACGTGGTTTACCACCCAACTTACAACGACAGTGATGCAGCATGGCAAACTGCTGTTCAAGAAGCACTTTCGACGTTCGAAGAGCATGAGGACATTACCATCACATTCTCTTGGGAAGTTGACGAAGTCGACCGTAAAGACTTCGTCGCAGAGGACGAAGATGGCTCTTATGCACTCAACACCGTTCACTTTGATACCAACAGAAAAGACGCTAAGAGCATCATGGACGAACTGCACGAAACCATCAGTATCGCCGGTGAGTTCGAAGGTTTAGCGACTGATGGGATTGCTATTGATTGGATGTTTGATGAGCGAATCAAGAATGATTTGGTGAAGGCTGAATTGGTTTCTGGTCCGCTCTCAATCCTCATTCTCGGTATCGTTTTTGGTTCCATCATGGCAGCCTTGCTGCCCGTTGGAGTGGGAGTTGGTACGGTGCTGGCAGCGATTGGCATGACCATTTGGCTGTCCAACGTCACAGATGTCACGGTCTACGCTACAAACATTATTTCGTTGATTGGAATTGGTGTTTCCATTGATTACTCGCTGTTTCTTGTCAACAGATTTCGCGAGGAGTTAGCTCGGGGGCACGACGTTCGAACAGCGACTGCTATGAGCAGCGCAACCGCTGGAAAAGCTGTGTTCTACTCAGGAATAACCGTCGCCATTGGATTGATGGGTATGCTTTTCTTCACCAATACATCACTGCCATCACTGGGAATAGGCGGTACGATTGCCGTGTTCATTGCGATGGTCTATTCCACCATCGTTTTACCCGCAGTGATGGCGATGTTGGGTCCACGTGTCAACAAATGGAAGGTCCCGTTTGCGCTTGACATGAGTGCCAAAGACGACGGTGTATGGGCTTCTCTGGCGAAGAAAGTCATGGACCGCCCCTGGGCAGTACTGATTCCAGTCCTCATCCTGTTGGTGGGTGCAGGCGTGCCGTTTGCTTATGCTGAATTCTCGTTGTCATCGTGGGCGGCCCTACCGCCTGACGATGAAACAAGAATGGGAATGGAACTGATTGACGAACAATGGCCCGACCAGGCTGCGAACTCAATTGCAATCGTGATTGAAACGGATGGTGCAGATCCTCTCAGCGAAGAAAACTTGCGCATTCAACACGCTTACCTGGTCGATTTACTCAACGATTCTAGGGTTGCTGGCGGCATTGGAGTCGGCTTACCAAGCCCCGATATGACCGTTCAGGATGTTCTTGATTTCTGGGCTGCTCCCTCGGAATTCCTTCCTGAAGACCAGCAGGCTGTTCGTGAAAGTTTACGTTCCGCATTCGTCGGTAACAATGCGACGTTAATGTCGGTTCAATTGGTTGGTGCCCAGACTGATGTGGCTTCAAGGGAAACCGTAGAAGACATTCGTGATAGCCGAGATGAATTCTTGGACGAATTCACTGGGGAAGAGGACTCTCTCATGGTCGCAGGATTTGCAGCATACAACGCTGACAACCTACAAGCCATTGCTGACAACCTCCCTCGAGCTCTAGCCTTCATCCTCATCGCTACGATGGTTCTCATCTTCATGCAAGTGCGTTCGTTGATTATTCCAGTCAAGGCGATTGCAATGAACATCCTTTCAATATCTGCCTCTTTTGGTATGCTTGTCTGGGTATTCCAATGGGGTTACGGTGCAGAGTTGATGAATTTCACTGCACAACCAATCGATTCTGGAAATCCCGTGATCATGTTTTGTATTGTGTTTGGGTTATCGATGGACTACGAAGTTCTGATGCTGAGTCGAATCCACGAAGAGTGGGAGCGTACCGGTGACAACACACAAGCCGTGGCCAGCGGTCTTCAGAAAACCGGAGGCCTCATCACGGGTGCTGCGGCCATCATGGTGGTTGTGTTCAGTGCCTTTGGACTGTCCTCAGTCGTTATTCTCAAGCAAATTGGGCTGGGACTAGCGCTGGCGATTTTCATTGATGCAACCCTCGTTCGAGCCCTTGTAGTTCCCTCTACAATGCGTCTGATGGGCAAATGGAACTGGTGGTCTCCCAAATGGCTTGACAATCTTTTGCCAGCAAAGGGCAGAAACCGCTCCGACGACAAAGAAGAATCAGAGTAATCTTGGCTTGTTGCCTAACTTGGACTGATTGCCTGAAAAACAGACCGTTATATCTCTCTTAAACAAATCCGAATCATGCGTGGCGAAGTTCAACCCCAACGATGGTTCTTTGTCTGCTACGACCAACTCCATCACGATGCCTTTCCGTGGGCAGTCGTCGACAGAAGTTCAGTGGGCTTGATTTTCATCGAGTCACTGCAAAAAGGACGGCGAAGAAAGTACCACAAACAAAAGCTAGCCTTGCTTCTATCCAACATGCGTCACTTCGCCATTGAGGCGGAAGCCCTCGGCCATCCAGTGATGTACGAGAAGTCATCCAAGGGATACCGAGAGGTCTTGGAGCGGTTGTCAAAAGAAGTGGGTGCGATTTCGATGGTGGTACCTGCTGAGCGAGAAATGCGACATGAACTCGAACCGTTGGTAGAAGCGGAGACTCTCCTCTTCGAACCTCACGCAGGGTGGCTCACTGAACGTTCATGGTTCGTTGAAACGGTAGGCACAACTCCACCATTCCGAATGGACCGGTTCTACCAAAGGGTGAGAAAAGAAACGGGTGTTTTGATGCTTGAAGGCAAACCCCTTGGTGGCAAATACAGTTTTGATTCAGAGAACAGAATGGCATGGAAAGGAGACCCAGTGCCTCAAGTAGATCCCGTTTTCGACGTCGATTCTATCGACCAAGAGGTGAATGATTTTGTCATGAAGACGTTTCCAACCAACCCCGGTGAATGCGATCTTTCCAAGGTACCAACCACTCGCCAGCAGCATCTAGTCGCCCTTCAGTGGGCCAAAGAAAACATGCCTCATTTTGGCCCCTATGAAGATGCTATGAGCGAAAAAAGTCGGACCCTCTTCCATTCTAAACTTGCAACCTCAATCAACCTTCATCGTCTCTCTCCTCGTGAAGTGATCACTGAAATGATGGCCACTGATTCACCCTTGAATAGCCTTGAAGGATTCTATAGACAGATGATATGGAGGGAATATGTCCACCATGTTCATGAAGTAACTGACGGGTTTCGAACTTTGGAATCGTACAACCATCAAACGGATCAACCCAATCATCTGAATCAACACAACCCGCTTCCTGATGCGTACTGGGGTGCTAAAAGTGGATTCAATTGCCTTGACAGTGTCGTTGAATCAGTGATGGACGATGGCTGGACACACCACATTCCACGGTTGATGATTCTCAGTAATTTCGCAAGCCTGCTTGATATTAACCCTCGTGAATTGACAACGTGGTTTCATGAAGCATTCATCGATGCATACGATTGGGTGGTTGAACCGAACGTCTTGGGAATGGGTACGTTTGCCATGGGTGATGTCATGATGACCAAACCTTACGTTTCAGGTACACCGTACATCAACAAGATGTCCGATTTTTGTTCATCCTGTTCGTTGCATCCAAAGAAAACCTGCACGGTATCAAACCTTTACTGGGCTTATCTTGAACGGCACAAGTCGTCTTTCACTGGTAACATGCGAATGGCGATGCCTCTCCGAAGTCTAGCAAAGCGCAGCGAAGAAAAGAAAGTAGAAGATTCGATGATTTATGCTTCGACGATTGAAGCACTGCGTGCAGGGCAGAAAGTAACGATTCAATGAATCGACACATCAATAGCCGTGAAGTAGTGGGTGAAATCGTGCAAGCCTCAGATTCTTTTGAATTCCGAAGAGGCGGTCTGGTCTCGAAAAACCGGGCAGTGTTGGCGGCTATGACCAACAAGCAAAGCAATGAAGACGGTACCCTTTCTGATGAGGAAATTCGATGGCTCGCTCGAAGGGCAAACGACGGGTTTGGAATCACAACTACCGCTGCGGCGAACGTCACTGAAAAGGGCCGCGGCTGGGAAGGTGAAATGGGTGTATGGTCTGACATTCATCTACCAGGTCTCACCCGCATGGCGAATGAACTCAACAATGCAGGTACAATCAGTCTGGTTCAACTCTTTCACGGTGGTATGCGAGCGCCGTTCAAACTGAACGGTGTTCAACCGGTATCTGCAAGTGAGAATACCGAGTCTGGAATGGACGGCCTCATGACTCGCTCTCTCACGGATGAAGAGGTCCATTCTATGGTGAAATCCTTCACCGATGCGGCAGTTCGATGTGAAAAGGCAGGTTTCCACGGTGTCGAAATCCACGGCGCTCATTCCTACCTCATTTGCCAATTTCTCGGCACCGTTACCAACCGACGAATCGATGATTGGGGTGGTGATTTACAAGGACGAAGCAGATTTCTACAGGCGATTATTTCATCGGTACGGGAAGCAACGGGCGATGATTTTCTCATCGTAGTACGGATATCTCCCATCATTGAAAAGCACGGAATTACGCTGGAAGACAGTCTTGAATTAGCGAGCATTCTTTGTGAGATGGACATTGATGCGTTGCACATATCTTGCTGGGATGTTTTTCAGTCGGTCGATGGTGATGAACATGGAAGCAATATCACTCGACGCTTCTATGACGTACTTCACAATCGCCTTCCTTTGATCTCAACCGGAGCCGTGTGGAGCTCGAGTGACGCTCAATGGTTGATGCAGCAAGGTGCCGATTTGATCGGTGTCGGAAGGGCTGGCATAGCGCACCCTGACTGGGCCAATCACCTCGCTAAGGCTGACTATTCACCTCAACGGCCGCCATTCACTGAACAACATCTACTCGAAGCAGACCTAAGTCCAGTCTTTGTCGAATACATGAAGCGCTGGAAGAATTTCGTTATCGAACAAGTATAGTCTGAACGGCATGACCCCTTTTCGGCGGACCTAAAATTTATAACCGGTCAGTTTAGGAGGCCCTAAAAAGGTATTCAGTTGTTTATTTTACTCACCCGAGGTATCAACTGAATCCTTACGAGTGTATGCTATGGTTCCACCACATGAATCCAACGATCCACTCATTAGTGCATCGATTCGCAGATTGTGGATTCCGATTGCCCTACTCCTTCTTTTTGCACCACTCGCCTATACTGGTCCACACATACTATTGGATTCGCAGAACCCGGAGGGAAATGTTGCTCATCCGCCTGACCTCGTCTCATCCAGCGATGGATTACTGCTGGTGATTTTAGACGGTGTAGGTGAAGATTTTCTCTTTGATGAACAAGCTATGCCACTGCTGAATTCACGGAAGACGACAACCAGTTACCTCAGTGTTCGAACCGGGCCGCTGACACTCTCAGCGACGTGCATCAGTGAGTTGATGACAGGGGTTCCCAATTCTCCAATCGATGGAATGAACAATTTCAATCTGCAACACCCAGGAGGTGACGACCCTTGGACACTCGCAGCACAGAGTGAGCGCTTTTCGGTTGGTATGGTTGGCAGCTACGTAATGGAGAACATTTACGACGGTACCAACGGGATTGAATTCATCAACACGTTTCAAGGAAATTCAGATTACTATGCGGGTGATGAAGAAACCTCAGTTGTTCTTGAGCAGTGGCTTGACGACCAGTCGCATGATGTCATTGCCGCACACTTTTCGGGAACCGATAAGGTTGGTCACAAGTGGGGTACTGGTAGCACAGAATACGATGAGAAGTTGACGTCTGTGGACGAACTCGTTCACAGCGCTCTGCAAAAAGTTCCTCAAACTTGGACAGTAATGGTTACCGCAGATCATGGCATGACTGAAATAGGCTCTCACGGTTCAGCGGAAGACATCACGCGAAATGTCGGTGCTCTGGTGTACGGACCGGATATCGTTGGGGGCTCATCGGCTTCTGTTATTCAACGCGACCTCACCGCACTGACCTCAGCGGCACTTGGTCTTCCGTTTCCAATCCAGTTGAATGGTCGAATACCGGTTGAGGTTTTCGATGTACCATCTGAACAAAAACTTCGGATGGAACAGTGGAACTGGGAGGCTGCCCACCAGCGGCAACGCTTTGTCAATGAACTGAACGGTCAAGATTCTAGCTCGTTATCGATTGATACCATTGATTGGAATGCTATCTCGACTGAAGGGGTTTTCGTTCGCTCATCGGACATCGGAGTTTCGATAACCACCTGGATTGTGCTTGGTTTATGTTCAGTGCTGGCGGTGAATCCACGATTGAAATCGAATCCTTCCGAGGTGAAATTCATCGCCACTTACCTGTTCCTTCTGGGGGCTTTTCTCCTGAGCAATGCTTCGCTTTGGTACTCTGCAATGATTCCTCGTGCCCTTGGTGCTGCGGGTGCTGTATGGGTCGTAGCGTGGTCTCTTGGGAGCAGTGGGACGTCCTACCTTCTAGAGAGAGATGACCGTGACGAGACATCGGATTTGGACAGTACACTGTCATTTTTGCTGTTCAACGGTTTCCGTGTGTGGGGAGCGGTAGTTTTGGTATTATTTGCCTTGTTGGGTTCCATCTCGCAGTCGGTTGTTCTTACCTGCATGCTCTGGGTCATCGTATGGTCGGTTGGGGCGGGAACAAACATGCTTGGGTCTCGCTCACTGGCTTTGCCCTCATATGCGCCATGGTTGCTTGCATTCGCCACATTCACTTTTGGCAGTATTCGACTTTGGTTCGTATTGATTCCGTTCTTTTTTATCACCCTTCGCGTACTCTCGTTGCAGTATTCGAGAGGTGTTTCTATGATTCATCAACTTCCAATACTCAGTTTGAGTATACTTCTTCTCGCTGCACTGAGTTTTGTTCACAAGCGTATTTTTGGTACCCACTACATGCTTCTGCTGGTAAAGTCAGGTTGGCCAGAAAGTTTCCAAAGCACGCTTTTTTCTGTCATCGTCCTCATCATTGCAGCAACCGTATCAGTCACCTGTATGCGAGGTCGATTTGAGCGAAAGACCAGCGCACTTCTGTCCATCGTGCTCTTGTGTGGTCTTGCAGCATCAGGGTTGCAATCCAACTTTTTGGACCGAATTATCTTGCTGATGATTGCTGTAAGTTATCTTCTCAGTTTCGCATCCATTCGTCATGTGAAAGGAGTTCACATACCCGATGGTCTTGGTTTTGCAGCTCTGTCCGTTCACATGGTCATGATTTGGGGTGCATGGTCTGCTGCGGCTACACTTGTTCTTCTGTCATGCATTGGACCATTGTGGAATTTCTTTCAACCCCTTATCCCAAAGAACCCTCTCTCACTCTCCTATCCACGTCCTGCATTGATTCTTGCAGTCTTACCGTGGATTGTGTGGGTGCTATGGTGGACGTTATTGGGCCAGGTAAACGGCGTTCAAACCTGTTTTGAGGGCATTTGCCCCCACCCCCGTGAACTTGACTTTGGGCGCATTATCATCAAAGGTGGATCGGTTGGCTTCCAAGACGATCCTTCGAATCTCTGGATTGGCTTCATGGTCGCAAGTCCACTTTTGATTGCTTCAACAATGATGATGCATGAATTTGTCAAACGGGGTATGTCCTTGCGTCCGTATGCAGTGTCTCAGTTTTTGCTGGTTCTTGGAAGCATGAGCATTCTCGCTTTTTCACCTCCGTATCCTCGACTCATGTTTAGTCTCGCATGGAACATGACGTTTGCGCTGTTCCAATTTATGTTTGCAGTTACTGCCGTGGCTGCGTATCGATTGATTCCACGGCCCGTTGTTGAACCCCGCTTAAGGCATCGTATCAGCCGTATGAATCACCCTTGAACATTGTTTTAGTACATTTTTTATCGATTAAGGCATTAAGAAGTCCTCCGTTATAGTTTCATAGTAATACCAATTCACAGGGACGATAGCATGGACGAACATCAACAACCTTCTTCTGATTCTGAATCCATTCTCACCGATGAATTGCGAATGCTGCTTAAGCAAAAATTACCCATTGTTGCCAATGTATGTCTGGTTATTTTCATTGGTGGATTCGTTCTCCAATCAATGGCGCCGGTTCTGCAACCGTTTGCCATGGCTATTTTGGTCTATCTCGTGCTTCGGCCGTGGGCTCTGTACTTGATGAAGGAATTCAAAATGCGTGAGGGATGGTCGTATTTCTTCGTTCTGTTGATGTTCACCAACATCTTGATTGGCGTTTTTCTAGCAGTCGCCTACAACACACAAACATATCTTGAGAACGGCGGAATGGACACGCTCGAGGAGAATTATGCTGAATTGTATTCCAGTCTTGCTGATACAGGATTGAACGTGAGTATTCTTGAAGACCCGTTTAACGGCCTTGGTGCAGAAGAGGGTTCGCAATTCATTGGAACCCTGAGCGGTTATGCTTACAGCGCCGTGACGATGCTTTTGTTCCTCGCATTCATTATCTATGAGATGCCCTTTGTCGAAGGCAGAGTTGCTCGAGCGTTTCCGGGAAATAAAGCGCGAAGTATCAGCAACGTCACACAAAAAATAGAGGCAAGCGTCAATGCTTATCTGCTAACCAAAACGTACGTTAGTATCGGTACAGGTGTCTGTACGGCCCTTTTGTGTCTGTTGCTCGGAGTGCCACTTTGGTTTGTCTGGGGAGTGTTAGCCTTCATCTTCAACTACGTGCCCTACATTGGTTCAATTATTGCATCTATGCCTGCCATAGTACTGGGATTCCTCGCGATTCAAGACCCGTTATTCGGATTACTTTCATGGGATGATTTGGGTGGTCAATGGGTTGCAGGAACCGTCGTTTTGGTCATCATCATTAGTAATCAACAACTTTGGGGCGCCGTTATTGAAACGAAATGGACCGGGAACCAATTGGACGTGAGCCCTGTTCTTCTTCTACTAGCATTTGCTTACGGTGGTTTTGTTTGGGGGCCAATTGGAATGATTTTATCAGCTCCGATTACTGTGATTGCAAAAATTATTCTTGAAAACCTCGAACCCACTCGGCCTTTGGCTATTCTCATGCAAGAGAAAGTTCGTTCACTGCGTGAAATTTACATTGATGCATACGCCGATGGGAAAATGGACAAGGCCGAATCAAGCATCATTGCTGCAATGTGCAAGGAACTTTCGATCACTGAAGACGAGGCCGTGTTGATCGCTGCTCGTACAGCTTTTGATAGCGCTGCTCAACACAACCGAATCAATCCGAACGATGTAGAGATGAAGATGATTGCGAAGGCAAGCAAAATCTTAGGATTGGACGATGCAGAACAAGAGAAAATTTTAGCAGTATTGGACGATGGAGTTATTTCGAGATCTGAAGCCGAAATGCTCGATGAAGTGTTCTCTGGGAATTCAGGTTCTTTCACCATCTAAGTACGAGAGTGGACGTGCCGAGATTTGAACTCGGGGCCTCTACCATGCCAAGGTAGCGATCTTCCAACTGATCTACACGCCCAAATGGGTGCTTACGCAATCCGTCCCAACTGCCCTCCCATCATAAGCATTGTCAAATTGCATGTGCTGCTCTCGTCTCTTTGATTCTATGCTGTCTCTGAGTTTCGATTCTTTAAGTACAGTAGAATACTTTCTTTTTGGTAAGAATATGCGTAGAATGGATATTGAACACGACCTGCAAAATGCACTTGATAACGGGCACAATGTTTGGGCAATTGGTGACGTTCACGGATTCCCAATGACGCTTGAAGCACTGCTTGACCAATGTGAAGTATCGAGAGATGACCGTGTGGTCTTACTTGGAGATTTGATTGACCGCGGACCAGACAGTTACGACGTAGTCCGCATTGCTCGTAGCGACCCTCGTATTCAGTGCATCAAAGGTAACCATGAAGACATGATGGTCAGTGGATGTAAGCTTGAATCACTCTCGAAACCCAACAGTGACATGGTCTTGTGGCTCCACAATGGTGGCTTCGCTACAATTGCTTCCTATATTCGTGCTTTTACCAACGATTTTGGACAAGAAGATTCAGAACGACTCCTTGCTCAAGTTGAGGATGATAAAGAATGGATGCAGCGTTTGCCTTCTCACCTCATCCTTGACCAATGGCGTTTAGTCCATGCAGGTTATGACCCAAGATTAGAACTTGAACATCAAGAGGAAAGTATCCATTTATGGATTCGTCGTCCGTTTCATTCGGCTACCAAACCGATTGACAAACACCGAACGGTGCTGTTTGGTCACACGCCTACAATGTCGTTGAACCACTTCATGGGTTCAGAAGGATGGGGTAAACCATGGTACTCAATCACTGCGACGGTCGATGGACGTTCAGCAAGTATAGGCCTGGATACATGTGTATTTCATGAAGAAAGGCAACCAGCTTTGCTCACTGCTTTCAATCTGCAAACACATGAAGTTCGACAAATCCAACGTGTAGAACGTTGGGATTCAGAACTCAGAGAACTGGCAAACCAATACTAAAATACTTTTTTTCACCATGCAATCAATATATACCGCAACCTACTGGGACAGACGATGAACAAGATTCCGGTATACCTTTGCATTGCCATTTTGCTTGGCCAAGTGATGTTATTTTCAGGTGAATTGAATGCTTTTCATTCGACCTCGGATTCCGAATTTGATATTGAAAATACAGCCCTGACATCGGGGCGTGATCATACTGAAGATACCGGTTGGGTAATTGAAACTGTAGAAACATCCAGCTCACAAGCAAGTTGGGCCGATCATGCCATGTTCAATTCCTTGGCAGTTGATTCAAATGGCATGCCCCACATAACTTATCTTTCAGCACTTGCTGATGGGTTTGTCATCAATCACACATCCTTCGATGGCCAAACATGGAATTTTAACACAGCAGCGACGTCTTCCGGCAGCCCATGCTTAGCCCTTGATTCTTCAGACACCCCTCATGTAGGTATATACACCTATTATTACTCATCAAGCACTGCAGATTTCAAATTGGCGACACCTTCAGGGCAAGACTCAAGTTCATGGACTCTTGAAATGATTGATAATTCTTCATCAAATGTAGGTAGTAATTGTGATATGAAAGTTGGTCCAAATGGGGATATATATGCTGTATATTGGGACTATGTAACAACCAGTTCATCAAATCAGTCTCTAAAATTTGCTCACCATGACGGTAATTCATGGACCACCTCTATCCTTGACAGCGATGGCGGCAGTGACTCTTCACTGCAAATAGATGCTTTAGGGAATCTTCATGTATCGTATATAGATCTGGTTAATGGTGGATTGAAATATGGCTTTAATAACGGCCAAGGATGGGTTTTATCGACGATTGAAGACAATGGCCAAGGTAGAGGCAATTCGTTGGTTCTTGACAGTAACAACGACCCCCATGTGTCTTATTTTGATAACAATAATAATCGTTTAAGATATGCAAGCTTGACTGGAACAAGTTGGTCGATTTCGACTGTTGAAACAGGTCTCTCATGGGGGAACAATTCAACTGCCTCTCAAACAGATACTTCAATTGGAATCGATTCTTCCGACAATGTGCACATTTCATACTATAACGCCGGCCTTAAGTATGCGTTTTATGATGGTACTTCTTGGGATTTCACACTGATTGACACTGTGGAAAATATTCAGGGTAATACTAACTTAATTGTTGATGACGAGCAACGAATTCATATTTCTTATCACGATAACGCGAGTAGAAGTCTGAAATATGCTACCTTTGAAGAATCTCAAGAATCTCAAGAGATCTGGGATTTGTCGATTGTTGATTTTCAAGCGGATGTAGGAGAATATTCCTCCATCGTTCTTGATTCCAATGATGATGCACATATTTCCTATTTTGATGCATCTTCAAAGGACTTGAAATATGCAACAGATGTTTCCGGACAGTGGACTGCATACACGATCGACTCAGATGGAGATGTTGGTTACGGTTCTTCCATTGCAATTGATTCGAATGATGCGCTTCACATCTCGTATGATGATTCGACCAATGGCGACCTCAAATATGCTACGAATGTCAATGGAACTTGGGAAATCTCAACGATCGAAAGCCAGGGCAATGTAGGTGCTTATTCATCGATTGGCGTTAATTCATACGATAAAGTACACATCTCTTACTATGA
>TARA_B100001093_G_scaffold234138_1_pt1 | contig 28616 bp, 28 predicted proteins | sample TARA_B100001093 | Tara Oceans TARA_B100001093 (sample SAMEA2623116) | marine metagenome | biome: marine biome (ENVO:00000447); feature: surface water layer (ENVO:00002042); material: "saline water (ENVO:00002010), including plankton (ENVO:xxxxxxxx)" | depth 5 m | reverse complement strand
GTGAATAAAACTATTGATGAACGAAGAGATTTTGATAAGTCAGCATTTGCTGCAAGTCAATTATTAAAAACAGTATGTATTCCTCAAGCTTACCGCATACTGTGTGAAGTTGGAGATATTGAGCCGTCTGGTGACGAATTGTGGTTTAAGTTTTTAGTCTTACATATTTATCATGCAGGTGCTAGAAATGTAGAATCCTTATTGGCTCAGTTAGAGGAACCTTTACAGGGGATGGAGCTCATTCAATGGATGTGGACAAACGAGTATGGAAATTTCAAGAATGCTTCTCAAAATTACTCTCAAGTTGCAATTGCTGCAATGCTAACCTTACAAGACATTGTCTTACAAGATTGCGACTATATTTTTGAGTGTAATAATAGTTTCTCATCTAATAATTGATGTATAGATTATTTTCAGTTTCTGCTTCTTTATTAATACTTACATTTAGCTTCATTTCCTTTTTTTATTACAATGATGATTTTGGTTGGGATATTCCATATTATATGGATTTGGTTTTTTACGGAACATTTATTCTAGTATTCCTCCTTTTAGTAAAAGCACAAATAAGATGGCAGAAGTTGGTAATGACTAATAATTTATCGGGATTCAAATTAACGTGGGCAGGTTGGAAAAAAACTTTTTTAAATGAATTTTTACCATTCTTTATTTATTTACCTATTTCGCTATTTATATTGATATATATTCCAGAGTCTTTATGGATAGCAATTGTTTTATGGATATACGTCTTTGAAGGTTTATTACATGTTGTTGTTGGATACAAAAAATATAAATTGATAATAAATAATCAGTCTATCCTTGTGCTAAGGAATAAACAATACATCATTTTTTGGGATAAAATAAAGACCATATCATTTAAGTACGAAGGTATTTTAATCCTAGAATCTTCAGGAGATCAAATTTATTTGAGTGAGGTTGATTTTGATGAATTTGATAGCTGGAAAGAGCAAATCAAATCATCAGCCTTAGAAAAGAAAATTTATATGAATAATTAATTAAAGATTCTTTAACTCAGTAACTATTTCAGTCAAAACTTTCTTAGCATCACCAAATAGCATATTTGTTTTGTCTCTGTAGAATAAATCATTATCAATTCCAGCATAACCAACGTTCATGCTTCTTTTATTGACAATAGTTGTTTTAGCGTCTTCTACATTTAAAATGGGCATTCCGTAAATTGGTGATGAAGGATCTTCTTTAGCAGCAGGGTTAACTACATCATTTGCACCAAGAACCATGACTACATCACAAGTTGAGAATTCAGCATTGATATCATCCATTTCTACTAATTTATCGTATTCTACATTACTTTCAGCAAGTAACACATTCATGTGTCCTGGCATTCTTCCAGCAACAGGATGAATAGCATATTTAACTTCAACATCTCTTTCTGCTAATAATTCTTCCATTTCATGCACCACATGTTGAGCTTGGGCAACAGCCAATCCATAACCAGGTACAATAATTACTTTTTGAGAATAATTCAGTAAAACAGCTAAGTCTGAGGCATTGGTTTCTTTATAGCTTTTTTGTTCACCTTCACTTGATGAGGCAGAAACTGCATTACCACCTGTTCCAAAAGCCCCAAAAATTACATTGGTTAGCGATCTGTTCATTGCTTTACACATCACTACTGTAAGAATAGTACCTGCTGAACCAACTAATATTCCGCCAGTAAGCATAGCCATATTATCATAAAGGAACCCACCAAACATGGCAGCCATCCCCGTAAAAGAATTTAATAAGGATATAACTACTGGCATATCTGCACCCCCAATTGGAAGAACAAATAATACACCATAAAGAGAAGCGGCTCCCAGTAGAAGGTAAGCCCACATTTTAAAATCTTCGGCTTCAATATGGTTTCCAGAAAGACAAACAGTCAGGCCAACGATTCCAAAAATTAAAAGTGTATTTATTATGTTATAAAAAGGTAGTCGTATGTCTTTTTTTAGATTACCATTTAATTTTAGATAAGCAATCATACTTCCACTAAATGATGTGCTTCCAATAACTAAACCACAAAGTATAGTTGCCATAAAAAGTGAATCCCAATTCCCATGCATGTGTTCTAGGGCCTTAGGGAATTCAACTAGAGCAATTAGCGCAGCACAAGCACCACCCATTCCGTTAAAAAGAGATACCATTTGTGGCATTGCAGTCATTTGAACTTTTACGGCTGCCAACCAGCCTAATATTGCACCCACAGCAATTCCAGAGAATATCCAAATATGATTATTTAGTTTTCCACCATCATCGTAAAGAAAAATTGTTGTAAAAATGGCCAAAGTCATACCAAATGCTGCAAGTAAATTTCCGTTTCTTGCGGTTTTAGGTCCAGCCATCATTTTTAAACCTAGTATGTAACAAATTGAAGCTATTAAATAGCTAATTTCAAGGGTAAAGTCACTCATTATTCTTTGTTTTTAGATGGTTTCTTTTTAAACATTTCTAGCATTCTATCTGTTACTACAAATCCACCAACTACATTTAATGTTCCAAGCACTACGGCAATAAATCCAAGTACTAGAGCAAGTGTATTTTCTGGATCTGCTTTACCCATGATGATAATTGCCCCAATTATTACAACACCGTGAATCGCATTGGCTCCACTCATTAAAGGAGTATGCAATACAGCAGGGACGCTTTCAATTATTTGTACTCCCAAAATGATAGATAGTATGATAACATATACCATTTCCATAGTTCCTCCATGAGAGAAGAAAGTAATAATATTTTCCATAATTATGCTTTTATTAATTCTTGTTGGACAACTTCTTTTAGAGAGTCTTGAAACACATCTCCGTCCTTAACGATTAGTGAGCCAGCGGTTATTTCATCTTCAGTATCCCATTTAAAGTTACCTTCATCGGTTAGGTGTTGTATAAAATTTTGAATATTTTTTGCTAATAATTCACTTGCATTGATAGGAAGTGTACCTGGAAGATTTCCTTCTCCAACTATTTTAATACCATTTTTTTCAACTACTTTATTGAGTTCACTACTTGCACAATTACCTCCTTGAGAAACAGCCATATCAACAATTACTGAACCAGATTTCATTTTAGCTAACATTTCATCTGGAATTAAAAGAGGAGCTTTTTTTCCAGGAATAAGTGCTGTGGTTATTACTAAATCTGCGGTTACTACTTTTTCGGTTACTGCTTCTTGTTGTTTTTTAAGAAATTCATCAGAAACTCCTTTTACATAGCCACCCTCAGTTTTTATAGAGCTATCAGCTTCAACTTCAATGAATTTCCCACCTAAAGATTGAACTTGTTCTTTTGTTTCTGGACGGATATCAGAAACCCATACATTTGCTCCAAGTCGCTTAGCAGTGGCAATTGCTTGAAGACCAGCAACACCAGCACCAAAAATTACAACAGTTGAAGGTTTTATTGTGCCAGCTGAAGTCATTAACATAGGGAAAATTTTACCCATTTCAGCTCCACCCAGTATAACCGCTTTATAACCTGCTAAATTTGCTTGGGAACTGAGAACATCCATACTTTGTGCAAGTGAAGTTCTAGGGATAGCATCTAGTGAGAAGGCACTAACTTTTTGTTTAGCTAACTGCTTGATCAGTTTAGTATTTGAATGAGCGAAAAGCAAAGAGATTAAAACAGAACTTTTTTCCATGATAGTAACTTCATCCTTGTTTGGTGGGTTAATTTTTGCTACTATTTGAGACTTAAAGACTGTTTCTCTTTTTTCAATTTTTACACCAACATTTTCGTAGTCCTTATCTGAGAAGTTAGATAATTCACCAGCTCTAGATTCTAGATTTATTTTGAATCCTTTACTTATTAATTGTTTGGCTATTGTTGGGGTCATTGCTACTCGCGTTTCGCGATCAGCAGTTTCTTTAGGAATTCCAATTGTTAACATCCTTAGATTATATTGGTTTGCATGATGAATTTAAAAAAAAAAACTTTCATTATTATGTTTGAATAAATTTTTATAACAAAGACTCCACAAACTTATTATCTTATTTTTATAAAGAAGAGTAAATAATTGTTTCTAGTTCTCTTAAAAGTTTGAGTTTTTCAAAGTTTGGTGCATAGACATATCCTTCTACTGTTATAATTTGTTTTTTATCCTTACTTAATCTGGAGATACTAATAAAGCTACCACCCATTTTGTCATTTATCATCCTCCAGCAACCAGATAATCTTTTAATGTAATTATTGTTCACTGATTGTGCTTTGGATTTTGTTTCGTTAAGGCTACTTAGATTAGTTATCATGTATGAATCCTTATTTTTCCCAGTTAAATGAATTTTAAAAATGGAGTCACGTAACCTTATTTGTTCCTGCTTTTGAAATTGTTTTTGACTACTGTAAGGATATTGATATAAAACAATACCTTTTTGAATTTCATGAGAACCGTTCTGATCTTTTTTAATTGTGAGATTACTGAACCACCAAAAATTTTGACTTTTTTTATTTAGTTTGAATCCTTTCGGAGCCTTAAAAATTAGTTCCATTTCAGGTTGAATAGTACTATTTATTATATTTTTTTTTGTGTATTTTTTAGAAATTTGGTGAAAGTAGAATTCATTAATTGATTGCTTTAGTAGTTCGGTATTGTTTTGAAAATAATTGACCGCAGACTCTTCAGAATTAAATTTGAGTTCAATAATAAGTTGATCTTTTGCCCAAAGATCATTTTTAAATATTGGAGTTATTTTTAATGGATTATTAGCAGCGATATCAATAAATAGTATGCAGTTTTTAACTTTTATATTCTTGATTATTTTATTTGGAATGATAAAGTCAATTTCAAATTCTTTTTCATAAGGTAGTGGTGTAGTTTTAATCAATGTTTCAAAAGAATTTTTTATTGAAATACCCAAATTACTTTTCCAATATTTCTTTTCTAATGCAAATAATAGTTCTCCATAATTCTTTTTAGCATTTGGTTTTAACATGTTTGGGTTATAGTTGCTAGAGTTATCACAGCTCAACAACAAAATAATAGCTATTAATCCATATAATATTTGTAGTCTTTTTATCGATACTTGCATAATAAAATTCCAAATGAATAGTTGAACTGATTTTTAAAAAGGGTAGAATTTGAACTCAAACTTGATTCAAAAAAGAAGCCAATGGATTGGTATATGATACTTGTTTTAAATGAAGCGTAATATCTTTTTTGAAAAAATTTTTCTTTGGTGATTACTCTATTCATAATCTTATTTTCAATGGTCTTAACATCTAGCTTTGCATTATTGATAAAGTGATTTTTCAGTTCTAAATGAGCAAATATTTTGTTTTTGATTGGAAAATATAACGCAATAGGTAAAATCCATTGATTGAACTTTAGAACATTGCGATTGTTATTAAACTGCTGATCAAACCTAAAATAAAGGGAGTCTTTTGTTAAAAATGTACGATGCATCCCAAGATTTAGTCTTTGTATATTGAACCCTGCTCCAAAAGATAATTTTAATGAATTTTTTAATGTAAGATTTTTCCAATAAAAGGTAAGCCCTTGCGTGTTAGAATTTACTTGATTACAGGGGATAATATCTGTTTTTTCAATGCCGCTAAATACTAATTTTGAGTTTAAATGAAAAAGCCCACTTGTGACCATAAATTGAAGATTATTTTCTTTCTTTTTATCTTTTTGTTCTTCTTCCTCAAAACTCCACTCATTGTTAGTGTCATGTTTATTAACTATTAGTAATTTAGTTTTTTTAAATTTTAATGAAAGAGTATCATACAATTGAGCATTTACAGAAAAGCTTAAAAGGAAAATAAAAAAGAACGTAATGGGGATTTTTGATGGGATTAAAAATTTTTGGAAACAGTATAGTGAGTATTTTGTTGATGTTTGGCAGTACCTTTTAATCATTATAATTTTTCTTGTTAGCTTAATATTTGTATTGTAGCTATCTTAATGCAAAAGAAGAAGACCCAATTAAATAACCTTCGTTGTAAAGTTCAATCGAATAATTTCCTGCTGGTATTTCATTAATCATTTCGTAGAAAACACAAATATCTGTATTCTGATTTTGGTAATTAATTACTCTTTTAGAGCTCATTTCAATAGCCTCTTTCTTCGAATTATTGGTAGAAATGCTCTGTTCTCCTGGAAGTAATTTCCCATCACTATTTAACACTCTTAAGTAAATTGTTTTGTCTCCTGGTTTAGCCAATTTATTTTCAATGAGTGTAAAACAGCTTTTGACCATATTGGCTTTTGATGCTCTAGTAGTTTCGCTTTGGGTTCCTGAACTTCTCACTCTTATGGCATTAACTGTTAAATTCCCCGCCTGCAGAACTGCTCCCATTTCTACTTTTTGTTGAAGCGCTTTGTTCTCTTCCTTGAATTGTTTATTTTGATTATTTACCTTACTAAGTGTTTTTGTTTTTTCTGTAAGGCTATTGGAAAGATTAATATTTAAAGTGTTTAGCGAATCAATAGTATGAATGTAGCCTTTCATAATTCCTCTTAATGTTTTGGCTTCTTTTTTAAGTTTAAATATTTCTCTCCAATCTTTTTTTGATTTATTGTTTAACTGATTAACCTTACTAAGTAATGAGTTTATTTTTTCTCTTTGTTGGTTAATACTATCTAGAGCCATAGTATTGCTAGTTTCTAGGCTATCATAAGAGCTCAACATAAGTTTTAAATTAGACTTAAGATCATTGCTTTGATTATTTGATAAGGCGTCTTCGTTCATCAAAATTTTATTCATTTCTTTATTCTCCTCTAAAAGAGAAGAAAGCTCTTTGCTTATTTCGTGATTTTGCTTATTTAACTTACTCATCATATATCCAAGGTATCCAATGGAAAGAATGAGAATTAAGATAACAATAGTTGAAAAATTTTTTTTCTTTTGCGGTGCAGTTTCCATAACGTTCAGTGGTGGAATTAAATTTATTCTAATTTACTAAGAACACTTTGTAGATTCAAATTTAAAACAATATATCTTGATTAAGGACTTTATCAAAATGATCTATCCAGATTTTTGCGCCGGTTGCAATCAGCAGCTTCTTATGTCTGAAAAAGGAGTATGTTCAAGCTGTTGGATTGAGCTAAAATCATTTCAATTTAATAATAATAAACCTGCCTTTTTTGGCAGACAAATGGTTTACAGAGAATTGTATGCATTTGAATTTATTAAAAATGAAATCCTTCAAAAAATTCTTCATAACATAAAGTATAAGGGGAATAAAGAAGCCGCATTTGTTTTGGGTATAGAATTAGGTAAAATTTTATTAAAATATCAAAATCAAATTGATGTAATTATACCTGTTCCTGTTAGTGATAAAAAGAAGATTAAAAGGGGCTTTAATCAATCTGAATGTATTGCAAACGGGGTGCAGAATATTTTAGATAAACCAGTTTTAAATGACTACTTGTTTAGAAAAAACAATATGAGGTCTCAAGTAAAAAGTAAGAGGTTCCAAAGGTGGCAAAACGTTGAGTCCCAATATATCACTAAAGGCGATTCAAGTATAGATTTTAAAAATGTACTATTAGTGGATGATGTAATTACTTCCGGAGCAACAATTCATAGTTGCTTGAGCGCTTTTCCAACAAAAAACATCAAATTTACTGTAGCTGCATTGGCAGCAAAAAAAATGTTATTGTGATACTTTTTCAGGTGTATCAACAGAAAATTCTGTTTCAGTATTGCTGATTTGGTCTTCGCTGAAAATTCCTTCATAGGTTCCACCATCTTTCATCCAGTGGAATTTTCCTTTACCGCTCATCTTGTCGTCTTTCCAATTTCCAATGTAAGAGTTACCGCTTTTCCAAGTGTAAGTTCCGTAGCCATTTCTTTTTCCTTCAGTGTAATGACCTTTATATCTGTCACCGTTTTCGAAGTGAAAGTCTCCATTTCCGTCTTGCTTTCCATCTTTCCATAGACCGTCGTATTCGTTGCTGTTTTCCCATACAAACCTACCGTGTCCTTTGTGACAATTTCCTGTTACGCATTGTGCAGATGATACTAATGCAAAAGAGCTAAAAATTAATAGAGTAAATATTGATTTCATAATTTAATTATTACAATTTGTTTTAATTTTTGACAAATTTAATTATTCATTTAAAAGAATTGTTAAAAATACATTGTTTTTTAACATATCAATTAATGTGCCACAACAAAAATAAGTTCAATAATATCAAAATTTGATGAACTTTTTAGCAAATTGGTGGTGTTCAGAAGAATATTTTTTGATAAATCTGCTAATATTTACATTTTGATCTAGTGGCTTTTTAATTAATATATGTTCAATTAGTTCTTTAGCTAGTAATGGTGCCATTAATACCGCTTTACTGCCCATTCCATTAAATATATACATATTTTTTATTGTCGGGTGAGGTCCAATTATTGGTTTGCGGTCAATTGTTGTTGGTCTGAATCCATATTTCTGCTTGATTATTTTAAGATCTTTAATGGAGCTTATTTTTTCCAAACTTTTTAATAGCTGATCTTTTGCAAACTCAGTTACTCCATGATAAGAATCAGCATGATTGTAGGTAGATCCAATAGTAAATATTTCTTTATCTTGAGGTAAAGAGAAGACCCCCTTGCTAAGCATAAATTCGGGAAGATTTTTTGTGCTAACATCAATCAATTCCCCCTTATTTGCTATTATTGGAAGGTAACCAAATATCTTATTGTTTAATCCATGTGCTCCTTGACACATTATGACTTGTTTGGCATAGATTCCATTATAAAAAAACAAATTCCCATCATATCTTAGTTCTTTTAATACAAAAGTCTGAGTAATTATTTTTTTTGTTTTTTCTAAATAGTTTTTTGAAGACTTAAGGAATAATTTGACATTTAAATGGCCACATTTTTTAACCTCACCATTACCATAATCATTATTAATATTTTCAAAATATTTTTCTTTATCTCCTATTACAGAAGAATAAATAGAACTAGCTGATTTACCCACCCAATTATTTTGTTCTTCGAATGAACTAAACAGCCTGAACAGCTTTATTTTTTTAAAGTTTTTGGTATTGAGCAACTTATTATGATTCAAATAGAATTCTTGACTAAACTCAAAAAATTCTTTTCCTCTCCAATTTAGAATACACCGCTTGAAAGACATAGGATGCATTACTCCTGCGGCAATTTTTGAGCTGGTATTATTTATATTGTTATCAATAATAAAATAAGATTGGGAATTTTGTTCCAAAGTTTGAGCGATCACTGTCCCTGATATTCCCTGACCAATTATTAGAAAATCAACTTTCAACTAAATCTGAATGTCTTTAAAATAAATAGCAACACCAAAAAAGACAAGGATACAGCCAATTAACATTCCTACTATACTAATTGTTTTGTTGGTCAACTTTTGTTTGAGTTTGCTAGAAAAATAAATTTTCAGTATGTCAATGGCAAACATTGTAATAAGCGTAGTTCCAAAATAATACAAGAGATTTATTCCTTGAATATTGAGCTCTTTGGTAGCATAAGTACAAGATGCAATCCAAAAAACAAGAACCCCTGGATTTATTGCGTTTAAACCAAGACCTTTAATAATTAAATGCAGAGGGTATACAATAATATTATTATTTGAAGTTTCAATTTCTTTTATTTCTTTATTCTGCTCTCCTTCATGTTTCAAATTGGTATAATTTCTAAATATGGAAACAAAACCTAACAATAAGAAGACAGTTCCGGCAATATATTTTATATAGGGATTGGCATTTAGCCAACTATTTATTCTTTCAGCAACAAACAAGGAGGCTAGTAAATAAATAGCATCACTTAAAAGAATCCCTATATCAAGAAATAAAGCAGACTTAAATCCTTTTTTTATACTAGTTTCAATTAAGACAAAAAATGCAGGACCAAATAAAAAACTTAGTAAAAAACCAAAAATTATTCCATTTGTGATTACAGACAAACCTTAAAATTTAATTAAATATAGGCAAAAAAAAACCGCCTGAAAACAGACGGCTTAACTTAAATAAGTTTGAACTTATCTGTAGTCTTAACCTTTTCCTTTAACAAATGGAAGTCCAGTTTTTGGGCTTTCGACCACTTGTTTTCCGCCTGGAAGATCACAAGCTTCTGCTCTTTGGTCTTTAGCAAAATAATAAATAGTCTGATTTCTACCACCTCTTAATTCAACATCTTTTGAATGTAAGAAGTAAGTTTTTCCTTTACTGTTAGTGTATGAGTACGCCATTTTTAATAAATTTTTGATTAATAATTACTGAATATATTAAAATAAACCAATTGTTCTCTGAAAATCGGCATATAATATTATAATTGTTATTAACAATTCACCTCTGAAAACTAGGAAAACAACTCTTTATTGCTAATCCATTAGCCCTGATTTATTTAATTCTCCATTCATTTCTTCTAACTCCATTTTGATTGATCCTACCCAGATTTTAGCTTTTGCTAATAGCGGGGTTTTATTGTAGTCATCTGATATCCAAACAGTTAGAGATTCTTCATTTTTAAACACTCGCCCCTTCTGAACAACTGGGCAAAATTTTAATGCTCTAAAATTACCTGCTTTTACTTTAATATTTTCTTTATCGATAAATTTTACCTTTAAATTAAAGGTTTCTCCATCTACAAAAGTAGGAAATGTTAATATTTCTCCTTTTTTTAAGTTTTTTAAATTCAAATTTCTTGCAAAAAAATAACAAGAAACCATGTCTTGAATGTTTTCACAAGTTGAAATTTCACTTTTACCATCAAATACTGTTTTTTCAGTTTGGTTGAAAATATAGTTTTGTTTGAACGATGCATTTCCCTCCTCAACACTTCTTATAAATTCTATTGGGCAAAGAGAAGATGAATCGATAATACTTTCGTATCGATCTCTTATTTTAAAAAAATAATCTACTGTACTGTTGCTATATCCAGTACCAATTATATGGAAACAGCTATTATTTTTTTCATATTTCTTAACTTCAAGCTCAGCGAATCCGGCATCAATAAAACCTATAGATATTTTATATTTTAACTTTTCACCATAAGTAAATGCATTTATTTCATCTCTTTTTATTTTTGTATGATGCAATTTTTTATTGCTTTGCCATGAGCTTAAAACAAACACTAAAATGATGAATAAAATTAAACCAAATCTTTTCATTTCAAGACTAACTCAAATCACATGCCATTTTTCATTTTTGGCAATACTTATTATTATGTTATTGGTATTTCATTCTTGTTCTTCACCTATAAATAATAAAAATGAAAAAGCTTTAGAAAATATGATTGATTCCACTTTGCTGAGTGGTAAAAATAGAAATGGACTTAAAAACGGCGAATGGATTTCCTATTTCCCTAATGGTGAAATTCAAAGTATTTGTCATTTTTCTGAAGGTATTCCAGATGGAGCCATAATTGTATATAACAATATAGGTCAAGAGTTATACAGAGGAAATTTTGATAATGGAGAAAAAATTGGGGAGTGGGTATTTACAAATCCTATAAATAGTCAAAGAATTATCAAACAGTATGGAAATTAGTTCATCAAATAAATTGTCTAGTTCTAACAATTTATAATTTAGCATTTAGTTTAATAAAATTTACAAAATGACTGAAGAAACAACTAACGAGTTTAAAATATTTGGATTATCGATTCCTACAATCACCATTATATATGGAATATCCTTGATATCATGGGGGATCATAATATCCTTCTTATCTAAATCAGAATCAATTACTTCATATTTCCCATCAATTCTAGGAACGCCCTTATTTTTATCAGGATTGCTAGCAACTAAAAATCCAGCAAAAAGAAAATTATGGATGCACATTGCTGTCACATTTGGGTTGTTGTGCGCACTTGGAGGAACAAGATTTTTTATGAAAATGGGTGATGGGTTAAATTATGCAACCTTATCTATGTTGATGTTATTTTTAACGGGGTCTATTTACACTTTTATTTGCGTGAAATCATTTATTTACGCAAGGAAGAATAAGTAAAAAATCTTAATCTAATATTTTATTTTGCCATTGTTTGAAAATGCTGTTCTTGTAGGGTTAAATTACACTAAACAAAGTGTTGCACAAACTCAAGAATATTTGGAAGAATTGGCATTTTTAGCACTTACTTCTGGTGCCAAAACACTTGCAAGATTTACTCAGTCACTTCATATTGCCAATCCTAAAACATTTGTTGGAAAAGGAAAGCTAAATGAAATCAAATCTTATGTTAAAGAAAATGAAATTGATTTAGTAATATTTGATGATGATCTTTCTCCTTCACAACTTAGAAATATTGAAAGAGCATTAGAATGCAAAATTTTAGATAGAAGTAATCTTATATTAGATATTTTTGCCAGTAGAGCAAGAACATCTCACGCTAAAACTCAAGTAGAGTTGGCTCAATATCAATATCTTTTGCCTAGACTGACAAGAATGTGGACCCATCTTGAAAGACAAAAAGGGGGGATTGGAATGAGAGGACCTGGAGAAACTCAAATCGAAACAGACAGGAGAATTATCAATCAAAAAATAAGTCAGCTAAAGCAAAAACTGGTTAAAATTGATAAGCAAAAGTCAGCACAAAGAAACAACAGAGGAAATATTGTTAGGGTTGCCTTAGTTGGGTATACTAATGTTGGGAAATCTACAATAATGAATATCCTCAGTAAGTCTAAAGTTTTTGCTGAAAATAAGTTATTTGCCACATTAGATACCACCGTGAGAAAAGTAGTAGTTAATCAAGTTCCATTTCTACTGAGTGATACCGTTGGTTTTATAAGAAAATTACCACATCAGTTAATCGAGTCATTTAAATCTACACTAGATGAAGTAAGAGATGCTGATGTTTTAATTCATGTGGTAGATTTATCACATGCGGCTTATCAAGATCATATGACAATTGTTAATGAAACCTTGAATGATATTTTGACTTCTCCTAAACCCACTATTGTTTGTTTTAATAAGATTGACTTATTAAGTGTCCAAGAATTAAAAGAACAAAATAATCAATGGAAAAACTCTTCACATAAAATTGTTTTTATTTCTGCTCAAAAAAACCTCAAAATTAAGGAACTAAAAAACGAACTATTTAGCTTAGTTAATAATTTACATTACATACGATTCCCTTTTAATAAAACACAGATAAATTATTAAAAGAGACGGAAATTTTTATTTTTGTTTATCTGATTGTAAATTATGGGTAAAAAATTAGTTATTGGTGCATCTGGTCAAATTGGAGTTGAATTAATTGATAAACTAGCCAGTCAGTTTGGAGAAGATCAGGTGATTTCAACAGACATTAAACCTCAAATTCAGGATGTAAAAAGCGGAGTTAAATCTATACAGTTAGACGTCTTAGATTCAGAAAAACTTTTTAAAGTAATTAAGGATAATAATATCACAGAAGTATATCTTTTAGCTGCTCTTTTATCTGCTGTTTCTGAAAAAAAAATTAGATCTGCATGGGATTTAAACATGTCGGGATTATTTAATATTTTAGAATTAGCTAGAGAAAAACATATCGAAAAAATTTTTTGGCCCAGTTCCATTGCTGTTTTTGGTTTAACTAGTCCCAAAGATCATACTCCTCAAAGCACCGTTATTGAACCTTTGACAGTCTATGGAATAAGTAAAATGGCAGGAGAAAGATGGTGTGAATATTATTTTAAAAAGTTTGGGGTTGATGTCAGGAGCTTGAGATATCCGGGAATAATAAGTCACAAAAGTAAGCCTGGTGGCGGTACAACAGATTACGCAGTAGATATTTTTTATGCTGCAATTGAAAAGAAGAAATACAACTGTTTCTTGGAGCCTGATATGGAATTACCAATGATGTTTATGGATGATGCCATAAGATCAACATTGGAGCTAATGAATGCAGATAGAAATAAACTTTCAATAAATTCAAGCTATAATGTTGCTGCTATGAGTTTCACTCCAAAACAGCTAGCCAACGAAATAACCAGACATATTCCTGACTTTAAAGTTTCCTATGAGCCTGATTTTAGAAATAATATTGCCTCATCATGGCCAAACAGTATTTCGGATGAATTAGCCCGAACGGATTGGGGATGGCATCACGAATATGATATATCCAAAACAACCTCAATAATGCTAACTGCTTTAAGAAAAAAATTGCAATTAGAACCCAATAGCCAATGATATTTTTTAGAAATATAAGCTTTCAGAATGTAACATGTATGGCTGCTATTTTTCTGTCATTAACCTTACAAAATTCGATTTTAAAAGCCCAAGATAGCGACACCATTAATCAAATTAAACTGGGTTCTAGAGATGGATATTGGATAATTACCGGAGACATTGCAAAAAACAAAGACTATGTTCCTGTGGCTAAAGTTGAGGAAGGAATATTTAAGATGGGGCGTAAAACTGGTTTATGGACTAAATATTATCCATCAGGTTCGGTAAAGAGTAAAATTAAATATGTAAACGGAAAATCTCAAGGAAATTTTGTTACCTATTATCAAAATGGTCAAATTGAAGAACAGGGTTCTTGGGAATCTAAAGTTTATAAAGGAGATTTTATAAGATACTATGAAAATGGTAAAGTAGCACAAAAAAAGTCATTCAATGAAAAAGGTAAAACTGAGGGGAAAGTAATTTATTATTATCCAAACGGTCAAGAGGAATTGGTTTTTGAAACTATAAATGGAAGAGGAAAGGGTAAGGCTACAAGATTTTGGCCAAACGGAGACACAAAAGAAAAAATAACATTTAACGAAAAAGGAGAGTCTAAAACATCAGGAACAATTGAAAGAGTAAAAGCTCCCGTTTTCAATGCTCGTCTTATTATGCAGAAAAAAGAAGCAGTAATTGCTCAAGGAGAATTAAATATAGGTCCTCTTCCTTCTGCCAAAGGAAAGTTACTTAAAGATGGTTACCACAAAACTTACAATGACAATAAAGATATTTTAATGGATGGAGAATTTACAGATGGAAAGCTTTGGACAGGAAAACATTACATATATGATGAAAACGGCTTGTTAGAAAGAATAGACGTTTATAAAAACGGTAAATTTTCAGGAAAAGGTGTGCTCTAATCAATCAAAGATTTAATCTTTATAAAATCTTCTAAATGACTTTTATAGTGATCTTGTTTAAAAGAAGATCTAAAGTTCCAAGCTCCTTTTAACTTTATAAAAAATATCCAAAATCTAAAATTAAATATTGCTATAACAGGTAATAATACTAATGCTCCACCAGCCAAAATCCACCCTTTTATTACCACTAATGGAATGAGAATCATCATCCAATAAATAAAAAAGAGGATGACCCCTATGGCCAATTTTAGAGACCCATGAAAATGTTGATCTTTTACTTTATAATTTACAAACCAAACGGGTGCTTTGTAAGGCAGATAGTTAGTTAAAAGACCTAGTAAGTGAATTGGGGAAATAACTACCATAAACAAGGAGGCTAACACCAAAACCAAAGCATTCTTTGGGCTATTATTCATAAGATATGGTTTTATATTGTATTTCTTGGTAAACTCTTTAAGTTGGTTAGCTTTTGTAATTAAATCATCGTATTCATTTTGATTTTCTTGTTGTAACAGTTCAATTTTTTTGAGCCTCAATTGTTTTTTTTCAAAACGCTCTGCAATACTATTGTATTTTCTTTTTAGTGGAATTTTATGCACTAAATAGTATATCGAATCATAATTATCTAGATCATCAATACTAATCATTAAAGACTTTAATTGCTCAAAAACATAGGCAGATAATTTATTAATGGTTTCTGCTGGCTCCTTAATGTAATTTTCAAAGTAGTCACTAATATCTATTGGTTCTCCAGCATTCAATAATAAATCACCATTCATACTAAAGTGGTTGCCATAGTCTATCCCTAATGGAATAATAAATAAAGGAATTTTATAATCGTACTTTTCAGCAGCACCTAAAGCAATTCTAGCTATTCCCTTTTTGAAAGGTCTCAATGATTTTTTATAATTGTGATTTCCCTCAGGAAAGATGATTAAATTTCCATTTTTAGATAAAAGATCAAAACACTGGTTAAAGGTTTTTTCATTCATCTTTATTGTATTAACCCCATCCCTTTGTCTATATATAGGTAGCATATAGAACTTTGAAAGTAGTTTAGCCACTTGTGGTTTTTTAAATATATCAGCTCTTGTGAGAAAATGGGTAGGCTCTTTAGTTCTGCCTGCAATTACTATCGGATCTAAAAAGGCATTTTGATGGTTTACTGCATATATTATCCCAGCATTTTTTGGAATCTTGTTTTGTCCAATATATTGATGGTTTTTAAAATAAGATCTTATTCCGCTTATAACTATTGCGTAGCCAATTTTATATAGAAAAAACCAATTTTTAAACCAATATCCGAACCAAATTTTTTTCATAAACTAGCGGAATGATGCACCCACCTTATTGGTAATATTTTTTTGAATGCTTTGCATAATTTTATCAACCTCGTTGTCTTTTAGTGTCCTATCTGAATGTAAAAATTCAAATCTAAGACCATAAGATTTTTTACCTTCCATATTCTTTTTGTCCCTGTAAATATCAAATAATGAAACAGATTTCAGAATTGGAATTTTAAGTTTATTAATGCAATTTAAAATATCTTTCATTTCTACATTTTCCTCAATCAAGATAGAAAGGTCTCTAAATACTTTTTGAAACTTATTAATTGGTTTGAATTTAACTTTTTGTCTTTCAACTAAATTTAATAACGCTTGCCAATTTATTTCAGCGACAAAACAATCTTCTTTTAATCCAATTTCTTGACTTAGATTGGGGTTTATAATTCCGATTCGAGCAAGATTAGTTTTGTTATTGGTGTAATTTAAGCCTTCTGCCCAAGAACTAAAATCAGAAAAAATATCAGAGCTAAAGTAGATTCCAAGCATTTTGAAAATACTTTCAACTAATCCCTTTAACTGATGAAAACTGCTTTTTTGTTTTCCATTGAACCAATGTTCGTCATTTTGTAGACCACTTATAGCAATTAATAAATGCTCTTCTTCTTTATATTTATCATTTTTTAATTGATAAGTCTTTCCCCATTCATAGATATTACAATTTGATTCACCATTCTGCTGGTTATACTTTATAACTTCTAAAGCATTATAGACTAAGGATTGTCTTAAAACTTCAGTATCATTACTTAAGGGATTTAATAGCTGAACATAGTTTTGATTTTCTTTTTTAGTAGAGTTTAAAATTTCGCTATAAGATTTTTTAGATAGAGAATTACTAAGTATTTCAAAACCTCCAAGACTAGAAAGATGATTACTAACTAGTTGCTGGAGAGCAATACTGTTTTTTACTGTAGTATAAGTAGGTGAGCTATTTATTTTTTTTGGGATATCAATATTATTGTAGCCATATATTCTTAATATTTCTTCAGCAATGTCAGCTTCTCTTGTAACGTCATTCCTGAAGGCAGGAACGGTTACAGTGGCTTGGTTATCATTTTCTATTTTGGAAGAAATATCTAAAAAGCTTAGTAAATTGACCATCTGCTCATTTTCAAGCGAAAAGCCACACAATTTCCTTATGCTGTTGAAATTAATTTTAAAAGATATATTTTCTGTTTTTATTGGATGAACATCAATAATTTCTGAGCTTACCTTTCCGCCAGCTAGCTCAATAATCATTTGAGTAGCTTTAACTAATGCTGGAATTACCATTTCCGGATCAACTCCCCTTTCATACCTAAAGGAAGCATCAGTATTTAATCCGTGTCTTTTAGCGGTTTTTCTTGTTGACACAGGATTAAATAAGGCACTTTCAATAAAGATTTCTGTTGTTGTTGATTGTACACCTGAATTTATCCCTCCAAAAACTCCTGCGATACACATTTCTTTATTGTCGTCACAAATCATTAAATCATCTTGACTTAATTTCCTTTCGTTTCCATCAAGGGTAATAAATGGAGTATCTTTTTTAGGACACCTTACCTTGATGGTTTTATTGTTAATTTGATTTAAATCAAAAGCATGTAATGGTTGGCCCAAGTCATGCAAAATAAAATTAGTAATATCAACAATATTGTTGATTGTTTTTACACCTATAGAATCTAATTTTTTTTGTAACCATTCAGGGCTTTGGGCAACATTAATTTCTTTAATGACAATTCCAGAGTAACGTAAGCACTTTTTAGAGTCAAGGATTTCTACTGAAACATTTTCATCAGAGCTATATTTGATTTGATTAAATTTAGGTAATGGCAATAGTTTTTTATCAGAATTAATTTCTTCTTTAAATTGCAATGCTGCTAACAAATCTCTGGCAACTCCGTAATGACTCATCGCATCTGCTCTATTTGGTGTTAACCCGATTTCAAAAATTGTATCTGAGGAAATATTATAATATTCTGATGCTCTTTTACCTACACTAACTTTTTCATTAATTACTATAATCCCGTCATGGCTTTGTCCAACTCCAATTTCATCTTCTGCACAAATCATCCCAAAGGATTCAACTCCTCTTATTTTTGCCTTTTTAATTTTAAAAGGTTCTCCAGAAATTGGATAAATAGTAGTGCCCGGAAGAGCAATCACAACTTTTTGATTCTTCGCTACATTTGGGGCTCCGCATACTATGGTATATGGATCTTGCTTGCCAACATTAACCGTTGTAACATTTAATCGATCTGCATTTGGGTGTTTATCAACAGTTAAAACTTCACCTATAACCAATCCATCTAAACCACCTGGAATACTTTCGAAAACTTCTGATTTTTCAACTTCAAGACCGATGTCAGTTAAAAGTTCTTCGGTAAGCTTAGCGCTTAGTTTAAAATCAAGTATATTTAGTAACCAATTATATGAAATTTTCATAGTTAAGTATGATAGTTTAAGAAGATGTAAAATTAATTGGTTTTATCACCTGACAAAAATATTATTAGTAATAATCCAAAACAGATAATTTAACTATTAAATTAAAAAAACAAGAGTTGAATTAAAATTTTTATATTTTTGGCGCTCCAAAAGTTGGTGCCTTAGCTCAGTTGGTAGAGCAATGGACTGAAAATCCATGTGTCCCTGGTTCGATTCCTGGAGGCACCACTTATTAAAAAGTCTTCATTTTTGAAGGCTTTTTTTTTTTAATAATGAGAAAGATTTAACTTTACAATATCTTGGATAAAAGAATTAAAAACAATCGAACGCTCATTATTTTTTACCTCTTAATTTCGTACGTTATTTTACAGTTTTTATGGTGGGGGTACCATATTATCTCTTTAACTCAAAAAGTAAATGACTATGAAGGTTTAATGTCCAGAAGGATTGGGATGGTAATGGGTGAGGCATTTGTTTTTATGATAATTATTATTGTAGGAGCATATTACGTTATACGTTCTTATTTTAAGGAAATGGAATTAGCCAAGAAGGAGAAAAATTTTTCACTTTCTGTTACTCATGAACTTAAAACTCCTATAGCGTCTTCTAAATTATTTGCTGAAACACTACTTCAAAGAAATGATTTAAGTGTTGAACAGCAAAGAACAAGTTTGGAAAAAATAGTTCAAGAGCAAAATAGATTAAATGATTTGGTAGAGAAAATTTTACTTGTTGCTTCAATTGAGGAGATTAAAAGCGGGTTAAATAAAAAACCAATAGTACTTTTTAATCTTGTTAATCAATTAATAAAAGAACATGATAACTCCCACGAAGTAATCAATACAGTTGATGAAAAATTAATTATACAAGGAGATGATTTTTACATTATCTCTTTGATTCAAAATTTATTTGATAATGCAAAAAAGTATTCACCCAAAGGGTCTCAAATAAAGTTTTTTTCAAGTCAATCTTCAAATGCAGTTACCCTTAGTGTTTCTGATCAAGGAGTTGGAATTCCAATTGAAGAAAAAAGTAAGATTTTTGAAAGGTTTTATAGAGTTGAAGATGAAGATATAAGAACATCCAAGGGAACTGGTTTGGGATTGTTTTTAGTCAATGAGATAGTCAAAATTCATGGTGGTAAAATAAAATGTCGAGAGAACAACCCTAAAGGCACCATATTTGATATTCAATTTAAAACAGCAAATGGGTAATAAAGCAGCATTAATCATACTTGATGGTTGGGGGATAGGTAAAGGAGATGCTTCAGATGGTGTTTCTCAGGCAAGCACTCCAAATTTTGATCAATTAATTAATAAACACCCCAGTTCTGTTTTAAAAACATTTGGAGAAAATGTTGGACTTCCAAAAGGACAGATGGGTAATTCAGAAGTAGGCCATTTGAATATAGGTGCTGGAAGAATTGTCTATCAAGATTTGTTGAAAATTGACAATGCCATCAATGATAAAACCTTTTTTAAACATCCTCAGTTAATGTCTTTAATTGACAATGCCAACAAAAATAAAAAAAGGATTCATTTACTTGGGTTAGTTTCAAGGGGAGGTGTTCACTCTTCATTGAATCATTTGTTAGCTCTTTGTGAATTATTAAAAAAGTTAACTCCCAATGATGTTTTTATTCACGGAATTACTGACGGAAGAGATTGCAGTCCAGTGTCTGGACTTGAATCATTTGAAAAATTAGATCACTGTATTTCTGGATCAAATATTAAATTGGCTTCGGTAATTGGGAGATATTATGCAATGGATAGGGATCAGCGATGGGAGAGAATAAAACTTGCCTATGATTTAATGGTATATAAAAAAGGTGATGTTAAAAGTGACTTTAAAGTTGCTTTGGAGGATAGCTATAAAAACAATGTCACTGATGAGTTTGTCAAACCCATTATCATTGAAGGAATTAATGGAGCTATTGAGGAAAATGACGTAGTGATTTGTTTTAACTTTAGGACAGATCGATGCAGACAAATTACTACAGCTTTGACACAAAGAGATTTCCCGGATTACCAAATGAGTAAAATCCCTTTAAGCTATTACACCATGACCAATTACGATAAGCGTTTTGTTGGTATTAATGTAATTTATGATAAAGCTAATTTACCAATGACCTTAGGGGAAGTGCTAACCAATGCTTCAAAAACACAATTGAGAATTGCTGAAACAGAAAAATATCCTCATGTCACATATTTTTTTAGCGGTGGAAGAGAACAAGAATTTAAAGGAGAGTCTAGAATTGTAGTCAATTCCCCAAAAGTATCAACTTATGATTTGAAACCTGAAATGAGTGCTTTTGAAGTTACTCAGAAAGTAATTTCTTTTGCTAACACTAATCAACCTGATTTTATTTGTTTGAATTATGCTAATCCAGATATGGTAGGTCATACGGGAATTCCTGAAGCCATTATTAAAGCCTGTCAAACTGTTGATAGTTGTTTAGATGAGTTATTGATAACCTTAGAAAAATTGAATTATTCAGTAGTTATTATTGCTGATCATGGGAATGCAGATAAAATGAAAAATGAGGATGGAACTCCACATACTGCTCACACAGTTAATTTAGTTCCAATGATTGTAATAAATAATGAAGTCAAGAGTATAAAAAATGGAATTTTAGCAGATGTAGCCACCACAATTCTTGATTTAATGAATGTCCAAAAGCCTAAAGAAATGACAGGAGACAGCTTATTAATCAAAGCAGAGCAAGGATTCTTAAATTCAGATAATGTCTAAATTCACGCTAAATTTTTTTTAATGACTAAAAACAAAAAATCAGGAATTAAAAAACTAGTTGTTTTTATTTTATTGCTATTAGTATTATTTATTGTTGGTTTGGCTTCAATTCCAGTAATTTTCAAAAAAGACATCATTGAGATAATTAAAACAGAAAGTAATAAGCAATTAAATGCAACTTTAGACTTTGATGATTTAGACCTTAAACTTCTCTCCACATTTCCAGACTTTTCATTAGAAATTAATCAACTATCAATCAAAGGTGAAGCTCCCTTTGATGGGGTTTCTTTGATTTCGATTGAAAAATTACTTTTAGAACTTGATCTGATGAAAATTTTATTTGATGGAAAATATGAAGTCAGAAAGTTAGCTTTAGACCAACCCCATTTTCATATAAAAGTTTTAGACGATGGTAATGCCAATTATGACATTTATCGTTCTTCTGAAGGCGGTCAAGAAACTTCAAATGAAGATGATTCGTCACCTTTAGTTTTTAAAATTGAAGAATATGAAATTAATGAAGCTATCTTGATATATGACGATGCTTATTATGCTACTAGACTTAGGCTAGAAAATCTAAATCATTCTGGGAACTTTACAATGATTGGAGACAAATATCTTTTAGAAACGAACTCTGATGCTAAATCACTGGATTTAAGCTATGACGATATTGAATACTTCCAAAGAAGTAATCTCAATATTATTTTTAACGGTGAAGTAGAATTTATTGAAGATGACATTAAAGTAGTTGTGGCTAAAAATATAACAAAGATAAATCAGCTTAATCTTGCGTTAAATGGAGAGTTTTTAATGAGAGAAAATGATTATTTATTTAACCTCTCAATTGAGACTATTGATCAAACTTTTAAAAGTTTATTAAGTGTAGTACCTGGTGTTTATCAATCTGAATTTGATCAGCTTCAAACCAATGGTGAGTTTCAATTTGGCGGCACTTTTAATGGGATATATTCGGATAGTTTAATTCCTCATTTCAATGTTCAAATGTTAGTTATGGATGGCTATTTTAAATATCCAGATTTTACGGAACCAGTTGATCAAATTCAGATGAATTTAAGTATTGATTTTCCTGGTGGAAATGATTTAGATTTATTAAAGTTAAATTTAGAAAATTTCAGCTTAGGGTTTCTTAATTCAACCTTAAAAACCAATATTTATGGTTCTTCATTAATTAGTGATCCCTTTTTAAAGGGGGCACTAAACTCCAATATTTACCTTTCAGATATTGCTCAGGTTATACCTTTAAATGAACAAGAACTTGGTGGTGAAGTTTTTTCCAATATTATAATTAAAGGAAATCTTTCATCTATTGAAGAAGAAAAATATAATGAGTTTAAATCATCTGGTCAGTTGACAATTGACAATTTGATTTATGAATCTGATTTAATTGATTATAGTATAGCGCTTAATTCTTTAGATTTTGAATTCTATTCTGATAGATTAGCTTTAAATGAATGCTTATTAAAAATTGGTGAAAGTGATTTATCTATCAATGGAGAGTTACATAATTACATCCAGTTTATTTTAAAAGATGAATTAATTGAGGGGGAGTTCAATGTTAATAGTCAGTTTTTAGATTTGGATGAACTTTATATGGATTCTTTTTCTGATACTTCAGAAAATGCGTTAAACAATGAGACGATTAATGATAGTTCTCAAATAAATAATGAAGTTTTTGACCTGCCAAAAAATATTGACTTTAGCTTAACTACCAACATCAAAAAAGCAATTTACGATAGTTTGCAGCTAAAAAATCTAAGTGGCAAATTGATTATCAAAAATGGCGTGCTTAATTTCAATGACTTAGCAATGAATCTTTTTAAAGGTAGTGTAAAAATGAAAGGGGATTATTTTGCTATTTCTAACAGAAGAGCGCAAATGAATTTTGACATGGAATTAAATGAAATTTCTTTTGATGAGGCTTATTTATACTTTAATCCAGTAAAAAAATATGCTCCATTAGTGAAGTTCTTTAATGGAGATTTTACAACAAAAATGAATGCAGAAATATTATTTGACGAAAATTATAATCCAATATATAACAGCATATCTAGTAATGGTAATTTAAAGTCAAAGAAGGTTGAAGTCTTAGATTTTCCAGCTCTTGATCAATTGAAAGATATGGTTAAGGAAGTATTAGATAATAACAATACCATTGAAGATTTAAATTTATCCTACCATTTAAAGGATGGAAAGTTCAGTATTGACAAAACACCTCTAAAACTGAAAGAATTTAGCGCGAGTATTTATGGATCCACTTCTATTTCTCAAGAATTAGATTACACTTTAGAAACAAAACTTCCAATTTCATTGATAAATAAAAATATTACCAATGGAATTTCTAGAGTATTAAATCAATCGAATCTTTCAGAAAAATTAGACGAGCCAATTCCGTTAGCTATTAAAATTGGAGGGACAGTACTATCTCCAAAATTACTTACAAATTTCACAAATCAAAAAGAAGATGTAAAAGACGAAATTATTGCTAAGGGTAAAGAAAAAGTGGAGGAGAAAATAAAAGAAGTAAAAGAAGACTTTATTGCAATAGCTCAAGCAAAGGCAGATGAAATTATCAATATTGCTAAACAGAAATCGGATTTAATTAGAAATGAAGCTGATAAAAAGGCATTACTTATAGAGAATCAGGCATCTGCTCAAAAAATTATAGCTACCAATAATATGAAAAAACAAGTTGATAAAATCAATAAAGAAGCAGCTAATCAGGCAGATAAATTAGTTGATGAAGCCAAGTCTCCATTAGCTAAATTAGCTGCTCAGAAAACAGCTGATAAATTAAAAAAAGCAGCAGCAGAAAAGGCGAACAAAATAGAATTAAATCTAATAAACAAAGCTAATGAAGCTGAAAAGAAAGCATTTTCAAGTGCAGGAAAAATCAGAAATGAAGCAAACAACAAAGCCGACTTAATTGAAAAGAAATCTCAAATGGAAGCTGAAAAATTAATTGAAGCAGCTAAAAATAAATAAAATGACACAAGAATATATTAATCAAAATAAGGACAGATTTTTAGAAGAGCTTTTTGAATTATTGAGAATCCCGTCTGTAAGTGCTGACATGAAATTTAAAGATGATGTAATTAGTGCAGCCAATTTTTTGAAAAATAATCTAGAACAAATTGGTGCTGAAAGCATTCAGATTTTTCCTACCGAAGGCCATCCAATTGTATATGGAGAAAAGATAATTTCTGATGATTTACCTACAATTTTAGTATATGGTCACTATGATATTCAGCCTGCTGACCCCTACGAACTATGGGATTCTGAACCTTTTGATCCTGTGATTAAGAAAACTAAAATCCATCCAGATGGAGCAATTTTCGCCAGAGGAGCCTGTGACGATAAAGGACAAATGTTTATGCATTTGAAAGCATTTGAGGCCATGAATAAAACCAATACTTTGCCTTGTAACGTTAAGTTTATGTTGGAGGGAGAGGAGGAAGTAGGTTCAGCTAATCTAGAGAAATTTGTAAGAAATAACACTTCATTATTAAAGTCGGATGTTGTTTTAGTTTCTGATACTGGGATTATCAATAACCAGACTCCATCAATTTGTGTTGGCTTAAGAGGCTTAAGTTATGTAGAAGTAGAAGTTACAGGTCCTAATAGAGATTTACATTCTGGTCTTTACGGAGGAGGTGTAGCTAACCCAATTAATATTTTATCTTCAATGATATCATCTCTACACGATGAAAACGGAAAAATTAATATTCCTGGATTTTATGATCATGTTCTAGATGTTTCAAATGAGGAAAGAATGGAAATGGCCAAGGCACCGTTCGATCTAGAACATTATAAAACAGATTTAGAGGTTAATGCTGTTCATGGTGAGGAATCTTACACAACAAACGAAAGAACGTCTATCAGACCTTCCCTTGATGTTAATGGAATATGGGGAGGATATATTGGTGAAGGTGCAAAAACTGTTTTACCTTCAAAGGCCTTTGCAAAAATATCAATGCGATTAGTCCCTAACCAAAAATCGGAAGAGATTACTAAATTATTTCAATCCCACTTTGATAAAATAGCTCCAGATGCTGTGAAAGTTAAAGTAACTCCTCATCACGGAGGAGAAGGTGTAGTGATTCCTACTGGATTTCCAGCCTACATTGCAGCTAAAAGTGCAATGGAGACCACGTTTGGTAAAGTTCCAATTCCTGTAAGAAGTGGAGGGAGCATCCCAATTGTTCCGATGTTTGAGGAGGTTTTAGGCTTAAAAACAATTTTATTAGGATTTGGTCTGGATTCTGATGTGATTCATTCTCCTAATGAACATTTTGGTTTATTTAATTTTTATAAAGGAATTGAAACAATACCTCATTTTTACATGAATTATGCCAAACTTATGTCTAAATAAATGATAAAATATTTATTAGTTTTTCTGCTCTTTTTCTTGATTTCATGTGTAAGTTTCCAAGATTTAGAATATAAAGGATTTACTGGACTTTCTTTTTCCAAAACTCATGGTTGCGACCCCTTTTGTGCAAATATTGACATTTACAATCCAAATAAATACAATATAAAACTAAAAAATGGAAGCGGTGAGGCGTTAATTAATTCTAAGAATATTGGAGAAATTAAAATTAATAATAATGCTGTTCTCAAATCTGAGCAGACATCAACCATAGAATTAATTATAGTATCAAGTTCTAATCAATTTATGAAAACACTATTTAGCTCCATTGATGTAATAATGGGCAAAACAGTGAAATTAAAAATTGAGGGCAAAATAAAAGCAAAAGTATATGGTTTAGGTAAACAAATCAGCTTTTCTGAACAACAGGATTTAAGGTTAAAAGACTTTAGAAAATAGAAACGTAATTACTTTACGTTGTAAGTGTTGAATTTAGTGTTGTATTTAAACTACACAACATGAAAAATAATCAATACAAAAACAACACATTTCACGTTAATTATGTGATTTACGAAAAAAATGATACCGCTATTCTTTTGGACGGGGTTGTTACAAAAAACAATAAGCAATACTTTACTTCCATTCCAATTGATCCTGTAAACTTTAGTTTTTTATGTGAAAAAGCAATTGGCTATGAAAAAACCAATTGGTTATGGTCAAAGTTATTCAAAACTACTGACCTAGTTACTGAATTGGCTCCTCAATACCACCTTGGGACTGAACTTAATTTTTCTAGTTGTGAGGCAAGATTTAATATTAACTAATAAAAACCAAAAAAGACATGAAAACTTTAGCACTATCCAATAATCAAGAAATGATACTTCCCAAAATGGGAATTATGACTCACCTAGTGGAACTTACTAGATATGATTATATCTACATTAAAGACAATTTAAAAACAGATGATATTTTGACAATAGAAATAGATAAATCGAGATTTTGGGATAAAGATGCTTTAGCTGTTTTCTATAAAGGTTTTAAACTTGGCTATTTAAATTCTTCTATAAGTAAAATTGTAAATAAATTAATTATTCGATTTGGAGGAGTAAAAGTGGTTATAAAAAATAAACCCTTAAATTCAAACCCATTTTGCGGACTAGATATAATAATTCAAATAATTTAGTTATTTAGACAACCAAATGGCAGGATTCACTGTATTCATTCCACTGGAACTAATTTTCCATATTTCAAAATGTGCCTCGGAAATACCAGCTTCTTTGGGCAGTAATTTCCCAATATAATCTTTAGAGCTAACCATTTCTCCTTTTTTAACAAATACTTCCTGTAAATTTGCATATACAGTTCTGTATTCTCCATGACTTATCATCACTACTTTACCAGCGCCAGGTATAATGAGTACGCTTGTCACTTTTCCATTAAATACTGATCTTACCACTGAATTTTTTGAAGTGGTGATATCCACTCCATTATTATCAATAGTAGCCGTACTTACAAGATGGTGTTTGTGTTTACCATATGAGCTGGTAATTTCCCCTCTTTCAACTGGCCAATAGAGCCTTCCTTTGTTATTGATGAAGTTTTTAGACATTGCAATCCCTTCTGGTGTTAATGAAAATTCAGATTTTTTTGTTGATTTAGCAGCTTTAATTTCATCCATTATGGCTTTTTTCACTGCTTTGGCAATTTCTTTTCTTTTTTGATTGTTTTTCTTTAACTCCTCTGCCAAAACAGCTTCATTCTTTTTAAGCATGTTCAATGAAACTAATTGCGAGTTTTTATCATCTAGATAATTGTTTTTTTCTTGTTTTTTGAAATCAACTACTTTCTTTTTTTTATCAACTTCATTTTTCAATAGTTGCTTTTTAATAATTAACTCCTTTTGAGTATTTTTTATTCTTTCCACTTGTTTGATTCTGTAATCAGCATAATGTTGGATATATTTAGTTCGATGAAATGCCTCAGTAAATGTGGGTGCAGAAATGATGTAAAGAAACTTATAATTAGGATCTCTATTTTTAAAAGCATATACCAACATATTTCTATATTCGTCTTTAAGAATTTTATCGGTATTGGAAAGTGAATTAATCATTCGGTTAATTTCAGAAATATTTTCATCCATTTTTTTTACTTGAAAAGTATAGTTACGAATCAATTTTTCTCGGTACTTAATTTGCTTATTTATAATATTTAATTCACTTAAAGTAAGTTTTTCAGTTGCTCTTGTCTGTTTTATTAGCAACTTGGTATTTTCTATTTTTTTAATTAAGGCTTTTTCCTGTTTTTTAAGTTGTGCACTTTTTTTTTGAGAAAGCCCAATAAATGGAATGATAAAAATAAATAGAATTAGTATGTAAAAATTTTTATTAATCATTGATTATTAATGGTTGGTATTTATCATCAATCTTAATTTCAGGGAACCTTTGAGGTAGGTCAAATTTAATACTTTTATATGCTATCTCAAGTGAATATTCATTAGAAAAAGAACTCATTTTAACTTTAATTTTTTGTGGAAATAATTGATTTTCAATGTCGGTCCATTCTTCATATTGAATATCTATTTCGGACGATGATTCTGGGAAAAATATATTTACTCTGTTGCATTTAAAATTGACAGGGTCAATCCATGACTGATAAATTAATTCAACACCCTGCTTAGCCTTATTGGACATAATCCGGGTACTTTTTCT
>TARA_B100001093_G_scaffold186020_1_pt1 | contig 28889 bp, 23 predicted proteins | sample TARA_B100001093 | Tara Oceans TARA_B100001093 (sample SAMEA2623116) | marine metagenome | biome: marine biome (ENVO:00000447); feature: surface water layer (ENVO:00002042); material: "saline water (ENVO:00002010), including plankton (ENVO:xxxxxxxx)" | depth 5 m | reverse complement strand
AATTCTTTATCTCGGTATGCAGCAACTTTAATAGATACAGTTTGACCTATAGAAACTTTACCAACATCTATTTCGTCAACCAAAGCTCTAACTCTAACTTTAGAGAGATCGGCCATAGTCATTAATACCGTTCCACCGCCGACAGCAGATGTTGGTGAGGAAATAACCTGCCCAACTTCTACAGGTCTTGATATTATAGTCCCCTGAACAGGCGACCTGACTATGGTGTCATCTAATGCAATTTTAGCATTTTCGTATGACACTTCCGTCCTTACAACAGTAGATTTAGCTTGAGCATAGCCTTCTTGAATGTCTTCATAATCTTTGTCAGAAATACTACCTTTAGCATGAAGCTCTTGACCTCTATCATATTGAGATTTTGCATTTTCAAGCCTAACTCTTGATGCTTCTAAATCAGATTTAGCTTGATCTAATATATTCTTTGGGGTTCTTTGATCAATTTGACCCAAGATAGAACCCTTATTAACAAGATCACCGACTTCTGCACCAAGAAGCAATATTTCTCCAGAAGCTTTAGATTTAATTTCAACTGAAGAAATTGCTTCAATTATTCCAGAAGCCTCTATAGATAATTCAAGTTTCTTTTGATTAATAGTTTCTTTTTTATAAAAAGTAGTTTGCTTAGCAGGCTCATTTCCAGAACCGCAGGAGGTAATTATCAATAATGCTGTGAAAGTGTAAATTAGTTTCATATATTTAATATTTTGTTATGACCATTATATCCTTAAATCCGATTCTATTAATCCATCTTTGATATTTATAATACGATTTGATTGCATTGCTATATCTTCTTCATGTGTTATCAATATTATAGTCTGACCTTGACTATTAAGCTCTTTGAATAAATTCATTACGTCATCGCCTGTTTGGGTGTCTAGGTTTCCTGTAGGCTCATCTGCAAATACTATGCTAGGATTATTGACCAATGCCCTTGCTATTGCCACTCTTTGCTGTTGACCGCCAGATAGTTCTGAAGGCGAGTGATTTATCCTATCACTTAAACCAACTTTATCTAGAACATTTCTAGCCAGTTTATTAGCCTTATCTTGCTTTATGCCTGCATACTTAAGTGGTAAAAGTACATTATTTAAAGCTGAGTTCTTTGCTAATAGATGAAAAGACTGAAAAACAAATCCAATTTCTCTGTTTCTAATAGATGCTAATTCGTTCTCATCAAGCTCATTTACTAGTTTATTATTTAAGTGGTAGCTTCCGCTTGAAGGTGTATCTAAACATCCTATTATATTCATTAAGGTAGTTTTACCAGAACCTGATGGGCCCATAATTGATAAAAACTCACCACTTTCAACTGATAAATTTATACCCTTTAAAGCCTCAACTTTTTCAGAGCCAACCTGAAAATATCTTTTGAGATTATTTGTTTTTATTATCATATTTGTATGACAAGTATGTTATTCAAAAATTCAATACTCATAAAATAATTATAAATTAATTTTTATAATTGAATTGTTTTATATAGGATATCCAGCCATTTGCTGTATCTTCTGTGTCAGAAAAATTAGTTGCTATCAAAAGATTTTCATTAGCCATTTTTATATCATTGAGTTCAAAATATGATATACCTGTTATTAATTCAATTCTTCCAGGAACATCATTCCAACCTTTACTTTTGGCTTTATTAAAAGCCTTTATAGCTAATTTATAATCTTCATTATCAAATGCATAAGTACCCAGTCTAAAAGACAAATCTGGATCATCAGACATTCTTTCAGCTTTAACTAATACTTTAATACCATTTTTTAAATCTCTAGAAAAAAAGTACGAGCTAGAAAGTAATTTAAAATTGTCTTCGTTTTCTTTTACAAGTTTTTTAGAAATGCCATCTTCTAAGACAGCAATACTTTTAACAGGTGATTTCTGATATAAATAATATTTAGCAAGAAGTAAATAGTCAGACTCTTTGTCTAATACCTTATTCTCATATGCTAACTCTAGGGCTGATAATGAATCTATTTCAAAATCCTTTGCAAAATATAATGCGCTTGCTTGGTTCCAGTATTTCTTTTTGTTTGGTTTTAGAAAAAGCAGTCTTGTGCTTAACTCTTGGGCATCATTTAAATTATTTAATTTCATAGCCAAACTAAATGCATACTCTATCCATTCAATCTGTGGTTTATCAGCTTTATTGTTTGCTTGGGTGATATGAAAAAATGCATCCTTGTATTCATCCATTCTTCCATGAGAGTAGGAAAGTAATAAGTTAATTCTCGATGATATTGGATATGAATATTTCATACCTATATCAATATAGTCATTGAGAAGTGGGATTACATTTTGATATTTTCCTACCATAAAATAAGTTTGTGCTAATTGAAACCTAACCTCTTGAGCTCCAATTCTCGGAAGCTTTTCTGTTGCCAATGATTTTTCAAACCATGGAAGAGCTTCGGTATATTTGTTTTGTAATGCATAAAACTGTCCGTATAATTGATACAAAAGTGCTGCTTCATATGTTCTGCCACCTCTAAAGTATCTTTCATTTGCTGTTTGAAGCTCTTTTAAAGCCTTATCATAATTCTCCTCGTTAATAGATTTATGAATTCTTTCAAAATAATCTCTTACCCACACACTTATAGTTTCCTCACTGTAAGAAATAGAAGAAAAGACTAATATGACCAATAAAAGATAATTACGCATTACAAATGAACTCCATTTCTATCTCCCCAGCTTGCTCAACTGGAATTCCATTTATTATTTTTGGTTTGAACTGCCATCTTCTAATTGCTTTTAAAGCTTGTTTGTTAAACATTTTATTATTAGTGTCCCTAACCACCCTTGCATTGCTAACTTTACCATTTGGGTTAACAATCAAATAAATTTGAATTGTTCCATTTACGCCTCCTTGAATTGCCTGTAACGGGCATTGCGCCTGAACCTTAACCATTGGGATTAAAGCAGAAGATGTTCCGCCTAAATTATCTAAATTGCCTAGAAATGCTCCACTAAAATCAGTTGGCACTGAAAAATTAGGAAGCTCTATATCTAGATTAGGCCTAACCATTGTTGTTTCTTGTTTAAGCTCTATGTCTGGTGGTGGTGGTGGTCTTTTTTCTGGTTTAGGTCTATCTGGGATTTTTCTATCTCTTTCTTGAAGAGAATCATCGGTATTTATTCTAATAAATTCTAAAAAACTTATATCAGAATCTTTTCTTTTTGAAAAAACATCAGTTGTTATCAGATACTGCATAAGTAAAAAAATAAAAAAAGATGCCACAAAAGAAAGCAATATAGGAGCATATCTTTCGTAATATTTAATTATCATTCTTAGCTGCAATAGAAATATTAGTAACTCCTGCAAGCCTAATTTGATCCATTGCTTCCACTAACAAACCAGATCTTGATCTTTGATCAGCTTGAATAATGACTGAGCCTTCTGGATATTCTATCTTTAATCTTTCAATATTAGCTCTCACAGCTTTTAAATCAACCCTACGCTTATCAATCCAAATCTCATCATTTTCAGTAATAGCTACTAGAATATTTCCTTTTTCATCTCTTTCGGCTGTTTCTGCATTAGGCCTATTTACATCAACACCCGTTTCTTTTACAAAAGATGTTGTCACAATAAAGAATATTAGCATTATAAATACAATATCCATCATTGGGGTTAAATCTAAACCAGCCTCTTCTTGTGCCAATCTTCTTTTATTGTATCTTCTCATGTTCTAAGTTCTTGATTTAAAAAAATTCTAGCTTGCTCTTGATATTTTTCAACCTTATTAGCAAGGTCAAACTTAAAGAATAGTCCACTAAGTGCAATTGTCATACCTGCCATGGTTGGAATCGTTGCTTTAGCAACTCCTGTTGACATGGCTCTAGGATTACCAGTGCCAAGTACAGCTAGCACCTCAAATACCTCAATCATCCCATATACAGTACCTAAAAGTCCTAACATAGGACACATACCTATAAGCCCATCTAGCATCTTAAGTCTTTGTGATGAGACTCTTTTGATATAAATAAGAAAGGATTCTTCAAATAAATGTCTATTAGCATCATTAATTACTATACCTTTAGAAAAAGACATAAAATCTCTTTGGATCCAATTTTTATTATTATAGTTGGTGCTTAAATATTTAGAGAAAATAATAAACCAGATAAAAAGGGTTACTAAAAATAAGATATAGAGAACTGGGCCTCCTCTATCAAATAAATCAGTTAATCCAATCATTAATTAACCTTTTTTACAATTGATACTGCAACGTATTCTTCAATTTCTTGGAGGATATCAGAAACTTTCTCAGATAATAATGTATACATTGCCAATAATGGTGCTGCAAATATCAAACCTAGCATAGTTGTTACAAGTGCCTGGGATATTCCACCAGCCATTTGTTTAGGATCACCAGTTCCAAATACTGTAATAGCTTGGAAAGTTTCTATCATACCTATAACAGTTCCAAGAAGACCTAGTAACGGAGCAACAGCTGCTAGAAATTTAATCCAATTTACACCCCAATTTAAGTTACCATTGATTATTAATAAGATTTCATCACACTCTCTTTCAAAGGTATCAATAGTTGTTGATTTCGTAGATAAGTTATCTATTTGATTGAATACATCTGTTTCAGATTTAGACTTGATAGAGTTTGCATAAAGATTTAGTGAATAATATCTATAACCAGCAAAAATTAAGCCCGCTAAACCAATAATTACAATAATAAAACCAATTAATTTTCCTTGAGCAACTCTTTCAAAAGTTGAAGGCTTGTCCAAATAAAGTGATAAAAGAAAGCCTCTAGTTGGGTCGATAGCAGCCACAGAGTATCCGTCTGTTTTGTAATGAGATCTAAATTTTTTGGTAATATCGCGATCAGGTTGTTTAGGTAATATAGAAAAAGCATTATTTGCAATATCAGGTTTTACAAATGATCTGCCCTTAACCATATTAAAAGGCCCATAGCGCACTAATTTAGTGGCTTGAATATCTCCATCAGAATTAATGATATTGGCTTCAATCTCTTTAATTTCACCAGAAGAAGCAATTTCATTTAAATGCAAAACCCATAAATCTTCAAGATTCTTTAAATTATGTACTTTAATTTTTCCTATTTCTTGTAATGAAGAAGTTCTGCTTGGAAATTCAAAAAAATTATACGCTGTTTCTGAATCAGCATTTAGCTCGCCTGCCATTTGGCGAGCAACACCAAATAATTCTCCAAGAACACCAAGTTTAATCTGAAGCTCAGTCTCTAGCTCGGAAAGCATTAATTCATTATCTTCAAACAAATCTTCTAACTTTTTATTTCTTGCTTCCTCATCTAATAACTGTTTTTTTGCCTTTGATAAAAGAAATTTTCTATCATTAACTTTTTTAATAAAATTATTGATTCTTTCGGCATCAGCCATAGCTAATTCTTGACTATTTTTTTCAACTCTATTAATTAAATCTTGTATCTTTTCTACTCTTTCAATATTTGGATCAACCTCTTCGATCATATTTTCTTGAGCAAGAGAAAAGATATTAAATACTAGAAGTGCTAATAATAAATTTTTCATCTTTGAACCCCTTGAACTGGTAAGGTTATAAAATCAGGTGGAGCTTGCTTATATGCTACCTTCAAAGCTGAATCAATTTCATTTGAGTATTTTCCACGCAAGTGAACCCAAGATCCTGTATCTTTATTCCAATAACCAGTTTCATTTTGATCTGGTGTCATATAAAAAAGATTTAATCTTCCTAATCTAAAATATTCTGCTGCTAGATTTATTCCATTTATATCTATATTTCCTGAATATGCTTCTATGGTCCTGCCATATTCATTTTCTATTTGGTAGGCTTCATATATTTTTCTAAATTTCTCAGCCGTAGAAAAGTTTGCCTGATATAGTATGCTTTCCAGCTCTTCAAGTCTCGACACTCTTTCTACTAATAAAAAAGGTACATCTAACTCTATTAAATCTCTAAGTGTTACAACCATTCTTTCAAGCAAAGGAAGTACGTATTTATTTGTCTCATCTAATGAATCAATTTGTTTAACAAGATTTGAAATTTCTTCTGCTTGGCTTTCTGTAATTTTTTGAAGCTGATTGTCATATCTGTTAAGAATTTCATATTCAACAACTGTATCTTTATACTCATTTGTTAACTTTTTCGATTCGGTATCAAGCTGATCTATCTTCTCTTGAGCCACTTGAAGACTTTGTATTGTAGAAGATTGTTTTTGTATAGATTTATCAACTAATTTTTCTGGATTTTCATTTATAGCTTGTGAATCAATACACATAGCAAAAAATAAAATGATTAAACTATAAAATCTTTTCATATTAAGTTCCTTTTTTTAACCTAAAATAAAACAGGGCTGAACGCCCTGTTATTATTATATATAATTTTTTTATATTTTATAGATTTATATTAAAACCTATAGTCTATTGCAATATATGTAGCTCTTCCAAATATACTATAGTAGCTACGATTGAAGTATGGCCATCCATATGCGCTATCTTTTTCAGGCATATCATCAAAAACATTACTTACAGTAGCTCTAATGTTTAAGTCAGCTGAGAAATTATAAGATGCAGATATGTTATGAGTAATGAAAGGGTCTCCTTTTTGATCATAATATTGTTCAGTGTGACCTGTTCTATCCATATACCAGCTAGCTCTCCAATCATCATATCTCCAGCTTAATGTAGCTGTTTGTTGTGATCTTGGTTCATATAAAAATACATCAAGCAAATCTACCTCATCTGACAACTCATCAGTTTTTCTATATCTACTAATAATATTAGAGTTGTATAAAACCCATGAGAAATCACCTAGAGATTCTGTAGACCAACTATATCTCAAAGTAGTATCAATACCTTGGAATTCTTCCTTAGATTGGTTTTGATTGAAAGTTGTAATTTCGTCAATATCACCTAATCCATCTTGGTCTAGCTCATCAGGAGTGCCTCTAACTACGGCATTTAATGTATCAGTACAATTTACTGAACTGAAGTCAGAGTTGTTGTACCAGTCTGAGAAATCATCTCCATGTACACAATAAGCTTCTCTTACAGCAATTTGGGCTACATCTACATTGGTAACAGCTCCCTCAAGAATAACCTGGAATAGATCCATGGTAAATGAGCCGCCCTCTGCATAATCCCAAACAAAACCCAGCGAGTAGTTTTCACCAGATTCTTCATCAAGAAGTTTATTACCTTCAAATCTACCTTTAATAGTGTAACTGTTGTCACAAGCTTGGTATGTTGGAACTCCTTTAGCATAACAGTCTCTATAGTCTGTTACAGAGTCAAAATATGAGCTACTACCAGCATATACATAATGCATATCTGGAGCTCTAAAACTTTCACCTGCAGAACCTCTAATTAAAAGCTTATCATTAGGTCTGTATGCAAAATTGATCATTGCTGACTGTCTTCTTCCAACAGCACTAGAAGCGTCATCATATTCATCACTTCTTAAAGCAGTAGTAAGCTCTAATTTTTGAGTAACAGGTAGTAAAACTTCTAATCCAAAAGATTTTCTATTTCTATCACCGCCACCCTGTCTTGCTGAGCCATTAATAAATAATGTAGCTCCTGGTACTTCATTATCAGAGTCGATCCTTCTTTGATCTGGTTTTAATAGATAATCTTGTTCATGGTATTCAACAACAGCAGCAAATGCTATTGGACCACCAGGAAGTTGATAGTTAGTTTCACCAGAAACTTGATAATCAATCATGCTTGATGAAGTCTGTGCACGTGTTAATTCTGGTGCATTAAAGTTTGCTAAGTCTGCATTTGCAGTAGGACTGAATGCTCTATCCCATGCCAAACATGCAGAATATGTTGCTCCAGTGACTGGATCAACAATTGTATCAACACCACAAGGATGATTTTGAGCTGCAGGTGTATCCATATATGAATAATATGTAGCTGCAGTGGTTAGGTAAGGTGCATAACCGAAAGCGTATGCAGCGTTATAATATAAATCGCCTCTCCATTGATAAAAGTCAGATATATCTGTGGTGTCACCTCTATCAGCACCATGAATCCAATCATATACATCAGTTGTAAGAGGTGATGATGCATATGCTGAGTTGTACTCAGTTGTGTTATAGCCTAGAGACCAATCGAACCCATTATCATAAACACCTTCAAGACCTATAAAGAAATCAGTTACATCTTCTTCGTAATTTGATTCTCTTCTAGCATTAGGCCCAATTTGACCACCAAATGTTCTTGTATAAGTATATTTACTGAAATTATCAGTTCCCATAGGTCCGCCATAACCAAAATCTACTGGATGAGTGAACGGTGTTGATGTCCATGTATTACTAACTCTAAACCATCTAGAAAATGAGTTTATAAAAGATTCAGACTCATAATAAAAACCACGAGCATTTAAAGTTACGCCATTGTCAAAGTTGTAAGCATATGTACCCATTAAAGTATATTCATCTCTTTCATTAATAAGTGTTTGTTTGTCATCACCATAATCTTGAACACAATATGAACCTGGGTAAGAATAAGGAGGTGAGCTATATCCATAATCAGCTTTATTCCATTCAAAACCTGTTGGGTATATATCAGAACAGTCATATCCATTGCCAACTACTGCATCTAATCCATATTCATTGTACCCAGAAGCATTTGGACTCCAACCTGTAGTCTTTTGTAGTCCTAAAAGATAATCTGCAAAAACTGCATCGGATCTATACTGTGGGTCAGATGGATCAGACCATATTGGGTTATCCTCCCAACTAGAAAAACCAGATCTATCGTTATAGTACATAGGATCAATGTGATACATGTTAGCTCCGACAGTCCAGCTATGATTGCCAGAGAAACCACCAGTTGTAAAAGTAAAATCAAAGATATTATCTTCACCATGTTCTGTTTGGCCTACCATCACGTCTATTTCAGAAAAGTCCTTACCTTTTGTTGTGATAATATTTACGACTCCTGTTACTGCATCTGAGCCATAAACAGCTGAAGAACCTGAAGTTAAGACTTCAATTCGATCAATTAAACCTGCAGGTATAGTACCAGTGTTTACAAAATTTGATGAGTTATTATATGGGAATGGATAATCAGCCATTCTTCTACCATTAACAAGAACAAGCACCCTTCCAGGACCAAACCTTCTAAGATCAAGTTCACTTGCATTTGGGGTAAATGTATTAACTTGAGATTCGTTTTGAGTTGCTGCACTTGCGATAGGTAAACTTTGTAGTGCCTCGGTTAAATTTCTATAACCATTGTCTTTCATATCTTGCTTAGTGATAACAATCAGTGGTGTAGCACCCTCAACTTGACTTCTTTTAATTCTTGAACCAGTTACAGTAACTTTTTCAAGTGTTACAACACCATCATCTGATTCAGAAGACTCTTCATCAGAAGAACTATCGGAAACTACCTCAGACTCTACTGTTTCTTCTACAGCTTGATCAGCATCATTAACAATTTCCTCACCAGGATTATCTGCAACTACATAAAATGAAAAAGCAAACAGTGAGAAAAAAAGCGTATTTTTTAATTTAATCATATAAATATCCCCATAAAAATGACTATGTAATTCACTAAATTACTACACTTTTTATAAAAAACCTAGTGTTTACAATAAATATTATTTATTTTTTTAAAAAAAATTGAAACAAAAAATTTGCATTTTTTTTATTTTGTGTAAAATGTTCTTTACACGTTAAACTAATTTAAATACTCACATAAAATATATTATGAAATATACAGCTATAAACTTCGTCCTAATATTCACAATTTTTTCTAGCAACTTAGTGCACTCTAAGAATGATATACCAGCAGAATATTTTGCTTGTTATTCAAATTCATATGAAATGCAGATGTCACCAGACGGAAACTATTTAACAATAGTAAGCCCTCCGCGTGAAAATAAATGCGATATTGAACCTGATTTAAGGAAAGGTGTAGAGGATGATTTTAGAGGAGGTAAGCTTACACTCTTTAATCTTAAAAATGGAAGTACCACCGTATTAACATCTGGAAAAGGATCTAGCAGTGTTAGTGGTGTTAGATGGGTATCAAATGAAAGGTTAATTTTTACAGCATCACCTACGAACTCAGCTGGAAAGTCAATTACTGCATATGCTATGTGGGGCATGAATATAGATGGAAGTAAGAAAAGGAAGTTATTTGAATTCTCTACTGCTCAAGGTGCCATAGTCAGGCCATCTCTAACAAGCCTTCTTCCAGATGAACCTAACCACATTATGATTTCAGAAAACAGCAGAAGAGGAAGTGTTGATGATTATTACAAATTAAATATTATTACTGGAGCAAAGAAAAGAGTTGCTAATGGTCCTGATGTTGATGATTCAGAATGGATAAATAATGTTGTTGTAAGACCTGACGGCACCCCTCTAGCAGCTGTCTCAAATAGATTAGATGAGTGGCGTATATGGAGATATTTTCCTGAACAGAAAAAATGGGAAGTACATTTCACTAATAAATGTCAAAAACCTACATTTTTTCCTTTAAGTGGAAGTGATGATACTTGGCTTGTTGCCGGTCAAGATGTATCTAAATATGATAATTTTAATGAAGAAAATGACAAAAGTAAGTTATATACATACGACCCAAATGATCGGACTTTTGAATTATTATATGAAGATGCGGAGTATGACGTTGCTGGCCCAGTTGGTGGTTGTAGGCAGGCTCAAGGAGGCGCTTCTATTGATGAAAAAACAAATGAGCTTATTTATGTTAGTTACTATGGTGAAAAGCCAGTAAGATTATTTTTTGATGAAGATGTTCAGCAAACTAATGATATGCTCGAAGCAGCGTTTCCTGGATCGGATGTCAGACCTGTTACGTGGAGTAAAGATAGAAATAAATTAGTTATTGCTGTTTCAAGTTCAACAAACCCAGGTGATTATTATTATTTTGATAAAGAGAATGGGACACTTAGTTTTCTTTGGGATAGGTCTCCATGGATAAATAGAAACATCTTATCACCTAAAACACCTGTATCTTATATAGCTAGGGATGGTCTTAAAATTCATGGCTATTTAACTATTCCTTTAAATAGTGATGGAAAAAATATGCCTATGGTTGTTCATCCTCATGGTGGACCAAATGCTAGGGATACATTTGGGTATGATCCGTATGTTCAATTTCTTGCCAGCCGAGGTTATGTTGTATTTCAACCTAACTTTAGAGGCTCTACTGGTTATGGAGCCAAGCACTACATTCTTGCTAATAAGCAATTTGGAAAAACCATGCAAGATGATATTACTGATGGTGTTAATTATTTAATAAATAGCGGAGTTGCAGATAAAAATAGAATTGCCATTTTTGGTGGAAGTTATGGTGGTTATGCAACTATGGCAGGACTAGCATTTACACCTGACTTATATGCTGCTGGAATTAATTATGTTGGTGTTGTTGATTTAGAGCTTCTTCAAGAAGGGTCAAACCGTAACTCAAAAAGGTTTAATGGTTTTTATCATGAATTGAGACTTGAATGGGGCGATCCTGATTTACCTGAAGATATGGAATACATTATTGAGACTTCGCCACTAAGACAGGCAGCAAATATAAAAGCACCTGTTCTCATAATGCATGGAGCTCAAGATAATAATGTTAAGTTAGTTCATGCCAAAAGATTAGCTGATAGGCTAGAAAGTCTTGATAAGGAATATGAGTGGTATGTTGAGCCATATGAAGGTCATGGCTTTGGCGGTGAGCAATCGAGATTAAATATGTTTGGTAAGGTCGAAACTTTTTTGGAAAAACATTTAAATAAATAGTTTAAAAAGAACTCAGTGAAGTTTGCGATTTTCCCATTATCAAGGCATGCACATCACTTGTACCTTCATAAGTATTTACGGCTTCTAAGTTCATACAATGTCTGATTACATGATATTCATCTGCTATTCCATTTCCACCATGAATATCTCTAGAGGTTCTGGCAATATCTAAGGCTTTTTGACAATTATTTCTTTTAACTAATGAAATCATTTCAGGCTTCATATCACCATTATCGATTAACTTGCCAACTCTTAAGACTGTTTGTAAGCCTAAAGTAATTTCGGTTTGCATATCAGCTAACTTTTTTTGAATAAGCTGTTTTGATGCTAAGGGCTTATTAAATTGAATCCTTTCTAGTGTATATTGCAGACTGGCGTTCCAACAAAACTCAGCAGCACCAAGAGAGCCCCATGCAATTCCATATCGCGCCATGTTAAGACATGAAAATGGACCTTTAAAACTTTGAACACCTGGTAAAATTCTATCTTCAGGAACAAATACATTATCTAAAAATATCTGGCCAGTAACAGATGCTCTTAAAGAAAACTTACCTCGTATAGTTGGAGTACTTAAACCTTTAGAATCTCTATTAACTATAAAACCTCTCAGAACACCCTGCTCATCTTTTGCCCAAATTATTAACACATCAGCAATAGGTGAGTTAGTAATCCATGTTTTAGAACCATTTAAGACAAAACCATTAGAGGTGTTTTTTGCATTGGTCTTCATAGACGATGGATCTGACCCAGCATCAGCCTCTGTTAATCCAAAGCAGCCTATAAGATTTCCTTTAGCCATTTCAGGTAAATAAAAATTTTTTTGCTCTTCTGAACCAAATTTATAGATAGCATGCATTGCTAAGGATGTTTGAACGCTGAAAGCTGATCTATAACTTGAATCGACTCTCTCTATTTCTCTGGCAATTAAACCATATGAAATATAATTAACATCTGCACAGCCATAACCTTGTATAGGAGCTCCTAAAAAACCCATCTCACCCATTTCCTTATATATCTCTTTATCAAATATTTCATCTCTATTTGCCTGCAATATTCTGGGCATTAGTTCTGATTGACAATAGTTTCTAGCTGTATTTTGAATGTTAAGCTCTTCTTCTGAAAGTTGCTTATCAAATAATAATATATCTTGAGTTTCCATAATTTATAATCCCTCTACTCTAATAATACCAAACCTTGGCGACGAGTATGTGAAAGAATTTTTTTTTAATTCTTTAGTAACTAAATTGATCATTTGATTACTATTTCCACAGATAATCATGAGTGGTATTTTATCTTGATATTGCAGAACAAAATCTAAAACAGTTATGCGAACATCAATATGTCTTTCACCATGAAGATCTAGATATGTAATACCCCTTTCTTGAAAAACATTCATGAACTATTATTACCTAATTAGACTAAAAATTAAAAAATATGGCAAAACTTCATTTCTTTTATTCAACTATGAATGCAGGTAAATCAACTTCCCTACTCCAATCAAATTATAATTATAAAGAGTCTGGTTTAGATACAATGATCTTTTTGCCTAATGAAACGAGCAAATTATCTAAGGGAAAGATTGTCTCTAGAATTGGTGTTAGTGCAAAAGCAATAATTGCTAACAAAGATTTTGATTTTTTTAATTACATTCATGAAAATAAAACAAAGAAACTTAGTTGTATTTTAATTGATGAAGCACAATTCTTAACAAAAAATCAAGTCAAGCAACTAGGGTATGTGGCTGACAAACTCAATTTTCCTGTAATGTGCTATGGAATAAGAACGGACTTTAGGGGAGAATTATTTGATGGAAGCTCTGAATTGCTAGCATTAGCAGACAACCTTATTGAACTGAAAACAATATGTTCTTTATGTGTTAGAAAAGCGACTATGGTTGTAAGAAGAGATGATTTAGGTAAAGTTATTACTGAAGGTACAAAAGTCGTTGTCGGTGGTAATGATATGTATACACCAGTGTGTAGAAAACATTTTAGAAAACTTACAAAACTAGTTTAAAACTATGGAATATATAAATTCTCAATATCTACTTAATAAAAGGCCAAGTGGAATGCCAGACAATGACTGTTGGAGAATGCATCAAGAAAAAATTACAAGTTTAAATAAAAATGAAATTCTAATTGAGGTGAAATATCTTTCTATTGATCCATATATGAGAGGCAGAATGAATAAAGGTATCTCCTATGCCAGTCCAGCGCAATTAGGCCAACCGATGACAGGTGAAACTGCTGGAGTGGTAATTGAGAGCAGGTCTAATATTTATAAAATTGGAGATCAAGTATGTATACACAAAGGATGGCAAACATATATCAAAGCAAAGGACACTGATTTATCATTAATAAAAGTCCCTAGCAACAAACATCCGCTTTCTGTTTATCTAGGAACTCTTGGGATGCCCGGAAGAACAGCTTATTTTGGTCTTAACAGAGTAGCAAAACCAAAAGAGGGAGACACAATAGTAGTTTCTGCAGCCTCAGGTGCGGTAGGCTCAGTAGTAAGTCAGCTAGCAAAAAAATATGGATGTAATGTGGTTGGTATAGCTGGAGGTGCTAGAAAATGTAGTTATGTAAAAGATGTTCTAAAATTAAATGAATGCATTGATTACAAAGCAGGTAATCTTGATAATGATATTAAGAAAGCATGCCCTAACGGTATTGATATTTATTTTGAGAATGTTGGTGGTCTTGTTACTAGAGCGATAGCACCACTTTTGAATAAAAATGCTCGAGTTCCTGTGTGTGGTTTTATTTCTCAATATAATGAAGATGATGTTCTGAATGCAGACACACCTTTTCATATTTTAGGCAAACTAAATCCTAAGCCTGAACATAGATTTTTTGTAGTTCATGAATGGGTTGATGAATTTGAAGCAGCAACAAAGATATTATCAGACTGTGTATCGGAAAAAAGTATTTTATATAAAGAAACTATAACGAAAGGTTTTGAAAATGCCCCACAGGCGTTAAGAGATGTTTTAATAGGAAAGAATTTTGGGAAACAAATAATAGAAATCTAGATATAAATTTCACCCTTCAAATATAGAACAGCCTGTCCACCTATAATAATTCTCTTATCTTTATCCTCACAATAAAGAACCCCTCCTCTTTTTGATAGTTGTGTTGCATATAAATCTTTTTTATTTAATTTTTTACTCCAATAAGGTGTTAGGGTAGTATGTGCAGAACCTGTAACAGGATCCTCATTTACACCTGTAGCAGGAAAAAAACATCTGGACACAAAATCACAATTCTCTCCTTCTGCAGAGACAATTAAACCTCTAACATTAATCTTCTTTAGTAGATCAAAATCTATTTTTAGATCTCTAATTATTTTTTCAGAACTTACAATTGCTAAGATATCATCTCTTCCTTGATATGTTTCAAGAGGTTTATTTCCTATAATTTTTTCAACTAACTTTTCATCAGCTGGAGCGATAGAATCTTTTGGAAAGTCCAAAAAGAGTAAATCATTTTTTAAGACAACTTTTAATGCACCGTTTTTTTTTGAATGAACTTCAAGCTCTGTTGAGCCAGGGTTAATAAAATTAAAATATACATAGGCTGAAGCTAAGGTTGCGTGGCCGCATAAATCTATTTCACAAGAAGGAGCAAACCAACGTATGTAATATTTACCATTATACTTTTTAATAAAAGCCGTTTCGGATAGATTATTTTCAGCAGCTATTTTTTGCATAGTTGAAGTATTGTCAAGATCAGAAAAAATTACAGCAGCAGGATTGCCTGAAAATAATTTATCAGTAAAGGCATCTACATAATAGATAGGGAAGCTCATACCTTTTTAGCTAGCTTCAGAAAGTGCCTCTTTGACAGCATCATGAACAATCTCTGAGTTTTTTATATTTAAGCCATTAGCCAAATGCTCATTCTCCTTCAAAGCATTTTCAATGCCTCTATTTGCCAGCTCAAGAATATAAGGAAGCGTGGCTTTATTTAAGGCTTCAGTTGCAGTTAATGGAACGGCGCCTGGCATATTAGTAACGCAATAATGAATAATTCCATCTTGATCATATGTTGGGTTGGCATGAGTTGTAGGTTTGCTGGATTCAAAACAGCCTCCTTGATCAATAGATATATCAACCAAAACTGCGCCAGGTTTCATTTGCTTTAACATCGAACTTTTTACAACTTTTGGAGCTTGTTTTCCTATTACATACACTGCGCCTATAACTAAATCAGACTCAATTAGCGCACTTTCGATAGCAGATTCAGTAGATAAAATATATTCAATATTTTTGTTGCCATAAATGACCTCAAGCTCATTTAACCTTTTGGCAGATAGGTCAATAATCTTAAGGTGTGCTTTGTTATCAATTGCTTTCTCAATTGCTTCAGTTCCTGCAACGCCAGCACCAATAACTGTAACAGTTCTGGGTTCAATATCTTGAAATGCCCCAATCAGTGTTCCCATGCCTTTATTTGGCTTTAGTAAATGATAGGAACCAACTACCATGCTTAACTGTCCTGCAATAGCACTCATAGGAGATAATAATGGCATTGAGCCATCATCTGCAGTTACTGTTTCTAGAGCTATGCCTGTTATACCTGTAGATGCTAATTCCAAACCAGTTTTAGGATCACCAGCTAAATGAAGATATGCAAAAACTGTATGCTTCTGATTTAAGTACTTAAATTCTGAAGGAACAGGTTCCTTAACTTTAACGATTAGCTCTGAAGAATCATAAACTTCCTTAGCTGAGCTAACGATTGTTGCTCCAGATTTTTCATAATCAGTGTTTAAAAAACCGATTTCAAATCCTGCGTTTTTTTCAATATAAATTTCATGACCATGTGAGGTCAACTTTGAGACAGATTGAGGGGTTAAGCCAACCCTATACTCGTTATTTTTAATTTCTTTTGGCACACCAATTTTCATATAATCACTATAGCAAATTTTAATAAAATTATTTTTATATTATTTAACTAAATTCTCAGTTTTATCAGAATTTTATTTGCAAACTAACTCCAAGCTCTCCATACGGTTTTTCAAAATACTTTTCAGTTCTTTGATTAAAAGTTAAATGCTCAAAACCAAGTAAATTATGCAAGTATGCATCACCGTAAAGCATAATATTTGAAAAATCATTTTCAAATTCAAGTCCAATTTTAACCCTAAGATTGTAATTGGGTTCATTTTGTAATTTTGAATAATTTGAAAAATTAATAAATATAGCCTCATATTGTGTTATTAAATTTATATTTTCAAGGATAATAAATTTTTGATTAGCTCCGAGATTAATTTGATTTGATTTCCAGCTATTTCTTTGTGGAAGGCTCTGAATAGCATTATTTAGTGAGTCTCCAAGTAAATTACCATTGATGGATAAATTTAAGATAAATGGTGAAGTAATATCTTCTAATGGAGAAATCCAAGAATAATTATATTTTGTGGTAATTAGTTCTATATGTGATGAGTAGATCCAAAAATTTTGATAAAACTTCTTAAAGCCAAGTCCATAATATTTAGAGAATCCATCAATTTTAATTATATTTGGTAGTAAGTCATCATATTTGGGATTGTTTGATGTAATTGAAATATTTGAGGATTCGCATGATCCAATAATGAAAGATTTATGTTCATAACATTTAAAAGACTGAGGTGCTGCCTGCTGTCTAGAGCTAGAAATATAAACATAATCTTTTTTATTTACTAGATAAGCAGCAGTTAATGTTTTTTTGTTTGTATTTAATGAGATATCTTTTGGCTCTTCAGCTCTGTTAAGAATTAAAGCCATATCCCCTTGAAGATAGTTTAATTTAACTTTTTTAAGGTCTAGCCCCAATTCAATCTTTTCTCTTTTACTCTCTACGAATGATTGAGGAACATTTGGCAAGAAGTCAAAATCATACTTCATTAAAGATTTATCTATAACGACAAAGTTATCAGTAGCTAAAACTTGAAAGCTCACTAACAATATACATAAAAAATTATATTTGAAATTTTTTACTTTCTTCTCCAATCTATTCTATTAGGAAAATATAGATCTAAAATAGTAATCTTCATTCTCGATCTTGCCAAAGGCTGACCATTAGTTGGGTTAGATATATTAAGATAAATGTCATGCGCCCAATCAAAATGAGTATCAGATAATGCAGTAAATTCTACACATGACTCTAAATCACCTTCTTCAAATATTACATCAGTGCTCGAAAGAGAAAAATCGTCAGAAAGTCCGCCCTTACCAGGCCTCTCTACTTGAGTAAAAGATAAACTAAGGCTTGTATCAGACAAATCTCCAGCCTCTGGTCTTTTAAAGCAGATATCTTTAGAATCATTTTCATTGATAATTAAGTCGTTAACACTTATCGCATACTCTGGAGATGACTCTGTAACAAAAGTTCCAGTAATTTTATGAACAATATTTCTATTAAAGGCTACGATAGAATGGCCCCCAGAGTCTAAATCAAGCATAAATGTATATGAACCTCCATCAGTAAAAAATGACTTTACCCCCTCAATTTCTTCTGAAATTTTATTAATTAAATTTAATAGTTTAATGTCTAGATTAGCTGGTTCTTTAATATAATCATCAAGACTATCTGAAAGATCACCTGTATTAGCATCTGAGAGACTAATAACATCTTTATCTAAATTTATTATATCTTTAGACAAAGTTACTCCATCTGAAGTGAAGCTCACTTTAATTGAAGAGCCTTCAGCCAAAGTCCAAAGTTGTGAGGCCTCATAACGAACATCTTCTCCAGAGACATAAGATTCTACATCTAAATTAAATTCAATCTCAAAAAAACCTTCGCCTGGATCAGCATTTGTATCTTCACCTTGGTAAAGATAAAGTTTAATTGGAACTGAGGATACTATCGAACCATCTGGGTTAAACCATATCTTTGCACTTAAAGGATTACCATTAATTCCATTTTCAATAAAGTCATGAATGTTTTCGAGATCGAGAGATCCCACTAATGAGTAATCTAATATTTTAGAATCATGATCGTAAGTAGGTGTAATCTGAAGTGAAATTTCTTGACTATCTGTATAGTCACTTATTTCTATATATGAATTAGCAATCCTACCAATAACGGTATTGTTTAATGGAATATTGTTGCCGTAAAAATCTTCTGTAAAATTGGTATTTTCTTGAAGTTTATTAAAAAATGCTGTTCTTGCCGGTTGTCCATATATTCTTTCAGCATTATCCTTATACGACCAAAACATATCATTGCTTGGGTTTGTCCCAGCTTCAAAGTAAGAATTTAATTCACCATCTTTATCATAGCCAAATAAAATATAATCATCTCCTTTAAAAAGACTCCTAATTTCATCTAAATCTGCAAACATCCTTGGAAGAACAGCAATATCTTTCACAACCAATTCAGGATTAATATTTACACTATTATCAACAAAGTCATAGGGAAGAAATGAAGACACTCCAGATCTTAAAACGTCAAATATATAATATTGTGCACCAAGACTGTCTGAGGCATCAATTACAAATGTTGAGGCATTTAGAATGGGTGTGTAGTAATGCCTAACTTCATCACAATCAGATTTTTCAAAACCTTGAGAATAATTACTATAAAAAAATTGTGTACTGTAAGCATCCTCAGAATTTGAAGAAAATTGTATGCCCTCGTTCTTTTGACATTCTCTACTCCTATCACCAGGATTTTTCCAACCCTCAGATCCATCTCTCCATGCGCTTGATATTGATGAAGACACAGATAGTGACCCGTCTGAGATACCTAGATTATCAAAATCTATAGGTGAATTTTTTGAAAAACTAGATACCTTATTAAACAAAGTTGATGCATTTGCAATATTTTTTAAGGATAAATCAGTAATATTACATAGCTCTGTATCGGATTCACTGCAATCAGCTCTTGATAAAATACCATCCTTAGAAATAAATGCACCACTTGCCTCAAGTGATTCAGATCTATACCAGCCTTCAGAATTAGGGCTGGTACTGTAATTACTATAAAAATTGAGTGGGAGTTTTTCATAATCTTCTCCACCAAAGATAATACCTAAAGCATCTTCTGATAAAGATACATTTGCCCTAATATCTTTTTCGAAAGTTGTGCTTAATGAATCAGATACCTGATCATCAATAATTTGAAGATATGGTAGTAATTTTGCTATGTTTTGAGCTATCAATTCATTAACACCATCACTTGGATTTTCAATAAAGTCAGAAATTAATTGATCATATGTTATGCCAAAATTATTTTCTATAGAACTTTTTAAGTCAGTTATTTTAGATGATATTTGAGCTGCTAAATTATCACCAGCTGATTCACACCCCTCCTCTAAAGTTAATTCTTCATCTATAGACTCTTTTGCACTCAAAATCGCTGCTGCAAATAGAGAAGTAAAGGGTGAAATAACAATTGTTTCATTGCCAGTATCTGATATTGATGGTAGAACCATTTGATAGGCTTGCTCAACCACTCCTAATGTTGAATCAATAGCCCCGACAGGAACATTAGCAACTATAGGTCTATTTTCAAGACATTCGTATAATAATGAATCATCAACGTCAATAATGAAGGTTCCATCAGATAAAGTGGTCGCAGTAAACTCACCATCGTCTTTTTTAAAATTAAAATTTTGGTCTATGAAAATTTCTGCTCCCGAGATATAACCATCAATAACTTCTCCAAAAAATAAATTACTTCCTTCTTTTATTATTAATATGGTTATATTTTTACTAACGGTTTCTAGCCCATCAGTTAATATTAAAGTAATAGAGTAAGAATTCTTACTTTCATAGTCTGGTGGTTCTTTAAAGGTTAAAATATTCTCACTTGATATATTAAAGCTATCAGCATCGGTACCATCAAGGTTCAAAGTAAGTGTATCTCCATCTAAATCTGAAATAGAAACTGTGGTTACTGTTGTTTCATTTTCAAGAACTTCAATGGTTGAAGCTATATCAATAGATGGAGCATCATTGACAGCTTCAATAGTAATATTTACATCAGCACTAGAGGTTTTTTCTCCTTGAGTGATGGTATAGCTAAAAGTATCCATGCCATTAAAATCACTATCAGGAGTATATGTAATTTGATACGGGATTGATTCAGCTATATATGTTAAACCATTTGAACCATTTATTGCTGTAATATTAATAGGGGCTGTAGTTACATAAGAGTCATTAGCTAAAACATTTATTGTTACTGAGCTATCTTCTAAAGTATTAACTGAATCATTAATAGCATTTATATTTGGAGCAATTTCATCAGGATCTAAGTCTTGATCTTCGGCAATATAATTAAGAATGTCAGTCGTATAACTAGTTATAATTTCATCTGACGCACTTCCATCCGAAATAGCTTTAATATCATTTTGAAGAGTTGAAATGGCAAAACGTATTACAGCTGCTGTTAGTTCACTTGATGATTTAACTTCAATAATTGGCATGACACCAGATAAAGCCTTAGCAGTATCGCTTTTTGCTGACTCATCAATAGTTAATGATTTTAAAATTGATACATTATCAAGCACTTTGCTAACAAAAGCGTTTGTTTCAATATCCACTTTTGTTGATGTTTCTGTATATTCTTTTTCAATCTCCTCGCTAATAGCTCTAAAATAATCTTGTGTGGTTTCTGTTGTTGTGTTGAGATTGTTTGTTATGTTTTGTAATGCAAATGCAAGAATAGTTAATTGATTGCCCTTTTCATATAAGTAATCATTTATACCTCCATCACCCTTATTAGCAACTGGATCAAATGTGGATACATCAATAGACTCATCGATTCCAAGCACCGAATTAATCTCAGAGCTGTCTGCCATGAAGGCAGCAATTGAAGTTACCGGAGTTACTGCCTTGAATTCTGAATGGCCGCTAAGATCGTGCGTAATTAAAAAGTTTTCCAATAATATTTGGCTATCTAGATCAGTGCCGCCAATTGATATTAAATTACCATTGTCATATTTAATGGAGAACGCTCCATTGTTATCCGAGGTAGTTGAATTTTCATCGGTATCACAGCTCCAGTTTTCATTCTTATCAATACATACTTCTGCGCCAGAAACATAACCATCAACTATAACCCCCTCGGTATTTCTAAAACCCTCAACAATTACAGAAGCAGATCCAGTTCTACCATTACCAGAACAAGATATAGAAAAGGAATTATTGCCAGTTGAAGAAATAGTTATAACCTCCGATCCACTGGTTGATGTTTGTGAAGTCCATGATGAAGAGCAAGAAGAGGTGTTAGTAGAAGACCATGTTAGTGATGAAGTATCACCCAAAAGAACAGAGGATGGATCAGCTGATAAATTAACTTTCGGCAAAGGCGTTGAGGGTATTGACTGATCGCTACCTCCTCCCCCACCTCCGCATGAAACAAGAAAAATGGCAAAGATGATAGAAAATTTTTTCATAAGTTAAATTTACCTAGATTATATTATTGGCGTTAAAAAGTTACTTGAAACAAAAATTTATGAATTCATCTTTTTTTACATTCAATAATTTTATTTTATTTGGATTAAAGTAAAATTCAAATGAATAATGGGTATCACTCATATTTTTTAATTTGATGTAAGAATCAGATGTACTCATTTTGATAGTCTTATTTTTAATAAAATCATTCCAGCATTTTGATGGATTAAAATGATAAATATTAAAAGCTAAATATGCTTTATCTCTTAAAATCTTATCAGCCTTAACTTTTGCATTTAAATTTAATACTTGAGAGGTTTGATTAACATTATCAATGTTGAATTCAAAAACTAGCGGATTAGAATTTAGTAAATGAGTAAAAAAAAATAAACTAAAAATCCTCATCATCATCATCATCACCATAACTTGCTCCGGTATCAATAGCTATATCATCTTGTTCTTCAACTAATGTTGATGTCTTGCTATCAGATGAAGGGCTAGTTTTTTTTGGCGTTGAAGCAAGAGATTTTCTAGCCTCTGCAGCGCCTTCTGCAGCAGAAGGATTATAAAAAGTCACAGCACCAACTATTGGCTTCTGATTTAAAAAATGCATTCCTTTATATGTTCCCAGGGTTTGAACTCCGCTTATGGTCGCTTGAGCTGAAGCAGTCTGTCTTGATTCATGATTTTCCTCAAAGTAATAATCTTGTAAACCATCTTTATACTCAGTCAAGGCTTCAGTTGAAGCAGTTTTTGTATTTAATTCTACACTTTCATTTAGAAACTGTATGATTTGTCTATTTGCTTTAATTATTGCTTGATTTCTAGCAATTGTTTCTGATTGAGGTGATTTAGACTTCATACCTTCCACAGCAAAGCTAACAATATTTAAATCGCCATTTTCATCTCTCATTAAGAAAGTACCAAAACTACCCAGTAATTGCATATACCCGTTAAAATCTTTGTTTGCTACAGCATTTATTGGTATTTGGTCTTTCAATGGTTTCTTTTTTTTGTTGGATTTTAAGAGTTTAAAATCATTGGTAGCAACTGCATCAGCCATTTTAAGCAACCCAGGACTCCATTTAGTAACTATGCAAACTTCTGGTTTTTTATTTTTTTTGGTATTAGAACTAAAGTTACCGTATTTTACTATCATTCCTCGAACATCTGCTGAAGTCTTTGTTTTGATAATATCTGACATCTGCTCTTGATTAAGAATATTTTCAAGCTTTCTTGATAACTCATCAGCTTTTTGATTGTCATTAGATACATCATTATTAAAAGATGCTTTTGTCTCAGGATCGATTAATTTATCTAATTGTTGATTCACAAGAATTTTCATTTTTGCCAAATAAGACAGGTCATCATAATTAGATCCCTTTTGAATCTGATCTTGATTTTGAAGAACATCAGGTGGAGTTCCTTCACTATATTGCTGTTTTACATCAACGACAATTTCACTAATTATTTCTTGATTTAGAATTGATGAAAATTTTGTTTTAGCATCTAATAAAGCTTTAGTACTAGCATTTTGAACAGAATCAGCAAAGGCAGCACTTTGTATTGGTGCGCTAACTGTACCAACTCCAACTATATAATATTCTTTATCGCCATTCTTGTTGGTAGATATTTCTTGCCAACCTTTGTTATTCATCTTATCAACACAGGCTTGACCAACTTGATCCATTTCACCAGATTCAGCACTTTGCATAAACATAGCTTCCATCATTGCCATGTCATCTTCTGCTGACTGTGATAGCAAGTTATTTGAACTTGTCACAAAACCTAATGAAATTAAAAAAACTAACTTTAAATTTTTCATATATATATCCTCTATTTAAAAGGTTAAAAATGTATAAATAGCATAAAAAATTATACCTATAATTATTAATTTACCAATTTTCATCAAATTTCTCCTCAATTTCTTTTCTCATTTCTTCAGTTTGTTTTTTATTATCTTTCTTTTTCATATTTTCAGGAAGAGATCTAATAATAAAACCTTTTGGTTTAAATTGTGATTCAAGATCAGAAATTTTTGAACTTAAAATCTTACCATAAGCCATCTTTGGTGTTACTTCTGTAATCTCTACCATACCTATAATATTTTCTTTACGTCCCAAGCTTTCTTTAGTGTAAGAATCTACTATTTTTTTACCATATTGAATAAGTCTATATTTATCACCAACTTTAATAGCATCACCACCTGTTCCAATAACTACAGCTTTGCCTTGTATTTTTTCAACTACAAAAGGATAAATAGCTTCTAAAATTTTAAGTCCTATACCTTCAGAAATAGATGAAATTGAGTCCAAAGCACTTTGAACGGGATCGCTTATTGACTTAATTTCACCATCAAGCTTTTTATTATAAGTTTGTGAAAATTTTATTTGTCCGGTGGGAACATCAATAATCCTGTAGTTGATTGCCGCACTACCATTTATTGTTGTAATTTTTCTATCTACAGTCTTAAGACTTCTTGTCTGTTCTTTTAAAAAGAGATTATTAAGAGTTCCAACTAATACATAATCAGCAACCAACTCTTGACCCAGTTTTGCTAATTCAGTAATGGGTACATCACTGGAACTAATTCTATCTTGCTCCTGATTTGTTTGAGATTCATATTCTCTATCAAGCACTGTGAATTTTCTTGTCTGAACTAGATATGATGAAATTGCAGATGTAAGTTCTTCACTTATGGCAACTTCATTAATCTGAGTATCACCTACTCTACAGCATCTATCTCTTGATTGAAGAGGCAAAACAGCAATTCTTTTTCTCTTTGAAGATTTAGATGCTTTAAATTTAACAATTGATACATCTAGCAGCACCTTATAAATTTTATTTTCAAGTAATTCAGACGATATTACGTTATAACTATCCACTACACCCTTGGTTTTGGATTTTATTTCATCTTGATATTCCGATGAAGACAGATAATCCTCTGTTTGATTTTTAATATTTACGGTTTCAGTGGTTTTACTAAGCACTTCAGACTCTATAGACCTACCATTCACTCTTCCCATAGCCTCCGTAAGACCTTGATCAATAGCAGACTGTAAAGATGGACCCATTCCCTCAACTTCAATCTTAACTATTTCCGTATTAGCAGAAATAGCTATTGAGGATATTAGTAAAACAAAATGAGAGAATATTTTGATCATATTAAATTTACTAATCGAATTCGATATCATCTGCTCCACTTGTATCTAAATCATTTTTTTTTGCAAATGTTAATAAATCCTTTGATGATTTACCAAGATTTACTATTAATTTAGGAGCATTTTTACCTACAAACAACCCAACATCTAAAGTTTTCTTTAATTTTCTGATTTGCATTGGATTTTTAATGCTTTTAAGAGAGTTCTGAGCTTCTTTCATAAAGTCTTTAATTGGCTTGCTGAGCTTTGCTGTTTTAGCCACTGATTTAACATATGGGGTTAATGCTTTTGCATATAACACCTTGGATTCATCACTAATACTATCGCTCTCTGAAATTACATTTTGTTGAGCAGCAACAGTATCACTAGATAGAGACAACCCGCCTTGAATATCCTCATTGGAGGCATCTCCTCCTTTCATTTTTTTTGAAGTGTTATCTAAGGTTGCAGCTAATTCCTGATTGCCTTGTGCCTTAGCAATTATTGCTTGTGCTGCTAAAACATCACCTAAGGCATCTGTTAAATCTGCAAGCAAGTTATCTTGAATAGATGATATATCACCAGAAGATTCACTTGAGTTTCCAGTTATTGCACCCAATGGATTTTGAAATTGCTTAAATTGGGCTTCGGTTAAATTAGAGAAACTGAAACCAATTATAATTATTGGGGTAAGTAGTTTAAATTTCATATATATATCTCCTTTTATTTTTATAGTTTAAGAATTAGTGAGTTTGTAGCCTCATTGAAAGCTTTTTTTAATGCAGCTTTCTCAGATAAAATATCTGTTTCGCCAAAAGCAGTTTTAATTTCTGGTCCTACTGCAGCAATAGATTCAGCACCAAAGAAGTCATCAATGGAATATAATTGTATATTAACTAAAACATCAGATTTATATGAGCCTGTATCTGGATCGGTTCTTGGTACACTTGAGTCAACGGTGCCAAGGAGAAAATAATTTAAACGACCTTGACCTACATCAATAATTAAGTTCACAATATCATTTTGAGTTTTTGGTGAAATATTTGCGCCAAAATCTCCAACCTTTCCAGAGAATTGATCAAGAACTTCTTTTAAAAAAGGCTCATAACCATATCGGGTGGCCATACCCTCAAGTCTTGCAGCATCAAAAGTTCTCATTCCAAGGGGAGATAATATATTATTAATCTGGGTATTGGCATCATTAAGATCACCTATGGTGTATGTCCTCTTTGTTGCTTTTTTAGATGTGCTTCCTCCAGTAGTTAATGACTCTCTTTGAGTTGAACTTTCAGTTATTGATGTTGAGTTTTCATCAGTTGAAATCATTTCATCAGCACTAAGACTGCTTTGAGACATTGCTTGTTTAGTTACTTTGGCATCAAAAGATAAAGCTTCGGTAGTTTTCCTTGGCACAACAAGTACGACAACACCCTGTCCTCTTAGATTTTTCTTAGCACTAGAGTCACTCGACTGGGAAACTAACTCGTTATTTAATTTAGATTCATTTATGGTTACTCTTATCGAAACTGTATAATTCCTTCTTGACTTAGAGCAATCAGATGTAAGTATTACATAATCAGTTATATAATTGTCTAACTCAGATAAAAATTTCTGCTCATCAGAGTAGTAAGCTGCACTTCTGTCAGTTGATAAAGTAGAAATATACTTTTCCCATGCTGATTTTTTTGCTCTTTCAATTGCTGTGAAGTGTTTATTTTTATCAGTTGGTCTTCCGTTTCTACAAGTTGATTTATCTAATTCAACACTAGCAATACCTTTCTCGGTTATATTTTGAGCTTCTAATTCAGAAGATATAAATATAATAAAAAAAGGAATAATTAAAAGTTTTAAGTTTTTCATTGTTACACCCCTACTTTGTCTTTTATAACCTTAGCATGATTTCTAAATTTTTTTACATCCATTTTTGATGACTTTTTTAACCAAGGTTTATTTAACACATCTATATTTGAAATATAGTCTTTCATAATTCTATTTTGAGATAGGTTAAAATTAGACCAATCATCAACACTATCAGATTTATTAATTTCTTCTGTATAGACATGTTTTAAGTTAATTTCAGTTATTTTTTCAATACCTACGTTATGGAACTCAATTCTTGAAAATGCAGCCCAAGCATATGCTTCTCTTAAATTAGATTCATCAAGTTTTACCTTTTTAAATCCCTTAACGTTTATTACAAAACCAAAGTCTAAACTTGGCAACCTTAAGTTTAAAGCTTCTCCACTATCTGCAAATTTCATGACTATGTCTTTACCCAAAGCTCTTCCTTTAATATATGGTATCAATGGGTAATTAAATGTTTCAGAAAACCATTTTGAAAATTGTTGACCAGCCCAAACTTTGTATGATTCTTTTTGAAATTCACCAAAAAAGTCTTTGAAATTATGATTGATTGGAAAATCTTTATTACCACTCATTTGATCTAATGCCACCTCACCCAATTCAACATTATCAATTCCAACAAAAAAATTAGTGTTCTTAATTTCTTCTAATCTTATATTAAGAATATCTTTCAGTACCTTGCCTAAAATTGCATCACTTTTAAAATATGCACCTAGTTCCAATGCTTGTTTTTCAATAGTTTCAATAATTTGTTCGTTTGAAAGTTTTAAAAATTTTGGATAATCAGTATTTGTTATATCAAGACCGTAGAATAATTCAGCAAACCTTAAAAGCTCAATTTTTCTGTCCAATATATCGCAACTATTATTTATTGGTGAATCATAATATATTCTTCTAATTGCATTTGGTTTTATAGATAATATCTGCTGGTCTTTTGTACTAAAAGTAATTACTTGAATACCCAAAGTGAATGTTCTTAAGCAATTATTATTCAAGCTAATTGTGCTGACATTTTCATTTTCGATAGCGATAATTGAGGAGTATGTACCATCTCTAAAAGATGAGGATACACCCAATTTTAAATTAGAGTTATCTGGTTTATTAGCCTTTAAATGGGAATAAATAGTTTTTCTTAAACTACCTTCTAATATGAGAGTATTTGGAAACATATCCTGAATATCTCTATCAGAAGTAGTGTAGGACAGTCCACTATATTGAATCGTTTCACTAAGTAAGTGATTATTAGCAAATAATAAAATAAATGCAAAAAGGTAGCTTTTAAATAAAATATAGTTATTCACTTTATTTAGTTTTTTATTGGATATCATTTACAAATGATGCCACATTAATGTTTGAAAATAAAACAGATTATAAGTATTCTTTTAAAGAAATAAATTTATAAAAATGGTTATGAAGTTATTGGTTTAAAGCTGGAACCAATTACTACCCTACTTTAACAAAATTAATTATGTCTTTGTAGAAAATTCTAAATTTATATATCATTCCATAGTAGGATATTTATAAATAAAATCTTCAACTTATGAATGAGCAAACTATTAAGAAAAAACGTAACATAGCCCTTGTATTTGCTTTAATTTTTATTTCTGGTTGTGGGAGTGGAGGAGGAAGTGCAACTGCTCCTGATGAATCTGATCCAATTCCTTCACCAAATTTATCAGTACCATTATGCTCAAATTACTCTTCAATAGAAAATACTCAATACTGCTCATTTACTAAAGA
>TARA_B100001093_G_scaffold514618_1_pt1 | contig 28972 bp, 21 predicted proteins | sample TARA_B100001093 | Tara Oceans TARA_B100001093 (sample SAMEA2623116) | marine metagenome | biome: marine biome (ENVO:00000447); feature: surface water layer (ENVO:00002042); material: "saline water (ENVO:00002010), including plankton (ENVO:xxxxxxxx)" | depth 5 m | reverse complement strand
GCCTTGCGCTTTTCAATTTTATAGGGTTTTGGTTTTTTTTGTTTCTATTCATCTTTTTATTGAGATTACTATGGAAGAGAAACTTCTTTAAACGAAAGAGATAAAAAAAGAGGCTATTATTTGCTCAAAACAATAGCCTCTAGTCTAAACTGAAAAAATGAGGGAATAATTATGAATCTATCCAAAGATTTAAAACGTATAACTCCTAGTATATAGTGAGCTTCCCTCTCTTAGGTCCTTTCAATATACAAAAAATAATTTAAATCCTTACAAAACAGCACTTTAATAGATTTGATATACAACCATACTCTACACTAAACCAAAGCTCTAAGGCTCATAATTTGGAACATCTAACTCAGATTATAGAATCGATACTGGCTGGTCAGCGGGTTCGCCCAAATCACAAGGTACTTCTTGAAAATTATCGACGAAGGTCATTTCAATGGAGTCCTAAACTGGGAGATTCACTGTTTTAGTACAATCCTCCTTTGAGCAACTTTAAAAAATAATTGCAATTAGAATTAATACTTTTTTCATCGTATGGATTTTAGTTCTTTAACAACCATTTCATCTAATGTATTTAGATTACGCTCAAAACTATTGTAGAAATTCATAACCCAAAATCGTTGTCGTATTTTAAGGTTAAGGTAGTTTTTTGCCGCTCTTAATTTGGTGATTGCCTTGAGTTCAGCAAGGATTCTTTCTCTATTGTCAACCGCTCCTGAAACTCTTTGCGTCATTTCATTTTGGGTGGTTTCTAATATTTTTGAAATCTCGTAACTGTCTTCTTGCACCAATTGGTCTCTGAATGAATGTTGTAATTCAATTTCACTTTTGACGTTTTGATTGACGAAATCATAACTATTATCCATTAAAGAAATCAATTGAATTTTTATTTTCCGATTAGAAATGAGTGATATTGAACCGTCTCCAATAATAGAGGTGATTTCTGAAACAGGCGGATGAAACTCCCTGTAATCCAAAAATACATTGTGAAAGGCTTTCATGTGTTTTCCGTATTGTAAAACCTCGACGATAGAATCAAGATTCAAATCATCCCAATGCGTCGAGAGATAATCCATGAGCTGATTATCAGCATCCAATATTTCACGTCTGTGGTCTAAATACTTTTGAATCTCATCGATATTAATTTCTATGGCTTCAAGTATTTCAACTTCCATGTTGTGATCATCTGATTTTGCTTGAATATTGCTCAACCAAAATGAAATAGAAATACCGATAATAATTACGGAGGTTTCGAAAATAAACTTCTTTATGCCTTTGAATTTATCTCTCATTTTTACTGGAATAAAAAAGTGAGATTACAGATAGAAGCAAGCATCAGGTGAATTGAATAACGGCTTCGGTATATTCTTTTTTCAGTTAGAGAATATATTGCGGCTCCTCCAAATACCAAACCTCCTATACTCCTAATGATTTTTAATGTTTTCATGTATCTAATCTAACAATTTTTTCTCCTTTTTAAGTTAGACTTGGTTGCACAAGCAGATATCAATCTCCTTGCATACTTATAACTACACTAGACACAATAAATCATCGCCAATGTTATATGGTATTTTATGAAAAATACAGTCCAAAAAAGTGAACTTCAAAAGACTGGTAGGTAAATTCTTTGAAGTATTTCACAGATGAAATATATGCCGCTTGGGTTGTCGTTCTAATTGAAAAAGCAAAAAATCCCCTTATTTTGAGTATCTTAAGAGTTGTAAAAATTAACCAAATGAAGTTTTTAAAACCTCTGTTATCAGCCACTGTTTCTCTAATTGTTCTCAACGTTTGGCTTTTTCGTTTTAACAAACCCACCATGTATAGAGGGGGTGATGCTTCAAATATGATTGATGAATTCGCCGTCTACGGATTGGATGAAAATTTTGTCTACATCATTGGTGCATTGAAAGTTTTAGCAGCTATCGGTCTTTTGGTCGGTCTAATTAAACACAAATTAATCATTCCTGCAGCTGTTTTAATGGCTGTTCTGATGTTAGGTGCCATTGGCATGCACTTCAAGGTTAACGATCAAGCAATTAAATTTTTACCCTCTAGTCTTATGCTCCTTTTCAGTTTAGGAATTTTCTTTTTGCAAAAAACGGAACGAAATAACTAATTTTCGCTGTATTTATTAGACTTATTTTTAATAGCCTCAATAAAAGAACTTGCAATTAATCCAGCTGGAACGGCAACAATTCCAAGACTTATAAAAATTATCATACTTGAAAAAAACTTTCCTCCATCAGTTATAGGGTACATATCGCCATAACCCACTGTGGTCAGCGTTGCGACCGACCACCACATAGAGTGAAAAATATCTTTAAATACCTCTGGTTGTGCAGGATTTTCAAAGTGATAAATACCAACAGCTGCAACATAGAGCAGGAAAATAGTGAGCAAAGAAAAAATTAAAAGCTCTCTTTGAATTTTCTTAAATGCATCAATAATATTTTTATACGCAGAATCATACTTCATTAATTGAATTAATCTTAGAATCCTTACTTCCCTTAAATCAACAGGAAATCCCAAGTAAAAAGGTGCTAATGCAACAAGATCAATTATTGACCAGAAAGAAAATAAATATTTCATTTTTTTGGGATTAGCTAGGAACCTAATGAGATATTCTATCGAAAAAATTACTATCGAGATAACTTCTAAACTATCAAGTAAATCGTGATATTCTTTCATGCTATCCAATGTTTGCAATGAATGATCAATCACAGTTATAATTATTATAAAGTAAATGAAGAAATCAAAATAATTGGAGTACTGAACTTTTTTATTTAAAATTAATTGTCGAAGTATTTTATAAGTGTTGGAAAACATTTTTTGGTTTTGTCTAAATTATATCAATTTACCTTCTTTCATTAATTCTTTTTTAATACCTATTACAAACTCTTGCTCTGTAGGTATTTGGTTCATTCTCTTTGACAAAAGCCAAGTATAGTTTACAACATTTTTTATACTTCCTCCTCCTATCTTGTAATTTTTAGCTAACCGGGTTATTACTTGATCTTCAATTTCAAAAATTCCAAAAAGAGCACTTTTCCATATTAACTTTCTTTCATTAAAATCAGGTAAATCGAAGTGTAATATTGTTTGAATTCTTCTAGAAAATGCGTTATCAATATTGGGTTTTAAATTCGTTGCTAGTACAACTAAGCCATTGAAATCTTCGATTCTTTGCAATAGATAAGAGGTTAATTGGTTGGAAAATTTGTCCTTAGAGTCAGAGACATCTGTTCGTTTAGAAAAAAGAGATTCAGCCTCATCAAAGAATAAAATCCAATCTTTATTTTCTGCGAAATCAAATATTTGAGCCAAATTTTTCTCTGTTTCACCTATATATTTAGAAATGATTTGAGATAAATCAATTCTGTAAACCTTTAAGCTGTTTCGCTTCCCTAACAGAGATGCAGTTAAGGTTTTTCCTGTTCCTGGAGGTCCATAGAACAGACACTTATAGCCTCTGTTAAATTTCTTTCTTAAATTAGGGTCATTGTTAATCTGATTACAATGTTTCAGCCAGGTACAAACATTTTCAATTTCGTTCAGTAAAGATTCATTTAATACCAAATCATCCCAAGTCATTTCTGTTTCAATAAGTTTTGCTGGAAAATTGATGCTGTATTGAGGATTAAATTTTGTGCCTACTGTCAATAATTGAATTGTTTCATCTGTTAAAGATGGTGATGAAGACAAAAATGATTTGGTGCCTTCAAGATTTTGTATTGTGAGAATATTTCTATCAATCAAAACATTATTCTTATCCAAGATATTTCTAATAAGAAATTTAGATGAATGTTTTACTCCATTAAATAAAAATAATAATGTTTCGAATGTCGGAACAAACTTGGATAATTTTGAATCAAAATATCCTCCAAATTCAGTAAAGCGCTTATCTAAACCTTTATTTTTAATCAAAAATCTATCAAATGTATTAGAAGAGTAAATTACTGTTAATGCAGAAACTATGACCAATCTATGAAAAGGATCGAAGTTATTTTTGTTTAACCAAGCTGCATAAATGCTTTCATTTGGATTAATTTTTGGTGGTTCTAAAAATATTTCATTCAATTTCTCACTCGAAAAATAACTCTCCAGTCTTTCAGAAATAAGATTATCCAACCATGTTAATTCCTTTTCATAGGTAGTGGCATTATTTAGTGTAGTTAAATTACTTTCCATTAATATTTCCAATAAATTGTGAGGGGCTTATCCATGTGACTAGTTTTAATCAGTGACAAGTTCCATATTATAAATTTCAACAAAATGTCTCTAGTTTCTTCATTAACTCTCAAAATATACTCTGAATTTGTACTCTGAAGTAATCCTTGTCTTTGAAGAAAATACTCTCTTAAAGCTTGAATAGATTTTACATTCTTCCATTGAGATAGAATTGCCTCCAGTGCCATATCGCAAATTCCTTTTTCTGTTTCTGTTAAGGTAATGTTCATATCAACAAAGTGTTCAAAGGGAACCCCACATAGAATCTTGTTTAGAAGTAACGAATCTTCATCAAAGGCGATGGAACCATAAACCATATATTGACTTGCAATTATGGCCTTTTGAGTTGAATAATCATTTTTAAATACAGAATCTTCAGTCAAATTCAATTTTGAGAATAGTGTACTGAGAAAAGGCCAAGTAATTATCAACCCTGAATTTTGAATTAACACCCCTTTTTCTATCTCTTTTACTAATGAAACGTCACTTTTAAAGGAAGTAGTATTCATGATTTGTGGCTTCAAATTTTGAATATAAGTTTTAATATTGTTAATTATTTCTTGATGTTGCGACAGGCCTTTATTATCTAAATCCTCTATTATTTTCGAAAATTGACGTTTATTTTTTGATAAAGGTCTCCAAAGATTTAAGATCAAAGTGATAGTTATTTTTTTTGTTGAACTCACATTTAAACCCTCTATTGACCATGATCCAAAATATTCCGCTATAATTATATCTATAAAATCTTCATCATTTTTACGTTGAATATGTCGTGGTAATATTGATTTAATAAAATCTTTTTTTTCATTGAAATAAGCGCTTAAACCAGGTATAATAACATCCAACAAATCATTCTTTTTTGTCTGCGATTTATAAAGCCGTAATAGATTTGTGATATACGATTTATTTCTTATTGACCATTTGTATAAATTATTCTTTAAGATCAGACTACCCGATCTCTTTAACTTCTCAATAATGTATAAATAATCTGTTAAACCGTACTGAATTTTATCTTGATGTGAAGATCCTACTTCTAAAAAATATTTCAGATAATCAAATTCTTTTTGCATATCATCCACAAGAAGCTTAGAGTTTAATTGAATAGTATTATGATTTAATTTATCTAATTCTTCTATTTCTGGCAATTGGCTTTGGGTATTGTCTCTAACGCTTGAAAAGAAATAAGTTTTGAGCAAATTGATATTTTCATTTTTAAAAATGAAATTATCGTACATGAACTGAAGACTAAATAGATAATCTTTATTTCTTTGTTTCGATTTAAAGATTTTATTGATTAATTGGGTGAATTCATTTTCATCTACTGAATTAATTTCTATTGCTTCAAAAAATAATCGAAGTAATAGCTCATTACTTATTAATTGATAAGAAAATGATCCATCGATTAATTTTTTAAAATAACCTTTAAATAGAGTAATGTTTTCTTCAATTTCCTTAAAAGAAATTGAATTTAATCTTTCAATAATTTCATTTTGAAATTCATTGTATTCGCCAGGTAAAACAGAATAATCTATGTAATATTGAATAACAGCAATAAGTTTTTGACTTGACCAATTTTGAATTTGTTTTTCAATATCAAATGACTTTATACCTGGATAATTTTCTGTTTCAAATTCAGTTAATAAATCTAAAACTTCTTGTTTACTTTTAAATTCTTGACGAAGTTGGGTTGATACCAAATCCCAATGTAATGTTTTCCACAATTTCAAATTGAGTATCGTCTCGAATAACTTTTTAAACTGTCTTTCAGAAAATTCATTTCTTTTAAGTACAAATTTTAGAAAAGTACTTAAATCATTGACATTTGAATATGATTCCAACTTTAGAATTATGTCTAAAAGTTCATTATTATTTTTTTTGGTTAAAACTGGGATTAAGTTTTTTAAAACTTCCCTGTCAGAAAATAGTCTTTTTAAGTTCTGTTTATTTTTTGAATTGAAAGAAAGTTTTAAATACAAGTCTATTTCTGCCGAAGTCAATCGAGCTTTTTCTTTCCAAAAAGGCGCCTTATCAAACTTTAAATAAAAATAATTTAAGTCCTGAAAAAATAAATTAGATGTCTCATTTGGGCTCATTTTTTCGAATCTATCTTGCTCTAAGAAGGTGCTTAAAGCAATGATCATATCTTTTTCTAAGAATAAATATTCATCCTTGAGGATAGTCTTTAATTGATCATAATATAACCCCTTTTCGTATTCAAGATAATTCAGTAGGTGGAGAGAATAATCACCTTGATTATATCGTTTCTTTTGGAATTTACTATATCCTATGGTTTTTAACAATTGGAATCTTGCAAATAGAGTAAGATGACTCAAAGTCGAGTTAACATATCGATATTTAAGAAAAATATCTAACCATTTCAATTCAACATTCAATAAATTAAAATTCTCAGAATCGATGAAAATTTTAAACTTTCGAGTGTTTTGTGATTTTAAACTAAGCTTTGCAAGAGAAAAAAGTAACGAATTCTCATTTCGATATTCCCATAAAAAGGAAATAAATGACCCTTTATTAATAAAAAGCTCTTCTAAGTCTTTAAAATTTTTAGACGTTGAATGACTCTCCTTATTAGTCAAACGCAGGTCGTTAACAAGATTGAGCATGTAATCAAAATAATCTTCTTCAGCGTATTGAACATCTAATTTTTTTATTGATTTCTGTCTGCTGTCCTTTTCTATTTCAACGCGAAGCAAATTAATTCCATCTTTTTTACCTCTACTCTCTTCCGGTAATAGACTTTTATCTGTCTTACGAATTACATCTAATAAATATTCCTCAAGATTTTCTTTACCTAGCCCTATACCCCTCTGATCAATGTACCTGAGTGTCTCGCGCCTTAGAACTTGACTTACTTTCTCTCGCTTATCCTCAGATATAAGCAATAATAATGGTCTTGATACTTCCTTATAACTTAATTTCCCTCTTGTATAGCCTTGTACCAATAGTACGTAATCCTCATCATTCAAAGCATTCAAATATGAGGGATGCTTTAAAAAAACCCTAACAAATATATCTAATCCAATACCCCTGGTTAGTACAGATTCCCTTATGTAAGTTAGTACATCATTAATACGACTTCTTGCAGTACTCTGCTTTAAATAATAATCGATAATGACTTCTAGCCCGTTGCGCTCATATGCAGTTAAACTCGACTGTTGTATCGTATGGGTCATAAGCTTTTCCACTACATCAAATTCGTCTCCTATTGAACCTTCTGATAACATGTGCTCAACGAACCTCTCTATAAAAAGTGGTGCACTTAATGATTGAATCCCTTTTAACTGATCTAAAAAAGAACCTACTGATTTACTATCGAAATACGAGGAATCTTTTAAGCCCTCTGTTAAATGAATCAATCCTCGTAAATGTCCAACTCTAAAATCAATGCCTTTTTTTTCTGATAACTCTAAATCATAAATAGCATCTCTTTTAGCTGATTTAAATGTTAGTTCACTTAGAAAATTTTGTACATGACTATACCACAAAGAATTTTCAGTACTACTAGTGGATTGGTTCTGTTTAATTTTTAATAAAGTGTTTTCAATTGAAGAATCTTTCGAAATAAAAGAAAATACCTCGTCTATTGTGGCTTCAATATTTGCACCATTTTTTATTAGAGCTGAGAACAGTGCAAACTTTCGCGACAAAGAATCAATAGTATTGTTTGAATTGAAATTTTGAAAAAATAAATCTTGTGAATTATAAAATATAAATTGATTGCCTAAAATAACTTCAAATAGTTTCGTATACATCTCTTTACTCAAAAGATTATATAACCTTTTGAATTTATTGTTATCATAGACTATCTTATTCCTAAGAAGCTCAAAGTCTTCAATAAATTGAAAGTTCTTTTTTAAATAAGCGTTAAACTTGCTCTTGGAATCATAAGGCCAAGGATAGAACCCATTGTCAATGACAAAAAGTACATATTCCAAAACGGATAATTCTGTATTCTTGATTTGATTAGAAGAAGACATGAGCTCATAACCAGAGAGCTTATCAATAATTTTTTTGACTATAATATCGGATAATCCGTAAACATCATTGACGTTCACTTCACCAATATCAATTTCCAATTTGGTTATTTGTTTTGATTCATACCTTTTTAACCCGAGTTTGGTTGATTTTAGATTAACTTCTTTAATTATACTAGAAACATTAGTACAGTATTTTACAAAATTGTCTGTATTATCTAATTCCAATTCAAAAATGAACTCACGTATGCAAATTTCATTTTTCATAATTTGATTTGAACTTCAACAAAATTTGTATCAGTTTTAAGGAATGTTCGTCTATAAAATCGATCAAATTATTCGCTTTTGCGTTTCTCCAATTAAAATATAATTTCTCGAAATTAACCATTTCGTGTAGGCTTAAAAAAAGTAATGTATATCTGATATGAACAGGAATAAATTCCTCAATAACTTCTCTAATTGTGTTTTTTATCTCCTCATCTTGAAACCGAATAGGCCAATCTGGAAATACAAAATACATGTAATTTGAGTATTCAAATTCTTCAGGAAATTGATTAAAAATATCATCTTTAGAAACTATTTCTGATGTATTTGATATTTTATTTTTATCAATAATTCCTTTGAAATAATTCATTACTTTTTTTATAAATTCATTGGCTGTAATTTCACTCGAAAACGATTTCTCACTTTTAAAAATTGGTCTATTCGATAGATTATAAATTACGACATCATATAACTCACTATTATTCCTTTTTATTATGTTGTAATTTTTAGACTCAAGAGCCATAATTGCAACATCTATTCTCATGTCTTCTAATTCTTCAATTGAACTATTCGAATAACTCCTCAGCAAAATCTCCCTATTTACATCATAAATCAACATTTCATATTTCCTGTTTTGGATTGGCCGTAATAGTATACTTTCAATCTCAAACATATTTTCTGAAGATTTATTTAGAGAATTAAACTTGTTGATTATTTCTTTAATTTTTCTTTCACATGAAATAATAGAATCAGATCTATATATATTTACCCAAGGAAGTCCTGGTAAACCAGCGTTAAACAATAACATTGACGAATTCTTAAACTGCTTAATTTTAAAATTCCTAGATATGACTCCATTGAAAAACAGTTGCTTTATCCCGGTATTCTCATCAAAATAAAAATGAACCTGATCGTTTTTATAAAACGAATCGGGTAGCACAAGTATTTGTGGTTTATCTCGTTTATTAAATTCGTATTTTTTTTTGCTCCAACTTTCCTTAATATCAGAAATCGTGGTTGATTGCGACAATTCATTTAATGAAGAGAGCGATAGGTTCTCAGGTATTCCTAGTTTTAATCTAATTCGATTTTCTATACCAGAGATGTTATTTTCTAAGTTTTTTTGTACAGAATAATTAGATGCAAGATTACGAGTAAAACCAAGATTTTTTATACGCTTTGCATACTCATGTTTTAATCTTAGCGAATAATCCCAAATACTTTCATCTTCATTTTCAATATGATTAATTTTTTTTGTTTTTTCTAAAATCGAAGTGTCAAAATCCTCACCAAACCTCGACATAAAATGATCTAAAATTAAATTTTTACGTTTATAAAATTTATCTCTGGTTTCTAAAACCTCTTCTATATGTTTTTGATAAGACTTTTTGGATTTGTTCGACAGTAATAATTCTAAATCAGGAAAATCATTTGGAACTTGGTAAAAATAGGTTCTGTTTTCGCTAATATCAATTGATAATATTTTATTCATATTTGTCAACTGACTTACATAATTGGCCATAAACTGATCAAAAAGAAACAAGTATGCTCTTAACTGCATAACTTGTGCCCGTCTCAATTCACTTGAATTAGAAGACAATTCGTCCTTCTTTAATCCATAAACAGATGGTAATTCATTGACTATTGAATAATATTTTTGGAAATCATTAGGCTTAAACCGGCCCTTAGAAAATTGAAAATTTATATCAAAACGTTTTGTGTAAGAATCTTTTGTTCTCATTTTCAGAGCGTCATAGATTTGAAAAAATATAACTGAATCCAATTCATATGGAGAGTCATTTCTGTAAAACTTAAAAGGATTTTCACCATTTAAAAAATATTTGTTGGGGTCAATTAATACAGGATAATGGTCAATCCCAAAGGTGAGTATATCATCATAAATTCGGATATCGTTTTTATAAACAATTAGATTTTCAAGGCGTATAATCCCCTTATTATTTGATATTAATTCCCTTATTTCAGAAATGTGTACGTCATTAATTTTTTCTTTTAACTCTGAATTCCTTATAAATCCTTTATTAGTAAATGTTCCAGTAAAAAAATCACTAACTGGATAATCTTCAACTTCCATTAGCTTCTCATAATCGTGGTAAATTATCCTATTGCTAAGCACTTCTTCAATAGCAACTAATAATTCAGCTAATACCTGTTCACCCATTGTAAAAGAATCCAAAGATATTTTACAACCTACTTTAATTTCATCTTTAATTAGAGGTTTAATGTCATAAAAATCAGTAGATAGTGACCTATAATTCATTAAAAGTTGGGTGACTTTTGAGACTATTGAATTTTGTCTTGAGTCTTCCAAGTTATCCGAAAGTTGTAATCTAACTGATAACAGCCCTGAAAAATTCATTTTATTTGTGTCATCCGTAAAGACCCAAGCATTTTCAATATTCTCAACCCTGTCAAGAATTAATTTTCGAAAATCATCTAAGGTTAGAGGGGAAGATGGTAATATCTCATGTAATTCATAAAGTAATCCACTTTCTTTAAAACTGAATTTTGTCTGACCAAAAAAAAGAATATCTTCTATTTTGAAATTACTTTTGTAACCTAAATCAGTTAAGGCATAACAAATTTGTTCTAATATTGTAATTCCAGGATCATGAAAATTATAATCTGTCCATTGTTTTCCTGATAATTTTTGTATGTGATCAATGCCCTCAAGAAGAAGTTTTTCGTAATCTTGACTGACTGTTGAATAGTTATCTGGGTCTATGAAAAGATTATCATCCATTTATTCTATATCTAAAAGACTAGTTAAATTAAATTTTATTTTAAATGGAGTTCCATTCTCCTCTCCGTAATCTCTGTAGGTTTTAATGAGAAGGGAATAATTATGAAGTTTTCCTCCCCACTTGTAGGTGATTTTATCCCTGAAACTACCATAATAAGCTGTAGTCTTTTTTATTTTTGATTTAGAGCCTCTTCCACCAAAAGTAGAAAGAGCTATAGCATGAGACAGACAATAATGCCCGGCACTAATTTTACCGCTAACAGAAGCAACAACTTCAAAAGCCTGAATACCATCTAAATTATCTATAATTGAATGCCATTGACCATCAGCGGGCACAGAACCTTTAGAGTAAGTTCCAACTCTATTTTTAATACCAAGGGTTCCTTTAATATCCAAAGAATATTCGGGCGAAGAATTGTTAACCCCAATATTTCCTTTGTTGTTAATTTGTAAAAGACTAGAATCTTTTCTGTCCTGAAGAATTAAATCATCAGTTTCATCATCTAAATTGATAGAATATTCAGGTGTTTTTTGAGCACTATTTTTATAAAATGATATTAACTTATTAGAATCCCCTACCGGATTTAAGTTAAGCCCTGTTTCTGGCTCAATTGAAATACCGTCATCAATACGATTCATTGATGAATCAATTAAATCTATGAACTGCTTTTCAGTTACAAATCCCCCTTTTTTAAAATAATTTTTTAAAGTTTCTCTATTCTTAAGTCCCATTTTTATATGTCTAAAGTAAATATACTGTTCATAGTTGAATCCGATTTAGTAGATTTTTTAGTTCTTTTCTTTGACACCTTATTCGTCTCTTCCGATACTAAAGCGAAAGAACTGTCTATTTGGAGTTCGTTAAAATCAGTTGGTTCTGGAGCGTGATAATCACTGCTATCAATTATCTCTAAATTATGCCTATTCCTAGGTACAAATACAGATTTATTTGTGCCAATATAAATATATTCCTCATGATCGTTTTCAGTAACTGCAGAATCATATACGCTAATCTTATTATCTGCATTTCTTGATAAATGAATAAAGGAAATACCAGTAACAAATTCAATATACTCTCGTTCTTTCACAAATTTTATTATGTCTATCTTTTTTATCCTTTTAGGTATATTTTGAGTGCTTTGATTAAAGCCAAAACTCCAAGAACATATAAACTCAAAAAAATCTTGATTAAACTTCTGTATTCCATTGCCAGTGGAAACATTTTTAAATTTCAACTTACATTTCACCCATAATTCTTCAAAAACTGCATTAACAAATTCAATTTTAACAAATGGAGATATATTTTGATTCAAGTAATTTTTAATTTGATTCATCTCATCAATGCTCAACATTACTTCTTCAATGTTCTGGTGTTCTTCTATTTTTTTAAAACACATGATTTGAACATTAGTTTTTTTAGTCTGACTATTTATTTGAAGGCATCGAACATGAGAAATCCAATTAAAATTATTAATTATGAAATATTCATAATCCCAAAAGGATACCGGTCGATTTTTGTGGCGTAGAAGGTGACTTACACGAAGATAATAATCATTGTCAGACTCAATAATACCGGGTATTCGTGAACTAAAAGGTTGTTTTAACGATGTTATTCCGTTTATTTTATTTTCAAACCCTTCTACACTATTTGCTTTAATCGAATTTTTTCTTGTGATGTGCTCCAAAGGGATTGTTTCAATTATTTTAACTGCGTTGGTCCTAACAGACTTTATAAGACCAAATTGATCTGCCCTATCCTTAGAACATGCTTTTAAATAATAATTCCCTCTTTTTAAAATGCCTGAATTTGAACTTAAATCTGATGGAAATTTAAATGTAATAATCCCGGTGGTTAAGAGATTTTGCGTCTCATCAGAAAGAATATTTTCTTTTTCTAATAATTTCCAACCTTGATGAGAGGTGTAATACCAGGATATATCATTACTAAAATCATAACTCGCATTATTACTTTTAATTATCTCGAATAATACACTAAGTTCTGAAAATGACTTTTCACCATTAAACCCGATAATAAATTCACCTTCATTAGGGAACTTGTAAAATAAATTGTTTTTGGTAATCAGATGTTTTGAAAATATTTCTTCTATCCCATAAGGAGAATAAGAAAAAACTCTATCCTCTACTTTATTATTATTTTGACGTCTATCCTTATCAGTGAAATAAATTGTGGTTGAAGTATTATAATTTATATCTAGATGGTCAACTTTTGGAACATATGGTAATTGAACTGTCTTATCTTCATCATTGTTCTTAGGATTTAATACCTTATCTGTCAATAATTTCGTTGATATAATTGGATAGAGATCAACCCCAAAACCACTACTGGGAGATTTTAACTCAAACCTTAAAATCCCAGTTTCTAACTTATTAGAAAAACGTTGTATTTCTCCATTACTAAGATTGTAATTGGGTTTAATTTTTAAGAAGTTTAAATTACTTAATTCAAGAATTGAAGATTTAGAAATATTGTTTTGATCATCAATTTCGAATAATGGATAAACTGATTGAGAATTTTGATTACCGGAATACCTGAAGTCAGATAAAGCTGTTAATTCATATTTAAAGCTTAAATCAAAAATATTATTACCATAGTTTTCGTAATATTCTTCAAGATTTTTAAAACCTGATGGTAAATTAGAATACTCCCATTTGATTTTTAAAAACTCTATTTTTTTATTAAAAAGCTCCTCACAACATAAGTATAATTTGTTCCCTAATCTTGGTGTTGGTCCGAAAAAATTAAATTCTGAATTGCTATCAAGCGTTTGGCCTCCAGTAAAGATTTTAAAATTCCTTAGCTTGTTGACTTGAATTTTTATCTCGAGTTTAGAAAGCTCTAAAACACTTAAAAATGAATACGCGTTGTAAAAGTCATTTTGATTTAAGTTAAATCTAATTACTGGGTAATCTGAGTTGATATTAAGCAGGTGATTCTTTTCATTATATCCAACAAAACCTGGATCCAAACTTGAAAGATTCATATGAATCTCTATTCTTCCAGAACTCCAGTCTACAGGCGGTATAATTTCGTAATCTTTAATAGGATGCCATCCCTCAATCGTTGTATAGGAAACATCAAATGCTTTTGAAAAAATTTTATTGAAAATGTCTAATTCGCTCAATTTTGTGTTTTCAACGATGTCAATAATTAAATCTGAAAAAAGAAAAATAGATGATGGTAAAAAATCAAGAATCAATTTGATTTTTCTTTCACTAGAAGATAATTTTAACACATGTGAACTTATCATAAATCCAATATTCGCTTTATCCATATTTGACTCAAACTTTGTCAAAAAATCTTGTTCTGAACCTAAGGCTGAAAAAGAACTTGTATTGGTGTTGAATTGTTGCACCTCATCAATGTTATCAGCGATTATTTTATGATAAATCGAAGTTACCAAGCTAAATTTGGAATCAAAGTCAAAGAGATTGTTTCGACTTGCATAAATTGTTGATAAAAATGAAATTTTTAAAGAATTAGCTCTCAAATCGTTTTTAAATTTGAATTTAAGAGGAAGTCCTTCTTCGTACTGCCCAGCCAAAACAATAGTATTTTTTGCCAAAAAAATCTCTTCTTTATTGGAGTCCGTTTCTGCATATACAAACGTTTCAAGTGGATCTATTTTTTTCTTCTCTTGTCTTAATACTTTCTGGTAATAGTAATCGATATGTCTTTTTGAAAATTTGTTTAAATCGAGTTGAATATGTTCAAATAATTTTAAAAAAGAGAGCAATAAACCTATATGTGCTTTGTGATTACTGTTTTCTAAACTCCTAGGGAATAATTCTGAAGCTTTATTAATTAGATTATAATTTAATTCATATAATTCTGAGGAAATTAGAATAATTTTTTTTATTGATAAGTTTAACAGATTCAATGACGTTGTATTGGAATAATTATCGTTTTCAGATAACTGGATCCTTAAAAGTGAAATGTCAACATTCCAAATAAAAGCCCATTGGTTTTCAATTGATTCTATCGAAGCAGTTTTTATGAAATTTCGTTTTAAAAGAATGTTTAAAATTTTAAAGTAGTCAGATAACAAGAAGGAACCTTTATTTACAATTGAAAATTCTAATTCTTTTTCAATTGGGCTACTTGCATAGGATAAATTATTTCTTTTCGCGGTATTATACCATCGACTAATTTGAATAAAAAGTGAATCTGTAATTTCTATATAACCATTTAATACCTCTATTTTTTCTTTTATTGTTCTGGAATTGTCAAATTGAGAAATTAGATTTAATCTTATATTTGTAAATGATTGGATAGGATATTTTGATATTTCAGAAAGCAAAAAGGTTTCATCAGAATCTATCACCTCAGAGAAATTCCCGTCAATTTTATTTTTATGATTATAAAAATTTAATTTTTGCGAAATCTTTTGAATAAGTAATATAAAGTCAGAGATATTCCTATCATCTACCAAGACTGATTCTGGATTTAAAACATCTCTATCTTTCATGAATAAAACTTAAATTTTAATGTTAGTCCCTTCATTTAAATAGAATGGGAAAACAATATTATCACGAATATTGGTCGTAATAACAGTGTAGTCTATTTTTACCTCAAGGGTACCTTCATTCTCAGATAAATTACTGATAGAAATATTTTCAACCTTTATTCTAGGCTCAATAAACCCTATATTTTCTTGTAATTCAATTTCCAATATTTCTAAAATGCTTTCATCAATTCTGTCAAAAAGATGTTCATGAATCACACAACCATAGTCTTGTCTCATTATTCTTTCTCCAAGTTTAGTGTAAAAATATATTTCCAAACTTTGCTTAATATCTTCTTCTTTACTTACCATCTCTATCTCAGCCCTACTCTTATTGAATGTCGGTGGAAAAGACCATCCTCTTCCTAAAAATGAATTATCTTCCATAATTATCCTCCAATTTGAACTGTTGGTAAGCCTAAAGAAATTGACCCTCCATGGGCTGTACTATCTCCCATCCTTGCTGCTGGCATTCCCCCTATAAAAACCGTAGATGAGCCATTTACAATTGAATCAGGTGGGCCAACACAAACACATGTTGATCCAACTGTAGCAGCTGGTAATCCGCCGATTAATACAGTAACTACTCCATTTGAAATTGGTCCCCCAACGTGAGGTATTGGAGGAGTTCCTGGTGTTTGCATTGGACATGTGTGCATATCAGAAATTCTGGCAGCTGCGGGCATATTTTTATCTTTTAATTTATTTGAACTATTGATCCTTGAATTTTACTCACTCCTGAAGTATTTAATTCTAAACTAGCTGTAGCCTCAACCTTATATTCCGCATTAGCATTTTGAGAAATATTAAGAGCTTCAATATTTACATCACTTGTAGTTGAATTTATCTGAATTTGGCCATCGGCTGAAAGTTCTAAAGTACCAGAGCAACTAATTTTTATATCTCCTTCTGAATTAAGATTAATACCGTTCTCAGAGAGTTTGATTGAATTATTGTTTTCATCTTGAATTAATATTTCTTTTTCTGATTCATTTAGCTTAACCATATTTTGGTTAGGAGTAGATAGCTCTATAGATTTATCTTCTTCATTAAATTCAATTTTCAATTTGCTTTTGGTTATTAAACTTTTCAAATTATTATCAGAGGTAGGGGTTGTATCTGGTTGTTGTTCTGAGGAATACAAAGATCCTAGGACAATAGGAAACTTAGAGTCATTAGAGATGAATGATAAAATTACTTTAGTTCCGATTTCAGGAAAGAAAAATAACCCTCCTTCAGAAACAGTGTAAAATTGTGACAGTCGAGCCCAAATTCCGTCAGAAAATTCATTTAATGTAGGAACCAAAACTTTCACTCTAAATTGATTGTCAGGATCTTCATCAATTTGGGTAATCTCTCCGATATGAAGCCCTGAAATAAAACTACTTTTGGGAATTAGATTTAATTCAATGTTAGGGTTTATCAAATTATTTTTAATTCCAAACTCGATGGCAGTAAAAATTTGGCCATCTTCTATTTGATGATTTGCAGCTGTAATATAAACATCACCATCAAACCTTACTCCAAAACCTTCAAGGGTCACCACCTGATCCAAGTCCACATCTAAAACCCCTCTAAATTTTGCTTTACCCTGTATTCTCTCTAAGTTAGTTTGCCTTAAAATAGAATCCGCTAGAAGTGAAACTTCATTTGGGTCCATATCCTGAGAAACATTCAATTGAATAGATGAATCACTATTCAAATTCATACTTTTTGAAGATGAAGAACTCTCCGCAAGTGAACCAGGTACATTTGCTGTTTTTGATGTCTCTTCTCCAGTATAAGAGTTTGATTGATCAATACCTAAAGAATCAATCTGATTCGTCCCATTAATCGAAGCCTCAAAACTTAGTGTTCCTTCTCCATTTAATATAGTTAAATTGGAAAAATAAGAAGATAAATTAGGAGTTTTAATAGTTAATTGATTATTACTATTAATAAGAAATTGTCCATTATAATTTGCTCTATCTTTTATAAAATTCCAATCGCAACTATTATACTTTGGAAAAAAAGGATACTGGTAGGAAGTTGATTCAATATCACTTGATAGGCCACTAATTTTGTTTGTTAGTGAAGCTATAATTTCACTGTCTGTTAACTCTTTAAACACTTTTGTCGTATAGTTGTTAACTAAGCCTATGGCCTTGTCAACGCATGTAATTATCAATAAACTTCTTCCTTTAACATTTTTAAATCCCTCTTTCAAGGAAATTCGGTGTTTTTCAATAATTCCTTGAAAAACCAGATTATTGTTCTGCTCGTAGCCCATTTTAATTTCAACCTCATTTCCCAAATCGAAGATGGAATTTTCACTTTCTTCGAATGTATTTTTTGAGGAATTTCCTGCATAAATTGTAATTAAAGCTCTACTTACTTTATTGACTTCCTTATAAGTTTTAATACTATGAATTTCATAATCAGAAGAAAGAGGGAGGCTCTTAATTTTCACATCAAATGAAACTGGTTTGTAGAGTGAATCTAGTGGAGTTTTATTTGAAAACATAGACATTATGATTATTTCTTAATCGGAGGTAAAATGATGGTTTGGCCTTGACTTAGTGATCTTATTGAACACAAATTATTCACCTCAGCCAATCGAATATAATATTTTTTGTCATCATAACCTTTTAAACTAAGTCTTACTAAGTTATCTTTTTCATTAACAACTTCCATTTTTGTTATATCAGGACTTCTAAACCCTCTATCAGATGCAGATGAAACTTCTTTGAGTGTTAAATTTACTTTAGCCCTTAATGGATTACCCTTTGTGTCAAAAAACGTATAATCATAACCTAAGCTTTCAACCTGACAATAATCCGAATTCTTAAATGAATTACCCCAAAATAAACGAACAAAAGGAGTTTGATGTTCATCATCATCTGGGATAATTGTCATGTCTTCAAGTTTTTTGATTGAATCTGCTATACCCGAAGATTTAGGTAAACTTTTTTTAACCACTCCTGTATTATCCAAAGTAAATGAAAAAGTATATGTGGCAGGCCTGTAAGGTATTGCTTTTGAACTTGCTGGACTGCCATCCGCATTTGAAGTATTCTTGACATTACCAACTGATCGATTTACTTTAATCTCAGTCGGATTAAGCTGAAGCTTAAATGTTGGTCTTAATGTTAGTGATAAACTTAAGCCCCCGAAAGAAACAGTTAATTGTGTTGCTGATTTCTTTTTGTAAGAAACAATTGTTAACTGAGAAACACTCACGGTTTATTTCTTTGTTCAATTTTTTCCAACACGGCAATTGTGCATTCTTCAACTATTAGTCTTTTTTCAGAATCCGGTAGTAAATTTGAATTTTTAATATATTCATCTATTGTAGTATCAATAATTTTCTTGATGTCATGCTCATCAAGTGGATTACCATTAACGCGTCCTCTAACAATAAGTTGCTGGATTTCAATCATAAAATAGTTGGATAATAATTATTGGGGCCAACAACCGAACCTCTTTCAAATCTACTGTAGGCTAATGTTACTGTTTCTAATAAGACTTCACCAGGATAATTTTGAGCATTCAATTCTCCAATCTCAAATGAAGTTGGATAACAATTATAAAAGGTCCAATCTTCTACTTTAATGATATTATTATTTTTATCAATATCCCTTAGCTCCACAACAACCTGAGCGGTTCTAACCTTTCCCAATGATAATCCGAAATTTTCTAACCAAGTTCGTAATATCCAGTCTCTTTTCATTAAACCCCGAACCAACTTTAATTCTTCATAAGTATTATAACTAGGCAAACTGTATTGTCTTGTATTATCTCCTCCGTTATTGATTTTTTCTACATTATTTCCTTTCTTAATATTTGCTACGGATTGAAATGGATAACTCTGAGCTATTCCAATCCAATTAAATGTAACATTAAAACGAAACCCTAAAGCCGGATAAGATGAATTTTGATCAGAAACAAATGAACCTTCTAACGCCATATTTTTAAATTAAATAAATATACCTGACATTGCAAAATGTTTTACTCGTTGTTTCGCAATTTTTTTGATTCTCTTATTAAAAAAAAAATCAACTTTTCATATTTTAGTTAAATTACAAGGTATAACAAAATCTTATGCATCCTTCTTCGAATCCCTTTCCTGGCTTAAAAAATTATGAAGAGAAACACTCGTCTAATTTTAACAATAGAGCGCATGAAATAGAAGATCTTTTACAAAAATTAAGAGAATATGGAATTGCTATAATATCTGGATCTAATGGATCAGGAAAAACTTCTCTTTTAAGAGCAGGCATTATTCCTAAGTTAAGAAATGGATTTCAAGGAAAATCTGGTAAAAATTGGAGGATATGTAAATTCAGAACTTTTGGTAATCCTATAGATCAAATGGCTTTTGCGATGGCTGAACAGGGATTTCTATATAATGATCACAGAGCAAGACCTGAAGATTATAGTCGTTATGTTTCTGTTTTAAATCAAAAAAAGGAATTAAGCTTAATTGATTTATACATTAATTCAGAGGTTTCTCAAGTTGAAGAAAATTTAATTTTTATAATTGACCAAGCTGAAGATTTATACAGATTTAATCTCCTAAATGTTAATTTACGCACCGAATCTGACGAGGAATTTTTTGACATCATTTACAGAACAAACCGACAAAAAAATATTCCGATATATTTTATAATATCTATTCAAAACACATTCATAAATCATTTAAACAATTATAAGAATTTCGTAACTCTATTAAGTAAATCGTTATACAATTTGCCAAATTTAAAGGCAACGCAGTTTGAAACCTTTAATACCGAAATATTTGGCGAACAAAATATTCAATTAACCGAAAATACAATTATATATTTTGAAACTTTTTTAAAGGAAAAATCAAATGCTCTTCCTCTTATCCAATACATTTTAAATGGAATATACCATAAGTATTCACTGAATCCTGTAAATGAATTTTTATTTGTTGACATTGAAGATCCAGATTTTGAATTTCATAATATCTTAAAATACATTCATTCAGAATTAGATGCTTTTTATGACAATCTTAATAAAACTGACCAATATACATTTGAGTTAATCATACGAAGCCTATTTGTTCTAAACTCAGAAATTTCAGAACAATACTATCAGAAATTTAAATATATAAGAGAATATACTGGGCTTCCAGAAAGAGTGACTGGGATTTTATACGAGTTTCAAAATAAATTTGGTTTTATACTTGAAATAATAAAGCCATTTAACAAAATCAGTTCATCTGACTTAATCTTAAATGACTCCGATTTAATTTCCTTGAAATATGACCTTTTTACTTCATGGAATAAGTCAAAAGAATGGTTCGATTCTGAGTTAGAGCACTATAAGCATTATACTGAATTACAATTAAAATCAAAGAAGCAAGATGAATTTCTAGAGTTTATATCTCTTCAAAGAGCAATTGAATGGAAAAACAACCGACTTATAAATTTTAATTGGTCGCTAAAATACTATTTTGATTTTTTTCAAACTGTAAAGTATATAGATTCAAGTAATAACGCTTATCTATTTAAGATTAATCAAGAAAAAAAGGTGAAGGAGCTAATCGCTAAGAAAGAAAGAAATTTTAAACGCGTTTTAATTGCTCTTGTTGTTGTTGTATCCATTACTTTTTACTGGTTAAAACATATTGAAGCTCAAGAACTGAAACTAGATAACAAAAGGTACGAGAATGAAAAAATGAAGTATGAGGCTCTACGGAAACAAGACTCAATTCTAAAATTAAACTACGAATTGGAAAAACAAAATCTGCAAAAACTAATAAAAAAGGATTCAATTCTAAATTTGAACTACGAATTAGAAAAAAAAAATCTGGAATTAATACGAAAAAAAGATCCTACAGGAATATTAAACTTTAAAAATAATTCTTCGACAGAAGCCTCTTTGAAAAAAAAAATCTCAGAAAATAGTGGGAATAAAATTAAACCGACGGTATCAAAATCTTTAAGCAAACCAAATCGACCTATTAGTAAAAACCAAATACCACTAATCATTAAGATAAAAAATAGTATTAAAGTCTTAATAGAAAAATTGAATGCTGAAAAAAACTATGGTAACGAGAAAAAGATTTTAGAGCTCACAAAAACTGGGTTAGAATTATATGATAAGTTTAAAAAGGAATCATTATCTCTCAAGTTACCGTTCGACATCAGAGAAGTAAGAGAGTTGGGATCTCAACTTACTTCTGCACTGCAAAATTTGTATCCAAATTCATTTAAATCAAGTTTAAATTTTATTCCTAACTATAATCAGAGTATATCACAAAAAATAGTCACTTCGTCTCATAATGGCAAATTGGCTTGGTCAGTTGATAAAAAACTTTTCTTGTACGATATTGATGCTGAAAGTCGAAAATTAAGACATGAAATAAACTTCAAGAGTCAGGTTGAATTCATAGAATTTGTAGGTTTAGACTTATTAGCCATTGGTACTGTAAAAAAAGACTTATGGATTGTCAATTTAATGTCTAATAAAAAAACTAAAATTTTGTCATTTAATGAATTACAGAAAAGTTTAGGTGACTCTAAAGTTGTTAATCGCAATAAAACTAGGTTAAAGTCAGAGGAGTTATTAGAAATGATATATATCGAACAAAAGAAATCATTATTGTTGATTTACAGTAATTTTTTTATCGATATAAAGTTGAAAAAGGTCAGGGATTTGGTCTCGAATTATTATGACATTATATTCCCAAATGATTTGCCAACTTTCGAATTCTTTAAAAAAGTTACTTATTCTAAAAAACAAAATACTTTATTGCTAACCAGCAGTACAAATAAAATTTTTATCACAGAACTTATGACCTTACAATCACCTAGAGAATTAAAAGGGTATTTATCAAGCCAGCGTGATATAAGATTCTTATTGCTCACTAATTTTCAAGAAAAAAAGATTCTTTTGGCAAATGTCGAAAATAATATTTCAATCTCTAGATTATCAAAAAATTCATATGCTGAATTTGAAGGAGAACTAAAAATTGACAAATTCAAGAGCAAAGATTTCATCGTGAATAACAACAAAATTTATATTTTGGACGAAACCGGTAGTTTGCATCTAACATATCTGAATAAATCAATAAAAAATCAAAAGTTCTTTTTGACACCTCCTGTCACAGTAGATAATAGTAAGAGTTTCAAATCATTAAAATTTGCCTCAACGACTAGTAATAATGACATTTTACTCGTACAAAAGAATGGAGAAATAATTGTGAAGAACTTTGATATTGACCACATTTTTAGTCAAATCAAAGGAGTTTATTCAAAACAAAACTTATAAATTCAAAATAAAAAACGAAATACTATTTTAAACTGCTTGTGCAACCACTCCCTGATGAATAAATGTAATTGATTCAATAGCAGCCTCAGATGACATTGAATCAATTTCTGTAGGTTCAACCTTCAAAGGAAAAGCGTCTCTTAGAGTCCAAGTAAAAACAGGAATACTAGCTTCATTAAGTAATTTTATTACAACGGTAACTCTCTCTAATGTATTTAACTCAATCTCAGAAATCCAGTCCATAAAATTGTTGTCTGTTACAAAAACACCTTTTTTAAGAACCACTTCTTGAGATTTCATGATACCAGGCATATTTATAGTGCTCATACTGGAGCTATTCCCGTGCCTATACTCTATAGCTTGAGTTTCAACAGATAACCCAGATACTTCTTTGAAAGCTAAGTCAGAGAATTCACCTATATCAACTGAAAAATAAAACTGAGGTATAGGCCAATAGCCGTCTTGTTCTCCTCCTGTACCTGCATTAGGAAAGGCCATTTTAATTTTGTGTTATGAAATCTCCTGTTTTCAACTCAACAGCTCACTTCAAATTAGCCAGCTGTGGCGGTCATTCCTTCATGAGCAAATGTAATGGATTCAATTGCAGCTTCTGAGGATTGTGAATCCATATCTGTTGGGGTAACCTTTAATGGAAATGCGTTTAATAAAGTCCAAGTAATAGCAGGCGTACCGGTTTCATCGAGCAACTTAATAACTACTGTAACACGTTCAAATGTATTTAGGGAAATAGTAGAAATCCAATCAAAAAAGTCATTATCAGTGACAAAAACGCCTTTTTTGAGTTCCACATCACTGTACTTAAACATTCCGGGCATTTTTATAGAACTCATGACTGGGCTATTACCATGTCTATATTCAATGGCTTCAGTTTCTACGTCTAAACCAGAGACCGCTTGAAAAGGCAAGTCTGTAAAATCTCCTATATCAACTGAAAAATAAAACTTGGGTAAAGGCCAATACTGATCCTGTTCTGCTCCTGTTCCTGCCGTAGGTGTTGCCATAATTTAAAAAATTTTAATTATTATGATTTTTGTTGCTGTTGTTCGAAGGTAATTACGATGAATTCTGCTGGTCGTACAATAGCGACCTTAACGCTCATTTTAAGTATCCCATCTAGGATGTCGTTCGAGGTCATTGTTGTACCCAAGCCGATATCGATAGTAAAAGCATCTTGAGGTGTTGAACCTGCAAGTATTCCTGCAGACCATTGATTGTTTAGAAAATTATAAACCGTAGCTCTAAGACTAGACCATGTCGTTCCGTCATTCGGAGAAAACACATAAGCCTCAGCTGCTGATTTTATACTTTGCTCTAAGAAAATCATTGTTCTTCTTACACTAATATATCTGTAATCCTTAGAATTTCCGTCTAATGTTCTCGCTCCCCAAACCAGTGGTCCTTTACCCGGAAAACTTCTAATTGCATTTACAGCTTTTCCATTAATTGGCAAATTAAGCTCTTCCTGATTTTCGTTGGTTATATCAATGGTTGGCGATACAACTGATCCCAAAGTTAAGTTAGCAGGCGCCTTAGCAATATTAATATTGTTATCAACCATACAATAGATTCCTGCCATTGCCGAGCTTGGAGGGAATACATTTAATGCATCTGTCATTTCTGCCAAAATTAGATTATAAGATGGGCAAAGCACAGTTAAAGTGGCATGCAGTGACTTGATTGCTTCACTTGAATCAGTAGCTGTAATTTTATCGATTTCATCTTTAATTGCATCAGCTCTTGCTGGAGTTATGATCTCATTGTTCAAATTATCATCTGCCTCTAATTTTAGATAATCAATTAAATTTTCTTGATTTTTAATTCTAGTAAAATCAACATCCGAGGCTCCAACTAAGGTAGTATTTACAAAAGGATAGTAGGCAGCTCCCCATTGTAAAAAATTCGCACCTACGCCCTCTCTAAAATTATTAATAACATCGTCATCGTCAAAAGATCTTTCCGTTGAACCGTTGTAGACATCGAGAATAGCGAATCTGTTTTGCATTTTAAATCCACAATGTTGTAACATGGCCGATTGAATAGAATAACAATCAGATTCAGATAATTGAATAGCTTCAGGAACAACTAAAATCGTAGGTTCTGTAAATTTTTCAAGTGCAGCTATCCCTCCTCCAGTTGTTAAATCATTTAAATCACTCGCATCTATACTTGCAGAATAGTTGCCCACAGAAACAATGTAACAATCAGAACCACCATTCAAAAAATAAAATTTAAGTGCATCATACATTAAGAAACGTGTAGAAACATCTAACTCAACAGAGAAACCACCAGAATTTTCTTGACTTCCCTCTTCAGATTCATCATCGAAATTAGAGGAATCGGTTACTAAATCGAATAACGTTTTTGGAGCACTTCCAAATAATGAAATATATTCAGCGAAATTAGAAATCTTTGTTGGTACATTTATCAACGAGTTATTTCCTCTTTTTGCTTTTTCTGTATACCCAACAAATGCTGGAACAGCTGATTGTACAGGAACAACTGAAGTCCCAAATGAACTTTTTTCTTCGATGTAAACTCCTGGGGTCGCGAGATTGGTTGCCATAAAAAGTAAGTTTGTGTGAAGATAAAAATTTAAACTAATGATAAAAATAAATCTGCGTAAAAAGTAGATTTTTTTTCATCATAACTAATGTTATTATTATTCGGTTGAGGCAAAACCATTGAAAAACTGTTGAAATAACTTGTTCTTTTTTTTAGATATAGCCTTTGATTTAAAAATTGTTTCAATTTTAAAGAATAATCCAGATCAAATGAAATCACCTTTTTTCCATTTGACAATTCTCTTGTAAAAAAATTATTATAAGTTTCATTTTCGGCCTCTATATAGTAGTTAAAATCTTTTTCATCGATTGATGTCAAAATATTATATCGAGGAACGATCTCTCTAACATCAAATTTAATGTTGTACGTTTTAAATTTGAATGTTGATGTTTTGTCAATGTAACCAAAGACATCCTTCTCTAAACTTAGATTTAAAACTATATCCGCAGACCACATATCGTATGACCTTCCAACTATTGATTCATTGTCCGCAAAATAGTTTTTATGAAGATTGAAACTTTCAAAATTATTTCTAAACTCATATTTCAATCCACCCCTAAAATCAATATTTGTATAATTAAAAAAAAGCTTGTCTTTTAAAATCATTTTAAATCTTAAATCAATATTCCCTTTAAAGTGTTTTTCAGAAAATCTATTATTTTTTGTTCCAATGAGATTTAAACCGTCTTTCTGTGTTTTTAATAAAATGTCTAAATTTTTTAATGTAAAAAATGTTTCTTTCTCTGGCAAAAAGTCAAACGCAAAACATTTTCTGTTTTCAAAAAACTCATGGGTTACTTTTATTTCTAAAAGTTTTACATGATTAGATTGGTAAGAAATCAATTGAGACATACACGTTCGTTCCTTAAAACTTTAGTTATGATATAAATCCGACATCTTCTATAAAGTCACCATTATCAAAAACTATTTGTCTTATTTTATAAGCACAGGATGGAATATACTTAGGCCCTAAAGAACCCCAAATTCTCATAGACTCTTCTATCTGCATATTTAAAATCTCAACGTGAAGTTTGGGTATATTTAAAGGTAAACCTTCCGTATTCTGAAAATCAAAAATTGGGTTGTTTTGAAAAAAATTAATTACAAGAGAAATAAACCGTAATGAATCCAAGTAATTTGATTGAGGAAAATACGCAGCAAACATGACGTTAATATTAATGTAAATAGCAGGATTATTGCTTATTTTAAGATTATTCTTAACAACCTTCTCTTCCTCTAAGCCTATCAAAAACATACAAATTTTGTTCTCAATGCCAGAGCTTACTTTACCATTTATATCTGTCAAAGCATTAACAACTAAAATTTCTTCTTCTACATTTAATTTATTTTGTAAGAATTCGTTAGCTCTTTTCGCAATTCCATTTATAACCTTGTCAATCATTCTTTTTTAAGAATTAAAAATTTAAGAGCGTAAGCAATAACTCTAACAACATAAATAAAAATTATGGACATAAAACAACCTATGATGTATAATTGAACTGAGAAAACCTGTTCCAATTTATTCATATTTCGGTTTGTTGAAGTTAATTCTAATATCTCTAAGAATAAGAATGATAGAAGCAGAGACAAAACGAAACTTAGTAAAAACCAGAAAATTTCCCGAATTAAAATTTTTTTCATTAGCCCTTGTTTTCAAATTATGGTTTCTCTTTCAAAAAATCAAATTTTAAGCGTGAGAAGGCAAAGAAAACAAACATACCTAAAAAGAAGGAAATGTAAACTTGAAAACTAGATTTTATATACCAACCTGATTTCGTTAATAATTCTTGAATAAGAACCACCAGAGGTGTTAACATTATAAAAACAATTAAAATTGCAATTAATCGAAATGTTTTATCTCTATAAATTGATTTTCGAATTCTCCAATCTGTTAAGGCCAATAAAAAACCTAGGACAACTGCCATGGTTAAATAAATAATTATAGCAATGAATACTTGTTTATTTTTTAAGATTCTTCGCGTAACATTGATTGGAAATCCATTAATTTCTGCTATTGGGTCTTTTTTAGTTAATTTTTCCTCTGAAAAATACGTTTCTACTAGTTTCCATAATCCAGTTTCATTCCCAGCATATCCCAAGGCCCAAATACCTACCCCTTTTAAATTGTTTTCTAAAGCATAATCATATTTCTTTGAGAGCGTGAATTGATCGTCATAATATATCTCTTTCATTGTATTGTCTTCAAAACCAATTCGATATATTTGATTCATAGCTAATGGATCCAATTCTAATTCAGCCATTATATCTGAGTTTATATACAAGTTTTGAATTTCGTTTAAAGTTAACTTACGTTCAATTGAAGCTTCAAATTGTTTACTTTTCTCTGATGGTGGCAAAATATTCCATAAAACTCCATAATTCGGTAAGGACAATATAGCTCTATCAGCAGGCAACCCTTGATTTAAATAATATTGAACAGTATTATCTATATTTTGGGTGTTTTCTGACTGAAGAGGAGCAACTGCTTTAGGAGAGGAGGTGCTGTCGTATTCAAAACCATTTATAACGAACAGATCAACTATTTCGGTTAGATTTTTAATCTGGTAATTTTCTCGATCATAAAAACTAGGAAGTGTAAGGGCTATAAAAGGAGGAGGTTTATTAACACTTAAATATAAATTGTCTAAATACTGATTGAAATTCTTAACAAATTGAACAAACTCGTTAGATCTGCTATAGGGTAAATCTTTAAAATTGAGATCGATTCCATCTGCATTTTTTAAAATCAATAAATCGCCAATCTCAGTGTAGAGATTATTCCAGAGATTATTTTCTTTTAAAAATACATTTTGATTTTCGTGACCATAAAGTGAAACTCCAAGAAGAACTCTTGTGTTTTTATTGTGAGCAACATTAATTAATGAAGTTTTTTTCCATTCTTCAATAGCCTCTGCATTATCATTAGCCCCAGACGTTGGATTAACTGAGTAGGAAAAAAAAGATAATGTTGATAATAATTCAAATGGATAATTTTCCCAAGTTTTACCCAGCCAATAAGGATGCCAGCCGAAAACTTCAGTGTTTGATCTTAAAGATTTGTATTGAAAAGCTAACGAGTCTTGTTTAGCAGGCTTATCCAGTATTGTATCAAGGTTCACATCATTAATACCTTCAAATAAATACCCATAGGTATTAATCATGTTTTTCTGCTCCAGTGAGTTCTTCCGAATGTTATTTAAACTATCTGACTGTTTATTTTTATTAAGTTCATCTAATCCTAATCTTTTGGTATATAGCTTTTGCTGCCTTTCGAATCGACTTATCTGACCAAAGGTTCTTCTTATTCCTTGGTCTATTTTTTTTACATACGAACAAGA
>TARA_B100001093_G_scaffold336487_1_pt1 | contig 29001 bp, 28 predicted proteins | sample TARA_B100001093 | Tara Oceans TARA_B100001093 (sample SAMEA2623116) | marine metagenome | biome: marine biome (ENVO:00000447); feature: surface water layer (ENVO:00002042); material: "saline water (ENVO:00002010), including plankton (ENVO:xxxxxxxx)" | depth 5 m | reverse complement strand
ATTCGCATGGCTTGGTCTGAAAATTTAAGCTTATACGACCTCATCTTTTTATTAAGCCCTATTTCTGACCCCAATTTTAAAAGGCAGGCGCTTTACTCTAGAGTTGATGTGAACAGATACAACCCAAACTCCGGAATGTACAATGTCATGCCATTCAATTTAGAGGATGTCATTCAGAAAAAAGATTCTGCACTACTTATGCCGTTCGACCAAGTGCGTGTGTATTCAAAAGATGTGTATGAGGTTGTTAATAAAGTGGTATTTATAAAAGGTTATGTAAATACCCCTGGCGAATTTATTTTGAGGGAAGACATGACTGTAGAAGATCTTATTTTAGAAGCGGGCGGTTTTCAAGAATTTGCAGATCAAAAAACAGTTATAGTAAGCTCGCCGGAATACGATGTCGATCAGGGGAAAATATCCCGATCTCAAGAAATAAATATAAACACTGATTATTTGTTAGGAAAGAAAGTAAACCCTACTGCTTACCGCCTTCAGCATCTCGATGTGGTTAATGTTCGACAGATTCCTGGCTATGAAAAAATGAAATCCATTACTGTTTCTGGTGAGGTTCGGTATCCTGGTGTGGTTACTTTGAGCAATAGAAAGCAGTCTTTAAACCAAGTTTTAAAGACCGTTGGTGGACTAACGCGATTTGCATCTATTGACGCCTCTTATATTTTAAGAGAAGACGAGCGCTTTATTATTGATTTGGGCCGGGTATTAAGAGAAAACCTAAGCTTCTTAAAAGATGGTGATGAAATTGTGATTGGATCTAATTCTGGTGATGTTTCGGTTCAAGGATCTGTATTGAATGAGGGTTTATTTGTTTGGGAACAAGGTAAAAGAGTTGGAAGTTATATCAACAACTCCGGTGGATATGATGGTAAAATCCAATCTATCGTGGTTGAATTGCCAAATGGCTTTACAAAACGAAAACACTGGTACAATAACCCTAAAGTACTTCCAAACTCAAAAATATATGTGTATGCGAAGCCTGAAAAAGTTAAGAAAGAAAATTCAGAAAGGATGGATAAAATTATTGATGCCCTCTCTGTAATTTCTGGTGCACTCACAACTGTTTTAATGGTACAAACAATACGAGCCAATTAATGTTAATCTGAATCAAAACAGATCGCACATGGAAAACACTAATAAAAACATGCCTCAGAAATATTCAAATCATGAAAATGAAATTGACCTTGTCGCACTTGCTAAAATACTTTGGGAGGGACGAAATGAAGTTGTTAAGATATCGCTGATCTTTGTGGGGATTGGTCTTGTTGTAGCACTATCTTCTCCTGCAGAATACACCTCCACTGTTGTGGTAAAACCTACTTTGTCGGATTCTAAATCTAAACTTAGTGGCAGTCTGGGTGGCTTGGCGGCCATGGCTGGAATTAACCTTGGAGGAGCAAGTTCTGCAGCGGAAATTCACCCAACTCTTTACCCTAAAATTGTAGAGTCTTACAGCTTCCAAAAAGAATTAATGGAAAGTCCTGTTTATGTAAAAGATCTAAATTCTGAAGTAAGTTTTGAACAATATTACAGCGAATTACATTCTTTAAGTGTTCTTGAGTTTCTAAAAAAATATACGCTTGGGCTGCCTCGTTTGATCATAAATTATTTCAAGAATAAAAAAGACATTACTACTTCAAATGGTAATATGTTTCAAATCATTTCTGAAACAGATAAAGAAATGATTGAAAAATTAAAGGAGCAGGTTCGTGTTAACATAGATGAAAAACAAGGATTTGTTAAGCTTTCAGCAACCATGCCAGAGAGGCTTCAAGCCGCCCAAATGGTTTTAAGCGCACAAAATATTTTACAAAGAAAAGTGATCAATCATAAACTTAAAAAAGCAGAAGAAGATCTTGGCTTTATTGAAGAGCGTTATAATGAAAAGAAAAAAGCCTTTGAACAGGCGCAAGGAAATTTAGCAAAATACCGAGATGCCAACAGAAATGTAAATACCGCGACCGCCCAAACAGAGGCCGAACGTTTAGAGTCAGAATACCAACTGGCCTTCTCTGTATATTCAGAATTGGCAAAACAAGTTGAAACCCAAAAAATACAAGTAAAAGAAAACACCCCTGTGTTTGCCGTGCTTCAAGATGCTGTCGTCCCTCTCGAAAAATCAAGCACCTCTAAAAGTATGACTCTAGCCATTTGGGCTTTTTTAGGTCTTTTTGTAGGAGTAGCCATTATCTTTGCAAAGACATTTATTACTAACATCAAAGAAAAATGGGAAGCCTCATAAACACGCTTGGGCATGGAAAAAGCCTGTCCAGGAAAAAAACAGGGTTGGTAACTAGCGCTGAAATAGAAGATATCTCCTCATCAAATATTTATATTGTTACTGTTCCTACACCTATAGATATTCACAAAAAACCGAACCTTAAACCCCTTATTTCTGCATCTAAAATGATTGGGTCTGTTTTAAAAACGGGTGATATTGTAATTTATGAATCAACGGTTTATCCTGGTTGTACAGAGGAAGATTGTGTACCGGTGTTAGAAGAAACTAGCGGCTTAATATTCAATAAGGATTTCTTTTGTGGCTATTCTCCTGAACGAGTCAATCCGGAAGATAAAATAAACACCCTCACGAAAATTAAAAAGGTCTCATCTGGTTCGACACCAGAAACGGCAGAAATAGTCAACAATTTATACCAATCAATCATTACCGCTGGAACACATTTGGCACCAAACATCAAGGTCGCCGAAGCTTCTAAAGCCATAGAAAATGTGCAAATAGATGTCAATATTTCATTTATGAATGAATTGGCTTTGATGTTCGAGCGAATGGGAATTGACACGAGAGATGTGATAGAGGCAGCAGCTACAAAATGGAACTTTTTACCATTTAAGCCTGGCTTGGTTGGGGGACACTGCATTGGTGTAGACCCTTATTATTTAACTTACAAAGCCGAGTCGCTGGGTTACCATCCTGCAGTGGTTTCTTCTGGAAGAAGGATGAATGATAAAATGGGTGTTTTCGTGGCCTCAAAACTCACTAAGCTGATGATCCAAAAAGGGATTCGAATCAAAGATTCTAATATTCTTATTTTGGGCATCACATTTAAAGAAAATTGTCCAGATGTCAGAAATACCAAAGTTGTTGACGTTTATAATGAACTCAAAACATACAATACCAATGTAGATGTATTCGACCCCTGGGCCAATAAAAAAGACGTTGAGGAAGAGTTTGGAATTTCATTGATTGAAAACTGGGAACAAAAGCATTATGAAGCCATTGTTTTAGCGGTAGCGAATAATGAATTTAAAAATATCCCGTTTTCAAAACTAGGCTCAAATTCTACTGTGATATATGACACCAAAGCATTTGTTAAAAGAAACCTGGTTCATGGAAGACTGTAATCTTAAACAAAATATAAATCAATATTTTGCGCATGATACTGCTGTCATAGATCTGCCTTGTGAGATTGGTTCGGGAACAAAGATCTGGCATTTTTCTCACATCATGAAAAACGCCAAGCTCGGTAAGGATTGTAATATCGGACAAAATGTAATGATTGCTCCAGAAGTTGTTTTAGGAAACAATGTCAAAGTACAAAATAATGTCAGCATCTATACCGGTGTTAGCTGTGAAGAAGATGTGTTTATTGGTCCTTCAGTCGTTTTCACAAACATCATCAATCCACGATCAGCCATCAATAGGCGAAATGAATATGTGAAAACGCACATTGGTAAAGGTGCAAGTATCGGCGCAAATGCAACCATTGTCTGCGGAAATAATATTGGAGCATGCGCCTTAGTTGGCGCAGGAGCTGTCATTACAAAAGAAATATTACCATATGCCTTAGTTGTTGGAAATCCGGCAAAGCAAATAGGTTGGGTGAGTGAGTACGGCCATCGATTGGAATTTAATTCTAATCATATCGCTATTTGTAAAGAAAGTATGCAAGAATATAATCTTGAAAACAATAATGTTGTTAAAATAAATAAATGAACATTGACTTTGCCAATTTAAAACTGGCCTATATGGCTCATCAAGAAGTCTTTGAAAAAGAGATTTCTAGAGTTCTTAGTGGTGCATCATACATCATGGGTCCAGAAATAGAAAAGCTTGAGGCAGAGTTAAGTCAATTTACAGGCGCCAAATACAGCATTTCCTGTTCATCCGGAACCGACGCTCTGTTGCTTGCCATGATGGCTTTAGACATAAAGCCTGGAGATGAAATTATTACCACGCCCTTTACCTTTATTTCCACAGCAGAAACCATTGCCTTATTAGGCGCAAAACCAGTGTTTGTAGATGTTGATGAGGAAACCTTCAATATTGATGTAAATCTTATAGAACCCAAAGTAACGCAGAAAACCAAGGCAATTATTCCAGTTTCCTTGTTCGGGCAGGTTGCGGATATGGATGAAATAAACAGGCTTGCTGAAAAACACAACTTGTCGGTCATTGAAGATGCTGCTCAAAGCTTTGGCGCAACTTATAAAGGGAAAAAAAGTTGTAACCTCTCAACGATTGCATGTACCTCTTTTTTTCCCGCAAAACCTTTGGGCTGCTTTGGAGATGGCGGGGCTGTATTTACCAGCAACAATGCCTTGGCTGAAAAAATTAAGAGCCTTAGGGTTCACGGCCAAACACAGCCCTATACGCACAAACACGTAGGCTTAGGTGCCCGCTTAGATAATGTACAAGCAGCTGTACTGCTCATCAAACTCAAAAGCTATAATGATGCGATAAATATGCGCCAAGCAGCAGCTGAAAGATATCACAAAATGCTTAACGGCCTTATAGAAAAGCCTGTCGTTAAAAATTATAACACATCGGTTTGGGCGCAATATTCTATTAAAATACCATCGCGAGATCTGATAAAATCGAAATTGAAAGAACAAGGCATTCCTACAGCAGTTTACTATCCTAAACCTCTTCACTTGCAAAAGTGTTTTGAGTATTTGAACTATAAAACGGACGATTTTCCAGTTAGCGAAAAAACCGCTAAAGAAATCATCAGCCTACCTATAAATCCATACATTACTGAAGTCGAACAAGAATTCATCGTGGGGGAATTGAAAAAATGTCTATAAAAAAATTTGCATTAATAGGCGCTTCTGGCTATGTGGCGCCAAGACATGTTCAAGCCATCAAAGCTACTAGAAATTCTTTGGTGGCTGCAACAGACCCGCACGATAATGTGGGGTTTTTGGACACCTATTATCCTGACGCAGCCTTTTTTACACAATTCGAACGGTTTGACCGCTATATGGACAAATTGAAAAATCAAAACAAAGGGATAGATTTTGTTTCAATATGCTCGCCTAATCACTTGCATGATGCACACATCAAATCTGCCTTACGATGGGGCGCCGATGCGATTTGTGAAAAACCTATGGTGTTAAACCCCTGGAACATTGATGTACTAAAAAGAGTAGAAAAAGAATCTGGGAAGAAAGTTTGGAATATTCTACAATTAAGACACCACCCAACTATTGTCGCATTAAAAAAAAAAGTAGATGCAGCTGCTTCAGATAGAATTTTTGATGTCGATCTAAGCTACATCACTTCGCGCGGCTTATGGTATTATGCCTCATGGAAAGGGCAAGAAGAAAAATCGGGCGGGATTGCAACCAATATCGGGGTGCATTTTTTTGACATGCTGTCCTGGGTCTTTGGAAATGTGAAAGAAAATGTTGTGCATTTACATAACCATGACCGTGCAGCAGGTTATTTAGAATTTGAAAAAGCAAGAGTCCGGTGGTTTTTATCCATAAACGGTAATGTTTTGCCCGATGTAATTAAAGCAAAAGGACAAAGAACCTACAGATCCCTTATAATAGAGGGTGAAGAGTTAGAATTTAGCGATGGGTTTACAGATTTACACACAAAAGTTTATGAAAACATTTTAGCAGGAAATGGTTGCAGTATTGAAGATACAAGGAAAGCAATTGAAATTGTTAATAATGTACGCGCGCAAAAACCTAAAGGTTTGAAGGGTTCTTATCACCCGTTTGTTAAAACAAAACAATGCAAGCACCCCTTTAAAAGAAGTTAATAATTTTAAAAAGTTGCTTACAATAACTGTTTAATTCGAGTAACACAAGTTTAACTAAGGAATTGCGTAATTATACGATGATAATTAAACAGAGCCGTATTGGTCTGTAAACCTATAGAGTCTAGATGATAAAAAGTTTAATAAAACGGTATTCTTTTCAAAGCATAACGTCAATATTGAACCTTACATTGCCATTGTTCATTTACACTTTAGTAATTGGGGTTGCTGGAGATCTTGTTTTTGGGGATTTTATTTTTAAAGTCTTCGTTGTAAATTTATTATGGATTTTGATAGATGTCAATCAATCTGTTACTGGTGTAATTGATTTGAAAAATAAAGGTGACATTATAATAAGTCATATTATTTATTCAAGATTATTTTTAAGCATTTTAATATTTCCCATTTTCCTTTTATTTTTTTGTGATTCAATCTTATACACATCAATAATTTATCTTATTGTTATAGGCAAATCAATAAATATTAATTTTTATTATATTTTTTTAAAAAAAGAAAAAGATTTTTCAGTTATAAATCTTATAACTAGATTGGGGCTCTTATTACTTCTTTATCTATTGATGGGTGTGAGTTTGTTGTCATTTGCTATATATCTCGGCGTTGCTGAAATAATTATTAGCATACTTTTAATACATAATCTAAAACTTAGAATTTTTTCAGTAACGTTTAAAATTATCTTTCAGCAACTTAAAAGAAATCTTAATTCTGGATCATTCACTTTTCTGAGCTCTTGTTATTCTTTTGTTCCAATAATATTTTTGAAATTTTATTCCCCATTATCAATTGCAGATTATTCAATACTTGAAAAAATCTTTAGAGGACTTTCTAATATTTCTGCGCCAATTAATAATATTTTACTGGTAGAAAAATCAAATAAAAACAATCTTTCTCTTAATAAAATTTATTTTTTTCTTTTTTTGTTTTTTGGTCTTATTCTCTTATCGTTTTTTTTGCTTTCTGACATAATTTACCCTTTGCTGTTTAAAACTCTTGCAGATGAGTCTATTTATGCGCTAAATTTAAGCTTACTCATTCCGTTAATTGTATTTGTGTCTAGATTTCTAGTTATTAATATTATTTTGGACCATCAAAAAGATGACTTATTGCCAATAACTTATATACTCACTTTTATAATTAGTATTATTATTAATTATATTTTGTTAGTTGAATTTGATTTAGCAATAATAGGTTCTATTTTAAGTATTATTTGTGTAGAAACAATTTGTATGTTATTATTAGCGTTAAGCTCTAAATCTATTTTATTTAATGACAAATAAGGTTAATAATATTACTATAATTATTAATTACTTTTATTTTTTACTGGCATTATTTTTATCTGTTCTAGTCAGTTTTAAAGCTTTTGGATTAGATTTAGATTATAATAATTACTTCAACTCATTTGAGTTCTCTTATGACAATAAAGAGCCTTTTATACGTTTTATAGAAGTTGGTATAAAATGGTTAAACTTAGATTTTAATGCTTTTTTATTCCTAATTACACTTATCTCATTAAGCTTAAAGTTTTATTTTTTCAGGAAATATAGTTCGCTCCCTATTTTGACTGTTTTATGCTATTTGATTACATTTTTTTGGCTTCATGAATATACTCAAATTAGAGCAAGCTTAGCAATCGGATTTTCTTTAATTTTTGTAGCCAAAACTATTGAAGGAAAATATAAACAAAGTTTTATTTTCTTGATTTTTTCTGTACTATCTCACTATTCAGCAATTATAAATATCTTCATCTACTCGATAATAAAACTCAAAAACACATATTTAATAATTCTATTTTTAATTGCTACATCTCTTATTTTTTTAATAGATATTAATTCTTTTGAAAACATCTTGAAAATCAATTCAAATATATTAAAGTTGTATACTGAAAATCATGGGCCAAAGGAGATTTTTAAAGTTTTTAACTTAAATATAATTTCAATTATCTTCACGCTTCTAGCTTGTTTTTTATTTGATAGAAAATTTAATCTCCCAAACCAGAAATATATTATCATTTTATTTTTCTCTTTGCTTATATACTTTTTCTTTGCTAAGCTCGAGTTAATGACGATTTCTTTTAGACTACTAGAATTCTATTTACCTATGATACTAGTCTTGCTAACTAATAAAATTTGTATTCATAAAAATAAATCTGTTTGGATAATTATTTTAATACTTTTCACTTCAACTCAATCATATAATTTATTAACAAACGTAGTTCAACTCAAATGACTCAAAAAATTTGCGCAATAATTGTAGCATATAATCCTACGTATGAAAAGTTTCATCTATTAATTAGGTCCCTAATTAATCAAGTGAATGATATTATTATTGTAAATAATGGAGAAGATTCATTAACATTTGATTTTTTAAAAAAGTCAACTGTTAAATTAATTAATAATAAATATAACATTGGGATTGCGCAGGCTCAAAATATAGGGATTAATGAAGCAATAAAATTGGGGAGTGATTTTATTTTAACATCTGATCAAGATTCTGAATACCCAAATGATTTTATTAAAACAATGATTGATGAGTTAAAAAAATGTTGTTCTAATACAATGTGTATCGCTCCATATTTTAGGGACAAAAATAGAGGCAATAAAGTCGAAAAGTCCGTTTCTTTCAATTCAAATGGTTTCATATCTCAAAATAAGAGTTTAATCGATTGTTATGTCAGTCATGTTATATCATCTGGGATGTTATTTAAAGCTTCGGCTTTTGAGATTATAGGAAGATTTGATGCCAGATTTTTCATAGATTATGTAGATCATGATTGGTGTTTTAGATGTGCATCCAAAAACTATAAGATCTTTCAAACTTCTAAAATTATAATTAATCACGAGATAGGTGACCGGCCCAGGAAAGTGTTTAGTCAGATGTTAATAATCCCTTCAGGACAGAGGGTTTATTATTATATGAGAAACTTGTTTTTTATGATGATATTTAAACGTTATGCTTGCAAAATCAAAATATATATTATTAAAAGATATTTAATTCAATTAACCAAGTTTATAATGTCTGAACCTAATAACACTTTTAAGTATTTGTTAAAAAGTATAATTGATTCTTGTAGAATGTTCAACATGAATTTTAATGAATATTTAAAAATTAATGAATAAAAAGAAAATTGCTATTATCGGAATAGTGGGAGTCCCTGCAAATTACGGAGGCTATGAAACCCTAGTTGAAAATTTAATAGACCACATCGATTATACTAAGTATGAAATTACTATTTATTGTAGTACACAGAGCTATAAAAATCAAAAGAAACTTAAAGCATATAAAAACTGTAAATTAGCTTATATTCCTATTAAAGCTAATGGAATTTGGGGTTTTTTTTATGATAATGTTTCTTTGCTTGACTCGATAATTAAAAAAGTAGATGTTGTTTTAGCTCTTGGGGCAGCATCTTCCTTTTCTTATTTCTTTTTAAAGCCATTTCTTAATCTTAAATACATAGTTAACCTAGATGGTCAAGACAATAAAAGAGAAAAGTTTAATACAAAAACAAAAAAACTATTGTCTGTAGTTAGAAAATTAGCCATAAAAACTGCTGATAAAGTTATTGCCGATAATGATGCCGTACTTGCAGATTTAAGTACGAAAATTAGGAACAAATCAACTCTTATAGAATACGGGGGTGATCAGGTATTTAAATACGAAAATATCGAAAAACTGAATGAGTTGAATTTAAAAAAAGACAACTATTTTTTTAAAGTTTGTAGAATAGAACCTGAAAATAATATTCATCTAATTCTAAAAGCATTTAAGAATACTTCTAAGACTTTTGTTTGTGTGGGTAATTGGAATAATAGCGCCTATGGAAAAAACCTTAAATCAATTTATGCACCTTTGGAAAATATTATTTTATTAGACCCAATATATGAGTCAAACAAATTAAATTTGTTGCGAAGCAATGCTGTTGCTTATATACACGGTCATTCAAGGGGGGGTACAAACCCTTCTCTAGTTGAAGCAATGAATTTGTCATTATTTATAATATCATTTGATGTGGTTTATAATAGAAACACTTTAGAAAACCTAGGCGTGTATTTTAAAGACGACCTAGGGCTAAATAGTATTATTAAAGATTTTAAAAAAGATGATACCTATTTTATTACAAGAAAGAAAATTTTTGAGGTAGCAAAGAGAAGATATACCTGGAAGATAATCAGCAATAAATATATAACCTTAATAAACTCTTTTTCATGAAATTTAGCATGGTTGGAGATATAATGTTGTCTAGGCTTGTTGGCAGAAAATATCTTAAAAATAAATACAGCGTTATTAGTGATGATGTTAAAAATCACTTGAAAAAATCTGATTATGTAATTGGAAATCTTGAATCTCCTATATATGATTCAGAAAAAGAGCTAGACCATTTAATTTTCAACGCTTCCTCTAGTTTACTTGAAGAAATTAGTTTTTTTAATTTTCTTTCATTGGCTAATAACCACATAAACGATTGTGGCGATAACGGTATAAGAAAAACAATAGAATCTATTAAAGAATTTGATTCTAATGGAATATTTGTTGAAAAATATGTTCCACACATAATTCGAGACAAGGACTTTAAATTAGCAATATTTACCTGTACAGATATGATGAATTATCAGCTAAACAACAAATACAAAGTCTGTTTTATTGACGATTTGTTTTTTTTAGATCTGATAACTGAATACCGGGAAAAGGGTTATTTAATATTAGTGTATGGGCATATGGGTCAACTTTTTTCTAGATTTCCAAATCCAAAAATAAGATCTATATGCAGGAAGTTTGTTGACGCCGGGGCGGATTTAGTAGTAACAGCTCATCCTCATGTATTAGGTGGTCAAGAACTTTACAACGGGAAAAATGTATTTTACAGTTTGGGGGATTTTGTAATGGATGGAAATTCATTTAGAAGGAGAAGGTCTACTATTTTAGATTTTGAAATCAAAAACGGAAATTTTATGAATTTCAACTTATTATTTACAAACACAAATATTGAATTGCAAACTGTTTTTTCTAATATAAAAACAAGAAATAAGTCAAAAAAATCTTGGGAAAAAGTCAGTAAATATTTGAATGAATTAAAAGATTTAAATAAATATCTTAAGATATACAAATTACTATATAAAGTTGAAATTTTTATCCACAGCATAAGCACACTAACTTTTATTGTTAAATCAAAAGGATTTAAATATCTTTTTAAAATGCTAATAGCAAGAAAAGATGAAGTTTTTAGGACAATCAAGTGGTCTTTGATAGATAGGAGTAGTTTAACAAAAGATGACGACGCCATCAAAAGTGACAGGAAAATAAATAAATCAAGTGAATTGTTTTGAAGAAAAAAAAATTAAATTTAGTACACTATAAAAAGCCAAACAAATTAAACTATTTAGTTAAGTTTTTATTTACTCTTATATCTACCTTCACTAATTTCATTAAGCTTTTTATTTATTATTATGTTAATAGTATATACGGCAGGTCTTATGCAAGTGTTGGGAGAAAATCAAACGTACATCCTACAGTTGTTTTAAGGCACCCCTCAAATATTATAATTGGCGACAATTGCTTAATTAATCATAATAATGTTTTACAGTCTGGTAAATTAAATGCTAAAATAATAATTGGGAACTATGTGCAAACAGGGCCAAATGTAATGATGTTTGCTTATAATCATGGAACTGAATTAAATGGTGTGCCGATGATTAATCAACCTTACTACGAATCTGATATTATTATAGGAGACGACGTTTGGATTGGCGGAGGAACTGTAATAACTGCAGGGGTTAAAATAGGTAAAGGAAGTGTTATTGGTTCAAATTCAACAGTAACAAAAGATATACCCGAATTCTCTATAGCTGTCGGAAGTCCGGCCAAAGTGATAAAACAGAGAGGTAAATAGTGAAATATTCGATTGCAATATTAGACGGGCAAAGCGTTCAAGCATTAATTTTTGCAAAAACTTTATCTAAATTAGGCCACAATGTGATTCTGTTTTGTGATAGCAAATATTCTTACGGATATAACTCTAGATATGCATTTAAAAAAATTGTTTGTCCCTCCACAGAGACAGATGAAGAGGGTTTTAACACTTTCTTTATAGACTACATTGACAATCATGTTTTAGATGTTGTTATCCCTATGAATGATTATTCTGCAAAATATCTTAGTAAAAACAAATATTTATTAAATGATAAAACAAATTTTATAATCCCTGATTATAGCATTTTCAAAAGGGGATATGACAAAAATAAGCTGATGGATTTGTGTAAAGAAATGAATATTCCTCACCCAAATACTATTGATCTTAGTAAAAATTTTGACTTAAATTGCATCAGTTATCCAGCTATAATCAAACCGAATTTAACATCTGGGGCGAGAGGGTTTAAAATAGTTCATAATGCTTTGGAATTCAAAAAGTATGTTAACCCTATAATAGATGAGTTTGGTGATTGTCACCTACAAGAGTATATCCCGCCTGGTGGTAAACAGTACAAAGTTCAGTTATTAAGAGTGCAATCTAAAATTATTGCATCAACAGTTATTGAAAAAATTCGTTTTTATCCAATTGCTGGAGGAAGTAGTTGTTTTAATAAAACAATTAATGATGCTCGATTAGAAAAATTATGTTTAACTGTCTTAGAAAAATTAGATTGGGGTGGTTTTGCTGATTTTGATTTAATAGAAGATCCTAGAACAAACGAAGTATTAATTATGGAAATAAATCCTAGAGTGCCCGCTTGTATAAAAGTGTCCGTTTTATCAAACATAAATTTTCCAATTTTAATACTTGAATCATCTTTAGGAAATACAGCGTTTACTGAACAAAAATACATCCCTAATAAATACTTGAGGTTCCTATCTTTAGATATTTTATGGCTGTTTAGTCATAGATTTAATTTAACTAAACTACGGCAATTTTTAAATCAATTTGGATCTAAAGATCACCACTATCAAGAGCTAGATTTGTCAGATTTAAAATCATTCATAGTTGGTTCTTTTGGAATGGTCTCTAAAATTTTTAATGCCGACTTCATGAATAAAAAAAATATTTAAGTGTGAATATATTAACTTTTGATGTCGAAGATTGGTTTCACATACTAGACCATAAATCAACAAAAACTGAAAAAGAGTGGGTAAATTTTCCATCAAGAATACATGATAGTATGGAAAAAATATTCAGAATTCTAGATCAAACTAATACTAAAGCCTCCTTCTTTGTTTTAGGTTGGATTGCAAATAAGTATCCTGATGTGGTTCGGGAAATTAAAGACCGGGGTTATGAAATAGGGAGTCATACCCACTTTCATCAGTTAGCCTATCATCAAAACAGAAAAGAGTTTTATCAAGATGTGGAACGTTCTATAAAAACGTTAGAAGATATTACAGGAGATAAAGTTAGAATGTTTAGAGCACCTGGTTTTTCAATTACTGAAAAAAATAAATGGGCATTTGAAGTTTTATATGAATTAGGGGTCGAAATAGATTCGTCTGTTTTTCCATCTAACAGGGCTCATGGAGGCATGTCGAGTTATAAAGGTTATGGCCCCTCAATTTTAAAATATAATGGCGTTACCTTAAAAGAGTTCCCGATTAGTACTTCAAAAATGTTATGGAAAAACACTGTTTTTTCTGGGGGCGGCTATTTTAGATTATTTCCCTACTTTTTGATTAAGAAATTAACAAAAAAATCAGATTATAATATGTCCTACTTTCATCCAAGAGATTTTGATGTTGGGCAGCCTGTAATTTCTGATCTTTCTAAAATTAGAAAATTCAAATCTTATATTGGCATAAATGGCGCTGAGTCTAAACTAAAAAGTTGGCTCTCAGATTTCAATTTTATAGATATTTCTGAGGCTAATAATAATATAAATTGGAATAAAAAAACAATAAAATTATGAAAGGAATAATCTTGGCAGGAGGAAGTGGTACTCGCTTATATCCAATAACAAAAGGGGTGTCAAAGCAGTTATTACCGGTATATGATAAACCTATGATTTACTACCCGTTATCTGTATTAATGTTGGCAGGCATTCAGGAAGTTTTGATCATTTCTACTCCAGAAGATTTGCCAAATTTTGAAAAATTACTTGGAGATGGATTAAATATTGGCTTACAATTAAGTTATGCAATACAGCCAAGCCCAGATGGTTTAGCACAAGCCTTCATTATAGGAGAAGATTTCATTGGCAATGATGATGTTTGTTTGGTGCTTGGTGATAACATTTTTTATGGCTATGGTTTTTCTAAAACCTTACAAAATGTGAGAAAACATGTAGAACAAGGCAAATCAACTGTTTTTGGTTATTATGTAAACGACCCAGAAAGATATGGGGTTGCTGAGTTTGATGCTGACGGTATCGTAACTTCAATTGAAGAAAAGCCGACAAACCCAAAATCTAATTATGCAGTAGTTGGATTGTATTTTTATACCAATGAGGTAGTACAAATTGCTAAGTCAATAAAACCTTCACATAGAGGAGAGTTAGAAATAACTTCTGTCAATAAAGAATATTTAAAAAATAATAATTTAAAAGTAGAATTATTAGGTAGAGGTTTTGCTTGGCTTGATACTGGAACCCATGACTCTTTAATGGAAGCTGGTCAATTTATAGAAACCATTGAAAAGAGACAGGGCTTAAAAGTTGCTTGTCTGGAAGAAATCGCTTATAGAATGGGGTATATCGATGCTCAACAAGTTAAAAAATTAGCGGGCCCCTTACAAAAAAACAATTATGGTCAATACCTATTAAATATAATTAAAGAATAATGAAGTTTATAGAGACAAAAATACCGGGCCTAATAATTATTGAGCCATCAGTATTTGGAGACGATAGAGGTTATTTTTTAGAGTCCTTTAATTTAGAAAAGTTTCAAAAAAACGTGTCTCCGATAAAATTTGTTCAGGATAATGAATCTAAATCTTCTAAAGGAGTTTTAAGGGGGTTGCATTTTCAAAAACCTCCTTTTGCTCAAGCTAAACTAGTGCGATGCATCGAGGGTAAAGTAATAGATGTCGCTGTAGACATAAGAAAAGAGTCTCCAACGTATGGGGAGCATGTATCTGTAGAATTATCCGGGGAAAATAAAAGACAACTATTTGTTCCGAGAGGATTTGCTCATGGTTTTTCTGTGTTAAGTGAAACAGCTGTTTTTGCTTATAAAGTAGATAACACCTATGCTCCAGAATATGATGATGGTATTAAATACGATGATGAAAAATTGAATATAAACTGGGGTTTAAAAGAAGATAATATCCAACTATCAGAAAAGGATAGAATTTTAAAAACGTTTAACGATTTGGTTTCACCATTTAAATTTTAATATATGAATATATTAGTTACTGGGGCTAATGGTCAACTAGGTTCAGAAATTAGGGCTTTAGTTGCAAACTACAAAGACTTTAATTTCTTTTTTAAGGATTTGCCCGAATTAAATATTTGTAACGCAGACGAGTTAAACACATTTATTTTAAAGCAAAGTGTTAATGCCGTGATTAATTGTGCGGCTTATACTGCTGTTGATCAAGCAGAGGAAAATCCCGAAATAGCAGAACAAGTAAATGCAAAAGGAGTTTTAAATTTGGTGAATGCTTTAAAAAAAGTAAATGGCAAATTAATTCATATTTCTACAGATTATGTGTTTGATGGAAACAGTTTCATGCCCTATCATGAGTTAGACGAAGTAAATCCAATAGGTGTATATGGAAACACAAAAAGATCAGGGGAATTAGCAGTTCTTAATAGCGGTATTGATGCAATTGTTATTCGGACTTCTTGGTTATATTCAGTTTACGGGAATAATTTTGTGAAAACAATACTAAAACTTGGGCATGAGAAAGATGAAATTGGTGTTATCTTTGACCAAGTGGGCTCGCCTACCAATGCGAGTGACTTGGCTAAAACCTCTTTAGATATTTTATTTGATAACAGTTTAAAAAATATTAGTATCAAAGGAAAAGTTTATCATTATTCAAATGAGGGGGTCATTTCTTGGTATGACTTCGCAGTTGCGATTATGGAATTAGGAAAAGTCGCTTGCAAAGTAAAGCCAATCGAAACAAAAGATTATCCTTCTTCTGCAAAAAGGCCTCATTTTTCTGTGTTAAATAAGACAAAAATAAAAACAGATTTTGATATTGAAATTCCCTATTGGAGAGATTCGTTAAAAAAATGTATTAAGAGATTAAATTCAAAATAAAACATGAAAAACATTTTAATTACAGGGGGTGCAGGTTTTATAGGTTCACATGTCGTTCGTTTATTTTTAAATAAATACCCACATTATAACATATATAACCTTGATAAATTAACCTATGCAGGAAATTTAGAGAATTTAAAAGATATTGAAAATCAGAAAAATTATCATTTTTTAAAAGAAGATATTTGTGATTTTGAGAGAATAAAAGTTCTTTTTGAAGAATACGAAATTACGGATGTAATCCACCTAGCAGCAGAGTCTCACGTAGATCGTTCTATTGAAGATCCTTTTTCATTTGCACAAACCAATGTTATGGGAACACTAAGTTTGTTGAAAGCTGCAAAAGAAAGTTGGCATGATAACCTTTCTGATCATTTATTTTATCATGTATCTACAGATGAGGTATATGGATCTTTAGGTGAGAACGGTTTCTTTACAGAGAAAACCGCCTATGACCCTCATTCACCTTACTCAGCCTCCAAAGCGTCTTCAGATCATTTTGTTAGAGCATTCGCTGACACTTATGGCCTGCCCACTGTGATTTCTAATTGCTCCAATAATTATGGTTCGTACCAGTTTCCAGAGAAACTGATTCCATTATTTATAAATAATATTGTTCACAACAAGGCGCTTCCTGTTTATGGAAAAGGGGAAAACGTCAGAGATTGGTTGTTTGTAAATGATCATGCGAGAGCAATTGATGTAATTTTTCATAATGGAAAATTAGGGCAAACTTATAATATCGGTGGTTTTAATGAATGGAAAAATATTGACTTAATTAAAGTGATTATTAAAACGGTAGATCGTTTGCTTGGAAGAGAAGAAGGAACCTCCGACAAACTCATTACCTATGTGACTGATAGGGCTGGTCACGACCTTAGATACGCGATAGACTCCACAAAATTAAAAAATGAATTGGGTTGGAAGCCTTCTCTACAATTTGAAGAAGGAATTGAAAAAACAGTAAAGTGGTATCTAGAAAATTCAAAATGGTTGGATAATGTAACCTCTGGAGATTATCAAGAATATTACAAAAAAATATACAAGAAGTAAACAGCATTTATAAAGAAATAAAGAGATAAAATCTCTTAGGTTCTAGATGGTATCTTATGGCTTACACAGACAATAGTGAGGGAGATTGATGAACCCAAGCACAAGAGTTTTCCGACAAGTTTTTCAAAGGTTTAGACGTGAATACCCTGAAAATTGGAGGGAAATTGAGTCCGAAAATTTTAATCGTAAAACCCAACACAAGTTTGTCATGGCAGTACCACAACAGGCGTGCAGAAATCTGGCAAGTATTCAAAGGTTCTGTTGGAATTATTAGAAGTGATTCTAATCTAGAAAATGAGATGAAAGTTTATAATAAAGGTGACTAAATTGTTATAAATCAAGGGGAGCGCCATCGCTTAATCGGGTCAAACGAAACTTCGATAATAGCAGAAATTTGGCAACATACCGATACTAACCACCCTTCTGATGAAGATGACATCATTAGGGTACAAGATGATTTTGGAAGATAAAAATAAAACTATGAGTAAGAAAAAAGGAATGATTGTATCAGGGTATTTTAACCCAATACATAAAGGGCATATTGAGTATTTTAACAAGGCCAAGCACTTGGCTGATGAATTGTTTGTGATTGTAAACAACGACCTTCAAAGAGCATTAAAAGGTTCTAAAGAGTTTCAACAAGAGTCGGAACGTGTTTTAATTGTTTCTAATATAAAATCTGTGGATCATTGTATCTTATCTATAGATGAAGATAGAACCGTCTGTAAAACCATTGAAAAAATTGCTCTAACCTTTGGTGGGGAATATAATTTGAGTTTTGCCAATGGAGGGGATCAAAATAACAACACCATTCCAGAGAGGCCAATATGTGAAAAATTGGGGATTGCTTTAGAAGATGGGTTGGGTGATAAAATACAATCGAGTAGTTGGTTGCTCAAAAAGTGAGTTTTTGGAAGTTACCCTATAACTATGTCTAACATAAAAATACTTACAATTATTGGTGCGCGGCCTCAAATTATTAAAGCTGCGACTTTAAGCCGAAGAATAAAAAACCAATATTCTTCTAAAGTTGAGGAGATTCTTGTGCATACAGGGCAGCACTATGATGAGAACATGAGTGCTGTGTTTTTTAATGACATGGATATTCCAAAACCCAAATATAATTTAGGTTTGGGTGGTCTTAGCCAATCTGCCATGACGGGAAGAATGATGGAGGGTTTGGAGGAGGTTTGTTTAAAAGAAAAGCCTGACTGGATTTTGGTTTATGGCGATACCAATTCAACTTTAGCAGGGGCGCTTGTGGCATCAAAATTACAGATAAAGTTAGCGCATGTAGAGGCTGGATTAAGAAGCCATAACATGAACATGCCAGAGGAAGTAAATCGTATTTTAACCGACCGAATATCAAACCTACTATTTTGTCCCTCTACTCTTGCTGTTAAAAATTTGGAAGCAGAGGGTTTTAAGAATTTTCCCAATGCGAAAATTAAAAATGTGGGAGACATTATGTATGAAGGGGCAATGCATTTTTCAAAACAATCCAAAAGACCTTCCGAACTAAATCATACTGATCTTGATAATTATGTCTTAGCCACAATTCACCGTGCTGAAACGACAGACAATATTGAAAACCTAAAGTCTGTGGTTGAAGCGCTCAATACAATAAATGAATCTAAGCCGGTTATCGTCCCCATACACCCCAGAACCTGCTCAATTATAAAAAACAACAATATTGAAGTCTCCTTTCAAATGATAAACCCGGTTGGCTATCTAGAAATGATTTGGCTTATCCAAAACTGCAGTCTTGTTATTACAGACAGTGGGGGTCTTCAAAAAGAGGCTTATTTTTTTGAGAAATGCTGTTTAACCACAAGAACTGAAACCGAGTGGGTAGAGCTTTTAGAAAGCGGTAATAGTGTTATGGTTGCTTACGAAGTAAATAAAATTTTATCAGAATTTAATACGCTAAAAAAGTTTAAATCTTCTGGCAAGCTATACGGGGATGGCAACACTTCAGAGTTGATAATAAATGCTTTAATAGAGGCCTATTAAATAACTCTTTAGCTCATGTCATTATTTATTTTATCTTTGGTTAAGTAGAATCATTAATTTTCTCGCTCTTAATGGATTATTGGTTAATAATTAATGCCATTATTGTTTTTACCATTGCGTTTGCTTTGTCTAGCATATGCGTGCCCTTGGTTATTAAGCTCGCTATTAAAAAGCGGCTTCTTGGAGAATATGGTGAGGGGCGGCACGTGCACAAAGGCTATGTACCTAGGTTGGGTGGGGTAGCCATCTATATTGGTTTCTTTCTGTCTCAAATCTATATTATAATTTCGCATCAGGATACGGGGCATCTTTCCCAAGCTTATTTGCTTGTTATTTTTGCATCTGCTTTGCTTTTCATTATGGGTGTGCTAGACGATCTTGTAGACATAAACGCAAACCTAAAATTTTGCATTCAGTTAGTCGTCGGGCTTATCTTGGTGTGGCAAGCCGATGTTCGCATTGCGTGTTTTTATGGCCTGTTTGGTGTGCAAACTCTGCCGCTATGGTTCTCTTATTTGTTTTCAATAACGGTAATCGCCTTTTTTATTAATGCATACAACTTAATTGATGGTATTGACAGCTTGTCATCAACCATAGGGATGTATGTGCTTTTCTGCTTTGGGTGCGTCTTTTTGTATAACAATTCGTATTTAGACAGTATTATTGTGTTCTCTGTTTTTGGTGCACTTCTCGGGTTTTGGCTCTATAACAAGCCTCCCGCAAAAATATTTATGGGAGATTCAGGCACTTTAAGTCTTGGGCTTCTGATTGCATACTTTGCAATCAGAGCTTCAAACTTACCTATTGACAATCAAGACACATATAGCCCTGTATTTGCAATGATTGTTTTGGTGTACCCCGTAATAGACACCCTAAGAGTTTTTACGAAACGTATTATGAAAGGCATCTCTCCTTTCACGCCAGACAGAAACCACATCCACCATTTGTTGTTAGATTTGGGTTACTCTCATGGTAAGGCAACTGTAATTATTGTACTTTTTAGCATGATTCTTTCTATTATAGCATATCTACTTAGGGCTGTTCCTACAATAGCATTTTTTGTCACCGTATCTTTTACTTTTTTAGTGTCGTTTATTCCGGGTATGCTCATCAAAAAAAGAGAGTTAAATAATGCGCTTTAACGCTAGAGTTATACCATTAGCTTTTCGCGTTTTTTTGACAACTAATTTGGACTACGTTTTATAAAAAATTTCTCCCTAGAAGAATTTAACAATGCATAAGTCATGATGCAACAAATAAAAATGAATAAAATATTAGTCACTGGAGGCTTAGGCTATATTGGTTCTCATGTTGTGGTAGAGCTTCAAAAAATGGATTTTGAGGTCGTCATTATAGACGACTTATCAAATTCATCTTTAGAGGTTTTAGGTCATATTAAAGAAATTACTGGTATTAAACCAGGGTTTGAAAAAATTGACTTAAAAGAAAAGCGTGATGTTGCTAGATTTTTTAATCGACACGCTGACTTTGACGGCATTATTCACTTTGCCGCCTCCAAAGCAGTTGGTGAAAGTGTAAATAATCCTCTAAAGTATTATGAGAACAACATCAATTCTTTGATCTACCTTCTTGAAGAACTGAATAAACTGGCTTCTCCAAAACTTATTTTTAGTTCCTCTTGCACGGTATATGGGCAAGCTGACAAGCTCCCGATTACTGAAAATTCACCTATCAAAGGGGCTGAATCGCCATATGGCAACACAAAAATAATGGGCGAACAAATTATTAAAGACTGTTGTAAGGCTAATCATTCTTTGCAGAGCATAATCCTTCGGTATTTTAATCCGATTGGAGCACACGATTCTGCCAATATTGGTGAATTACCTGTTGGTGTGCCACAAAACTTAGTGCCCTTTATAACGCAAACAGGTATAGGGGTTAGGGGGGAACTTTCTGTTTTTGGAAATGACTACCCAACCCCAGATGGGACATGTATACGTGACTATATTCACGTTGTAGATTTAGCAAAGGCACATGTGGTTGCAATTAAACGCTTACTGGAAAAAAAGAATCTTAAAAATCGTGAGTTTTTTAACATCGGAACTGGCAAAGGCGCTTCTGTATTAGATGTTGTTAAGGCTTTTGAAGCTGTCAGTGGAATAAAACTAAACTATGTTTTTAAAGACCGCCGCGAAGGAGATGTTGTTTCCGCTTTCGCCGATATATCTAAAGCAAACAAAGTTTTAGGCTGGAAATCCGAATTAAGTTTAAAAGACGCTTTAGCTTCTGCTTGGAAGTGGGAAAAAAAATTAAATCTTAATGAGAACACCATTTAGTTATTTGCGCCCTGTTTGAGCTTTCGTAACTTGTTTACAATATCCCTATGGTTTGCCAAACGAGGGATTTTATTTTGACCTCCTAGCTTTCCTTGAGACTTCATGTAAGCATTAAAAGCATTTTTCTCCAAACTACGAATCACCAAGGGTCGCAATACTTTTCCTTCTATTAAATCTCTGTAATAAACATTTTGTAACTGCAACTTTTCATCAATGAATTTAGAAAATGCATTAATATCATTTGGAGCATTTACAAATTCCACATACCATTCGTGATGAGGTAATCCCTCTTCTGGTTCTATCTCTGGGGCAACTGTAAACTCTGTTATTTCTACTTCCGGAAAGACCTCCATTGCTAGCTTTATGGCCTGTTCTACTTCCTTGGCAATGACATGTTCTCCAAAGGCAGAGGTGAAATGTTTTATGCGGCCAGAGACGATAATTCGATAAGGGTTAAGCGAAGTAAACTCTACGGTGTCACCAATATTATAGCCCCATAGGCCGGCATTGGTGTTGAGTATGATCACATAATCTACGCCCATCTTTACATCATTTATAGAAATACGCGTCGGTGTTTCATCATAAAATTCATCCGCTGGAATAAACTCATAAAAAATACCGTGGTCTAAAAGCAATAACAAGCCCCTTTCATTCTGAGTATCCTGAAAAGCGATGAACCCCTCTGATGCCGGATAAAGCTCTAGACTGTCAACTTTTTTTCCAATCAATTTCTCAAACTTTTTTCGATACGGCGCAAAGTTCACGCCCCCAAAAACAAAAAGTGAAAAATTCGGGAAGAGCTCTACTATATTTTTCCCTGTTCTTTTTTGCAGACGCTCAAAATACATTTGTACCCACGACGGAATGCCACTAATCAGTCGCATGTCTTCTGTAAGTGTTTCATCAATAATCGCGTCTACCTTTTCTTCCCAATCCTCAATACAGTTTGTTTTATATGATGGAAGTCGGTTACTTTGAAGGTAAGATGGTACATAGTTTGCTACTATTCCAGACAGGCGGCCGCTTGGCACTTTTGAGGCTTTTTTTAGCTGTGGTGAACCCTGTAAAAAAATCATTTTTCCGTCTATAAATCGATGGTTTCCAGAAGTTGCTGCGTAGTGTAATAGTGCATTTCTTGCTGCTTTTATTTGACAAGCCAAAGAGACTTTAGTTAACGGAATATATTTTGCACCAGATGTGGTTCCGGATGTTTTGGCAAAAAACAAGGGCAAGCCTTTCCATAAAACATTACTTTCCCCTTTCTGAATTCTTTCAACATAATCCTTGAGCCCCTCATAATCTCTAATTGGCACCTTAGCTTTAAAATCTTCGTAGCTTTTAATCGAGGAAAAATGATGGTCGCTTCCAAAAGCCGTCTCTTTCCCTTCTCGAATGAGCTGGTTTAAAACTTTCTTTTGAGTTTTAATAGGATTTCTACTCCATTTTTGTGTTTGCAAAACAATAAGCTTGGCAAGCTGCTTTCCTAAAAATGACTTTATTGACATTAAAATAAAATATGATGCTCTGGATCAATTGCATTTCCTTTGTGCCACATCTCAAAATGCAAATGAGGTCCAGAACTAAATTCCCCTGAATTTCCAATGATTGCGATGGCATCACCTGCTTTAACCAGTTCGCCTGTTTTTTTTAATAAAACCGAATTGTGTTTGTAAAAAGAAATTAGATTGTTTTCATGCTGAATGGCAATAGAATAACCTGTTTCTGTAGTCCAATCAGAGAAAACCACTGTTCCCCCTAGACTTGCTTTTATCGCTTCATTTTCTGCAGCTAGTACATCTACTCCGAAATGCTCATTTTGAAGGTTAAATGAGTCACTAATTAAACCTTTTAGTGGCGCATAAAATGCAATGTTGATCAGCTCTAAAGGCTTTTCTGTTTTTTCAGAAAAAACGTCAAACCGACCCTCGCGCTCTATGGCTTGTCTAAATACAGAGTCATTCTTTGATGCCTTTAAGTCTTCTGCCCTAACAAGTATACTTCTGGAGGAGTCTGCGTATGCCGAATCATCAAGGGTTTCTCCACGCAAAACTTTATCTAGTATTTTTAATTTCTGATCTTTTAATTGAATTTCTTCCAGAAGCTGGTCTGTCTTAAGTGAAAGACGAACAAGTTCTTTCGATAAATGTGGTGGAGAATAGCCTGGTATATATTCTCGTAAAGGGCTAAAGGCAATTAGTGTAGCTGTTAAAGAAAAAAACAACAAAAGAACAGATAAAATTCGTGTCAAAATCTGAAAACGGGTTAGTGTCATTGACTTAAGCTCTTGATAAGACTGATCATCAAATAAAACAAACCGCAATCGCTGCTTTAACTTTTCTAAAAAAGGGTTTTTGTTTTCCATCAGACAAATATCGGAATTTTAAGTATTCCTCATGGTATAGTATTAAATAGAGTCTAAATTACTTATTAATCTATCTTCCCTTATTTATTAATACAGCATAATTATATGCTTTGTATTAACATTAAAAGAAAAAATAAAATATTTTTGCCTAAACATAGTTATTAGTGTTGTGGAAAAAAAGCATTTAAAATCCTGTATCAACTATTTTATCATCGCGATGCTTAGCGTTGTGCTTTATTCGTGCTCAACGCAAAAAGATAAGTTTTTAAACCGCTATTACCATAAGACTTCATCAAAATTCAATGGCTATTTTAATGGCAAGGAGAGTTTAAAAGAGGCCACTTCTAAACTCGAAAAAACATACCAAGAAGACTACAACAACCTTCTTCCTACAACAATTCTTGGCGATCAAAAACAAGCTCAAAAAATCTATCCGCAATTAAACCGAACCATTGACAAGGCTGGTTTGATTATTGATCGCCACTCGATGGAAATTAAAGGCGAGGAAAAAAACAAATGGATAGATGATAGTTATTTTTTAATCGGTAAAGCTTTGTTTTACAAGCAAGAATACTCAGAGGCACTCGAGATGTTTGCCTTCATCAATCGTGAGTACGAAGGCTATATTACTGACTTATCTATCTTGTGGTCTGCTCGTGCTCAAATAGAGCTAGAAAATTTCACCACTGCCGAAGAACAAATGCTATACCTTGACAGGGAGGTGAAATTAAAAAAAGCTGACTACGCCTTGTTTTTAGAAATAAATGCGAATTATCAGATTAAGCAAAAGAATTGGAAAAAGGCCATCACATACCTTTCAAAAGCCATAAAATATAGTGGCAATAAAAAGAAAAAAGTACGACTTACTTACATCATTGGTCAAATATACCATCAACTTGAAGATTATAAATCCGCTTATAATGCTTTCGACAAGGTTGTGCGAATGAATCCTGAGTATGAGTTTTTGTTTAATGCCCTTCTCAGTAGAGCTAGAGCCTTTGACCCTAAACACAACGACTCCTCTAAGCTGATCAGTGAAATCAATAAAATGCTTAAGGACGACAAAAATAACGACTATAGAGATCAAATCTATTTTGCGCTTGCTGAAATTGCCTTAAAAAAAGGGGAAAAAGAGCAGGGAATTGATCATTTGTTAAATGCCACCGCCAACAACACTGGAAACGACCAACAACAATCTATAGCGCATCTTACCCTTGCTGAAATCTATTTTAATGATACCGAATATCTTTCTGCTCAGGTTCATTACGATACCGCCATCACTTTTTTAAGCGAAAATCATCCTGATTTTGATGCCTTGTCTAAGAAAAGAGAAAGCTTAAATGAGCTTGTAAGTCTTTATAATACAATTACTTTAAACGACAGCCTTTACAGCCTTTCGGAGCTTGAAGAAGATGAGTTGAAAACAATTATTGACGCAATCATAGAAGAGAAAAAAGAAGAAGACCGGCTCGCAAAAGAGGCCCTAAAAGCAAATGTGGGATCAAGATTAAACACAAATTCTCGAAATCAATTTAACCCCATGTCGGGAGGTGGTGGTAAATGGTATTTTTATAACCCTTCAGCCATTAGCTTTGGTTATTCAGAGTTTATAACCAAATGGGGTGAACGAAGGCTAGAAGACAACTGGAGAAGAAAAAATAAACGGCAAATATTTTTAGATGATGATGATGATGGAGAAGAAAAAGACATTTACAGCCAAAAATATTATATGGATTTAATTCCATTTACAGACTCTGCTAAGTCAGCTACCATAGATCTTATTGTAGAATCTTTTTATCAATTAGGGTTGATTTACAAAGAAGAGCTAAAAGATTTTAATGAGGCTGTTAATGCCTTTGAAACCCTAATAGAGGCCTATCCAAAAAACAAATATGAGTCTCTATCTTATTATCAATTGTACACATCATACAAGCTTCTTAAAGATGACTCTAGTGCCGAAGAATACTTTCAAAAATTAAAACAGGGGTATCCAGATTGTGAGTATCTCAAGATGATTATAGACCCTGAAGGTTATTATTCTGAAAACAAAAAGTCGATAGATAGTGCTTTTGTTTATTACGAAGAAGTGTATAAAGCTTTCTCAAATCACGAGTATGAATATGTTTTAGCTAAAAATGCTACTTTAGATTCCCTATACGAATCCCACCCAATTGCCGAACAACTATCCTTAATAGGCGCACTCAGCCATGGGCATTTGTTTGGAGAAGACACGCTAAAAGCTAAACTAGATGAAATCATTAAAACTTACTATTCTGGTGAAGTAGTCGATGAAGCAAGAGAAATTCTACTGGGTCTAGAAAGCAAAAGCAATGAACCAGAAGAAACCCGTTTTGAGCTTGACCTAAACGAAGAGCATTACTATATATTAGCCCTAGAAGGGGGGCGAATCAATATTAATAAAACCAAAATTACTGTCTCCGACTTTAGTCGTAAGTTCTACAATATCAAGGAGTATAAAACTCAAAGTTTGATGTTAAACATCGACTACCATCTCATCATTGTTAAACCATTCGAAAATGGAAACTCCGCTCTAAAGTATTTAGAGGCTATTAAAAACGCTGAAGAACTAAAAGAGTTGCTTGGGACTTCTGATTATGAGCATTTTATCATATCTTCGAGTAATTTTAAAACCTTCTATAAAGACAAATCACTTGATAAGTATGTTGTTTATTTTGAAGGCGTGTATTTAAAACAGAAATAAAGAAATTCATATGTTTTCAAAATCAAATACAAACATGACACACTCAAACGAAAAATCTTCTGGAGCTGTAAATGCTATTGGGAAGGGCAGCACAATAACCGGTGAAATTACAACTAATGGCGACCTTCGCATAGACGGTACCCTAAAAGGGAATGTTCACACAAAAGGGCTGGTGGTGCTAGGTGAAACAGGTGTTATTGAAGGTGAGGTGGTTTGTCAAAATGCGCTTATTGCTGGAACAGTTAAAGCAAAAATTCAGGTCGCTGAATTATTAAGCCTAAAGGCAAAAGCAAATCTTCATGGTGATATCGTAACAAATAAACTATCTATTGAGCCTGGTGCAAACTTTACCGGATCTTGCAGTATGGGTGCTTCTGTAAAAAACATCAAGCTCAGTGAAACAAATGACAAATCAAAAGAAAAAACCGCTTAACCAATTCCTTAAATTCTCTAACTTGGGAATTCAAATGGGTTTTATGATTGGCCTAGGAGGCTACTTGGGGTTTAAATTGGATAATTATTTTAATCTTGATAATCTTTTCACGATTTGTTTATCCTTAGCCGGAATCTTTGGCGCTTTATTTTACGTGATTCGCGAAGTAAAAAAAATTCACTGATCGTGCAAAAAATCATATATTATTTCCGTGTTTTAGTTTTCGCGGCTCTTCTTGCCGCTCTTCACTTTAATTCACTTGACTTAATTCCATTTGAAATAAAAATTGAAGAATTTTATGTGATTCATTTTTTTAACTTTTCACTTTTCGTGGCCTCAAATCTTATTATAGATTTTGTTTCTAAACTAAAAAACAGCTTTGGATTTGCCTTTCTGGGAATGAGTGTGTTTAAAATGCTACTTATGATGGTCTACCTAGGTATAATTATTATACAAGACGCAAATAGCGAAAGTTATGCCCCTCAATTTGTTTTTATTTATTTCATATATCTTTTCTGTGATGTTCTAATGGCTATAAAAACCCTCAAAAACAAAAATTAATTCCTGATTTTTTAAACCTTACCCAAAATCAAAATTACTTTAGTAAAAACAGAGATTTAATTCGTTTAATTATTTGTGTTTATATCAAAATTAATCTCTATTTTTGCGACAAATTTTAAGTCGCTAAACTAACAGCTTAAAGTATTATGAAAAACCTTCTCAAAGAAGTCACTCTTAGTTGTGTTGCTCTGTTGGCATGTTTTAACACCATGGCCTCCGAAAACAAAAACAACAAGCCTGGTGCCGAAGAAGAGTTTAACAGTGTTGAAATGATTATGCATCACATCTCTGATGCACACGATTTTCACTTTCTTGATTACACCGACTCAGAGGGGGTTGAACATGCTGTCTCGATTCCGCTTCCGGTAATTTTATTTACAAACAACGGGCTTGTCTGCTTTATGTCAAGTGCGTTCCATCACAACGATGATGGCTCATATGTTGTTTCCAAGAAGGGAACAAACTTTGTAAAATACCACGAAAAAATTTATCAATTAAATGACGGTGCTTCTTCATTGGAGCTTGATGAGCAGCACCACCCTTTAAATGCGGTAAAGCCAATAGATGTTTCCATAACAAAGAATGTTTTTTCAATGCTATTATCCGTTGTGCTTCTCCTAGCTCTTTTTGGAGCGGCCGGAAGATCCGCCAGAAAAAACACTGGAGCACCTAAAGGTATTCTTGCGTTTTTAGAACCTATTATTGTTTTTATTAGAGAGGACATTATTATTCCTAATGTTGGAGAAAAAAAGTACAAAACATACGTCCCATATTTGATCACTATCTTTTTCTTTATTTTCTTCAATAATTTATTGGGCCTAATCCCTGGTGGTGCAAATGTAACTGGAAATATTGCTGTTACGCTTGTTCTTTCGGTGTTCACCTTGTTGGTGACGAACTTTTCTGCGAATAAAGCCTACTGGAAACACATTTTTTTACCTCCGGTGCCTTTAGCCTTGTATCCTATTATGGTTCCTATTGAAGTTATTGGGGTTTTAACAAAACCCTTTGCGTTGATGATACGTTTATTCGCTAACATTACTGCGGGACACATCATCATATTAAGTTTAATTTCATTGATTTTTGTATTTAAATCAATTTTTATAGCACCAGTGTCTGTTGGATTTGTTTTATTCATGTACACACTGGAGCTTTTAGTTGCTTTATTGCAAGCTTATATTTTCACGTTATTATCAGCGTTATTTATTGGGCAGGCAATAGAGGAACACCATTAGTTTGTATTCATTTATTAATTAACTAAAAAAGAAAGAAATGGATTTTGGAGCTTTTGCAGCGATAGGTGCGGGACTTGCAGCGATTGGCGCAGG
>TARA_B100001093_G_scaffold495868_1_pt1 | contig 29282 bp, 44 predicted proteins | sample TARA_B100001093 | Tara Oceans TARA_B100001093 (sample SAMEA2623116) | marine metagenome | biome: marine biome (ENVO:00000447); feature: surface water layer (ENVO:00002042); material: "saline water (ENVO:00002010), including plankton (ENVO:xxxxxxxx)" | depth 5 m | reverse complement strand
CAATAATAACAATAATAACAACAATAATAACAGAAATAACAACAATAGTAAAAAATCTAGTATGACATTTAAAATTCCATCATCTTATTTTAAAAATAGTAATTTTAATGAACTAATTAAGAAACAGCAAAATGAGAGGAAAACTAAACCAAAAAAGAATTCAAAATCACAAGGTTTATTAAATAAACTAAATTCGCAAGGTTTATTAAAGAAATTAACAAATTTATTTAAAAATCAGAATCAAACAAATTTATTATCTGCATCATTTACTTTAGTAGGAAATAAAGTTAAGAATTTCAAATTTACCAAAAAATAGAACACGTATTTTCTTTAGTGAAAATAAAATACAATTAAGTAATGAGTGAGATAGAATTAAAAAAAAGAATTGAGTCCTTAGAGAAAAGAGTTTGTGAATTAGAAACAATAATAGTAAAAACAAAAGAAACTAAAAAAGAAAAGATAAATAGAGAGCCTAGTAAATATAATAAGTTTGTAAAAGAGCAATTAGCAAGTATGAAAATAAGTAATCCAGATATGAATCATAATGAAAGATTTAAAAAATGTGCAGAACTATGGAAATCAAAAAAAGATAATGATAACTGCTGATTGAAATTTTGAACAAGAAAATTTAAAGGGATTAGAAATTAATTTTTTAGTATATGATATTTATGAAACGATTTGATTATAAATTATTTGAAAGTATACCGCTTCAAGAATTAATAAATGATACAAAAAGTGATAATGAAAGTACCAATATGTCTGATAAAGAATCTATAAAAAGTGAAGATCATTTATCAGAAGAGGAATATAAAAATAATTATTCATTTTTAGATAGTTTCAAAAAAAAGAAAAAAAGAAAAAATATATCAAAAACATGTAAACCAATAATATTAGTTGAGGAAACTTATGTAAGTGATTGATTATGTTATATATTGTTTATATAGAACTTTTTTATACCATCTATCCCAAGCTACTAGCATATCTATATCATGTGTTTTAGCTATTTTTAAGCATTCCACAATTAATTTTATTAGTAATTCACCTATTAAAGATTTTGATTTATTTTTTAATGCTTGTGAACAAAAACCTAATAATTCACTTATTTCTAACCAATCTGTATTTAAATCAGAGTTTTCTAATTGTGTTTTGTAAGTATTTAAGTTATTTAGCATTATAATGCTAATATGATTTATATATATAATTTTCAACGAGTATCAAGACTTTGAAGCAATAGCTTCTAAAGAAAGTGAAATTTTATGTAATATTTTATTGTTAGTGTCAAGTGATGATTTAATTTTAGAAATAACATCAACAATATTTTTTCCATCATTACTAGCAAAAAATGTTTGCATTATATCAGCTAAAGATATGTCATCATCATCATCGTCATCACCATTACTTGAATTATCTTCTTGGATACAAGATAAGGGATCTTCATTATCATCTTCAGACATATTTAAAGTAAAATACTTTAGATTTTTGAAAAAAAAACGCTTAATTTTTTTATTTGTATATATTAAAAATGGACGAGATTGCAGGTGAAATATCTGACTTTGCAAAAGAAGCACCTGCACAGATTGGAAAATTTGTTGGCAAAGAGAAATTAAAGAAATTAAGAAAAATGAAAGGAATGTTTGTAGATACAAGTTATGATGTGGCACTTACAGGTGTTAACTTTGGATTAACAGTAGGGACAGCATTAGCTTGGAATGATTATTTCAAAGGAGTTATTAAAACATTAGTAGGTAATGGTAAGAAAACAAACTATGCATTAATGTATCCTATAGCAATGACATTATTAACTGTTATAATATTTATGATATTAAAGTATATAACAAATAGAGAAGTAAAACCTAAATTACCAGACATGGATTAAAAATAAGATATGACTTAAGAAATAAAGAATAGAATAGAATATAATATAAAGTAGGTAAAATGAAATGAAATAAATACAAAAACTTAAGAAAAGGAGAAGGAAATATAGTATGAATAAAGAAGTATTAAATAGTTTATTTAGTCTGCAATCTCTTGTAAAACATCAAATTGATTCATTTAATAATTTTGTGAAGTATGACATTCAGAAAATTATTAATGATGTTGGTGATGTGATCTTTGAAAAGGATAATGATGTATATAAAATTGAATTTGGTAAAATTTCTATTGTGAGACCACAACATACGGAATCAAATGGTCAAAAGAATTTATTATTTCCACATGAAGCAAGATTGAGGAACTTAACGTATTGTTCAATATTAAAGTTGGAAGTAAGTTTATCAAAGAATAATGAAATATTTGAAACAACTACATGTGAATTAGGGAAACTACCAATAATGGTTAAAAGTCTATACTGTAATTTACATTATAATTATGATAATAAAGAATGCAAACATGATTTAGGTGGTTACTTTATAATATCTGGAAATGAGAAGGTATTAATAAGTCAAGAAAAAATGAATAATAATTCAGTATATATTTTTGCAAAAAAAGTAGGAATAAAATATGAGTGGGAAGCTGAGATGAGATCGATTGCAGAAGGGGATACAAAATCAACTAGTACGATTAAGATATCAATAATGAATATAGCAGATGGTGAATATAAAGCGGTTGCACAATTACCATTTATGAAATGTGATATACCTGCATTAGCAATATTTAAAATATTTGGGTATGAATATGATAATTTTATAGGGTATTTAGATGATTATATGTTTGAAGATACATTGATGTATAGTATTCAAAATATGGAAAGTGAAATTGGACAAACTGATATTAAAGAATATTTTGAAAAGAAATTATCGTCAAAGGATAAAGATATATATAGTGTATTGAATAAGTATTTTCTACCACACATGGAAACATATAAGAAGAAATGTTTTATGTATGGGTACATGTTTAACAAATTAATACAATGTATGTGTGGAAGAAGATTACAAGATGACCGTGATCATTTTAAAAATAAAAGAATTGATTTACCTGGTGATTTATTAGCAGGATTATTACGTCAGTTATACAAGAAAATACACAAAGAAATATCAACAAATATACAGAAATCTGTTGAACAAAATGGAACATTTCAAATAAACAATTTATTAAAGAATAAAATTATAACAAATGGATTAAAATATGCATTAGCAACAGGTAATTGGGGTATTGGACCAGCACAAGGTATAAGAAGTGGTGTATCACAAGTATTAAATAGACATTCATATTTAAGCACATTGTCACATTTGCGAAGAATTAATTCACCAATAGGGAAAGATGGGAAACTAACAGCACCTCGCCAATTACATGGGTCACATGCATATAGGATATGTCCTTGTGAGACACCTGAAGGTGCAACGTGTGGTCTTGTTAAGAATATTGCACTAACATGTAATATAACAATAAATATCTCATCTATATTTGTAAAAGATTTACTATTAAAGCATGGTGTAGAAGATTTAGAAAATTTTGACAATGTTCAAATGGAAATGTGTAAAGTATTTGTGAACGGATATTGGTTAGGATATACCAAAACTCCCAAAAAAATAATAGAAGATATGAGAAAATATAAATTAAATTGTACAATTAGTCCAGATACTGGTATTGCATATGATAAATATAATGATGAAATAAAAATTTTTACAGATGGTGGAAGATGTATTCGTCCATTATTAGTTGTCAATGACGGAACTTGTAATATTCAAACAAATGATTTCAAAGAATTAATATCAAATGGATGTATTGAGTTTCTTGATTCAGAAGAAGAGGAATCTATGTTGATAGCATTTGATCAAGATGATTTAAATGAAAGAAAGAAGAAAGGGTTAAATTTTACACATTGTGAGATTCATCCATCAATGATGTTAGGTATATGTGCTTCGATGATTCCATATTCAAATCATAATCAAGCACCACGTAATGTATATCAATCGGCAATGTGTAAACAAGCAATGGGTCAATACACATCAAATTATCAGCAAAGAATTGATTCATTTGGGCATGTATTATGGTATCCACAGAAACCACTTGTAAAGACTCAAGTTAATGATATGTTTGATTTTGATGAAATGCCAAGTGGAATAAATGTAATTGTTGCTATAGCATGTTATGGTGGACAAAATCAAGAGGATTCATTAATAATGAATCAAGCAGCGATTGACAAAGGATTGTTTAGGTCATTTTTTTACAGATCATATAAAGATGAGAACAAGCAACATGGATCTAATTCTAAAGATATAATCGAAAAGCCAAATATAAATGATACCTTTGGAATGAAATATGCAAATTATGATAATTTAGATGAAGATGGATTAAGTATACCAGGAAGTTATGTCAAATCAGAAGATATAGTAATAGGAAAAATAAGTACAATTAATGGAAATGAATGTGGAAAAACTAAAAAAGATTTCAGTACTGCGGTAAGACATAATGAAGATGGTTTTGTAGAACAAGTTGCGATAACGACAAATGAATCTGGACAATTCATGACAAAAGTTAAAGTGAGATCAACAAGAATACCAGAGATTGGCGATAAATTTTCAAGTAGACATGGTCAAAAAGGAACAATTGGAATAACATTGAGAAATGAAGATATGCCATTTACAAGTGAAGGTATTACTCCAGATATTATCATTAATCCACATGCATTACCATCAAGAATGACTGTAGCACAATTAATAGAATGTATTTCTGGAAAAACAGCAGCAATAGATGGTAACCGTAAAGATGCTACAACATTTGATCATGATGAAACTGACAATATTGCTTTGCAATTGCAAAATGTAGGATTTGATGGAAAAGGTACTGAAATAATGTATAATGGATTTACGGGAGAACAATTAGAAGCTCAAATTTTCATAGGGCCCACATTTTATCAACGCTTGAAACATATGGTACATGATAAAGTGCATGGACGTGCAAAAGGAGCTGTTCAAATATTAACTAGACAACCTGTTGAAGGTCGTTCAAGAGATGGTGGTTTACGTTTTGGAGAAATGGAGCGTGATTGTATGATATCACATGGTGCATCTGCTTTTTTGAAAGAACGTTTAATGGATCAATCAGATGCTTATACAATGGCAGTATGTAAAAAATGCGGATTTATGGCAATTGATGATAAAGAAAAAGGTATGTTACTATGCACCTTATGTAAATCAAGTGAACATTGTACAAATATTACAATTCCTTATGCATGTAAATTATTATTTCAAGAGTTAATGGCAATGAATATTGCACCAAAAATTGGAATATAAAATTTTATTGTATTATATATATATAATGCAAATTTTTGTGAAAACACTAACAGGAAAAACTATAACTCTTGAGGTTGAAAGCTCTGATACAATTGATAATATTAAAGTAAAAATTCAAGATAAAGAAGGTATACCTCCTGATCAACAACGTCTCATTTTTGCAGGAAAACAACTTGAAGATGGTAGAACTTTAGCAGATTATAATATTCAAAAAGAATCCACCATTCATTTGGTATTACGTTTGAGAGGAGGTATTTAATTATCCTGCGTTTTGTTATTAAATACTCTTTATTAACTGATAATAATGGAAAACTTTAAATCTAACGTAGTGTTATATTCAACATACGATGAAGAAACTAAAGAATTAAATGAAAGATTACGAAATATTCGCGAGAAAAAACAGGGATTGCATACAGTATTAGTAACTTATATGATTGATAATAATATTGATTGCTGTAATTTACCAAATGGTTCACGTTTGGTACTTAAAACTCAAGTTCAAATAAGTCCAATTAATAAAGAACATATACAAGGAACTCTAACTGACTTTTTTAAAACACCATTACCAAAAGATACAGTAAAAATGGCAGAAGAAACAACAAATGCAATTCTTAATAACAGAGAATCTTCTGAAAAACATGTTCTTAAGATGGTTAAGAAAAAATAATATTATTCTGCATTAGAATTAAAAGATTCATTTAATAATTTAGGATTTTTTTCGCTAGAAATTGTATTCATATTGAGACCCGCATATGTAATTATTCCAATCAATATTGCAATCTTTAATGCATATGTATGATTACTGATTTTACAATAATTTTCCCATTTTGTCTTATTTTTATAAAGAGACATGAGTGTGAATGTGACAATACTTGTTATAAGTGCAATATGTACTGTTGTAAGCTCCATATACATATATATAAATTTTTTATCATTTAAATGTAACCGTAACATTTATGTGATGTCTTTTTGCGCTAGCTAATTTCTTATTAGGTACTTCACCTTTGCTTGTTGCAGTAGTTTTTTTCTTCGAATTGTTATTCATATGAGTCTCAATTTCTTTCAAATTTTCTTTGTTTTCTAAATATTTAATAACATCATTTTCAATTGCCCATTTGAAAAAATTCATCTGTGCAACAGTAGTCTCTAGAATCCCATTCTCCTCATAATAAGTAGGTACTTTAATCTTAATTCTTTCATGTCTCCTAAATGGATCAAACTGTAATTTTGAATATGCTTTCAGTTGTGCTCTGTATTGTAAAAATAGATTGAATGGAACTTTCTTATTTATATAATATACAACATCTTGTGATTTTGCATAGTTTGTACATAAATAATCAATTATTCTAAGTGATATCCCATTCTTTTTATTACATACAATATTCAAAAATTGCTTGAGTTTTACCTCTGATTCATAATATTTCAATAATGACCTCAATAATAACTCTTGTTTCTTCTCAATGCAACCTACCATATTAGTTAAATTTATAGACAATTCTTTAAGTTTGCGTTTGTGTTAATATATACCAATAATAATATAATGAACAACTTAAAGAATTACAATATAATTATTGAAGTTTTTTGTAGTGTAATATATGAGTTATAATCCGTATAATGGGAAAAATTATGAGCTAAAAGATTTAAAGGAAAAAAGCAAGAAAATGAACGAGAAGGAGAAGAAGAACTATAAACGAAAGATAAGTTTTGAACCGAAACATTTGCTTGAAGATACATATGAAACATTACAAAGAATATTATCACCTAATTTTTCATTATATGAGTTGAATGATGCACAAATGTTAAAAGGTTTAGGTTTTTTTATTGTTGTTATATGTTCATTATCTCTATTACTTACATTTTTATAGAGATTGACAAATGTTTAATTACACTATAAGCAATACTAAGAAATATTGCATTAACGAGTAAACCGATTACAGATAGTTTATCATCAATGAACATTCGTGGAATAGAGCGTGAAAGGAACATTTGTATTGAATGTGAATGAATAACAATATATGTTATAAGTAAAATCAATCCCTCTTTTTGTAATGATTCAAAATCAAGTTTTGGCTTATTGTTAATGATAGGTTTGGGAGGGTTATTTGTCATAGACGGTGGGTCATAGATATGATTATTAACTTGAACTTCTGGAGGAGGAATGAAATTTAAATTGGGATTACCTTGTGATTGAGGTTGTTCTTGAAATTGTAATGGAGGTTGTTGATGTTGATGTTGATGTTGATGTTGATATTGTTGCTGGATATGTTCTGTAGGATCATAATTTGGATCATTCATTTGTTGAGGAGATTCATCTTTCTTCATACTTGTTAAGATTTCATTATAACTCATCATACTTGGTTGATTAAAGCTCATATCTTGATTTGTAGAATTATCTTGTAAAATATCAATAGGTGTTGCCATATCCATAATATAATCATAATTATAAAGAAAACAAACTTAAGACGCCATATTACTTTATATTCTATTATTATGACAAGTCAATTACATTGTTATCATTGCTGTCATAATATTAATGGTAATATTTTAAGGATGCCAACAATGTATGAACGAGGAAAATATAGATATTTTGGATATTTTTGCAGTTTTGAATGTATGCGAACATATAATTTAGAATTAAATGATAGTTTTGTTCATAAAAGGTTCAATTTAATATCACAATTAAATTATGCACTAAATGGTGATACAAAATGTTATTTTGCTCCACAAAAGAGAACTTTATTGATTTTTGGAGGTACTAAATCTATTGATGAATTTAGAAAAGATTTTTTCTCAGCACCACATATGGAATTAGAATTTCCTCTAGAAGATAAAGAAGAATCAATACTAGAATCTGTGAATGATTCAGGTGTTATATCTGAATACAAACCAAAACCAGTAGTAAATGAACCAATTAAGCTTAAACGTGTCAAGCCATTAAAAAATAGTCAAAATACATTAGAACAAACTATGGGTATATTTAAGTCTAACTACGAATGACATAATTAATCATGAATATTAATATCAATATTACAGATATAGTTTTCAATTTATCATCATTTATAGGTATTGATATTTTATTAGTAAACATTTCAACAGTTTTCTTTTCAAATTTTTCCTTTAATGATGATTGAACTAATTCAGTTAAATATTCATCTGTATATGGTCTTATGTATTCTAAAACTTGACTATCTTTAATTTTAATTTGTTTAGATGTTGAATCGTCTATTTGAGTATCAGATATGGAATCATCTACTTGAATATCAGGCATTGAATCATTTAACTGAGTATCAGGTATGGAATTATCATCTATTTGATTATCAGATATGGAATTTTGTGGAATTAATTCATCAGTTTTCTTCAATTCAAAAGGGCTAGAAGTGTAATGTGATGCACCAACAGGTATAGAATTATGTAAAGTTTGACCAGAAGATTTTAAAATTTTTTGATGTGTTTCTTTTTGTGTAAATAAGTTAGGTGCATGTATTTTATTGGGTTTAAATTTTGGCAGTTGCCAAGCTTCATTTATAGGAGTATATGAAATGCTCATAATATCATTAAGATTTTTTTAAATAACAATTGTGTTATCTTTTGTTGCAGAATTTTTGGGTTTTCTACCACGTTTAGTACCACCTTCACTTACTGAAACTTTTTTAATACTTAATCCACTCACTTCACTATCATCACTTATAGATGGTGATGAGTCAACTTTTTGAAACAATGACATATTTGGCTTATTACTTTGCATTTCTGGAGGAGGCATGAAATTACTAAATTGCGAAAGGTTTATTGATGGACCGTTCATTTCTCTTCTACCTGTTTTATTATCAAAAGTGTCTTCATTGGGTGTGTCATCTGTATTTATATCTTGTTGTGATTTCATTAATTGATCTGCCATGTTTTTCATTGCATTCTTCAAGTCTGGATTTTGTTTAGCAATATCTTGTAAATTTGGAATACTTTTAAACATTGTACTTGTCATATGAAACATTGCAGCACTTCCTGCAAGTGAAAATAATAACTCTAATTCTGGAGGCATATCAACACGTCCACTGTATTTATCATGTAATCGTTCAAATATTTGATCATAATCACCATCATTTACGTTTTCCATTACAGTTTCTGACCAACCGTTTAATTCAAATCCAAAAGGATCATATCGTTTATTTAGAAATTCAGTTCCACTAACACTAGCCATTAATACCCTGCGTGCAAACTTAATACTTGAATTTACCTCAGAATCTCTTTTTGCTCGTTGATATTCAGCTCTCATTTCACGAATATCAGAGTATGCATTGAATTTTTTAGAAAATTTGATACCTCTACTTTCAAGACGATGGAACTTATATAACAAATCTTGTTTTTCATCTTCAATAGTTGCAAACCCTGGCGATGGTTGTTCTTCTTGTTCTTGATTTCCATAGTAAGTATTTTCATGTTCATTATCATTACTTTCATCACTATCACCATCATCATTATCGTCATCATCATCATCAAAAGCAGGTTCTTGTATTTTTTTTGCTGGGTTTGAAAATGTTTCAAATGTTGTATCCATAGGCTGTGGTGGTGGTTTGTATATTTGCGGTTTTTGCATAATTGGATTATGTTTTGCAAAATGAACTTTATTTTTTAAAATAGGAGCGGCACGTTTCTTTAGTGGCACTTTTTTTTTAATAGTTATCTCATCATTTTCATTTGATCCATCATCTAATTTAAAGACATTATCATCATCAACATTAAATTCAACGTCTTCCATTTCTATATTTATTATTAGTAGTCATATATTTATACGCAATCTTTAATATATTGTCTTTGTGTTTAATAATAGATGTTGCAAATACATTACGTAACGGTATTTCATTATTTAATACTGATGCAAAAGAAAACCATTTAATTTGTTGTTTTTCTGTAAATTTGTTCATTTTAGGAATATGTTTAACATAGTTATATGCATAATTAAAGTTACATTCTAGATCAATATCAAGCTCATGAAATAGAATATACATATAATATGGTTTATTGGTGTAAGATAATGAATTAATCACTTGACAATTTTCAAGAGTATTCATAAGAATTGAGAAATCTTCAAAAATTCCACATGTTTCTTCAAATAATTCTCGTGATGCAGTTTTAATAGAAGATCCTAGATCATTATATTCAGATTTACCACCAAAATCACTGTATGTATCATAATGATCTTTACCTAATAAACAATATAATGAACCTTTATGCCAAGATAATATCAATACACCACTCGCATAATTCATGTTCCCTACAATTCAAATTGATTTAAATATATTATTTTTAACTTATAAGATATATTGTATCATTATCAGCAAAAGTTACCCTTTTTTTCTTATTTTTTTTTAATATATACATAATTATTAAAACTAAAATTGCTATAAATATCATAATATAAATAGACTTTTTAATGCTCTGTATGCAGATTGTTGTTCAGCTTCTTTCTTTGTTATACCAGAACCCTCAGAAATTTTTTTATTGTTAATTACAATCTGAATAGTAAAACGTTTTGAATGATCAGGACCAGCCTCATGTGTAATTTTGTAAATTGGTAAGGATAAACCATTTGATTGTAAATATTTCATTAACATGTCTTTATAGTTTGTATCTTCAACAATATCCTCAAAATCAATATGTTTCTCAATCAATCGTGTTAGAAATTTTTTTGCAGTGTCAAACCCTTTATCTAAAAAAATAGCACCCATTAATGCCTCAAAAGCATCTTCTAAAATTCTTGGATTCTCATTCCACTTTTGCCTCATTGCTTTCTCATTCATTAAAATAAATTTATTCAATTCTAATATATTCCCTAGTTTTGATAATCCCTTATTACTTACTATTTTTGTTCTCACTCGTGTTAAAAACCCTTCATTCTCATCAGGATATTTAACATATAAATATTCAGCTACAATTACACTTATAACTGAATCACCAACAAATTCTAAAGTTTCATTTGACTTCATATCTAATGATTTATTTAACGATTTATGTACAAATGCATTTTGATACAGCTGTACATTTTTCGGTTTAAATCCTATAAGTGTTTTTATTTGTGTCTCATTAATAAATTCAATATTTTCATTCATAATTATTTATTTTACTATTATTTTAAGCCACTTGCGGCTTTTTAACAACTCTTTTAACAATTTTCTTCGCAGGTTGTTTAACTTCTGGAACTTCTGATACACATTCTTTTGTAGATTCTGATTTAGGTATATTTTCTGTTTTCTCAACATCATTTTTAATATAGTGTTTGCTCATAAATTTTTGAAGATTAAAAAATGTAACCGTCTCATCTATTGGCGCACTAATTATTGTTTTAAGTTTTGCATCTAAAATAATCTCTCGTTTATTCTCCGGATTTTGCAAATTATTTGCCTTCACATATTTGTTAATCTCTTTTGTTACATCAGTCCGTGCCATCATTGTGTCATGATTAACACATAAAAAATCACTAAGTTCCTTTGAAAGTTGCATCGGTTTTGCAAAACCACTTAGTTTCTTAGGTTTGTCAGGGTCTTCATTTTCTTTTGTAAGTTTTTTTACCAATTTCAAAAGTTTTTTAACATCCGCTTTTAATTTAGTATTATCTAATTCAAGTAATTCAATTCGTTTTTCCATCGTCTCATTTGTAGTAGCCATTTACTAATTATATAAACACAATGCTTTAAATTGTTTTCAATTGTATATATTATGGTATTTAATGTACATGGGTTCACACAAAAAATAGGACAAGGTGTATATGGAACTATCTATAGATTCAACAATAAGAATAATATATATATAGTAAAAGTTAATATAAAAAGGAAAACAAAACAACTATATAATGAGCGAAAAATACACATAGAATTATATAAAACATTATCTAAAAAATGTAAATCATTTATTGTAAAACCTGTAATTATACAAAAAAATATTATTGACAATTTTAAAATGCAAAATAAACAATTTAGAAAATTAAATGATAATCGTTTTCATGTAATGAAAAATATAGATGGTATAGAATTGCGCACATTTTTAAAATTATCACCTCCTATACCTGTTTTGAAAAAAGTTATTAAAAACATAAAAAAGGCATTACTTTGTATGTGGACTTCAGGGTTTATTCATGCTGATCTTCATGGTCGAAATATTTTAGTATTACCCAATAATAAAATTAAATTGATAGATTTCGGATTCACTACTAAAGTAGATAAATTAATAAACCTATCAAATTCTGAAATAAAGCAATGGTTTATCTCCACATGGCCAAATATTTTGAAATCTTTTCGTTTAAATTTAGCTAATCCTAATATACATATTTATGGTCTATATAATAAAACTTACCCAAATCATTGTAATATGTTTTCTGAAAAAAACAAAGATTTATTTGCAAATGCTCATAAAAGATTAAAGAATTGAATTAAGTTAAAAATGTATAGTATTGAACAAATAGCAGTTGCATTTTCATCTGTAATATTTTGTAAGTAATAATATGTTATATATTTAATCATTTTTGTGGATTGAGATCTTCTACAAGATTTAAGAAAATGGAAAAATATTTAAAAATATATCAATCTATTAAGTGATTTAAGAATTATTTACATTACAATCATTAAATGGAAGAGTTATCCGTAAATTTAAAAGAAATTACAAGTAATAATTTAGATAAACGCATATTAAAAACAGAAAAACAAAACAATGCACATAAAGAAGCTATTAAATTATGTATTGAGCAAGTATTCAATACTATTATCAATAAATTTGATGAAAATTTGTTAGTATCTGCAGCTAAAGAAGGAATGAATGGTTACAATTTATTTTATTGGGATAAAAATACAGTAATAACACATGATAACTTCAAGTTTAATATACAATTTTTATTTAGAGGGCCATTTGTTGATAAAGGATATGGAACAGGCACAACATATTATAAAAATATTGAAGTACATAGTTTGCTTGAAAAATTGCGTAGACATTTTAGTCCAATGTTTGTAAATTTCGTATGGAATAAACAAAAAAATCAATACATTTTATTTATTAATTGGAAATAATTAAAAATATTATTTATATTATATGACACCATATTCGTATGAAATACTTAGCATTACTATAAATGATAAGCAAATAAGTGCCCCATATTCTATAAACTTAAAAGAAATATCTGCTTATATACTACCCTTAATATATAAGTATAATGCAAATGCAAATGCAAATGCAAATGGAAGCTATAATGTTGTAATTAAACTTAAAGACAAAAAGAACACATTAACTGTAAAAGGTACTGTACATGCAAAAAATCTAACCAATAAAATTCTAAAGATGATTCTTATAAAAAACCCTAAAATTTCAAATAACTTAAGTCGTTTCCTAGAATCACAAAACGGTCCACTGAAAATTTATTATGCTCCATCTAGTTTTAGAATTTCTAAAAAAAGAAAACGTAATAACGTAATAACGTAAATTTCTGATTTTTTCAACTTATTAATTACTTAAAGAAAGTAAAATATTTTTATATAAATGTCTAATTGTTTTGATGAATATATAGAATTAATAAAATGCAGTATAAAAGCAAAAGAAAAAATTTCAACAATGACATATGTAAACATTTCAACAATGACAATTATTGCACAATTAGATCAGGAAATTGATATATCAATATTAAATTCCAACTTTAGTACAACTGGTTATCCAATATGCACAATAATTCCTGCAAAAGAACATCATGAATATAACTTAACAGCACGAGGTAAAAAGAAGAAAAGCTTTTACAATCAAACTACAATACGTTTTGTAGATCATACCACAAAAAGTATTAAAATTTTTTCTAATGGAAAACTTCAAATAACGGGAGTAACATCGCCATTAGAAGCAGAAGACATTTGCAAAATTATTTGTACAATAATAAATAAGATTCCATTTTGTACATGTAATAAAATTGACTTAATAAGTTATAAAATTGCAATGATTAATACAAATTTTTGTTATAATGTAGGAATTGATATAAAAGAATTAAAAAAACTTTTGACAAAATTGCCAAACATTCAAGTTTCATTTGATTCTGACAGATATCCTGGGCTTAATATTAAACATAAGAACTCTGATGATACATACACATCTATTTTATTTTTTACTACTGGATCTGTAGTTATAACAGGTGTTAAGAGTTTTAAAGGTATAAATGAAGCGTTCACAATAATTACAGATATTATAAGTAAAAATTTTGATAAATTAAAAACAAATTTAAAAGTCAACTCACCCAAAACCAAAAAGAATATATTAAGTAAACATAATGGATATTATAAAAAAGATTTACGTTGTGCTGGAATAAAATGTTAAGTATGATTTCAAAAAAAAAATAGTTATATATTTTAAATGGTACGTCCCGGCATGACAGATGGAAGATGTTTTACATCATATATATCAAATTGTCAACTGAATGATATTATCAAAAAAAATAATGACATAGTAAACGATTCAAATTACAGAATGTTTTTGCAACAAAATGGTAAAACTTTGTCCGATACAATGTTTGAAACCTGTTCATCAGATGAAAATAAACTGTGCAATATACCTTGCAAACCATTTAAATAATTTTTATATTGAAAAAATAAGAATGATTAATTCATTTTTAAATGATAAAGGATACTTTGTCTGTAAAAATGAATTAGAAGTTAAACAAAAACATGATATAATCAATGATTTATCATTATATCCACAATCATTTTGTAAAACCTGTTATATTCGTGATTCAGATAAATTTAAGATATATCGTGAATCTCCAACAAAATATAGATTACCAAGATTCTATGGAATAGAAAAATTTGGTTATCCTATAAAAAATAAGCTTCCCATGGGTATTACAATTGATTGTAAATTCAATGGAAAACTAAAATCATGTTTAAATCAAAACGAAGCTTGTAATACAATAATTAATTCACTGAAATCTAAAGGTGGAGCAGTTTTATCTTTACCTACAGGATATGGTAAAACAACATGTGCTTTATATATCTTAAGTCAAATGAGTAGAAAAACACTAATAATAGTTCATAAGGAATTTTTATTAAACCAATGGAAGCAACGGATTGAACAATTTTTACCGACCGCAAAAATTGGAACAATACAAGCTAAAATTATTGATGTTATTGGAAAAGATATAGTAATTGGTATGTTACAATCATTATCAATGAAAGAATATGATCAAGAACTATTTAGACAATTTGGAATGACTATTATAGATGAAACACACCATATTTGTAGTAAAACATTCTCACAAGCAATGTTAATAGCATCTTCATGTTATATGTTAGGATTATCAGCTACACCTGAACGTAAAGATGGTTTAACATGTGTTCTAAACTGGTTTGTTGGTAATGTAGAATATTCTATAAAACGCGAAAACCAATTAGATGTTTGTATTAAATCCTATATTTTTGATTGTAATGAATTTAAAGAACCTCCACCATATAACTCAGCTGGAACAATATCAATACCAAGTATAATAAATATTCTATGTAGTATTATTAGAAGAAATGATATGTTAGTTAAAATTATTGTTGATAATTTGAATAATGGAAGAAAAATAATTATACTAAGTGAACGTCGTGAACATTGTAAAATTTTATGTTCAAAAGTGTTGCAAATTGTTTCTGATTCTAAAACATGTGGTTTATATATTGGAGGAATGAAACAAAATGAATTAAATCAGAATGAATCTTGTGATGCCATATTTGCAACTTATGCACTTGCAAATGAAGGTCTTGATATTCCTACATTAAATACATTAGTTATGGCTACCCCTAAAGCTGATGTTATTCAATCGTGTGGACGAATATTACGCGAATCCGGTGAGAAAACACATAAACCATTGATTATTGATATTATAGATAAATTTGGTTGCTTACAATCTCAATATAGAAAACGTTTGACATTTTATAAATCAAGTGGATTTCATACATCGAAATCATTCAATATTAATGAAATAATTACTTAAAGAAAGAATTGTGGTTTATATAAAGGATGACTGTAATCAAGAGTTATTGTAATCAAGTATACAATACAGAATTAACTGATTGTAATTTATCAATGGATGAACAAAAATTAATTGAGGCAATAGAAAGATTAAAAATATCACAAAAAGTTGCTCTTGAGAAAAGAAAATGTATAATCTTTTTAAAAAATTATAAAGATGCACCTCCTATGACCTGTAATGTACCTAATATAAATACAAAAGAAAAACAATCTATAAAACCTGTAATAAAGGAAATAACAAAAGTTGTGCAGTGTAAAGCTATATGTATGAATGGTAAACAATGTTCATCTAAAGCAAAATATGGTGAATTTTGTGGAAGACATAAGCCTAAACCTGTAAAAACTAGTTGAAAAATAACTTAATACTATGTTGAATCTGATTGCGACATATAAAACATTTATCATGTACTAATTTGTTACAACAACTTTCGCATATAGTATGTCCACAAGGAATCATAGCTATAGAAACTTCATTAGTAATACATATTGGACATAAATGTCTAGGATCATTTTCACTATAATGTGGACTATATCTATGTAAAATGTGCAAATCTTTTTTCACTTTTAGTAAATCAGTATGTAGTTCCTTTAGTTTGTTATGTTGCTTCTCAATTAATTCATCAAGTAAAAATACAATTGATTCAATATCTTTTCCAAATCTATTTTCTAGCATTTGCTTAGCTTCATTAGCAGTAGCTGATTTCTTTTCCTCATATTCAATATCAGTCTTTAAAAGTGTTATAAGATTTATTTTAGAAGATAAAACTTCCTTCAATTTTTTGGATTCCTTAAGATATATTTCGGAATTAAACTCAAGTTTAACCTTCTCAACTTCAGCATCAGTAACAAGTAAAGTTTTATATAAATCATTTGTAATAGCTTCTATATTGAATATAGGAGTTTCAATATGTTCATTGTAAGCTTCTTCAATTAGTGCCATTATTTAACATACATATTTCTTTTACAAAAAATACTTTGAGATATTATGTATTGGAAAACTTTGTCACATAATGGACCAATTTTTCCCAAGTCTTATAAATATCAAGATGCATATTTTGCATATGATAATAAACAAGTATTATTAACTAAACCTGCAGAACATTATGCAGTATTATATGCAAAAACAAAAGATTATTTTAAAGACCCTATATTTAATAAAAATTTTCTAATGTGCTGGAAAAAATACATACCTCCATTTATTAATGATATTTCTAAATGTGATTTTAGTAAACTTAAAACTTGTAAATTGTGTGAATATCCAAGCAATAAGAAAACACATTGTGTGATGAATGATAAATCTATTAAAATGACAAATGTATATATTGAACCAACATGTATATTCAAAGGCAGGGGGAATCATCCTATGAGAGGATTTGTTAAAGAACAAGTCAATTATAATGATGTAATTATAAATGCTTCATATACTCCTCGTCCAGAAATTTGGAAATCAGTCATATGCGACCCTTCTCATCAATGGTTAGCAACATATAAAGATACAATGGGTACTGCAAAATATGTATTTGCACAGAATTTGATTGAGAAAACCGATCAATCAAAATTTGATTTTGCCAAAAAATTAACATCAAAATTACCTTTATTAAAAAAGAAAGCAATTGACTTGATTTCTTCTCATAATTCAAAAGAAATTCAACTTGGTTGTGCAATTTTACTTTTACTTAAGTTAAATATTCGTGTTGGTAATGAAAAGCCAGAAAATACAGCAGATACAATGGGGTGCTGCACATTGACTTCTAATTGCTTCACTTTTAAAAATAATGATTGTATAAATTTAACTTTTGTTGGTAAAGATTCAATTACTTATAATCGTACTTTTAATTGTATGCCTTTGTTATATGAAAAATTAAAAGTTTTATCAATAAAAAGTAAAAATAATCAATTTTTTCCTGATATTGATTCAAATTACGTTAATAACTATTTGAAATCATTCATGTCAGGACTTACTGCTAAAGTCATACGAACTTGTAATACCTCTTTACTTTTTCAAAAATTACTTCATAATAATAATATTAACACTTCATTAAAATTTCATTATGATTCTGCACTAACTAAAGCAGCCATTTTATGTAATCATGTAAAAACAAAAAACAACAAAATTATTACATCTAAAGATACTACTAAATTGAACTATATTGATCCACGAATTACCATTGCATTTGCTAAAAAAAACAATAAAGATATTTCTACATTCTTTTCAAAGTCACAAGAAGAACGTCACAAATGGGCTATGAATACACCATCAACTTTCGTATTTTAATCATATTATATACTTTTTATAATTTATGAATATTTGTAGTTTTGATGTAGGAATTAAAAATTTGGCATTTGCAATCATTACTAATGGTAAAATAATAGACTGGCAATTAATCGATTTACATAGTAAAAATCAAGAAGCTTTATGTAAAGAACTTGTAGAAACCTTAGATAAATACCCTAATTTGTTAGAATGTAATATTGCTCTCATTGAAAAACAACCATCTCGTAATAACAAAATGAGAATTGTTGAAGCTCTTCTCCATTCATATTTCATTATTAAAGGTGTAACCTCTCCAGAAAGTAACATAACAAAATCAATAATATATAGCGCAAAACATAAACTAGGTGCTCATACTCATAAAGGTTCTACAGGTTATAGAGAACGTAAGAAATTAAGTATTACTAGATGTAAACATTATCTTGAGCAAACAAACCAAGATGAAAAGTTTATAAATCTTTTTTCTAAATCAAAAAAACAAGATGATTTAGCCGACTCTTTGTTACAAGCTTTGAGTTTTGAAAAGAATCATGTTTTTGAAACCTTATCATCACAAAAAATTGATACAATATGTAAAATTATATCTAGAAAACCCACACCAAAACAAGAGAAAAAAGGACTAAGCAAAAGCAACCTCAAATGGCTTTTTTTATCTAATAACTTTTCATCCATTGATGATTATACTAATCTTACTCTACAAAATCCCAAAATAGGTAGTGCCGTTAAAAAGTGGTATCATAATGATATCTCACAAGCACTTCGCGAATTTGATATTAATTTGAACTCAATAATTAGTATATAAAGCAAAAAACCTATAGAAGTCATGTTCCCATCTATATTCGGTACTACATATGTGCTGAAATATACCATCTCAATATCATCCATACTTAATATCTAACAAAATTTTACTTAATATGACTTAAACAACAAGTATTCCTACATGTAAATACTCACTGGTAATAATAAATCATGAATAATTTACACGAAGCACATCTTCAAGAATTACTCAATCAACACAAAAATATTATCAACTATCGTCTTGATAGATTAGGTGAACACAAAATTGTTAATACATTTAATACATATGTTATCAATCTCGAGAATCAATTATATCATTACAAAGCTAATTTTGAAGAAACCCAAGTTGAACTTAAAGAAACCCAAGTTGAACTTAAAGAAACCCAAGTTGAACTTAAAGATGCAGAAGAGAAAGGTTGGCATAATGGATTTGAAACAAAACATGCAAAAGCAAATTATAAAAAAGTAAGAATAGATGAACATAAAAAGGAATCGTATAAACAAACTTTAAACGAACCGACAAATAAAAGACTACTTGAAACAAAGGAATTTAGTGATCGTAGACATAAAGTATGTAAATCAATGCAAAAGCATCCTGAAAATTTTGAAAAGCATAAAAAACATGCGCAGGCACTTAAACCTACAACAATAAATAGAACCACAATGAAGCACAGTGTTTAGCAAATTATATAATAATATATTTTGAAATTTAATTTCCCCATAAAGGGGATTGGGATATGAGCTTGATTACCTCCACGTGGTATATCCTGGATATAAAACTGAATATCAAGCAAAAATGTTTGATTATATCTTTTTTGTTGTTTTTCTATAAATAAAGATAAAAATCTAACGCATTTGGTCTCTCTGAAAATAATTGCAATAGAGTTTTACCATAGTTATAATATCTCATTGCTGAATCTTCCTGAACATCCCAATTGTTGTTGAAAAAATCTCTATATATTCTTTGCGCAGTTTGCTGAAGTGTTATATCACCATTACTGTGACATCTCTCATGTTCATGCAAGATAAATAACCTTTGTAATTTTTTTAAGGTGTCAAATATATTCTCAGTCTTGCGGAAAGTTCGTGGCATAGCTATCACATCATTTGTTTTAATATCATTAGGAATTTCTTCCTGCTTATACTTACTCTGTAAATCATACATAAACGCCCTTTTATCTGGATCTGTATAAAACCCATGAGCTGCAATGCTCTTAAGAAAATGAGCAGCCCATTCAATTGCATATATAGCAGTTTTTGTGTCAGGTGCAATAAATCCTTTTGGTACAGGTTTACACATATCCACTATTTCGCTATTTACTTTCTTTCGTCTGAAATCATGTTCATTCATATTGTTTATATATTCTTCATTATCAGTGTTTTTATAGTTTTCTGGCCAAAGCTTAGGGTCAGCTGCAATTTCATCAATTCTGATTTGTACTTTTCTGCAAGTATTATATAACTCTGGATTTTTTTGCATTTCGCGTAATATTATATCATTAATACGCCGAGCACTCAACTTCCTGTGATGCAAAACTACCCTTGTTAAATAAAAAAGATTATCATCATCTATTGCTATAGTACTCGCAATATATTCATCATTTTCATTTCTTATTGCAGTATTCATATCATTATAATAAATAGCTGGCTCAATAATTTTCATTATTTAAGAACTCTATGATTAGACACTTTCTTACATAACACCATATTACAATGTTCTTTAAGTTATAAAAAAATAAAAATAATAATATGCACAAATCGGTACATGGTGATGCAATAAAGTTAATGAAAAATATAAAGAATAATAGTATTGATCTTATACACACAGATCCACCATATAAAAATTATCAATCACAAAGAACCATAAAAAAACAAAAAGAAATAAAAAAAGGTGGTTTCAGTTTTGAATGGTTAATGAATGAAGTCAATCGCGTATTGAAACCAGGAAAACACTTTTATATTTGGTGTGATGCCAAAACATTCTCTGATGCCTATGTAGCTTTACAAAATACAAAAGGCTTAGTGTATAAAAACATGATAATTTGGGTTAAAAACAATCATGGCTCTGGTGATCTCAAAAGTGGTTTTGCTCCACAACATGAAATTTGCATATTTGGACATAAAGGTAAAGGTATTCAATTTTATTCTAAACGTCCTTCTGATGTATTATACAAAAAATCAGATAATGGATGTATATCATTTTATAATAAAGTAAGCGCTTCAAGAGCAGGTCATCCTACAGTAAAACCACATGAAATAATTGTAAAATTTATTGAAGCATCAACTAAAAAAGGAGAAGTTGTTTTAGATATGTATGCTGGTTCATTTTCAACAGCTAAAGCTGCAAAAGATTTAGGTAGAAAAAGTATTAGTTTTGAATTAAATAAAAACTATTTCAGTAAATTTGGTAAAATCTAATAAATATTATCTAATGTAAATAAACATACCCTGTTAAAATCTAGATATCAATCAAGTTACTTAAAGATTATCTAATGGAATAAATTATTATATATGAATAGGGATACACCTATTTATCATAGATTAGGATATGAAACTACATTGGGTAATATATTAGATTTGTATGGTTCAGTATTTGTAGCTAATTCTTTTGGATATGATAAATTATATCTTTTTGTTTTTGATTATCCTGATAAAGAACTATACAAAAACAGATATTCAGAACATAGAATATCTAGAAGTATTATGCGTGGAAGACATAAAAGTCATTTTAATAGTAATGGGAGGATTAGATCATATTATAGATACAGAACAATCAGTCAATCATTGTTACGAGATTTTCAAGACATTCAACATGGTGTTACAGATACTATTATGTCAGCATGTAATACAATTAAGAGATTCTATAAAGTATATTTTGCAAGAAAAATGCGAAAATTAATAAGAAAGTTGGTGGATAAAAAGATTGAATTGTATACAGATATAGTTTCTTGTGAACCATTACATTCTCCATGTATTATTGAAAAAGACTGGACAAATGGTTCACATGTTATATATAATGTTTGTACATTATTTCAATGTCCTGTTATGAAAGTTATACCAGTATATCATGTGGAGGAATCATATGAACATGTTGAATATATAGAAATTCATAAACATGATGAGAATGGATATCCATTGTTTAAGAGTCCTCATACAGGTAGATTATTCAATTATATGGAAATAAAATATGTTAAGAATCATCTGTGGTTTGAGCTTGCATGTTTTCTTGATAGTCAATCAAATTCACAAAGTCAACCAAAGCAGGATAGATATGATATTTCCAATAATCATAATTACGAGTGACTACATTTACATCAATAAAGTCTTCACCAACTAATTTTTGAACATAATAACATTCATTCATATTATATAATTCCATATAAGTTTGCATTTGAGCATAATCATTTAGTGAAATGTTTTCATGAATATGATTTATACGTGATTTAACTTCAAGTAGTTTACCATTTGATGTAATACCATCGCAAATTCCTCTAATCATAAAATTTTTATATCTACCACTTACTTTAGTTGCTTTATAACGTTTAACATTCGCATATTCTTCAAATTCTTTAATTATAATTGGTTCCATTTTGATACCAACAATTGCATTATTGTAATTATAATTATATGGTTTATTTATTGTGTTTCTTTTAGTAATATATTTTTGTAATACTGAATATCGTGAACGATATTTATTTAGTCCCATTATTGAACCTACTGAGCTAACATATAAAACACGATTCATTAATTTTATATATTTTTTTTTTATACATATTATGCCACAATGTATATTCTGTAAAAAGAAGAGCACAATAATGATAATATGTAAAAATTGTGATTGTGATTTTTGTATAAATTGTAGACTTCCAGAAACACACAAATGTAATGAGATTCATTCAATGAAAAGCGCTAAAGTTCAATTACTTGCTGAAAAACTTGACAAAGAAAAAGTAAATCCAATAAAAATTGTAAAAATCTAATACTTATAATATGTCTATTCCAGAAGATAAGATATTATATGAAAAAATTAAAACAAGAATAAAGAAAAAAGTATCAAGATGGCCAAGTGCATATGCATCTGGTCAACTTGTACAAGCATATAAAAAAGAATTCGCTAAAAAATATGGACCTAAAAAATCACCATATGCATCAAGTCAAACAAAAGGCTTAGAAAGATGGTTTAAAGAAAAATGGGTCAACATTTGCAAACCTAAAAAAAATGGAAAATATGTCTCATGTGGTCGCAAAAATATATCAACTAAATCACAATATCCATATTGTAGACCATCAAAGCGAATATCTAAAGAAACCCCAATGACAGTAGATGAACTAATAAATAAATATGGTAAAGATTTTATTAAAAAACAATGTTCAAAAAAACAAAAAATACGTAAAGGACGGTTAAGTAATTTAAATAAATAAACTTATGTAGTGTCAATGTCTATAACAATAGATTCTAGAGAATTTGAATTGATTTCTAAAATGAATATAGTAAGAAATGAGTTTAAAATAGTAACTTTAGATTTAGGTGATATCTTAATAGAAAGTGATTCGCGGAAAATATTAATTGAACGGAAGACAATTGATGACTTATCATCATCGATAATTGATGGCAGATATGCTGAACAACGTGCACGTTTATGTGATGCACAACAAAATGGGTATACAGTTTTATATATAATTGAAGGAAAACAAAAATCTAAATTAAGAGTTCCACATAAAACGATATTAAGTGCAATAATATCGTGTTGTTTAAAATATAAAATACCTGTTTTACCAAGTGGGGATATTGAAGATACTATGTATTTAATTGAGAAACTAGCAAAGAATATTGAAGACTACACAATGAAACAAGTAAATATGGATTATACACCATCTAAGAAAGTACATTTAGAACCAAAGATGGAAATATTATGTTGCGCAAATCGTGTGAGTCCTAAATTATCAAAAGCAATATTGGAGCATTATCCTACAATAAAGGATATTATTGATAAATTGCTAACAGATGGACCATATGCATTATGTCATATTGATAAAATAGGAAATAAGATTTCACAATCAATCTATGATATTCTCATAAGATAATTTGTTTGAATGTATTACACTGTCTTCTGTAGGTGTATTTTGTTTAGATTTTTGGATTTTAATATTTTTGAATAAATCTGACAAATCTATAGATGCGTCTTTGATTTTTTTATATGATTCGTAGGACCATGACGAATCTGCAGTTGAATTTAGGGACTGATCATAAATTACACTTCCAAAAGGCATTTTTATATATAAGTTTATTATAATACTTAAATGAAAATAAACTTATATTACATTCGTCATGGGGAATCAACAGCAAATATTGTACAACACACTACATGTATGGGGACATTAACACATTTATTAATGTTAGATCCTAATTTGTCAGAAGATGGAAAAAAGATGTCTTCAAAAGCATCATTAGAAGCACCATATGTTGATATTGTTCTTTCAAGTGAATTATTACGTGCAATACATACTGCAGTTAGAACATATCCAAAAAAAACAATCCATGTGATACCACATGTTAAAGAATTGGGATACGGTCTTGATAATGTACCTATAGATCATGATTATCAATTATCATATTTAGATGAGTTTAAACATTTGATAATAAAGTATGAATCAGATTCAAATTGTAAAACATTTATGGATTATTTCAAAACACATATAATTCCAAAATTTAAAGATCGGCAAGAGATTTCAGTAGCATTATTTACACATTCAAGATATATCAAAAATACATTTAATCTTAATTCAATGAGAGATGTACCAAATAATGGAATAATTAGACGGACATTTTATACAAAAATTAAATAAGGTGATAATAATGGTAAGTGTATTGATATGTGTACCATCATATGATGGCAAAATAAATATATCGACAATGGAATCTATAATTAAATTAGTTATGATGTTTTCAAGTCAAAGTATTCAAACAGAATTATTCAGTATATGTCATGAAAGTTTAATACCACGAGCAAGAAATGTATGTGGTTGTAAATTATTACAGAGTAAACATACACATTTGCTATTTATTGATACAGATATTTCATTTGATGCTAAAGATATATTCCGGATGTTAAATGCTAAAAAAGGAATTGTTTGTTGTTTATATCCAAAAAAAGGCTATCCAATAGAATTTCCAGTTGATGAAGTTAGAAAATGTGAAGACATAGACTTATGTGTAGCTACACATGGACCAACAGGATTGATGTTAATTGATAAAAATGTATTTAATAGTATTTATTCTAATTTATCAAGTGAGGTTTACATAAATGATCTTGAGCAATATAATGATTATACTATAAATGGAATGTTGTATAACTTTTTTTATACAGGAATACATAATAATCAATATCTAAGCGAAGATTATGGATTTTGTCAACGTGCAAAAATGTTTGGTTTTTATACATATATCTTACTTAATACAGAATTATCTCATATTGGGAATCATACATATACAGCTAAATTTCCACCTAAAGAAAATATGTTATTATAAATAATCATGGTGATTATATCTATTTGTGGGAATATTGGTTCTGGAAAAAGCACAATAATTAATAAATTGAAAGCACATGGATACTGTGTTTATGAAGAACCTATTTCTCAAATGACTGAAATACTTGAAAATTATTATAATGATATGCATAAATGGGCATTTCATTTACAATTAAAAGTACTGAAATTATATCATGACATAAAACAAGAAATAAATCAAAATACAAATAAAGTTTTTATTATAGAAAGATCACCATATGAAAGCAAATTTGTATTTGCTCAATCACTATATAATCAACAAATATTATGTAAAGTTGAAGTTGAACTGTATAATGAATTCTATAATTTGCTTGGATGGAGTCCTAATCATATCATTTATCTTAAGACAGATCCTTCAATATGTATGAATAGAATAATCAAACGTAATCGTGATTGTGAATCAAATATTTCACAGGATTTTATTGTACAATTGCATAATTTATATACAAATTTAGAACAAAATAATATGAATATTGTTGATGGAAATCAATCAATCCATGAAACTTTTATGACAATAATTAATATTATTAATTCCTATACATAAAATATGTGGTTATTGCTTTTATTATGTACTATGATTATGTGTTCAACATTTATAATAAAAAAAGAATGTTTTGAGAATCCAAAAATAGATATGAATGATCAAAGAACTATTGGCCAAAAATATAGACCTGAAAACGGATTAGCAGTATTAAATTTATTATTGGAGAAACTTGGCAAAGACTATTATTGTGTATATGTAATTAAAATTAAACGCCAGGGAGCTTATATAAAAATGAGAACATTTATACAAAATATAAAGAGTTTGGCTGTATTAGAATATGAGATACTTGGTAAAATACCAATGCGAAAAAAAGGTTGTCATAAACTAATATCATACAATATAGTAAATGCTGATGAAAATGATATAAATGGAGGTGATATTAATAATGGAATGTATCATAAATTAAAGAAATAATACTTATTAAATTATATGTCTACATCAGATAAGGATATAATAAAAAAAAAGTTAGAAGGCTATTCTCAAGTAAAGCTTAACAAATTATGTGAATTACAACCGGGGGATCGTGTTAGATACATGATTAATAATGAATTACGTGGAGGAGGTGCTATTAAACTCAATAAATGGCCAGATTATATTGTATTAATAAATGTAATGAATAAAACTACATGGTGTATGCAATTGAAAGAGCCTACATTAAAGGTATGGTGTAAATCATTAGAAAAAGTGCAAAAAGAACGAAACGATCGCGACAAAATATATCAGTTGTATCAAGATGGAAAACTTGTAAAAAAAAAATAACTAATACTTAATGAATAAACTTGATCCATTTGATGTCTTGGGTGTATCACATGATGCATCTATGAAGAATATAAAAAAAGCATACAAACATATGTTATATCAAACTCACCCAGATAAAATGGGTAATGCAAAATATTTCATGATGGTTCATGAAGCATATAATGCAATACAAGAGTTTCACAAAGAAAGAATTAAGTATTCTAATATGCCAAAAACAAAAGCTAATTATAATCAAACTATTGAGAATGTTGCACAGCCAACTAGACTTGACAACTTTACACCTGAAAAATTTAATAAGTATTTTGACAATCATCGCATAGATATGCATAATCCATATAATCATGGATATCAAGAGTTTATGGTTGACCGCAAAAATTATGCTGAAGATATAGAACAAGCTAAAAAATCAAAAGTTCATATACCAACACAACAAGTTATTCTTTATAAAGAACCAGAGTATCTTAATTCAAGTGAAACAGTTTCAAATTGTTTTCATTTAGGCAGTCAAAAAGTTTCTGATTATAGTGGTGGTGGTGGAACTGATATTATGCATGCATTTGCACATAGATCAGGTGAACTAATAGACACTGGTAAACAGTATAATAATTTAGATCATATAATGTCAGAAAGATCAACACAAAATTTACAATTGACTGATGAAGATCAAAAAATAATGAAAAAACGAGAAAAAAAATTGGCAAAATTGGAAAATATGAGATTACAAAATATGAATCATCATGATTCACAAATATCTAAACAGTATATAAATTTACATCAAATGTTACAATAATTAAATGTAATGACATTATATATATATGAAGATTGGAGAATTAATTAGTGATGCTAAGTATTCCAATCTAGAAATTAAGCCATATAACAATAATGGTGTATTATTTATAACAGTATTTGATGAAACTACTAATTCATTTGTTAAAAAACCTTTATTAGAATGGGATAATATTGTTTGCAAATATAAACTAAATTCAATATTTCAACCAGAACAAACTAGTGATGGTACTGTTAGCGCTGGGGCTCAAGGATCAGTATTTTCAAATATAACCATACATGCAGAAGATAGTTCTGGTAATAGAATTCAAGATGATTCTGGTAATAATTGGGAACTATATAGTACGAGTACACTTATCGATTTGACTGATGATATTTTATATTTATTGGAAGTCACACCGCCTGTATATAAATTAGTATTTACAAGTGATAATGCACGTGATGAAACTACAGGTAAAACTGGAATTAATATAGATTTTGACTACTTATGGGAGCCAGAAAGATTTGATCTAACGACTGATATAATATTACAAGCTTCAATGTTAACCTCAATATACACAACAATAACAACTAATATTATGAAATCATCAAATACAGGATCAATATCAATAAATGATGCTAAACGTCAAGCTCAACAAATAATATTGAATAATTTAGGTGTAGATATTAATAAATCCGTATTGAACAGAGATAATACCGGAGTTGATGAAATATTTAGTGAAATTACAATATCACAACAAACTACAGGTGAAATAGGTACAGATACAAAATCAAATGAACAAAATACAAATGAAAGTTTTACAATTTATACTAAAATGCTTGAAGCTTTTGTAAGTGATTCAGAAACATCAGCAAGTAAAGTTGTTCAACAACTATTGGCTGAGACATTAGAAGAAACTGAATCTGAGTCTGATCAATCTGGATCTGAACAAACTGCAAATTCAAGTAGTTTTTTTCAAAATGATACAGTCAAAGAAAAAATACAAAGAAAAACAGCTGAGTCTGAGTCGTTTATAGAAGATGTGTCACCAAATGTTATTAGTAATATTGAAAGTGTTAGAAAAAATTTTGAAATAGTACCTGCAAATTATAGTGGAACTTCATATGTAGAGACTGTAAATGCTAGTGTCACTATTGACGAGTTACAGGACAGCTCTGGCGCAATTACTGTTGAAATTCTGGATGAAGCTACAGTTGCTGCTGAAAAAAAACGAGAAACACCAAGTATGACACCTACAATGACACAAACACAAACAACATCAGTTACACCTACAATAACCTCAACATATACAAT
>TARA_B100001093_G_scaffold111078_1_pt1 | contig 29465 bp, 26 predicted proteins | sample TARA_B100001093 | Tara Oceans TARA_B100001093 (sample SAMEA2623116) | marine metagenome | biome: marine biome (ENVO:00000447); feature: surface water layer (ENVO:00002042); material: "saline water (ENVO:00002010), including plankton (ENVO:xxxxxxxx)" | depth 5 m | reverse complement strand
AATTTCAGACATTTTTCGCTGGAAGCGATTTTGCTTTTTGGGTTTGGCTTTGCTGACCTGAATTTTTGCCAAAACTTTGGCTTCGTCAATGATAAAGTTTTTAATCACCAACATAATGGCAATGCTTATCAAATTGGAAACAAAATAATACAAACTCAGTCCCGAGGCGTAGTTGTTAAAAAATACCAGCATTAATAGCGGCGAAAAATAAATCATATATTTCATCATTTTAGCCATGTCAGGCATGCCCTCTTGCTTAGGCTGTACCGCCATATTTTGACCTGTGGTCATTCGCATATAAAAGAAAATTGCGATAGAAGCTAAGATTGGAAATAAACTAATGTGGTCGCCATAGAACGGAATGTTAAAAGGCAAATCAACAATCGTGTCATATGAACTCAAATCTTTGACCCATAAAAATGGTTTTTGACGCAATTCAAAAGCAATGGGGAAAAACATAAAAAGCGAGTAAAAAACAGGAATTTGTAAGAGGCCAGGAAGACAACCACTTAGAGGACTGGCACCCGCTTTGTTTTGAAGGGCCATAGTTTCCTTTTGCGCTTTCATTTTATTGCCCTTGTACTTTTCGCGCAAGGCATCTAACTCAGGCTTGAGGATTTTCATTTTTGCCTGTGATAAAAACTGCTTGTATTGAACAAACGAAAGTAGGATTTTAACCATAATTGTCATGACAATTATAGCAATACCATAAGAGAGGAAGCTACTAAGCCAAGCGTAAAGTGGGCTAAAAATAGATTTGTTAATCCAACCGAAAATACCCCATCCAAATGGAATACTGGCTTCGAGATTTTTATCGTATTTCTTAAGCGTTGCCGCATAGGTTGGACCAAAGTAAAAATTCAAATCCTTTCGAATTTCACCATCCGTGTAAGACAAGGGGAATTTTGTACTGTATTTCTTTGTAAAAACAGTATCAACGGTTACATCTTCCACCAAATCATAAGATCTTACTTCAGCTGTTTTGATATTTGTATCGGGTACTAAGATTGAGCTAAAAAAATGTTGACGGTAGGAAATCCATGAGATGTCTTTAAGGATCTCATCATCGTCACCTGACTGCGATAATTTATTTAGTTTATCAGTTTCATATTGAAAATTCAAGCGTGTGTAGCGATTTTCAAATGCGATGCTTTGGTCTTGTCGAATGGCCTTAAAATCCCATGTAATTTCTGGGGATTGACGGTTGTCAAAAAATTCCGAAAGACCTTTTGATTGAATTGAAAATCCAAGCATATAATCATCGGCAGCGAGCGTGTAAATATATTCCAAATATTGTGTCTCCGAAACCCTGGCCTTTAAAGACAAAATTTGTGTGCTGCCCACTTTGGAAAGGGAGGGCTCAAAATACAAATCCAAACTGTTTAAGGTTCTCTTATCTGTGGTTGAAAACTTTAAGTTGAGTTGAGAACTCTGATCCTTTATAAGGTAAACAGGTACAGAATCGTGATTGACAAATGGCTTGAGTTTAACTTCTGACAAAATACCGCCCACATTTTTAATTTTTAACCCCAAGAGATTATTTTCTAATACCAAATAATTTTCTTTTTCAGCTGACGTTTCTAAATTATACTTAAAATTTCCTTCTTTGTCAGCCTTATCAATCGAGATGGACGGGCGGATCAAGCCAGCGTCATTTGTAGTTTGAATTTCAACTTCTGCTGCTTCGGTATTTTGCTGCAACGCCAATTGGTCAGGCGTGGGTTGATTTTGATACATTACGTACAGTAAAATGGCGCCAATAAGTGAGAAACCAATAAGCGTATTAAAATCAAATTTTTTTTCTTCCATATCTAAAAACAAGGGATTAACGAGCCCTAAATTAAGTATAATTTTTTATTTTGATGTTTGGTACTTTAAGGCTGCTTTTACAAATGCTGTAAACAAGGGATGTGGATTGGCAACAGTACTCTTGTATTCGGGATGGTATTGTACGCCTATAAACCAGGGGTGGTCAGGGATTTCAATAATTTCAACCAATGCAGTCTCAGGGTTGACTCCAGTGGCAATCATTCCTTTGGATTCAATTTGAGCCTTATAAGTTTCGTTAAATTCATAGCGGTGTCTGTGTCGCTCGCTAATTGTTTTTTCTTTGTATATAGAATGAACGACAGAACCCCTTAAGAGCGAACAGTCCCACGCCCCCAAACGCATGGTACCCCCTTTATTTTGAACATGTTTTTGATCTTCCATCAAATCAATGACCGGGTGTGGGGTCTCGGTATCCATTTCAGAGGAATTGGCAGCGGTTAAGCCTACAACATTTCTTGAAAATTCAATGACTGCCATTTGCATGCCCAGACAAATTCCGAAAAAGGGAATCTTACATTCACGTACAAAGCGAATGGCCTCAATCTTACCTTCAATCCCCCGTTCACCGAAGCCAGGTGCAACAAGGATTCCATCCAATCCGGAAAGTAGTTCTTTGGCGCTGGAGGCTTCTAAGTGTTCTGAATGAATGGATTTGACTTTGACTTTGACTTCATTGGCAGCACCGGCGTGAATAAAAGCCTCTAAAATTGATTTATAAGAATCTTGAAGTTCGACATATTTTCCAATCAAACCGATATTGACTTCGTCTACTGGATTTTTGTGTTTTTCCAGAAAGGTGTTCCATGAATTTAAATCTGGTTCATGACGCTCTAGTTGCAACTGGTCCAAAACAACTTTATCCAAACCCTCTTCAAGGATTAAATTTGGCACGTCATAAATGGTCGATGCATCTATAGATTGAATCACACAATTTTCTTTTACATTACAAAATTGTGCTAATTTAGATCTTATAGAGCTACCGAGTTGGTGTTCAGTTCGACAGACCAAGATGTCCGCCTGAACACCACTTTCCATCAAAGTTTTCACACTGTGCTGGGTCGGTTTGGTTTTCAACTCACCAGCAGCAGATAAATAGGGTATCAATGTCAAGTGAATTACCAAGGCGTTGTGGTTTCCCATTTCCCACTTCAATTGGCGAACAGATTCTATATAAGGCAATGATTCTATATCGCCAACAGTACCCCCAATTTCTGTGACCACAATATCGTAATCGCCATTGGAACCCAATGATTTGATGCGCGCTTTGATTTCATCAGTAATATGTGGAATGACCTGGACCGTTTTACCCAAAAACTCGCCTCGGCGTTCTTTTTCAATCACGCTCTGGTATATACGACCCGTTGTTACGTTATTAGCTTGTGAAGTAGGGACGTTTAAAAAGCGTTCATAATGCCCCAAATCTAAATCTGTTTCTGCCCCATCGTCTGTAACATAACACTCCCCGTGTTCATATGGATTTAAGGTACCTGGATCTATGTTTATATAGGGATCTAATTTTTGAATGGTCACTCGATAGCCCTGTGCTTGAAGGAGTTTTGCCAGGGAGGCAGCTATAATCCCTTTTCCTAAGGATGAACTCACACCGCCGGTGACGAAGATATATTTGGTGATTGTTTGAGTCATTGAGCGCTTTTAAACGCAAACAAATTTACAAATAACTATTCAAACACGGTCAATAAACATCAGGAGTTTATGAACAATAAAAAAATAACTGAATTTAAACCAAACTGGTTATTTTACTGACATCAATTCCACATCGAAAATCAGGTTTGCATTTGGAGGAATGACCCCGCCAGCCCCGCGACTTCCGTAGGCGAGATGACTGGGAATTACAAAACGTGCTTTATCGCCAACTTTTAAAAGTGCAACCCCTTCATCCCAACCGCGAATGACTTGTCCCATACCCAAACTGAATTCAATGGGTTGGTTGCGCTTATATGAAGAATCGAAAACAGTTCCATCGCTTAATTGCCCTTTGTAATGAACTGAGACGGTTTTATTTTTTTGTGCTTTTTCACCGTCTCCTTTTTGTAAGATCTGATAGCGCAAACCACTAGAAGTTTTCTCAAAGCCTGCCCCAAGGCTTTCCAATTCAGCTTCAATGGCTGCTTTTTCTTCAGCCAGGCGTTTGTCTCTAGCCCCTTCAAAACTTCTGAAAGCTTCAATCGCATTAAATGCCATCGCATTATCTCCTTCCGCGATGATTTCAATTCTCTCTAAAGTATCTCCTTGAACAATGCTGTCAACAACAGATTGACCATCAATAGTTTTACCAAAAACACTGTGTTTGCCATCCAACCACGGGGTTGGAATATGGGTGATAAAAAACTGACTGCCATTGGTACCTGGACCCGCATTGGCCATGGACAGTATTCCCGCTGCGTCGTGTTTTAAGTCAGGATGAAATTCATCGTCAAATTGGTATCCAGGATTTCCAGTACCTGTTCCCTGGGGACAGCCTCCCTGAATCATAAAATCTGGAATGACTCTGTGAAACTTAAGACCGTCGTAGTAGGGGTCTCCTTGTTTTTTTATTGAATTTTCTAAATCGCCTTGGGCCAAGGCTACAAAATTACCCACTGTACCCGGTGTTTTAGTATATTCTAATGAAACTGTGATAGTCCCTTTTGAAGTAAAAAATTTGGCGTAAAGTCCGTTTTCCATTTGATTAAATTTTTGAAGCACAAATGTAAGGATGATTTATAAAAAAAAAGACTGTACCCTATTAAATTTGAAATTAATTGGCGACTTCACTCATAAACTTAATGCGATAAAGTCTCAATTCTTCATCGTCATAGTCGCCGTCAAACTCCTCAATAGCAAGTTCGATATCATCTGACTCAGATTCCATAAAATAATCGTGCATTTCCTCTTGCTGATCTTCATCAAAGATTTCATCAATCCAATAAGTAATATTGAGCTTTGTTCCTGAAAATACAATGGATTCCAATTCTTTGATAAAGTCTGGCATATCCATGCCTTTTGCATCCGCAATATCATTTAAGGGAAGTTTGCGATCAACACTTTGAATAATAAAAAGTTTTAGTGAAGAATTGGAACCTGTTGATTTTATGATCAAATCATCGACTCTAAGAATGTTATTCTCGTTTACATACTGTTTTATCAAGACAATAAAATCACGACCATAGCGATTGGCCTTGCCCTCTCCTACGCCGTGAATATTTTGCAATTCTTCAATACTTATGGGGTATTTTAATGCCATATCTTCAATGGAGGTATCTTGAAAAATAGCAAAAGGAGGAACCTCTAATTTTTTGGCATTTGATTTTCGCAAATCTTTAAGCATTCGAATCAAGGTTTGATCGGCTTCAGACTTTGGGGCGGTGTAGCTAGAGTGTATTTCTGACAATTCATAACTGTGGTCTTCAGTCATCGTGAAAGAGGACGGAGATTCCAAAAAACCGCTCCCCAGTTCTGTCATTTTTACGACCCCGTAAGATTCAATCTCTTTGCGAATATAGCCTGCGACCAAAGCCTGACGCAACAAAGCCGTCCAGTAAGCGGCAGTGCTGTGTTTGCCATCTCCAAAGAAAGGTTGTAAATCAGTTTTGTGAGACCTAATCAAGGCATTTTCTTCTCCGATAATAACCTTTACAAGGTCTTTAATCTTATATTTTTGATTTGTAAGCCCAACTATTTTAAGAAGGATTTTGAGATCTTCCCTGACTTCTTTCTGTGGTTTTGGATTGCGAACATTGTCGTCCATATCCCCACCAGGACCTGTATCATTGTCAAAGGCCTCTCCAAAATAATGTAAAATAAATTTTCTTCTCGAGATGGAGGTTTCAGCCAAAGCCACAACTTCCTGCAAAAGTGCAAATCCAATCTCTTGTTCAGCCACGGGCTTTCCAGACATAAATTTCTCCAATTTTTCGATGTCTTTATATGCGTAATAAGCCAAACAATGACCCTCGCCGCCGTCCCGACCAGCACGGCCTGTTTCTTGGTAGTAACTTTCAATACTTTTTGGAATATCGTGATGGATTACAAAACGAACATCAGGCTTGTCTATCCCCATCCCAAAAGCAATAGTAGCAACCACCACATCGATATCTTCCATTAAAAACATATCCTGGTGCTGAGAACGTGTTTTGGAATCCAGACCAGCGTGATACGGAACAGCTTTGACCCCGTTGACCTGAAGAATTTGCGCCAATTCTTCTACACGCTTGCGGCTCAGGCAATAAATAATTCCTGATTTTCCCTCATTTTTTTTCACAAAACGAATGATGTCATTGTCTACCTGACTCGTTTTGGGTAAAATCTCATAGTATAAATTAGGCCTGTTAAAAGACGCCTTAAATGTATTGGCGTCTGGCATGCCTAAATTTTTAAGAATATCATCTTGAACCTTAGGAGTGGCAGTCGCTGTCAAACCAATGATTGGAATGCCATCGCCAATTTGAGAAATTATTTTTTTTAAGTTCCTGTATTCTGGTCTAAAATCGTGACCCCACTCGCTAATACAATGGGCTTCGTCTACAGCCATAAAAGAAATCAATCGTTCCTTTAAAAATTCAATATTTTCGAGTTTTGCAAGCGATTCGGGCGCTACATATAAAAGTTTTGTAGTGCCATTGATGATATCAAATTTAACCTGTTTGATTTCGGTTTTATTCAATGAGGAATTTAAAACATGAGCAATGCCCTCTTTTTCAGAAATACCGCGAATGGCATCAACTTGATTTTTCATTAATGCAATGAGCGGAGACACGACAATGGCGGTTCCCTCTTGCATAAGTGCTGGCAATTGGTAACACAAAGACTTTCCGCCTCCAGTGGGCATGATAGCAAAGGTGTTTTTTTTGGAAAGTATACTGAGTATGACAGATTCTTGAAGCCCTTTAAACCCATCAAAACCAAAATAAAGTTTTAGTGCTTTGTGTAAATTTTCAAAAGAAGTTCCCATTGAATATTAAAGTCTCCGTTGCCTAAAATAAATTTAAACGCTGTTTATATAAAACAAAATAAATTAAATTATGACACTAATTTTTCGTTTTTTTGTAATCCAATTCTAAGATAAGTATATTTACTAGGGTATACAATTAATTATGAAAGAATTAAGAACAAAAACTACAATCCAGAATTCTGCCAAAAAAGCAATAATTGAACAGAGTAAAGCCCTGAAAAAAATTGCTGCATACATCGATGCTTCTTTTGATGATGCCGTGGAACTCATCCTCAATTCAAAAGGCCGGGTGGTAATTACTGGTGTCGGTAAAAGTGCTATTATTGCCAACAAAATTGTAGCTACATTTAATTCTACTGGTACGCCTTCAATTTTTATGCATGCCAATGACGCAATCCACGGTGACTTGGGAGTTATTCAAAAAAAGGATGTAGTAATTTGTATTTCAAAAAGTGGAAATACACCTGAAATAGAAGTTTTATTGCCCCTTTTCAATAAATTAAGCAATCCACTCATTGCCATTACGGGAAATCCAAACTCCAAGCTTGGAAAACATGCAGATTGCGTTCTAAACTCTCATGTAGAAAAAGAGGTCTGTCCTAACAATCTGGCCCCCACAACTAGTACAACCACCCAGCTTGTACTTGGAGATGCTCTTGCAGTTTGCCTGCTTGAAATTCGCGGTTTTTCTAAAGATGATTTTGCTAAATTTCACCCTGGAGGGATTCTAGGGAAAAAGTTATTCTTGACCGTGAAAGAGTTCTCTGAAAAAAATAAAAAACCACAAGTGCAAGCAACTTCGTCAGTCAAGGAGGTCATCATGGAAATCACTCGAAATCGCCTGGGTGCTACAGCAGTTGTTGAAAATGATGCTATTGTGGGAATCATCACTGATGGTGACTTAAGAAGAATGCTTTCCAAAACAAATGATTTTTTAAATTTAAGCGCCGCTGACATCATGTCTAAAAATCCCAAAACCATACACTACAATACCATGGCCGTAAAGGCTTTAAAATTAATGGAATCCAAAGAAATTTCCCAACTGCTTTTGGAAAAAGACAATAAATATGCCGGAGTCATTCACATACACGACTTAATTTCAGAGGGAATCCTATAGTTATGACACAGGAAAAAGAAATGTCTTTTATAGACCATCTTGAAGAGTTAAGATGGCACATCATTCGAGTTACTTTGGCGGTAGTCGCTGCAGCTTTGATCGCATTTTTGGGTAAGAGTTTCTTATTTGACATTCTGATTTTTGGCCCTACAAAGCCTGATTTTTTTACTTATGACTTGCTTTGTAAAGCTTCGAGTTTATTGGGGTTTGATAGTTTTTGTGACACCAACTTTCAATTCGAAATTCAAAGCAGAACGATGGCAGGGCAATTTTCAGCTCATATTTGGACCTCCATCACTTTTGGTTTTGTAATTGCTTTTCCTTATGCGCTCTATGAATTTTGGAAGTTTATCAGTCCGGGGTTGTATTCAAACGAAAGAAAAAATTCGAGGGGTTTTATATTTATTTCCTCACTGCTTTTTTTTCTTGGGGTATTATTTGGCTACTTCGTTGTCTGTCCATTGTCTATAAATTTTCTGGGGACATACAGCGTTGCAAATCAAGTTCACAATGATTTTGATCTCAACTCTTATATTGCGTTGGTCAGAGCCTCTGTCTTGGCCTCTGGTCTAATTTTTGAATTGCCAATCATTATTTATTATTTGACAAAAGTTGGATTGGTAACGCCAGAATTTTTAAAAAGGAATCGAAAATATGCCCTTGTCATTGTGCTTATTATTTCAGCCATTATTACACCTCCAGATGTTGCGAGTCAAATCATCGTAGCCATACCGGTAATTATTTTATACCAAGTCAGTATTTTTATTTCTAGAGTTGTGTTGAAACGACAGCAAAGAAAGTCCTAATTCCAAGCCTTCCACTCTACACAAATTAATTATATTTAACATTGAAAAAGTAGCAGATGAAATTAAGTGTTCAGAATTTAATGAAATCTTACAGCGGGAGAAAGGTCGTAAAAGATGTTTCTTTTGAAGTTGAGCAAGGAGAAATTGTAGGGCTTTTAGGGCCAAATGGTGCTGGTAAAACAACGTCTTTTTACATGACCGTTGGATTGATCAAGCCAAACGGCGGAACTATTTTTTTAGACGATCAAGATATCACAAATTATCCAATGTATAAACGAGCGCAAAGTGGTATTGGATATTTAGCACAAGAGGCCTCTGTTTTTAGAAAATTGTCTATTGAAGATAATATCTTGAGCGTATTGCAAATGACCAAACTTTCAAAAAAGGAACAGCATCACAAGGTAGAATCACTCATTGAAGAATTTGGCTTGGGCCATATAAGAAAAAATAGAGGAGATTTACTTTCGGGTGGGGAACGCAGGCGTACTGAGATTGCCAGAGCCTTGGCAACAGATCCTAGTTTTATTCTTCTCGATGAACCCTTCGCCGGTGTAGACCCAGTTGCAGTAGAAGACATTCAACGCATTGTGGCGCGTTTGACCCAAAAAAATATTGGAATACTAATCACCGATCACAACGTACAGGAAACACTGGCCATTACTGACCGCACTTATTTAATGTTTGAAGGAAGCATTCTAAAGGCCGGAAAACCTGAAATGCTGGCCAGTGACGAAATGGTGCGAAAAGTATATCTGGGACAAAATTTTGAACTTCGAAAAAAGAAGTTGGAATTTTAAGAGTCTTTGGCTGCTTTTTCTTGCGCTTTCATTATTTTTTTTTGATAGCGACCTTGCACGACATCAATGAGTACCAAAACGCTGATGATAAAGTAAAATGTAGTTTTACTCATTGGTACAATCACCTCGCCAAATATTTTTAAATGTGCGAGATGTCCACCTTCTGTCAACAGCATAATCCCCACAATAAATAAAATAAACAAGCCCAACACTTCATACATTCGATTTTTTGTTAAAAAAGCTGTGACTTTTTCTGCCAACCAAATCATCAATACACCTCCAATAATTATGGCCAGTGCCATCACCCAAAAAACATCTGTAAGCGCCATGGCGCTTAAAATGGAATCGAACGAAAAAACAACATTCATCACCACAATCATACTCACTACTTTTTTGACCGAACTCTCAGAAGTTGAATCGCTGAGTGAAAAATTTTTAAAGCTTAGCATATGCCAGATTTCTTTCATCGCTGTAAAAAGAATAAAAACGCCGCCTCCCAAAACAATCATGCTGTGGATATTGAACTGGCCTTCCAATTGGCCTTCAAAAGGAATGTGTAGAATGGGTTCTTGAAAATAACCTATGAGCTTTACCAAAACAAACAGCAATACAATTCTAAAAATGATGGCCAGACTGATGCCTGTTTTGCGTACAAAAGACTGCCGCTCCAAGGGTGCTTTTTTACTTTCTAGTGATATATACAATAGGTTGTCAAAACCAAGGACAGCCTGAAGCATTACAAGCATAATTAAGGTCAAAAAATTTTCAAACATCTTTAGGAGGTCTAATAAGTGAGATTGATATATAGAAAAATATGCTAAGAAGAATACCGACGTACTTAAAAAAACACAAAACAACAAACGACAAAACCAGAAAAATAAATTTTTCAATATTGTCAGAAAAATGTAAGGACTTAAACTTCAAAGTCATAAGTTTTAGGGGGGCATTTAATAAAAATGCGCTTAAAAGTGTAAGCCCAAATAAAAACCACGGATTCAAAATAAATTTGGCGTAGATAATTTGACTTGGGTGGTTTAAAATTAAAGGCAGACTCAAGATTAAAATTGCATTGGCTGGTGTGGGTAATCCCTTAAAGTGATTGTTGTGAGTCTTTGAAATATTAAAATGAGCCAAACGATACGCTGAAGCAACTGTAATCAATAATCCAAAATAGGGCAATAAATTTTCAAAATTCCAAGTTTCGTTCAAGGCCTCATGCATCAGCTGATACATCACCAGCCCTGGAACCAAACCACTAGTCACCATATCAGCCAAGGAGTCTAATTGAAGACCCAGAGCACTTTCAACCTTTAATATTCGGGCTAAAAAACCATCAAAAAAATCAAAAAATATACCCAAAAACACAAACCAAGCGGCCACAGATAATTCATTTTGAAGCGCGTAAATCACTGCGATGCAACCGGACAACAAGTTGAGTAAAGTAAGAAGGTTAGGCAGGAAAGCTTTCAAAAGAATAATATTTATTTAGTAAAAATAATAAACTATTTTTGTTTGCAGCAAAATAACAACAATAACTCTTAAAAAATAGAGTTTATAAACTACACAACAATCCTGTAATTTGAATACTAAATATTGTTTTTTAAGTATCCTCAGCTTTCTTTTCACGGCTTCATTGACAATCAATGCTCAGAACACACGTAAGTATTCCAATGAATTTATGAATATTGGAGTGGATGCGGCAGCCTTGGGTATGAGTGGTGCCGTAACTGCGACCACTAATGATGTGAATTCAGGATATTGGAATCCAGCAGGATTGGTTCATTTACAAGACAATCAACTGGCTTTGATGCACTCTAGTTACTTTGCCAATATTGCCAATTACAACTATGCTGCTTTTGCAATGCCTTTAGATGATCAAAGTGCTGTTGGTATATCCATGATCCGTTTTGGTGTGGATGACATTCTAGATACCACCCAACTTATCGATCAGCAAGGCAATATCAATTACGACCGCATTAACTTATTTTCTGCAGTTGATTATGGCATTACTTTATCTTATGCGCGGAAACTGCCGATATCTGGACTCAATTATGGGGTCAATGCCAAAATTATCAGACGTATTATTGGAGATTTTGCAACTTCTTGGGGCTTTGGATTGGACCTTGGAATCCAATTTGAACACAAAAATTGGAAATTTGGATTGATGGCACGTGACATCACCACTACCTTCAACGCTTGGTCTTTTGACGATGATCGATTACAAGACATTCAAAATGCCATACCAGGTCAAAATCAGGAAGAACCAGAAGCCACAGAACTCACCCTTCCAAAACTTCAATTGGGAATCGCAAAAACATTTGTATTTGATTATGATTACGCCTTAAAAGTTGAAATGGATTTAATTGCGCGTTTTGAACAAAACAATGATCTTATAGCCACTTCATTTGTAAGTATCAATCCAGCTTTAGGGTTTGAACTTGGCTATATAGATTTGGTATATTTAAGAGGTGGGGTTGGTAATTTTCAGAACGAAATACAGTTTGACAACTCTGAGACATTAACCTTTCAACCAAATTTAGGTATTGGATTTAAATACAATGGAATTGCTATTGATTATGCCATTACAGATATTGGAGATCAAAGTGTTGCTTTGTATTCCAATGTTTTTTCACTCAAAGTTGACCTAGAAATTTTTAGAAGGTGATGCGCTTCAAAATAATTTTAATAGTTCTCATTTATGGCCTTTTACCATCTTATTTAGAGGCTCAAGTTCAATTGTCCGCTGATTGCGAAGTCAGTGTGCTCACAATTGGTCCAGGCCAAGCGCTTAATGATGCTTTTGGGCACAGCGCCATTAGAATTCGCGATGCAGGTCAAAACATCGATCTTGTTTTTGATTATGGTCGCTATGATTTTGAAGCTGAGGGGTTTTATTACAACTTTGTAAAAGGAAAATTAGATTATGAAATTGGTTGGGCTTATTACAAACCCTTTATAGCGAGCTACAAGCGTCAGAAAAGGCGGGTAACTGCACAAATTATCAACTTATCTGAGGCCGAAAAACAACGGTTGTTCCAAAGATTGCAAACAGCGATAAAACCTCAGAATAAAACTTATTCTTATGACTTCCTTTACAACAATTGTGCGACCAAAATAAAAGATGATTTAGTGGCCATTGTAAACGATTCAATTCAATTTCTGCCTTACAAAAACTACAGAACAATGACTTTTAGGGAACTTATTCGTTCTCATATCCCCCAGAACTCTTGGGGTGGTTTTGGAATTGACCTAGCGCTTGGTTCTAAAATTGATCAATTGGTAAGGGTTGATCAACAGCTTTTTCTACCAAAGTACTTAGAGGATATTTTTGGGCATTCAAAATACAAAACAAGCTCCGAAAAACTGGTAAGTAAAACTCTAATTTTAAGTGATCTACAGTCCTCAACTGCCATCTTATTTTGGTGGAGTCCTTTGTGTGTTTTCAGCTTTTTGTCTCTTTTTATCATCGGCTTCAGCCTCAGAGATTGGAAATCACAGTCAAGGAGTAAATTTATTGACTTGTTTATATTTTTGAGTACTGGTATTCTTGGCGCTTTAATTTTCTTTTTGTGGTTTGGAACTTCACATTCAGATACGGCTTATAATTATAACTTTTTATGGGCATTTACCTTTAATTTACTGCTGCTACCAACACTATTTAAAAACAAAGTAAAAAAGCGTTTTACCGCTTACTTAAAGTTTCTTGTAATGCTGCTATTGCTAATGCTTTTACACAGCTTTACCGCTGTTCAATCTTTTAATTACACATTGATTCCGTTGTGGGTGGCATTGATTGTTAGATATTTTTATTTGATTCAATGGTCAAAAAGACATTCGATATAAGAATGAGTCCTGATTTATAAAGAAGATTTTTCAATATAATAAGACCGTAGAATCAGTCTCTAAATTTTAAGAGAGAAATAACTTTATTTTTTCTTGGCCTTTTCATGTAAAAATTTATTTTTGCAAAAACTTTATAATTCAATTTAATATGTATTGGACATTAGAATTGGCATCTTACTTGAGCGACGCGCCTTGGCCAGCAACCAAAGACGAATTGATTGATTATTCCATCCGAACAGGGTCTCCACTTGAGGTGGTAGAAAATCTTCAAGCCATTGAAGATGAGGGCGAGTCTTATGATTCTATCCAAGAAATTTGGCCAGACTACCCTTCTGATGAAGATTATTTGTGGAACGAAGATGAATATTAGATTCCAAAGCTCACTCTTTAAAAGTCTCCCATGAGACTTTTTTTTTAACAATGTTTATAAAAAATAAGAACAAGCCGTATATTTGAATGTCCAATCTGCGGAAGATACTTAATTAAAATTTTACAATGAGTCTATTAAACTCTGTACTGAAAGTTTTTGTCGGTGATAAATCCAAACAAGATGTCAAAGCCATCTTGCCGGTTGTCAATCAAATTAAAGAATTTGAATCCACAATAGCAGCACTTTCCAACGATGCATTAAGAGCCAAAACCGCCGCTTTCAAGGATCAAATTAAAATGGCCTCCAACGATAATGAAGAACGCATTTCAGCACTTCAAGAAGAAGCCAACAACACTACTGATATTGACCGTAAAGAAGATATCTACCAAGAAATTGACAGCTTAAATGATTTGGTATATGAATCCACCCAGTCTGTTTTGAACGATTTATTACCAGAGGCCTTTGCCGTTGTTAAAGAAACGGCGAAACGCTTTGTGGAAAATTCTGAGATTGCCGTAACCGCCTCAGCATTTGACCGTGAGATTTCGGCAACAAAAGATTATGTAAAACTTAGTGGCGATAAGGCATTGTGGCAAAATTCATGGGATGCTGCTGGAAAACCCATCACTTGGGATATGGTTCACTACGATGTGCAATTGATTGGTGGCGTTGCCATGCATCAAGGGAAAATTGCAGAAATGCAAACAGGGGAAGGCAAAACTTTGGTTGCCACCCTCCCCGTCTATTTGAATGCCCTGACAGGGAAAGGAGTTCACTTGGTCACTGTAAATGATTATTTGGCCAAGCGGGACAGTGCTTGGATGGCCCCCATTTTTCAATTTCATGGGTTAAGTATCGATTGCATTGATTATTATAAACCCAACTCTGCAGAGCGAAAAAATGCTTACAGTGCGGACATCACTTATGGAACCAACAACGAATTTGGTTTTGATTATTTACGAGACAATATGGCGCATTCAACCGAGGACTTGGTTCAAAAACCCCACCATTACGCCATTGTCGATGAGATTGATTCCGTTTTAATAGATGACGCGCGAACCCCTTTGATTATCTCTGGTCCTGTACCTCAAGGAGATCGGCACGAGTTTATGGAACTTAAGCCCAAGATCCAAGATGTTGTTAGCGTACAACGAAAACAGCTCACAACAGTTTTAGCGGAGGCAAAAAAAAGTATCGCGGCGGGTGACACCACAGATGGTGGTTTTCAATTACTACAAGTTTACAGAGGCATTCCCAAGAACAAGGCACTTATAAAGTTTCTCAGTGAAGAAGGCATCAAGCAATTGTTGCAAAAAACTGAAAATTTTTATATGCAGGATAACAACAGAGAAATGCCCAAAGTCGATGCAGCGCTTTATTATGTGATTGATGAAAAAAACAATCAGATTGAGTTGACCGATAAGGGTGTTGATTATCTCTCTGGCGCAGACGATCCTAACTTCTTTGTCATGCCCGAAATGGGAATGGAAATATCAAAAATTGAAGCCCAAAACCTACCCAAAGAAAAAGAAGCATCATTAAAAGAAGAATTATTTAAAGATTTTGGAATTAAGTCAGAACGCATTCATACCATGAACCAATTACTGAAGGCCTATGCCCTCTTCGAAAAAGACATTCAGTATGTTGTGATGGACAATAAAGTAATGATTGTAGACGAACAAACCGGACGAATTATGGACGGAAGGCGTTATAGCGATGGCCTGCACCAAGCCATAGAAGCCAAAGAAAACGTTAAAATTGAAGCTGCAACTCAAACCTTTGCTACGGTCACTTTGCAAAATTATTTTCGCATGTACCGGAAATTATCTGGGATGACAGGGACTGCAGTAACCGAAGCTGGTGAGTTTTGGGAAATTTATAAATTGGATGTTATTGAAATTCCGACCAATCGACCCATTGCCAGAGACGATCGCGATGATTTGGTGTATAAAACAAAACGAGAAAAATACAATGCTGTAATTGAAGAAGTTACCAATCTTTCAAAAGCTGGCAGACCAGTGCTTATTGGAACTACGAGTGTAGAAATAAGTGAGCTGCTCGGAAAAATGTTGAGCATTCGAAAAATACCTCACAATGTATTGAATGCAAAATTACATAAAAAAGAGGCCGATATTGTGGCAGAAGCAGGGAAACCAGGTCAAGTGACCATTGCTACCAACATGGCTGGTAGAGGAACTGATATCAAACTAACAGAGGCTGTTAAAAGCGCTGGAGGACTTGCAATTGTTGGAACTGAGCGGCACGACTCAAGACGTGTAGACCGACAGTTAAGGGGCCGTGCTGGTCGCCAAGGAGACCCGGGAAGTTCCCAATTTTATGTGTCTCTAGAGGACAACCTAATGCGTTTGTTTGGAAGCGAAAGGATTGCTAAAATGATGGACCGAATGGGTTTGAAAGAAGGTGAAGTGATCCAACATTCCATGATTTCAAAATCGATTGAGAGAGCTCAGAAAAAAGTAGAAGAAAACCAGTTCGGAGTTCGCAAGCGTCTTTTAGAATATGACGATGTCATGAATGCGCAACGCGAAGTTGTTTATAAAAGGCGTTTTAACGCTTTAAATGGAGAGCGTCTGAGGGTTGATCTTGCCAATATGGTATACGATACTGCTGAAATTATTACAGAAACCAACAAAGCAGCCAATGACTATAAAAATTTTGAATTTGAACTGATTCGCTACTTTTCAATGAGCGCGCCAATGTCCAAATCCGAATTTGAAAACCAACTTCCGCAGGAGCTTACTAAAATCATTTACAAAGAAGCCTTTGCGCATTACGAATCCAAAATGGAGAGGAATGCAGACTTGGCTTTTCCAGTGATTAAAAATGTCTATGAAAATCAAAGGGAAAAGTTTAAAAGGATTGTGGTTCCTTTTACGGACGGCAGTAAAACACTTCAAGTAATTACAGATCTAGAAAAATCTTATCAAACCAATGGTAAACAATTGGTGACCGATTTTGAAAAGAACATCTCATTGGCCATTATTGACGACGCTTGGAAAACCCACTTAAGAAAAATGGATGAGCTCAAGCAGTCCGTTCAATTGGCTGTACACGAACAAAAAGATCCTTTATTAATTTATAAATTCGAATCCTTTGAATTGTTTAAAAACATGATTGATCAAGTTAATAAAGATGTCATCTCATTTCTATTTAAAGGAGAAATACCAAGAGAAACTGCCAATACCATTCAGGAGGCCAAAACAAGACGTCGTGAAAAGGTACAAACTACAAAAGATGTGATTCCAAACATGGATGAGCGTTCCGCTCAATCGAGAGCTGCGGGTGCAAATACACAAAAATCGTCTTCAGTTATTGAAACCATTGTGAGAGAACAACCCAAAATTGGTCGCAACGACAAAGTCAATATTAAAAATCTGATCAGTGGTGAAAGTAAAACAGTGAAATACAAACAAGCACTGCCATTGATTCAAAAGGGAGAATGGGTTTTAATTCGGGAATAAAGTTTTAAATATCTAAAAAAAGATGCGGATTGGGACAATTTGACTTGTAAAAACTCAAGGCTTCCTCACTACAAACCCCAGGGTAATCTCCAAAATTGCCCTGAAGATCCAATATGATTTGAAAATGTAAATGTGGCGGATAATCTCCATTGACTTTTGGCCCTCCTAAAAAACCGATGGTCGCACCAGATTTAATTTTACTTCCCAATTTGGCTGTTGTAATTGAACCCAAAGATAAATGTCCATAAAGTGTAAAAAAATGAAACCCCTCAAGCTGATGTTCTAGCACAATGGTTGGGCCGTAATCGCCGAAAGCCTTGTTGTTCTTAAAACTGTGGATACTGCCATCAAAAGCGGCGTGAACACTTGTCCCTTCTAAACTCCAAAAATCCAATCCTAGGTGTATGTTTCTTTGGGATTCTTTGGACTGTTTCTTAAAATGATCGCTGCGCTTGTAAATCGCTCTTTTTTCCAAGTAGCCGCCATAGGCAATTTGTTTAGAGTGCTTTTGAAGTTGATTGTGTATATACTCGGAAAGCGTTTTGGAAGTATTGTAACCAACGCGCTGAAGCTCAATGTTTGAATCGGATAAATCAAGGGATTTATAGGTTTCAAAGCCCAGTTCGGGTGCAATCAATCGAACAGATCGATTTTTATATTTTTTTAAAAATTTAGAAAAATCCATCATCTGTACACAAAGCACTTATATAAAAAAAGAGAGGGTAAATTAAGAGGTTCATATGAAACGGGGTTTCAAGCTTTTATAAATTTTATAAAATAAATAGCCTGAAAGTGCACCAAAAGCCCAGCCACAAAGCACGTCGAGAGGATAGTGCTTTCCGATATAAATTCGACTGTAACCCATCATTAAACTCCAGGGAATCATTAAAAAAACATAATTTTTAAAACGTGACCTCAACATTAAAATTGTAAAAATAGCGGCGGCCATAGAATTTGAAGAATGTCCTGAAAAAAAACCAAAACCAGAACATTCGCCCAGTCTTAGAAGTTCCACAACCCCTTGTTGGGCACATGGTCTTAAACGTTCAAAACCATCCTTAAATAAATTGGTAATTTGATCTGTAAAAGTAACCATGGTAACAATGACAACAACAAGAAATAAGACGCCTTTCTTGCCAAGACCACGACCCATTAAAAATAAAATTGTAGCGTATAAGGGGATGGAATTTATTTTATTGGTCATGGCAAACCAAAATGCATCCCAACGATCTTGCCCTAGATGGTTCAAATACAGCAATAAGTCGCGATCTAATTCTAAAATAGCATCAAGCATAAAAAATCTTATTCATATTTAGAAACTTCTAAATCGTAAAAAGCCGTGGCTTGTACGATTGCATTTTCCGCTTCTGATTTTAAGTCTTTTTCATCTTCGGGGTCAAAATCTTCAAACCATTCAATAGCCTCTGTTTCAAGATTGATGATAAATCTTGGGAATTGTGTGTGAATAACATATACAGCATCGGGATGATCCGAGTGGTCTCCTAATAAAAATTTTGGCAGCTTCATTCAGCTTTACTTTTTTAATATTAATTTTTTTGAAAGATAATCAAATCGAAGGTACAAAAAAACTGAAGCAGCTGTTAAACCAGCAAGCAATCCCATCCAAATTCCCACACTGCCATAGCGAACAGAATTTCCAAGGTAATAGCTCAAGGGAAATCCCACAATCCAATAGGCAGAAAAAGTGATCAATGTGGGTATTTTAACGTCTTGAAGCCCTCTCAATGCTCCTAAAAATACGACTTGAATGCTGTCACTGATCTGAAACAACCCAGCGATGATGAGCAGCTGTGCTGCCAAATCAATGACTTCATTATTGTCCTTAAAATTAATGGCATCGTCCAGGTCTAAGTAAAATCCAGGTAACAGCTCATGAAAAACCATAAACAACGCAGCAAAGAGGGTCGCAAAAATAAGTCCCATTAAAAAAACTGACTTGGCGATTCTTCTTAGTTCTACCGCTTGATTTAACCCTTTTTGATTGCCCACACGGATGGTTGCTGCAACCCCCAATCCCACCGCGATCATATAAGTCATAGACGATAAGTTAAGGGCAATTTGATTGGCAGCTTGCGCGTTCTTTCCCAAGGTTCCGCTCAACCAAATCGCAGCCGTAAAAACACCAATCTCAAAAAACATCTGAAGGGCACTTGGCAATCCCAAACCTATAATTTTTTTTAACATTATAGAATCTAATACAAGAAATTGAATTTTTTCTAAATACACTTTCGTTTTTTTTAACTGCTTTAAAAAGAACCACAGTAAAAAAAGCATCACAAGTCTTGAAATAAGGGTCCCCACTCCTGCCCCAACCACTCCCATTTTAGGGAAACCCCATTTACCAAAAATTAGAATATAATTTATAAAAATATTTATGAGATTGGCGATTACAGTTGCATACATAGGATATCTGGTCAGGGACAGGCCGTCGCTGAACTGTTTAAAAGCTTGGAAAATTATCAAAGGAACCAATGAAATTGCAATGATGTCTAAATATGGAAGTGCAAGGACCACAACTTCATTGGGCTGGTCCATTAAATAAAGCAGTGGTTTGGCCAACAATATAAATACAAAAAGCAGTAATGACATCACAGAACAGAGAATAAGCCCGTGTTTAAAAGTAGATTTTCCCTTTATAAAATTTTGTTCTGAGTCCGATTCCGCTACTAGTGGTGTGATGGCTGTAGAAAAACCGATTCCCAAAGCCATGGCAACGAAAAAGAAACTATTCCCCAAGGAAACAGCCGCCAGTTCTGCAGACCCCAAACGCCCGACCATGATATTGTCTACGAAACCCACTAGAACATGACCCAGCATGCCAAGGATGACAGGGGCTGCCAAATGCCAATTGTATTTAAATTCTTTGGTGTAAGCCCGCCACATAATTAAAAGAGAATTAAAAAATTATAAAATTTTAACTTTCAGAAGTCTGTTCTTGAGATTGAAAATCAAAGCCGTCCTCAACCAAAAGATTGTACCATTTTATAATTTTTTTAATATCGCTTGAGTAAACGCGATCTTCATCAAAATTTGGTAAGACAGAAAAAAAATAGGCTTCTAGAGCGTCCTTTGAGGCCTTTGGATTTACCGCGGTTTTCTTACCATCCTCTTTTTTAAAAATCTTTTTAAATACATCTGCTAAAGGCAACTCCGCTTCTAAGGTATAGACTGATATTTCACTTAATAAGCTCAAATTTTTATCCATTTTGACAAATGAACGTCTTTGATCCAACATGGATGTTACAATATAGCCACCACGGCTGGGGTTCACTAGCTTAAACAGTCCAGGTTTTTTTGAAATTGCCAATATTTTTTCTAAACTCATAAGGTTGTTTTTTTAAACTCTTTTTTTAGAGATTTTCGGAAACCGCATGCGGTAATCTGTATTAATTTTACCTTTAGTGATGGAACTTAACTTACTTTTTAACAAGCGTTTTTTAAAATTTGAAACCTTGTCAGTAAATAATATGCCCTGAATATGGTCGTACTCGTGTTGAATGACCCGTGCGATCAATCCGTCATAGACTTCAATATGGGATTTAAAGTTCGCATCTTGGTATCGAATTTTAATTTGTGGTTTCCTAGACACTTCTTCGCGAATGTTGGGGATGCTTAAGCAGCCCTCATTGAAATTCCACTCCTCCCCAGTCTGTTCAATAATTTCAGGGTTGATAAATGTTTTTTTAAAGCCTTTTAATGCTTTTGCTTCGGACACTGACAAAGATTCATCTTCTGAAAAAGGAGCTGTGTCAACCAAAAAAAGACGTATTGACAATCCAACCTGTGGAGCAGCCAATCCAACTCCGTAAGCCCCATACATCGTCTCATACATATTGGCTATCAGTGTTTTTAGGTCTGGATAATCCGATGAGATCTCAGTCGCTTTCTTCTTCAAAACAGGATCTCCATAGGCAACAATAGGGAGTATCATCTTATCATTAATTTAGAGACCAAAAATACAACTCTCTATTTTGAAAAAATAATGGAATTTAAATTATTTACGGTTTAAATAGGATTGAAGAATTAATGTGGCACTTATTTCGTCGACCATGGCCTTATTTTGACGCTGTTTTTTTTTGATTCCCGAGTCAATCATGGACTGAAGTGCCATTTTAGAAGTAAAACGTTCGTCTTCTCTCTTAATGGGAATTTCTGGAAATGTACGCTTTAAATTTCTTATAAATGATTTTATAAACTGTTCGCTTTCCGATGGTAAATTGTTCATTTGTTTGGGCAGCCCAACAACAAACAATACAACTTCTTCATCATTACAATACGCTTTTAAAAAGGTTAAGATTTCGGAAGTTTCAACAGTTTTTAGTCCCGATGCTATGAGTTGAAGTGGATCAGTGACCGCTATCCCCGTTCTTTTTGTTCCGTAATCAAATGCCAAAATCCTTCCCATGAAGCAAAAATACAATTTCAAAAAGCACAAGCCCAATAATTAATTAAATTTCAAAAAACGCAGCAATCGCCATCCCTTTTTTTTATATGCATTATATTTGTTGTAAATCATTTAAATATGGATACAAGACAAAGCAGCATTGAAGCGGCTTGGGACAATCGCGAGCTGCTAAAAGAAGCTTCTACACAAGCACTTGTACGAGACATTATCGATCGCTTGGATGAAGGAAGTCTCAGAGTGGCCCAACCTACAGCCGATGGATGGCAGGTGAATGAATGGGTCAAGAAAGCGGTCGTGATGTATTTTCCAATTCAAACCATGGAGACCATTGAAGTTGGGCCCTTTGAATTTCACGACAAAATTCCACTTAAAAAAAATTACAAAGCCAAAGGCATTCGCGTGGTACCCCACGCCGTTGCCCGACATGGTGCTTATATTTCTAAGGGCAGTATTTTAATGCCAAGTTATGTGAATATCGGAGCCTATGTAGACGAGGGAACTATGGTTGATACTTGGGCAACCGTAGGAAGTTGTGCACAGATTGGTAAAAATGTTCACCTCTCTGGCGGTGTGGGAATTGGCGGGGTATTAGAACCCCTACAAGCAGCCCCTGTTATCATTGAAGATGGTGCTTTTATAGGGTCACGATCTATTGTTGTAGAAGGTGTTCGAGTTGAAAAAGAAGCCGTTTTAGGAGCCAATGTTGTGTTGACCGCCTCAACAAAAATTATTGATGTAACATCAAAAGTTCCCGTTGAAATTAAAGGAACTGTACCCGCTCGGTCTGTGGTCATCCCAGGAAGCTATACCAAAAAATTTCCAGCTGGTGATTTCAACGTCCCTTGTGCACTTATAATTGGCAAGCGAAAAGAAAGCACCAATAAAAAGACATCTCTCAACGATGCCTTGCGCGAATATGATGTAGCAGTCTAAATGAAAATACTAGTCATACAACAAAAAATGATCGGAGATGTTTTAACGTCTAGCGTACTGTTTGAGCTGATTAAAAAAAAACATCCAAATTATAAACTTCACTATCTAATCAACAACCATACATCAGCTGTGGTTGAAAATAATCCATTGATCGATAAAATTATTTTTTTTTCTCCTAAAGTTGAACAAAATTATTGGGAATTATTAAAGTTTTTATGGGGCATCAAAAAACAAAAATACGACGCAGTTATCGACTTATATGGGAAGATAAGTAGTGCATTGGTAACCCTTTTTTCACTTGCTAAAATTAAAGTTTCTTACCATAAAAAATATACGTCTTTTATTTACACAGATGCAATAAAGCGACTTAAACAAGCTGAAAATGGATTGAGTCTAGCGCTCGAAAACAGGATTAAATTACTTCAACCTCTGGGTGTAAAGTTTGAGGCTGTAAAACCTAGAATATACCTTTCAGAAAAAGAAAAAGAGTTGGCCAAGATGTTTTTAAAAAATAATGGTCTTGAGCTGGAAAAACCAATTTTGATGGTCAGTGTGTTGGGCAGTTCAAGCTCAAAAACATATCCAAAACCCTATATGGCAACGCTCATTGATGCAATTGGTAAAATTGATAATATCCAAATATTATTCAATTATATTCCTGCGCAAATAGAGGCAGTTAAAGCTATTTTCAAGGCTTGTCGGCCAGAAACCCAGGAAAAAATATTTCTTTCTGTTTATTCCAAGAAATTAAGAGATTTTATTGGGGTGACATCACAGTGTATGGCTTTAGTTGGAAATGAAGGGGGAGCTGTCAATATGGCCAAGGCATTGGGGGTTTCTACTTTTGCAATATTTTCTCCAAAATTGAATAAAGAAAATTGGTTTGGAGTCAAAGAGGCATCAAAACACCAAGCCATTCACATTGGTGATTTTGAGGAAAATATTTCAGACCCTTCAACTGATATTAAGATGGAATATTTAAAAATGAAACCTGAATATATCATCCCAAAACTCGATATATTTTTAAATAAATTATTGTAATGAAATACAAATTCCTAATTTATATTTCACACAGCTACGCCATACCAATAGGGAATCCTTTGGAAAAAGAAATTATAAAAAGGGGATTTGATGTTTTTTGGTTTAGTGAAGAGGATGAAGGGAAAAAGGCGCTTAATTCTAAGAACAACTCCCTAGAAACAATCCAGGATGTGATCAAATACAGTCCTCATATTCTGTTGGCAGCTACAGATAATGCGCCAGATTTCGTCAAGGCCTTAAAAATCCAAATATTCCATGGGTTTTTAAGCCACAAGCGGCCTGAAAATAATTTCAGTGAAGCGCATTTTAGAATCCGTGGATTCTTTGACTTATATTGTACACAAGGCCCAAGTACCACCGCAGAATTCACGAAGCTTTCAAAAAAATTAAAACACTTTGAAGTGGTAGAAACGGGCTGGAGTAAGATGGATCCCCTTTTCCCCCTAAAGAAGGTGAAGAAGAAGAGCGGCAAGCCGACTGTTATGATTGCATCAACCTTTACAAAACGTTTGAGTTTGGCTTACAATGATGGTGTATTTAACAAAATAAAAACCATGTCTAAATCTGGAAAGTTCAGATTTATTGCGGTCTTACACCCGAAAATCCCAAAAACAGTTGTTGACAAGTGGAAACAACTTGAAAGTGAGGATTTCAACTATGTCAGCGGTACAAATTTGATTCCATTGTTTAAAGAATCCGATATAATGTTTTCAGATACAACCTCAGCAATCCAAGAGTTTTTACTGCAAAAAAAACCTGTTGTTACATTTAAGCACACAAAAAACCATCCATATTTAATCAATGTTAACAAAGTAGAAGAGATTGAGAAAGCAATAGAAAATGCGCTAATAAACCCCGAAGACTTAATTCAAAAGATTGTTTTATTTAACAAAGATCTACACCCATACTGCGATGGAAAGTCAAGCGTCAGAGTCATCGATGAAAGCATTAATTTTCTACACAAGGACAAGACCTATTTGAAAATAAAACCACTCAACTTAATTCGAAAATTTAAAATTCGAAAAAAATTGAAAAAGTTCACTTTTAAGAGTTATGGCAAAGCATTCACATTGAAGCGATAAATCTATATCCCTTTTTTCAAAATTTGAACTTCTTTTTTAAAGCGCGTCTTTTGTGGTAAGCTTTTTGAAACTTTTGGGTTTCAGCCCACATTTTTGTGTGGATTTCCTTATAACTTAGAGAGGTAATTTTAGCCATTTCATCACTCATTGTGGCGATCATTGAAGCGTGAATAGTGAGCCGCTTAAAATTAGAAATGCGCGCATCAAATGACAAATTCCCAAACTTCATTCTGTTCAAATCAACCAAATAGAAATCATAGCTGTCCATTTTTTTCTTTATGAGCGTATTTCCAGGCGAATGGTCCAAAAACAAAACCCCTTTGTTGTGTAATTTATTGGTGAAACGAGTAAAAGCTCTTAAAATATTTTCATGGTCTGGGTAGTCTAAATTTTGGGTTAAATCCCGAAAAGTTAAGTCAGAATCCAATTGTTCAGAAATATAAAAAGTCTTGTCGATTAAGCCTTTTTTTTTAAATTCAAAAAAAGCAATAGGGGTTGGCGTTAATATATTCAACTTTAAAAGGCGGTTGGCATATTCAAATGAACGCTGTGCTTTACTCTTTCTAAAAAAAGTGTATGCAATCTTATTAAATGCATTGGGCTTCTTAAAAGCCTTGATACAAAGATTGGTATTGTTTAAAACCGCGTTTTTTATTTTATTTCTAGACCCTGAGTCTGCGGAGTCCGTTAGGGATTCGAAATTTGAAATCAAATCAATAACCGCTGACTTTTGGTTCTTAAAAACAGGACTGATTTCGAATTTCATGGGTTATTTTTTTTCAAAAATACTAAAGAAATTGAACACAATCTCAAATAACAGTAAAATCCAATCAATTAAGCACACTTAGTTTCTTTAGTCTTGGCAATTTGATTACTTTTGAAATAGATTAAATCACAATCAAGTGCCGTTAAAGCTATCCGCTGTTATCATTACATTTAACGAAGAAGCGCATCTAGAAAAATGCCTGACTTCGCTTGAGAACCTAGCAGATGAGATTTTGGTAGTAGACTCTCACTCCACTGACGGTACAAAATTAATTTGTCAACGCTTTAATGTGCGATTTTTAGAACAAAAGTTTTTAGGCTATAGAGAACAAAAAAACTTTGCATTAGAAAAAGCCAAATATGATTATATATTGTCATTGGACGGAGATGAAGCCCTTTCGGAAACGCTCAAGAACTCCATTCTAGAAGTCAAAAAAAATTGGATAAAAGATGGGTATTACTGTAACCGCATGAATAATTACTGCGGTCAATGGATCAAAAATTCTGACTGGTATCCAGATCGAAAATTGCGGCTTTTTAAAAAAGACAGTGGACAGTGGGGGGGCTTGAACCCTCACGATAGATTTGAATTGTACGATGGAAAGACTAGCGGTCAGCTCAAAGGAGATTTATTGCATTGGATTTACAACAGCTATAAAGAACACAATCAAAAAATTGAACGGTTTTCCAGCATTGCTGCCGATGCTTATTACAAGGCTGGAATTAAGTCATCCATCGTCAAAATCTTGTGGCGGCCAAGTTGGGCTTTCTTTAAAGCCTATTTCTTAAGACTGGGCTTTTTAGATGGATTAAATGGATGGGTTATTTGTGTACAGACCTATAATTTAACATTTTTGAAGTATATAAAACTCCGAGCATTGTGGAAACAAAACACATCTTGAAACCAAATATTGTTGGGACTGATGGGTCGTATTTATCAATTCCATTTATACAGCAAGTCAATGACTTATTTACCACAGTTTGCTGAATTTCCGCTGCCTAAAACCAATTCTAAAGCTTTAGGCCAATTGTAATTTGTTGTTATGAGCGAGTTTTAATCATTGCTAAGCTTCCTTGTAAATTGATCATAGGTGTTTTTTCAAAGCCGTGCTCTGTCTGCTCATTGTTTTCAACACCCCATTGGGGGCTTTAGAAGATGTAAAATATTCATCAACTAACCACCAAAAAACAAATATAAAATTTAATTTATGACCCCATACCCCTTTGACTTTTTAGCTACATTTGTAAAACTATTTAATAAATAAATATTATTCATTTAATGATTAAAGAACTGAACAGCAGTCTTAAAATACTTAAAAAAGGACAGACGCTACTCTACCCAACCGATACAGTTTGGGGTATTGGCTGTGATGCAACCAACTTTAATGCCGTTCAAAAAATTTACCAGCTCAAACAAAGAGAGGATTCTAAAACCATGATTTGTTTGGTTAAGGATCTTAAAATGTTAAGTCAATTTATTGAAGAAATACCAGAGGCTGCAAAAAACATCCTCAAATACGCTCAAAAACCAACCACTATAATTTATGACCGTCCTAAACATATGGCTCAAAACTTGATTGCCAATGACAATACAATTGGAATTAGGATTGTTAAAGATGAGTTTTGTTTTAACTTGATAAAACTGCTAAAAAAACCCATTGTGTCAACCTCTGCCAATATATCTGGTAAACCCACACCCAAAAGTTTTAAAGAAATTGAAACTGAGATTTTAAAAGGAGTGGACTATGTCGTAAATTTGAAGCGTGAGAGTTTGGGTGGTTCAGCTTCCTCAATCATCAAATTAAGTCAAAATGGAGAAGTTAAAATTATACGCCCATAGAACAAATACTTAAAATTTTTCCTTGTATGAATCTTGAGTCTGCACTAAAAAACCCGATTTTCAAATCTATCGCCCGTTGTGGAGAGGAATTAAAAGTTCCTTGCTATGTGGTCGGAGGTTTTGTCCGGGATCATATCTTAGGGCGAAAAGGAGGCTCTGATATTGATATTGTTGCCGTAGGGAATGGTATAAAATTGGCCCAAATAGTAGCTGAAAGTCTGCCCAAAAAACCCAAAGTGAGTATTTATAAAACCTATGGTACGGCCATGGTTCGTCTGGACGGTGCTGAAATTGAATTTGTAGGCGCGCGTCAAGAATCTTATAATAGAGAAAGTCGCAATCCCAAAGTCTTTGAAGGCACACTTGAGGACGATCAGAAACGCAGAGATTTTACCATCAATGCCATGGCTATCAGTCTAAATTCAGAAGATTATGGCAATCTTTTAGATCCTTTTGATGGAATTGGCGATTTGGAAAACAAACGCATTGTAACCCCTTTAGATCCCAATGTCACTTTCAATGACGATCCCTTGAGAATGCTGCGTGCCATTCGCTTTGCAACACAACTGCAATTTGAAATTGATCCAAATGCGCTCAAAGCCATCACTAAAAACTGCCATCGCATTCAAATTATCACCAATGAACGCATTGTTGTTGAATTACACAAGATATTGAACAGTCCAAAACCGTCCATAGGATTTAAAATACTTGAAAAAACAGGGCTTTTAGAACTTATAATTCCAGAACTTATGGCGCTTAAAGGAATTGACGAGGTCGAAGGGCAGCGACATAAAGACAATTTTTACCACACCTTGGAGGTGGTTGATAACATTGCAAAGCACACAGACAATGTATGGCTGCGTTGGACCGCACTTTTACACGATATTGGCAAAGCGCCCACTAAAAAATTTAGCAAAAAAGTGGGCTGGACTTTTCACGGACATGAATTAAAAGGTTCCAAGATGGTCTATCATTTGTTCAAACGCCTTAAAATGCCATTGAATGACAAAATGAAATACGTTCAAAAACTGGTCTTTATGAGTTCCAGGCCCATCGCAATTTCTGATGCATCTACAACAGATGCCGCGGTGCGGAGATTGGTCTTTGATGCTGGCGATTATATCGAAGACTTGATGACGCTTTGCGAAGCAGACATCACTACTAAAAATGCACGAAAATTTAAATCTTACCACAATAATTTTAAATTGGTGCGTCACAAAATAATTGAAGTTGAAGAACGGGACCGCATCAGAAACTTTCAACCACCAGTCTCAGGGGATGACATTATGAGGGCCTTTAGACTTAAACCCTGCCCTGAAATTGGAATCATTAAAGACTATATAAAAGAGGCGATCTTAGAAGGCCATATCCCAAACGAACCCAAAGCAGCCCATGCATTGATGCTTGAAAAAGGCATTCAATTAGGCCTAAAATCAACATGAAAAAAAGAACATTTAGAACACTTTCAAAAACGGCGTTGGTGCTTATTTATCTGGTCATTGTTGCCGGGGCTGTTGTGCGTATGACAGGTTCTGGAATGGGTTGTCCAGACTGGCCCAAGTGTTTTGGGTACTACATCCCTCCTACACAGGAAAAACAACTGATTTTTAAGCCCAACCACAGCTATAAAAAGGGGATGATGATCCTTTTGGATAGTCAAGAATTTATGGTGGCTAAAAATGATTTTAAAACTGGTAAAATATACCAAGCCAGCAACTGGGATGTCTACAGCGTGCACGATTATGCAGTTTACGATCCAATTCACACTTGGATTGAATACATAAACAGACTCATTGGTGCTTTGGCAGGACTTCCCATTCTAATCTTAGGCATTGGCTCCTTTTGGTTTTTTAAAAAAAATCCTAAAATAACGCTTCTGTCATGGCTTGTGATCGTGGGTATGGGCTTTCAAGCATGGCTTGGAAAAACTGTCGTTGATTCTAATTTAGCCCCCTTTAAAATTACCATTCACATGGTGATGGCCTTATTGATAGTTGCTTTGATACTGTACTTAATATTTAGCACCAAAGCTTATTTCAAGACTCAGAAATACCAATCACTATTCTTGGGGATTTTAAGTGTTGGACTGGTCTTAACATTGATACAAATTGTACTGGGAACGCAAGTTCGTCAATTTGTTGACGAACAAACCAAACTTATTGGATATCAAAAAGAACTTTGG
>TARA_B100001093_G_scaffold88113_3_pt1 | contig 29622 bp, 23 predicted proteins | sample TARA_B100001093 | Tara Oceans TARA_B100001093 (sample SAMEA2623116) | marine metagenome | biome: marine biome (ENVO:00000447); feature: surface water layer (ENVO:00002042); material: "saline water (ENVO:00002010), including plankton (ENVO:xxxxxxxx)" | depth 5 m | reverse complement strand
ACATACTATGATTCAAGTGGTCAAAATGATTATGGTTTTACCAAACCCTACAGTGATGTTACTGCTCAAGTCATTGATAAAGAAATTTCAAATATCATTGAGACACAATATCAAAGGGCAATTAAATTATTAAAAAAACATAAAAGCAAACTAATTGAGCTTGCAAACTTCCTGCTTGAAAAAGAAGTTATTTTTAAAGAAGATTTAGTCAGAATTTATGGGGAAAGACCTTTCGACATAAAAGACGTAGTAAAAAAAAATAAACCCTAGTTTAGATATTATTTTAATTAAAAAATATTTTGTTTTTTTATATTTATAGCTACAAATTATAAATTTGAAAAAATTTATCAAATCTTTTTTTAAAAGTGAAGAAGAATCTGAACCACAAGATTCAATTCATGGCAAATACATGCCAACAAAAAAGGACCCAATTGAAGAAAGATTTACATTTAATTTTACCCAAAACGGAGGTAAATTTTTATACTGTGTAGACAAATCTGAGTGTGAAAAATTCTTTTCACAAATAATTAAAGAAAATAATTTGAGTGAGGTTGAAATTTTGTGTTACGATGATTCGTTACTGAATTTTTTTTTGGAAATAAATAAGTTAGTTATATCCAAAACAAATCTAAATTCAAAATTTTTTTTAACAGGATGTGAGTTTTTGGTAGCATTAGACGGCAGTTTACTTATTTGTGCTAAACAAATTAAATCACACAAAGTAAATGACCTTCCACAAAATTTCATAGTATTTGCCAAAACAAGTCAGTTAACTGAAACACTCAGTGAGGGATTAAAGGGAATTAAAAGTAAATACCCTAATAATTTACCAACAAACATAACAACTATTAAAAATTTCAATAATAATGAATTGGAAAACAATAATTTTTTGACATATGGAAGTGCAGCAAAAAATTTATACCTTCTTTTACTTGAAGATTTGTAAATGAAAGAGTTCTTATTAAGGTCATTAACAGCAATTATCTACGTAATTATTTTACTATTCCCATTATTTTTTAATGAGTATTTATTTTATGTTGTAGGTTTTGCCTGCAGTTTAGTTCTTGTCTATGAATTTTTAAGGCTAGTTTCTAATTATAACCATAAATTTCTTTCATCTGACTCAGGAAAATCTAATCTATTATTGTATTTGACATTTCCATTATACATTTCTCTTTTTATTCTATCTTCAAATTGGGTACTTCAAACCATATTTTTAAGTATTATCATAGCAACTAATTTAATACTTGGCATTTCTCTTTTTAAAAACAAGTTTTTCTCTTTTTCAATACTTAAAAACCGTTTTATTGGGCATTTTTATTTAGTTGGATCTCTCGTGATTTTATTTTCGATGACCACCATTAGTTCAGAGTATAATCCAAATTATCTTTTTTGTTTCTTATGTTTAATTTGGATTTCAGATTCAGCATCCTATTTGTTTGGAGTTAATTTTGGAAAACGACCATTGTTTAAGTCTGTGTCACCAAAAAAAAGTATTGAGGGATTTATTGGTGGAATAATATTTTCCATTTTACTGTCCATATTTTTCCATAATTATTTGTATTTAGAAATTGAATTATTACAATGGATATTCTTGGGAGTTTTAGTAACATTAACAGGAGCAACAGGTGACTTAGTACAATCTCAATTCAAGAGAGAGGCCGGTGTAAAGGACAGTGGTAAATGGCTTCCCGGACATGGTGGCCTCTATGATAGGATGGATAGTATTATATTTGCAGCGCCATTTGTTTATTTGACTTATAAAATTTATTTAAATGTTTCATAAAGAAGGTTATAAAATAATATTATTGACTTTTTTTTTATCAAGCTCTGTTGTAATTCTATCTGACATTTACATAAATAATTCTTATCTACGAAATAGTATTCAAATTTTTACCATTCTAGAATTCTGTTTTATCCTGAATTTTTTTAGAAATCCAAAAAGAAAAATAAATCTTGATCCCGATAAAATTATATCATCAGTTGATGGTAAAGTTGTAATTGTAAAAAAAGTTCATGAAAATGAGTATTTCAAGGATGACAGAATCCAAGTTTCGGTTTTTATGTCTCCATTAAATGTCCATGTAACAAGATATCCATGTGGTGGAATAGTAAGATTCAGTAAATACCATCCAGGAAAATATCTGATGGCATGGCTCCCAAAATCATCAGAGTTAAATGAAAGAACTACAATTGTTATTGATAATCAGGTGTTTGGAGAAATACTATACCGTCAAATTGCTGGCGCATTAGCAAGAAGAATAGTTAATTATGCTGATTATGGTAACGAAGTTGTCCAAGGCAAAGACGCTGGATTTATAAAATTTGGTTCCAGGGTGGATATTTTTCTTCCACTTGATTCAAAAATATTAGTTAATGTTGGAGATAAGGTAAAGGGAGGTATTGATCTAATTGCAAAAAGGTGAGCTTATTTTTTTAGTTTTTTTTCTAAAATTTCAATTTTTGTAATTGTATCCTTTTCTTTTTGTCGTTCATTTTTTACTACATCAGAGGGGGCATTTTGAATAAATTTCTGGTTATTCAATTTTGATTGAATTGATTTTAAAAAACCAATATTATAGTCAAGATCCTCTCTAATTTTTTTTAAATCAATTAATTTTTCATTAATATTATTTATTATAAAATATTCTCTGCTGTCTACAATTATAGAATTTAAGCCTAAAGAACTGTTTTGTTTTTCATTGGTGATTTCAGAATTACATAATTTAACAACGATATCATTCAAATCATTATTTATATTGACAACAGAGCTAAGTCTTAATTTTGTCTTGTAAGAGATTCCATTTGCATTTCTGTAGTTCCTTATGTTTGTAACTAATTTAGAAACATGATTAAAATCACTTAAAATTAACTTATCAAATTTTGATGACTTCGGCCATTTTTTGATTATTAAGGGAGAATCCTCTTCACTCTTTAAGCCACTCCAAATTTCTTCAGTTAAAAAAGGCATAAATGGATGTAAAACTATAAGGCATTTTTCAAGAAATTTTAGTGTCTTGTTATAGGTCAACAAGTCAACTGGATCTCCAAAATTTGGTTTAATAATTTCCAGATACCATGAACAATAATCATCCCAAATTAGTTTATAAATAGTCATCAAAGCATCAGAAATTCGATATTTTTTGAAATGATCCTCTACTTCATTTATTCTTAAATTTAATTTGCTTTCAAACCAGTTGATAGCTGAGATTGATGATTTAGGTTGTTTTAAGTCTGTAGAAATATCCCAGGATTTAATTAATCTATATGAGTTCCATATTTTATTAGAAAAATTTTTTCCTTGCTTACACAAGGATTCATCAAAAAGAAGGTCATTTCCAGCAGGAGCACTAAACAATAAGCCAACTCTAACACTGTCTGCTCCAAAGTCACTTATTAATTTTAAAGCGTCTGGTGAATTTCCAAGCTGCTTAGACATTTTTCTTCCTTTTTTGTCTCTTACTAAACCTGTGAAATATACATTTTCAAATGGATTTTTTTTATGAAATTCTAAACCTGAAACTATCATTCTAGCAACCCAAAAAAATAAAATATCTGGACCAGTAATCAAATCATTTGTGGGGTAATAATATTTAAATTCATCATTATTTGGATTTCTTATTCCATCAAAAACAGTAATAGGCCATAACCAAGATGAAAACCATGTATCTAAAACATCTTTATCTTGTTTTAAGTTGTTTATTTTAAGGTCATTATTTCCGGTCTTTATTTTAGCTTTTTTAAGTGCATCTGCGATATTTTCTGCTACAACAAAATCTTCTTTATTATTTCCAAAATAATAAACTGGAATTTGGTGGCCCCACCACAGCTGCCTGGATATATTCCAATCTCTAATGTTATCCATCCAATTTTTATAAACATTTTTAAATTTTTTTGGAAAAAATTTAATTTCATCATTCATCACTGAATCTAGAGCTGGTTTGGAGATTTTTGTCATTTTCAAAAACCATTGATCAGATAATTTTGGTTCAATTATACATTTTGTTCTTTCAGATTTACCAATTTTTGTAGTATATGACTCTTCTTTAATTAAAGAATTCAAACTATAAAGCTCATGTACAATTTCTTTTCTGACTACAAATCTGTCCTTGCCCTTATAATGTAAAGCATAATTATTTAATGTTCCATCATCATTTAAAATATCAATAATTTCAAGGTTATGCTTGTCTCCAATAATTTTATCATTTTCACTGTGAGCAGGTGTCACTTTCAAACATCCAGTTCCAAATTCAGGATCGACATAACTATCTTCAATTATAGGAATTTCTTTTTCTAAAATTGGTATAATTGCTTTTTTACCCTTTAAGTTTTTGTATCTTTTATCTTTTGGGTTGTAAGCAATTGCAGTATCACCAAAAATAGTTTCTGGTCGCGTTGTTGCAACATTAATTGATTTATTTGAGTCTGAAATTTTATATTTTATATAATATATTTTTGATTCCACTTCTTCATATATAACTTCTTCATTTGACAAAGTAGTTTTAGCCTGTGGATCCCAATTCACCATTCTATAACCCTTATAGATTAAACCTTTTTCAAATAAATCAACAAAAACTTTGATGACAGATTCATACATATCGTTGTCTAAAGTAAATTTCGTCCTATTCCAATCACATGAACATCCTAATTTTTTAAGCTGTTCTAAAATCATTCCTCCATGTTCATCTGTCCATTCCCATGCATGTCTTAAAAACTCTTCTCTTGTTAAATCATTTTTACTAATTCCTTGTTTTTTTAACTTTTCTACAACTTTTGCCTCAGTTGCAATGGAAGCATGATCAGTTCCAGGAACCCAACAAGCATTATACCCATCAAGTCTGGCTTTTCGAATTAAAATATCTTGGATAGTATTATTTAACATGTGACCCATATGAAGGATACCTGTCACATTAGGTGGAGGAATTACAACAGTGAAGGGAAGTTTTTCATCAGGTGTTGAATTAAAGTAATTATTTTTCTCCCAAAATTTATACCACTTAGATTCAATTTTTTTTGCATCAAAGCTTTTTGCTACATTCATCGATAATTTTAATTACTTTCAAATACAAAAATAGTTAACTGTTAAGTATTTTAAAAGGTAAGTTCTTTTTTTGTAATATGTATAAAAAATCATAGTTTTAATTAAAAATTACAAATGAAAAATAAATTAATTTTAATTTTTTGTATTGTCATTTCTGGCTCAATTTATGCGCAAGAAAAATTAGCAGAAATCAAATTTGATCAGAAGCTAATAGACTATGGTATAGTTGAGTTTGGTATAGACGGAAAAAAAACTTTTAAATTTAAGAATACAGGTAATGCTCCTTTAATTTTTACAAGAATTTATTCATCTTGTGGATGTACCATTCCTAAAAAACCTGAAAAACCGATAATGCCGGGTGAAAGTAGTTCCATTGAAGTTGAATACGATACAAAAAGGGTTGGTCCTTTTCAAAAGGCAATTACAGTTAATTCCAATGCAAAAACACCCAATATTATACTCAGAATAAAGGGTGAGGTATTGCCTGAAGAAGAAGAAGATGATGATGATGATGATAAGGATAATTAAAATTTCAAATCTTTAAATTGTACAAATCAAAGAAGACATCTCTAAAACAGTATAATAGTTTTGGAATTGATGTTACCTCAACAGATTTCAAAATTGCCAAATCTAAACAGGAACTAAAAAGTTTTTTAAAAGAAAAAGAAAATCCAATTATTTTAGGTGGAGGCACAAATATACTTTTCAAAAAAAATATTGATCGTTGTATTATAAAAGTAGAAATTAAAGGGATTGAAATTACCAACATTACTGAAAATTATGTTTATATAAATGTTGGAGCTGGTGAAAACTGGAATGACTTAGTTTTATGGTCACTAAAAAAAAATTATGGTGGGCTAGAAAACTTAAGTCTGATACCTGGAAATGTAGGGAGTGCCCCAATTCAAAATATCGGTGCTTATGGAGCTGAACTAAAAGATATTTTTGTTAGTTGTAGAACCATTGAAGTTAAAAGCGGATTATCCCGCATGTTTTCAAATGCTCAATGTAAATTTTCATATCGAAGTTCAATTTTTAAAAAAGAATTTAAAAATAAATATGTTATTTGTGATGTTAATTTTCGTTTAACAAAAAGAAATCACAACATTAATTTTTCGTATAGCGCACTAAAAAATATTTTACATGAAAATAAAATTACAAACCCTTCAATTGAAGATATTTCAAAGTACGTTATTAAAATTAGAAGCCATAAGCTTCCCAACCCCAGATTAGTTGGGAATTGTGGTAGTTTTTTTAAAAACCCAATAATAAACATCAATAATTATAAAGAATTAAAAAAAACATTTGAAGAGCTTCCTTTCTACAAAATTTCAAATGATAAAGTTAAGATTCCTGCAGCCTGGTTAATTGAAAAGTGTGGTTTCAAAGGTAAAAAGTTTGGAAATACAGGAACTTTTATGAGTCATGCACTCGTTATTATAAATCACGGAAATGCAACTGGAATGGAGATATATGAATTTTCTCAAAAAATAAAACGTTCAGTGTTAAGAAAATTTAATATATTGCTTGAGGAAGAAGTTAATATTATAGGATAATGGTTTTGTTTGTAGTCACTTTACTTTTACTATCAATTGCAATAGCAGGAATATCTATAAAAGTTATTGCCAAAAAAAATGGTAAATTTTCAGGAACTTGTGCGAGTGCGAGCCCTTTTCTAAACAAGGGGAATGACGAACCGTGCGGAATATGTGGAAAAATGCCTGATGAAATTGAATGTAAAGAGACTAAATTGAATTTGAATTGAAATTTTGGCCGAAAACAAAATTATTAGAAATCAAATTAATCTAGCAAAGAAAAATAATCAAAAAGCTTTTAGTTTTTTACTCAATAAATTTTGGGATGATGTATATAACTTTCAGCTCAAAAGAATCAATAACGAAGCAAATGCTGAAGATATAACAATTGAAAGTTTCACAAGAGCATTTGAAAAAATCAATACTTACAATGAAAAATATTTATTTAAAACTTGGCTCATAACAATTTCAAAAAATTTACACATTGATCAACTCAGAAAAAATAAAAATTCGTTCAATGATTTAGACTCATCTATTTTTCATCAAATTGTTGAAACATCACCCAGCCCTGAAGATGATTTAATTAATGAACAAAAATTAAATACACTCAAAAAAAATATTGATAAATTAAAACCAGTCTATAGAAAAGCAATAAAACTGAGATTCTTTGAGGAGCTAAGCTATAAAGAAATTGCTTTTAAACTTGATCAACCAATAAACAATATTAAAGTTAGAATAATGAGGGCTAAGAGAATCTTATCCACAATAATAGAAAGTAATGATCTCTAAAATAAAAAAATTAGGTCCAGGCTTATTATTTGCAGGTGCAGCTATTGGAGTTTCACATTTAGTTCAATCCACAAGGGCAGGTGCTGATTTTAGTTTTGGATTATTATGGGCTTTAGTATTAACAAATTTATTTAAGTATCCATTTTTCTTATTTGGACCCAAGTACTCGGTTGCCACTAACGAAAGCCTGTTAGATGGTTACTATAAGCTTGGAAAATTCGTTCTTGTAATTTACTTGGTTCTATCATTAATAACAATGTTTACAATACAATCAGCAGTTACTATTGTAACTGCTGGATTAGCAATCGAGCTTTTTGGAATAACTTCAAATATTACTATTTGGGCATTAATTATACTAATAGCTTGCTGTGCAATTTTACTTTTAGGTAAGTATAAACTTCTAGATAATTTTATGAAATTTGTAATTACTTTATTAACTGTAAGCACTTTTTTAGCTGTTTTTTTTGCTAGCTCAAATGCTACTAATGAATCACAAATTTTTCAAATTTTTCCTGTCGATACAGTCAGTATAGCTTTTTTAGTTGCATTTATGGGTTGGATGCCAGCACCTCTTGATATATCAATTTGGCAATCAATATGGACTTTGGAAAAAAAGAAAAATGAAAAAACTATTAAACCAAAAGAAGTTATTTTTGATTTTAATATTGGGTATATTACCACAGTAGTTTTAGGAATTTGTTTTATGGCCTTAGGATCATTCGTCATGTTTGGTTCTGGTGAAACTTTCTCAAATAGCGGGGGTGTATTTGCTAATCAACTGATAAAATTATATACCAGTTCAATTGGTAATGAAGTTTACCTAGTTATAGCAATTGCCGCTTTCACTACAATGTTTAGTACAACTATAACTTGCCTAGACGCTTCACCCAGAACGATGAAAAAAACATTTTCTCTTTTGGGAATTGAAAGACTAGCTAGTTATAAATTTTGGATAATTTTTCTATTAATTGGCACATTAACAATTTTTATTTTTTTTATGTCTGAAATGGGAGTTCTAGTGAAGATTGCTACAATTTTATCTTTTATAACGGGCCCCTTTTATGCTTTTATAAACTTTAAATTAATCAATAGTAAATACACCCCTAGAAGCTTTAGACCTTCAAAAACTATAAATTTTTTAAGTACACTTGGCCTAATTTTTCTATCATGCTTTACCTTGTGGTATTTAACAATTTTATGGAACGAATTTTGATGATTAGTTTGTACATTAGCAATTTAAAATACCATGGATACTGTTTTAAAAATTCTTGAAAAACCAAAAATCCAACAGCAACAATGGAAAAGTCTAAACATTTCCAATAAAAATGTTGTCAAAACAGAACAAAAGTTTCTCAAAAAACCCAAATGGATTCGTGTTAAATTGCCAACGGGTAAGAAATATACTGAACTTAGGGGATTAGTAGACAAGTATAAATTGAACACAATTTGCTCTTCAGGAAGCTGTCCTAATATGGGAGAATGTTGGGGTGAAGGTACTGCAACTTTCATGATTCTAGGGAATATTTGCACTCGGTCATGTGGTTTTTGTGGGGTTAAGACCGGAAAGCCAGAGAATGTTGATTGGTCAGAACCTGAAAAAGTAGCTAACTCTATAAAAATCATGAAAGTTAAACATGCTGTTATAACATCAGTTGACAGAGACGATTTAAAGGATATGGGAACTTTTATGTGGGCAGAAACAGTCAGAACAATAAGAAGATTGAATCCCGGCATTACACTTGAAACTTTGATTCCAGATTTTCAGGGTAGTGAGAAACATCTTGATAAAATTATTGAAGTTAATCCTGAAGTTGTTTCCCATAATATGGAAACAGTTAGAAGATTAACCAGAGAGGTTAGAATTCAAGCCAAATATGAAAGAAGTCTGAATGTTTTAAAGTATTTAAAGAAAAAGGGCATAAGAAGAACAAAGTCAGGAATAATGTTAGGTTTAGGTGAAAAAGAAAACGAAGTTTTTCAAACATTAATTGACTTAAAAGAAAATAAAGTTGATGTGGTTACTTTAGGCCAGTATTTACAACCATCAAAAAAACATCTTCCAGTAAAAAGCTTTATAAATCCAAGTCAATTTAAAATTTATGAAAATTTTGCAAATGATTTAGGATTTAGACATGTGGAAAGCAGCGCCCTTGTTAGATCTTCTTACAAAGCGCAAAAACATATTAATTAAAATTTATTTGTTTTTTTATTATTTTTTTAAATGATGGTTCGCTATTATTCAAAAATTCTATTTTCATTCTTATAAAATATAGACTGTTTTTAAGTTTTAAACTTTTTATTTTAAAATAATCTTTTTCTGTAGTTAAAACACATGCTTTATCAAACTCCTTGTGAATCTTATCTCTATCCTTTTTTGAATATTTGTAATGATCATGAAATTCTAAATGAAAAAAATTTATTTTTTTATCAGCTAAATAATTGAGAAGGGGCTTTGAGTTAGCTATACCTGTAATTAGTAAAATTTTTTCACTTTGTAAATCATTAATTTCAATATGTTTTGTGCCAGATAAATTTTTTGAGTATGAAATAGATGTAAAAAATATTTTTTGGAAACTTTTTAAATTGATTTGTTTTTTAAAGGATTCCATTTTATCAAATTTTAATTTACTTGGACATTTCGTTACTACAATTAAATCTGCACGAAGATAGCCCTTGCTTGACTCTCTTAAAGTTCCAATTGGTAAAATATGATCATAAAAAAAAGGCTTGTTGTAAGTAGTAAGTAAAATACTGAGTTTAGGATTGATTTTTCTATGTTGAAAACAATCATCTAGAATAATACTTTTTAGATTTCCGTCAATTTCAAGTAATTTTTTCACGCCCCTAACTCTATTTTCATCAACCGCTACAACAATATTTTTAAATTTTTTAAAAATTTGCAGTGGTTCATCACCAATAGTTTTAGCATTAGAGTGTTGGTCAGCTAGTTTAAAACCTTTTGTTGATCTATTATAACCCCTGCTCAGTAAAGCAAGTTTATAATCTTTACTAAAATTATTAAAAATATATTCTGCCATTGGTGTTTTACCAGTTCCTCCAACACTCAAATTTCCGATGCCAATAATTGGAATTTTAAATGAAAAAGATTTAAAAAACTTTTTATTGTAAAAATTGTTTCGAATTTCAGTGACCAAAAAATAAATTATTGCAAAAGGAAAAAGCAATATTTTTTTTATTATCATTAATCTAAAGTATAAATTAAAATCTAAACCATTTTTATTTAGAATTTATAAATTTGTTAAAAAAAATATTGTACTTAAAAGATCTCATTACAGTAATTGAAGATTGGGCACCTCCAAATAGTGCTGAACATTTTGATAATGTGGGCTTGATTGTCGGAGACGTCAATCAAAAAATAACTAAAGCATTAATAACCATTGATACATTGGAGACGGTTGTTGACGAAGCAATCGAAAAAAAGTGTAATCTAATTATTAGCTTTCATCCTATTATTTTTAATGGTTTAAAAAAACTAACACAGAAAACATACGTGGAAAGAGTTGTTAGAAAAGCAATTAAATATGAAATTTGTATATATTCAATTCACACAAATCTGGATAATCATTTATATGGTGTAAATCACATGATTTCTAAAAAATTGAGTATTAGAGATACTAAATTTTTAATTCCAAAAAATGAATCTAACAGCGGTTCGGGGATGATTGGGAAGCTTTCAACTAAAATTAATGAACAAGAATTTTTAGGATATGTTAAAGAAAAAATGAATACAAGCTTTATCAAACATTCTCCACTTTTAAATAAAAAAATACATACTGTTGCAGTTCTGGGTGGTTCTGGAAGTTTTGCAATAGAACATGCATTGGATAAAAATGCTGATTGTTTAATAACTGCTGATTTAAAATATCACGATTATTTTAAAGCTGAAAATAAAATTTTACTATTGGATATTGGTCACTTTGAAAGTGAACAGTTCACAAAAGAATTAATTTTAAATTTTCTTAATAAAAAAATTCCTAAGTTTGCGTGCATTATATCGAAATCAAAAACTAATCCAGTTAATTATTATTAATTATGGCAAAAAAAACAGAATACTCAGTTGAAGATAAGTTAAGAGCGTTATATGACCTTCAATTAATTGACTCAAGAATTGATAAAATTAAAAGTGTAAGAGGAGAATTACCATTAGAAGTAGAAGATCTTGAAGACGAGGTGGCAGGACTCGATACAAGAATTTCAAAATTTAATGATGAACTTGATCAGTTTGGAGAAGAGATAAAATCTAAACAGAATACAATTGAACATGCTAAGTCAATGATTAAAAAATATAATGATCAACAAAAAAATGTAAGAAATAATAGGGCTTTCGAATCTTTGAGTAAGGAAATTGAGTTTCAAGAGCTTGAAATTGAACTTTGTACAAAACAAATAAAAGAATTAAATGCTCAAATAGAGATAAAGAAAGGCAGCATTGAAGAAAATACTGAAAAACTTAAAGAACGCAAGGAACACTTAGATCATAAAAAAAGTGAGCTTGACGATATTATGAAAGAAACAGAAAAGGAGGAAAATGAGTTACAGAAAAAATCAAGTGAATTCGAATCAAAAATAGATGAGTCTCTATTAATTTCATACAAAAAAATTAGATCAAGTGTAAGAAATGGACTTGCTGTCGTTGCTGTTGAAAGAGGAGCATCTGCCGGATCCTTTTTTACAATCCCCCCTCAAGTTCAGCTTGATATTGCATCAAGAAAAAAACTAATAACTGACGAGCACAGCGGTAGAATTTTAGTTGACAAATTATTAGCCGATGAAGAATCTAAGAAAATGGAGAAAATGTTTACAAGTCTTTAGAGTTGTACTTTTTACTAATTAAACCACTTACGATTTTTGCAGATAATAAACACATAGGAATACCACCACCTGGGTGAACACTTCCACCACAGAAGTATAAATTATTTAATTTGTTAGTAAAATTTGGGTGCCTGTAAAATGCAGAAAAGGTCTCATTACTTGATGGTCCGTACAAGGCTCCTCTGTATGATTGAGTTCTTTCAAAAATAGTTTTTGGGGATAATATTTCCTCCGAAACAATGTTCTTTTCAATGGATTTCCCAAGTACTCTTTCAATTTTTTTAATTATGATTTTTTTGTAACGCTTAGCTAAATCTACCCAATCATGATCAGAGTCATAATGAGTATTAATCATTACATACCAATTTTCACAACCTGCAGGTGCGTCCAAAGGATTATCTTTTGATGTAATGCTTAAATATATGGTTGGATCATCACAAAATTCCATTTCATTAAAAATTGAATTAAACTCCTTTTCATAATCTTTAGAAAAGAAAATATTATGCAGTTCAAGATTTTCAAAAGAATCATTAATTCCCCAGTAAAAAATCAATGCTGAACTTGATGAATTTACATTTTTGACTCTAAAAGGGGTTTTAATATTTTTTAATAGTTTTTCGTAAGTAAAATAAACGTCCATATTAGAAATTACTATTTCATATTTTTTTTTAGTATTTCCATTAATTTGGATGCCTGTAACATTGTTATTTTTACATAAAATTTCAGTAACTCTGGTATTGTAAATAAAATCAACATTCTTTCTTTCAGCTAATTCAACCAAAACTTTTGTTATCATTCTGAGTCCACCCTGTGGAAAAAAGGTGCCGAAATGAGATTCCAAGTGCTGAATTACTGTCATTATTCCTGAGGTTTTGTACGGAGATGAACCCGTATAAGTAGCAAATCGATTATAAAATTGGATGAGGTGTTTTTCCTTGAGTTGCTGATGGTTTACTTTAGAAAGTGTTTTAAAAAACTCAAATAATCTAATATTTATAATTGCCTTTAATACATCTTTAGAAAAAAAAGTGCTGAGTTTATGCAGGGATTTTTCTAAAACAATTTTAGTCGATAATTCATACTTCTTCTTTGCTTTTTGAAGATAAGATTCAAGTATTTTCTTATCCACACCTAATTTTAAATTAACCTCTTTTAAAAACTTCTTCTGATCTGAATATGCATTCAATTCAACACCATCCTCCCAAAAGTATTTACAACCAATCTCTTTTCTCTTGTAATTAAAAAATTGACGTGGGTTTTCGCCGGATAACTCAAACAACTCATCAACATAATTGGGCATTGTAAAAAGTTGAGGGCCAGCATCAAAGCTATATTTTCCAGAATTTATAGTGGTTAATTTTCCTCCGGGATAGCTGTTTTTTTCATAAACATCAACATCATATCCAAGATTTGACAATCTAATTGAAAGGGATATTCCTCCTATTCCTGATCCAATAATGGCAACTTTTTTCATTTTTAAATTATTTGATCTTTTTCAATATAAAATCTTGAGAATAATTCTTCCTTGTACCATTTTTCTTTTCTTGTTTTTTTAACGATTTCTGCGTGAGCCTTAGACTTGTATGCAAAATTTAATACATCTTGTAATGAATCCCATAAACTAATAGTAGCTTGTTGTATGAAGGGTAATTCACCAATGCCTTTAAAGAAATAAACTCCTTTGGCCTTAGAAATAGCTTTACTAGAGTCAGGGACTGATTTCCAAAATGAAATAAGTTTTGAGAAATTAAGAGTCGCTCTAGTAATTATTGCTACTTTAGATTTGTCTCTTGGTTCAACATTATTTACTTTAAAAGGATTTATTCCAGACCAAAAACCATGGCTTTGGAATGGCTTTAGAATTAACAACCTTACAGTTTTCGATTTTTCTTTGTATTTAAATATAAGTTCATTGTTTTTTAAAAATGATTCTGCTTTTTCTTCATTTTCCCAAACAGAAACCAAGGCATAGGTTGAAAAATCGGGTTGTAAACTAAAACCACTCTTGCCACCAGACCCCATGAATTTATAAAAAATTAATCCTTTTTTATTTTTCATTAAACGATGGTTTCTTCCCATTTGTGTAAAGGCCCAAAGCTTATTTTGTGAAAATTCAAATAAAAAAAAATAAACAATTTTGCTATCCATTAAAGCTTTTCAATGAAAGTAATGTTTTCAAACTTTATCTTAAAATATAATTTAATTATATAGTAATAATTATTTATTATAATTAATGAATTGAAAAATATAAGAGGTTTAAGTTTATAACAGAGCTAGGCCTGAAGATTTTAAAATTTTTTCAATTTACAAAAACATTCTTTATAGTATTTATTTAAAATATAAAAAAACCTCAACAAAAAGTTGAGGTTAAAAATGTGGGCGCTGAGGGATTCGAACCCCCGACCCCTTGGGTGTAAACCAAGTGCTCTGAACCAACTGAGCTAAGCGCCCGAAATACTGAAAATCAGTAACTTATGGCAATTTTCATATCAAACTTTTAGAATGTGGTCATGATTTCGGTTATTACAGTAACTCTTTTGACTATTAAAATTGCTTGACAAATATAGTATTTACCTACAATATGACAATCTTAATTTATTGTATTAAATTATTTTTTTGCTCTAAGCACTCCCCTTCTGAGATAAGGATAATCCAAATTTTTGTCCCAGTAAAAAATCATATAACCATTAGAATGACTAACTTCAAAACCAAATGATTTTAGAATCTTGGAATATTTTTCATAATCTTCCTGAGCATGATAGGTACATAAAGCTATTTTCATTTCTTTTGATTTCTGGATAAGGCTTTCCAGATTAGTCATTACTTCTTCCTCATAACCATCAACATCAATTTTAATAAAATTAACACCCTTGTCTTTTAAAAATTTACTACCGTTTATGCTCTTTGAATCATCAACATTAGAAAATTTTTTGTTAACTATAGTTACTTTTTCACTGTATTTTTGAAATGTTGATTTTAATGGCATGTCCCAGACATTATTAGTTTCAAATAAATAAATATGCTTTACTTTATCAACGACATCTAAAGAGAAGTTTGCTTCAGCACATCCAATGTCTGCAACAATTGTATTTTCATTAACATCGAATGATTTTGTCAAATATCTATGTGGACTATTTTCATCTTGTTCAATAAGTAATTGATTAAATGCTTTTTGAATTCTTTTTTTTGACCATTTTTTTTTAAAAAAAATTTTTTTTTCATTATCAAAATTTACATACTTCATTTTTCTTTGGGGATCATAATTCACATTTATTTTATCTTGATCATAATGTCCTTTTAGTTTACTTGATATTATATGTAAACCCCTTTCTTTTATACTACTTATTAACTCTATTATCTCTTTATCTTGAGAGTTTTTAAAAGAACTTAAAATTTTTTTCTTCAAATAATTTTTCCAAATAAATGTCCTTAAAAATTTTGGGATAAATAATCTATAAATGGGGTTTGAATTTATTTTATACATAAAATTTTAAAGTAAAATTCATTTACTAAAATACTAAACTTCAAATTTAGTGAGTAACCATATTACTTTTCCATGAATTTTTTAATAATCCAAAAATCCAAAATTTGATGGATTTTTTAAGTATTTCTCTGTAAGTTTTTGAAAATAAAGATTTCAATATGAGATCAAAAGATTGTAAAAGAATTAATATTATGTGAGTAATATATTTAACATCTTTTTTTGAGTGTTTTTCAATATATATGTGAGAAGAGATAATAACTTCTGTCTTTGCAATTATTTTTGTTGAATTATTCTTTCTCGATGCTTTACCATGAGAATGAGTATAACTCCAGTTATTTAACAATGTGGTTTTAAATCCATATTTTTTTGCTCTCCTACATAAGTCCATATCTTCATAATACATCCAAAAATCTTCATCCCATCCTTTTAAAAAATCGAAATCTTTTTTTCTAACTAAAACAAAAGATCCTGAAATCCAATCAGGAAAAGTAACTTCATTATTTTTTGAAAATTTTAATAATTTAATTAAAGCTCTTGTAATCCCAGTTAGTGACCATAAATTAAGAAATAGCCCGGAGGAATTGGCAGGTTTGTTTTTGTCGTTTAGTTGATTAATACCAATTAACCTATAATCTTGATTTTTATTACAAAAGTTCAATAATGGTTTAAGGGTATTAATATCTAGAATGGTATCCGGGTTTAAAAATAAAATCCATTTTGATTTTGTAATCGATGCACCAATGTTACAAGCCTTTGCAAATCCATGATTTTTTGAGTTTTTTATCCATTTTACCCAGCTATAATTCCTTTCAAAAGAAGCTATCTCATTATCTCCCGAATCATTATCTACCACAATTACATCTAAGTCTAAATCTTTCTGTTTATCTATACTTTTAAGGCATAAATTTAGACTGGTCCACGTGCGGTAATTAACTATTACAATTGAAAGTTCTTTCAATATTTTTATTTAACAATATTAATTGTTTCGCGAAGCTTTCTCCAAATATTTATCTCTTAACTTTGTTTGATGATTTTCAAGTTGTAATTTTCTTCCATCAATAAATGCATGATATATAATATTAGTTCGCATATCTAGTGCATCACCCTCGCTCACAAAAAAAGTAGCGCTCTTACCGATTTCTAAACTACCATACATATTATCAATTCCTAAAATTTTGGCAGCATTTATGGACAAAGCTTTAATTGCCGATGTGTAATCTAAACCATTAGCAACAAAACTTCCGGCATAAAAAGGTAAATTTCTAGTATTCATTCTTTCCATACTTCCTCGAACATTAATTCCAAAATTAATTCCATTTTTTTGAAGACCATTTGCCAATTTAAAAGCTTCTTTCAAGTCAGAATCTTCACTAGATGGTAATCTGTGTGGGTGGGATGCAATGACACTTATATTGTGTTTTCTAAGCAAGTCAGTAATTAGGTTTGCCTCATTACCACCAACAATAACAATTTTTTCAAGTCCAAGTGATTTAAAAAATGTTATTCCATCTACTATTTGTCTTTGTTCGTTAGCATTTAAATACAAAGTTTGGGTTTTATCAAATAAACCTTTCATTGATTTTAATTTTAAGTCTTCATTATTTTTATCAATAACATAAGATTTAGCTTTACTAAAAATATCTTTTAGCTCATCCACCCTCTTTGTATAATTGTCTGATGCTTTTAGTCTTCTTGTACCCGATGACCAACGACTTCCACTGTATGTGTATAAAGATGGCCAGTTTACATGAATACCCTCATCATATTTAATTGTCGCATCCTCCCAATTCCAAGCATCAAAATGTACAACCGAGGAACTTCCACTAACAATTCCCCCTCTTGGCGTTATTTGGCCAATTAACACCCCACTCATTCTCATGGTTTCAATAATTTTTGATTCAGCATTGTAAGCTATAATAGACCTAATATTAGGATTGTAGGCACCTATTTCACTTTCATCGTCGCTTGCTCTAACAGCATCAACTTCCACTAAACCAAGCGTTGAATTTAAAGCAATAAATCCAGGATAAATATGTTTTCCATCTAAATCTATTTCCAAACTATATTTAATACTAGGTTTAGTTGTGCCTAAGTAATCTACTTTTCCTTCACTAAAGCCAAAAAATCCATTTTCTATAACCTTTCCAGTACCTGTGATTATTTTAGAATTATAGAGTAAAACACTTTCATTTTGATCAATTCCAGGTGTTTGCTGTTGAGACCAAAAAGTTAAAGTAAATAATAATGTTAGGTATGTAATAAGTTTATTCATAATATCAATCTAAAGTTTCACACGTTAAAATTCGCTTTTCTATAATTTCTGGTTTTACGGTTTCTTCCCCTTTTTTGCTGGCCTCTATCATCATGGAAATTAAAATATTTTTTTCCTCTTTAATTTGTTCAATTTGTGCATCTGTATTTTCTTTTTCATAATAAAAAACTCCTTCAATCATTGTTTTTTCTACATTGGCATATATGGAAAGAGGATTATTATTCCATAAAACTAAATCTGCATGTTTTCCTTTTTTTATACTGCCAACTTTATCATCAATTCTTAAAAGTTTTGCCGGATTAATTGTTACATATTTCCAAGCCTCTTCTTCACTCATATTTCCATACTTTACTGCCTTGGCTGCTTCTTGATTTAATCTTCTGGACATTTCAGCATCGTCTGAATTATAAGCTACAGTAACACCCGCTTGTGTCATAATAGGTCCGTTGTACGGAATAGCATCATTGACCTCAAATTTATAAGCCCACCAATCGGAAAAAGTTGATCCGCCAACTCCATGATTTTTCATTTTATTTGCGACTTTATAACCTTCAAGAATATGAGTAAATGTATTTATTCTGAAGTCAAATTTTTCTGCTACTTTCATCAACATATTAATTTCACTTTGGACATAAGAATGGCATGAAATAAATCTTTCACTATTTAAAATTTCTGCCAATGTTTTCATCTCAATGTCAAATCTAGGTGCTGTCGTTTTATTTTTTTCTCTCTTTGATAAACTATTATATTTTTTCCAGCTAATGTCATACTCTCTAGCTCTTTGGAAGTGGTCAACAAATACCTGTTCAACACCCATTCTAGTTTGGGGATATCTTGAGTAACTTCCCCAGTTGGATTGTTTAACATTTTCTCCCAAAGCAAACTTTATAAATTTTGGGGCATTTTCAAGTAACATATCTTTATTATTCTCACCCCATTTTAATTTAATTATTGCTGATTGTCCTCCAATTGGATTTGCGGATCCATGTAGTATTTGAATAGTTGTAACTCCTCCACTTAAATTTCTATAAATATTTATATCCTCATGATTAACCACATCCTGAATAGAAACCTCAGCAGATGAATTATGCCCACCCTCGTTAATACTAGAAGCTGCAATATGTGAGTGTTCGTCTATTATACCTGCTGTTAAATGTTTACCAGAAGCATCAATTTCAATAGAACTAGATCCATCTAAATTTTTACCAATTGAACTGATTTTACCATTTTGAACCAAAACATCATAATTTTTTAAAACTCCCTGAGACTCACCTGTCCAAACTGTTGCGTTTTTAAATAACACATTTTTCATTGTAGGTTTCTTGCTAAATCCATACGCTTTGTTTGGGTAGGATACAGGCATCAACTGATAATTTGAACTATTTTTTTCTGATTTGATATTCTTTTCTTTCTTTTCATCTTTTTTAATTGCAATATTTTTTCTCAAGCCATCAAAATCTTTAAAAGAAATTAATTCCAACTTAGACGAATTGATTTTAGAAGAAATAAAACCAAAAGATTCATTTTCTTTATCTACAATAGAAATATTTAACCAACCATTTTTAAGGTTTGTTTTTAATTTGAAGTTTAAACTGTCTTTGGATAGTTTAGCAGAAATTTTATTTTGACTATTTTTTATTTCAAGCTTATATTTTGAACCTTTATGATCGAAAGAATAATTCCCATCAATTGATTTTTGTAAAACATCATTAACAATATGTTTGTTTCCTAATACCCAGTTTTCAAATAATATAGTTCCACTTTCAAAAATGGGTCCGGAACAAACTAGTAAATTTGCATAATTACCTTTTTTAATTGAACCAATTTTATCATCCATATTTAGAGCTTTAGCTGGAATTGTAGTTAGCGCTGAAAGTGCCTTTTCCTTGTCTAATCCATACATTATGGATTTTCTAATATTTCCAAAAAATTCTTTTGATGTTTTAATATCTGTAGGGGAAATTATAAAGTTGAAATTATTTTTAGACAATTCCGATAAATTTGATGGAGCTTGGTTCCATCTTCTGAGCTGTTGTAGGGTTAATTTTTCAACAATATTCACATCTGTTAAGTCAAATGGTTTTGGAAAATTAATTGGAATAACTAAAGTATTTTTATATTTTTTTAAATCATTTATATTTTCAAATTCATTTCCAGAACCCATGACAATACTTTTAAAACCTAACTCGTCTGAAAGCTTCAATGCTCTAATAACATTTAGTTTATTTCCAGTATTGAATATTTTTGGTAGTTTGTAATTTTGTATGGCAGCTTCTAGCGATAAATCTTTTGTTTTGCTCTCTCCTGTTTTATACCATTCTAAGTCATGATAAAATTGTCTAATTAAAGCCATAGCACCCATTATGGAGCTCGGATAAGCTTGGCGATATTGTGCACTTCGATTAAAAGACAATCCCTCAGTAGATTTAGAGTTCAATACTCTAAATGCATTATTTGACATATCATCAAGTGCAATTGTAGCACCGGTTCCTCTGTGAACTCCATCTTGTCTATGAACATTGACTACACCAAAACCAAATTCTCTCAGCATTTTAGATTTTTTTTCATCATAATTAAAATCAGAAATTGTATTGTAATCACTTAAAATGTGGTCATTCCAATAGTAACCTTGCCTTGATGCTTTATATTGTGCACTTCTTGATGTTGATGTGGACTTTGGATTCGATGTGCCAAAAGAATTTACAGGGTCTATAAATGAAGGATATATAAACAAACCAGTTTTATCATACTTAACTGTGTTCGGAGGAAAAGTAATTTCTTGACCAACATCAACTATTTTACCATCCCTGAACAATATGGATGCATTTTCTATTTTATTTCCAGGTGAAATCACAACAGTAGCATTAATTAGAGCTGTATATGGATTATTACTAGACTTAATATCGATATTTGTGGGGAAATATTCCTGAGTGAAAGAGAATAAATGTGCAAGAAGTAATGCAACTAAAAATGTATTTTTCATTAACTGAATTTTAAAATATTAAAATATAAAAATAATTTGAGATTTAATTTGGGAAAAAAATTTCTTTGGCTAGATGGAATGTATTGCAATGAGCTTGAACAATATCATCAATATTTGATGAATACCCTCCACCCATGCTGATTTGTAAGGGAATACCATTTTTCTTACAGCAATTCATAACAAACGCATCTCTTTCTTTACATCCTTTCATTGATAGGGATAATCTACCCAGTTTATCATTTTCTAAAACATCTACACCGGCTAAGTAGAAAACAAACTGAGGAGAAAATCTTTTAATTAAATCAGGTAAAACATTTTTTAATTTATTTAAATATAATGTATCATTAGTGCCGTCATCAAACTCACAGTCAAAATCACTAATTTGTTTTTTAAAAGGATAATTTTTTTTGCCATGAAAAGAAAGAGTGAATACTCTACTTTCATTGCTAAAAATTGAAGCAGTTCCATCACCCTGATGAACATCCAAATCAACAATCATTATTCTTTCAACCAATTTTTTTTTTAACAAAAAATTTGCAGCAATAGCTTGATCATTTAACATGCAAAATGCTCCTGGTTTAGCTTTAAATGCATGATGAGTTCCACCAGCAATATTTAATGAAACACCATATTCAATTGAAAATAATGAACACTCAATTGTTCCTTGAGCTATTTTTTTTTCACGATATATTAATTCTTTATTTAAGGGAAAACCTATTGACCTGGAATCCTTTTTTTCTATATCTAAATTCAATAAATCTTCATAATACTTTTTATCATGAGTAAGCAGTACATTTTGTTCTTCAATATCACCAGGGTCAAAAAAATTATTTTTTTTGCAAATATTCTCATCTAAAAGTTTGCTTGGAATGAGATCATATTTCCTCATCGGAAACCTATGATTATTTTCTAAAGGATGATTATAAACCTTATTAAAAGCTATTTTAAGCATATTAAATTATTTAAAATCAACTAATCAACTCGAATGTCTCTTTTAACATCCTTTCTAACAGAGTCTAAATATTTTTTTCTTTTTGAATCCGATACAAAGGGAACAGACCAAAACTGTCTTGTCTTGGAAAATAATGAAAATCTCCAACCAAAAACGAAAGTATATACCCCCATAACCAATCTAAGTTTTACAGAATTGAGATATAATGTAATTACTGGCAATGCGGGAGCTCCGTGTGTAACATAAGTTCTTACTTTTTTGTCTTTCAGAAAAGGTTTTGGGTATGCATACAATTTTGTAATATTAACAAACTTATAAGCAAAACCTTGAGTGAATACCTCATCAAAAAAAATTTCCATCCTGGGCGTCAATCTGAACCACCAAACTGGAGATACAAAATAAATTCTTTCACACCAGGTTACTAATTCCTGGTATTTTTTAATTAAACTATTTCTAGGCCTGGTAAAACTATCTCTATATAAATCAATTGTCACAATATCTTCATCATTTTTACTTAATTCATCTTGTATTGTTTTATAAATTCCACTGTAACAAAATGAATTTATTTCAGGGTGACCTACAATAATTAAATTTTTCATTTTTAAATAATAATAGAGGCCAAATATAGATACATTTATTTAAATAAATCTGAAATAACGAAGTTGCTGCCCCCAACAAAAATCAAATCTTTTTTATCCGCATTTTTAACAGATTCCGTATATGCATTTTTAACACTGTTAAAACGATATCCACTTAAACTAATTTTTTTTGAGTATTCAAATACTTTTTCTACACTTAATGCTCTTTTTATGTCAGGTTGACAAAAGTAGTAAACAGCATCTTTAGGTAAAAGGTCTAAGATTTGTTTAAAGTTTTTTTCCTCCACAAAACCAATCACAATTCTTAATTTTTTGAAATGTATATTACTAATGGATTTTTTAATTTCCTTAAATGCGTCTAAATTATGTCCCGTATCGCAAATTGTTAATGGGGATTTTGAAAAAACCTCCCATCTTCCCTTTAGTTCAGTATTTTTTACAACATTCATTAATCCTTTTTGAATATTATTTTTTTTTATTTTGAAATTATTTAAAATTGAGATTGACTTAACAACTCCTGCTACATTGTTTTTTTGAAAAGACCCTTTTAAGTCGGTATTAAAATTATTTTTTAAAGACTTTACAAAATATATTTTCGTGTCAAGACTTTCTGCTTTTTCAATAAAAATATCTTTAATTGCTGGTTGATATTCGCTTATTACAACTGGTCCACTTTTTTTTATAATACCTGCTTTTTCTTTAGCAATTTTTTTGATAGTGTCTCCTAAATACTTTTCATGATCTAATCCAACATTAGTAATTAAACTTAAAATAGGGTTTATTATGTTAGTTGCATCTAAGCGTCCCCCAAGACCGGTCTCAATAATTGCTATATCAACATTTGATTTTGAAAAATAATCAAATGCCATCGCAACAGTGATTTCAAAAAATGAAATATTATTCTCCTCAATAAATATTTTGTGATTTTCAACAAAAGATGTTACATCTTTTTTTTTTATTTTTTCACCATTTAATCTTATTCTTTCTCTAAAGTCTATTAAATGTGGAGAAGTATATAGTCCAACATTTAAGTTAGCTTCCTGAAAAATTGAGGCCAACATGTGCGAGGATGAACCTTTACCGTTTGTACCTGCAACATGAATTGATTCAAATGAATTTTGAGGATTATTAAGATAATTACAAAAACTTTTAATTGAGCTTAGGTCAATCTTGTACTTAAAGAACCCATCCCTTTGATATACTGGCAGTTGAGTGTAAAGCCAATCAACAGTTTCTTGGAAATTCATTTATTATTAAACAAGAAAATCTCTAATAATCATAAATGTTCCATATCCAGCCCAAAAACCTATTAATGCTAAAAATGTAATTTTTCTGATGTACCAGAAAAAATCAATTTTTTGCATACCCATTGCTACCACACCTGCTGCAGAACCAATAATCAACATACTACCACCTGTTCCAGCAGAGAATGCAATTCCATGCCATAAAGGGTCATCGATTGGATTGGGGAACATACCTATTGACGCTGCAACCAAGGGGACATTATCAATTAGTGCAGATAAGTGCCCAAGTAATACTATCACCACATCAGAATTAGGAATTGTTTCATTTATAAGATCTGCAAAATTAAAAAGAACCCCCAAAGACTCAAGTGCTCCAACAGCCATTAAAATCCCCAAAAAGAATAAAATACTAGGTAGCTCAATTTTAGTCAAGGATGCATGAACAGGACTATGATCGGATTCTTCTTCATGATCATCATCCAATTTTGAAATACTAAATTTTTTGTTGCTGTAGATTTCTGCAATAGTTGCAACAAAAGCCAATGACAACATCATACCGACATAGGGCGGAAGATGGGTTACAACCTTAAAAATTGGAACAAAAATAATTGAACCTAGACCAATAAATAACATTTTGGTTCCATATTTATTTTCTTCCATGTCTTTAACTCTTTCTGGCATGTCAAATTCTCCTTTAAAAACACTAAACCTAGATGCAATTAAAAATGGAACAACCATACAAACCAGCGATGGTATAATTAAATATTTAATAAGATCTAAAACACTAACCTTGTCAGCAATCCAAAGCATAGTGGTAGTAATATCCCCAATTGGAGACCAAGCTCCACCAGCATTTGCTGCGATAATAATTAGTCCCGAGTACCACAATTTTAGTTTTTTATCTTCAACAATTTTTTGAAGTAATGTTATTAAAACTATTGTAGCTGTAAGGTTATCAATTATAGCTGATAGAAAAAATGCTAAAAATCCGAAAATCCATAAAAGCTTTACTTTACTTCTGGTCTTTACCAATCTTTTAATTCCCAGGAATCCTCTGAAAAAATCAATAATTTCAACTATTGTCATTGCACCCAACAGAAAAACTAAAATTTCAGCGGTTTTTCCCAAATGGTGCAATAAGGCTTCATCAATATGTGTCGGAACTAGCTGAAGAAGCTCTGTATTTATATCGAACACAGGAAGATGCCCCAAAGAAACAACTGCCCACATGATGGCCATCATTGCCAATGCTGGAATTAATTTATCGATTTTGATATAATGTTCAACAGTAATTAAAAGGTAACCAAGCACGAATATTGATATAATAGCAATTTCCATAGTAATGTTTTTAAAGGACGTAAATTTATTAAAAAATGTAGGAGTTTAAAAATCAGTTTATTATTATTTTTTTAAAAAACATAATGATATAATGTCATTTATACAATATAATGGTAAAATTTTATCAAGTTCATATTTGTTTGGCATTAAACCTCTATTTTTTTTTATCCAGCTTTAGGTTTTTTTACTTTTACGCATCCCAATTAAAAATATGTTACCAAAAAAACAAGGATTATATTCTCCCGAATTTGAGCATGATAACTGCGGAGCTGGTTTCATTTGTAGCCTGAAAGGTAAAAAGACAAATGATATCATACACAAGGCTCTCAATATCTTAACTTGTTTGGAGCATAGAGGAGCTGTAAGTTCTGATGGAAAAACTGGTGATGGTGCTGGTATACTCATTGAAATTCCTGATCAATTTTTTAGAAAAGAATGTGAATTTGAGTTACCCAATCCACAATACTATGCTGTGGGTATGTTATTTTTACCACAAAAAGTCAATCAGTCAAATTTTTGTATTGGAATATTTGAAAATCATATTAATAACCAAGGTTTAAAAATTTTAGGTTGGAGAAATGTTCCTATTAATTCCAAAGTTGTTGGAACTGTAGCTGCCAAAACCCAGCCCACAATTAAACAAGTGTTTATTGGGCACGGAAATTTAAAATTAACAGACTTACAATTTAATACAAAACTTTTTGTAGCTAGAAAACTTGCCGAAAATGAAATCTATAAAACATCCCTTTCACAGAGAAATTATTTTTATTTTTCAAGCTTACACAATCGTACACTTATATACAAAGGGCTCTTAATTCCTGAAGATATTGATCGTTTTTATTTGGATTTATCTAATCCTAATTTGGTTACAAAATTAGCTCTTGTTCATCAAAGGTTTTCAACTAATACTTTTCCTACTTGGGACCTTGCCCAACCGTTTAGATACATGTGCCACAATGGTGAAATCAACACTAGAAGAGGAAATGTTACTAGAATGAAAGCGAGAGAAGAATTGATAAGTTCAAAATTTATTGGGGATGATTTACAAAAAACTTTCCCAACAATATTAGATGGAAAATCAGACTCAGCTCAAATGGATATGGTCGTTGAATTGCTTTTAACAACTGGCAGGTCTCTTCCTGAAGTTATGATGATGATGGTTCCAGAAGCATGGGAAAAACATAAATCTATGTCTGATGACAAAAAAGCATTCTATGAATTCAATTCATGCGTAATGGAACCATGGGATGGTCCAGCTTCTATTCCTTTCACAGATGGAAACTACATAGGTGCTTTGCTAGATAGGAATGGTTTACGTCCATCCAGATACACTGTTACCAAGGACGATTATGTTATTATGTCATCTGAAACTGGAGTTGTAGATATTAAACCAGAAAATGTAAAGATGCATGGAAGATTAGAACCTGGAAAAATGTTTCTTGTTGATATGAATAAGGGCAGAATTATTAAAGACGAGGAAATTAAAACCGAAATTGTTACAAAATATCCTTACAGAAAATGGCTCGATAAAAATATGCTTCCGCTCAACCAAATTCCTTACACAGGAAATAAAACTCAGTTGGAGAAGTTAGATTTTGAAACTCGTCTTAGAATTTTTGGTTACACTGAAGAAGATTTAAAAACTATAATTTTGCCTATGTGTAGAAGTGGAAAAGAATCTATTGGTTCAATGGGAACGGATACACCATTAGCTGTACTTTCTACTAAAACTCAATTATTATTCAATTATTTTAAACAACTATTTGCTCAAGTTACTAATCCTCCTCTTGATGGTATAAGAGAAGAAATTATAACTGACACTAGTTTAGCAATTGGAAGTGATTTTAATTTTTATGACATAGTCCCAAATCATGCAAAAAAATTAAAAATACAAAACCCAATAATATCCAACGAAGATTTAGATAAAATTAAATTTATTAATCATAAAGATTTTAAAACTTTTTCAGTTAGTGCCTTGTACAAATTAAAAGAAGGACACAATGGAATAGAAAAAGCTCTTGAAACTATGGTGAATAAAGTCAGCAAAAAAGTTGACGAAGGTTTTAATATTATAATCATAAGTGACAGGGGTATAAATAAAAAATATGCAGCTATTCCTATACTGTTGGCTTGTTCCAATATTCATCACCAGTTAATGAAGCTTAAGAAAAGATCAAAATTTGGAATTGTAATTGAGTCTTCTGAACCTAGAGAACCTCACCATTTCTCAATGTTATTTGGGTATGGCGCAAGTGCAATCAACCCCTATCTTGTAAATGAAATAATTGAGCATCATCACAAAAGTGGTGCATTCAGTGATCAGACTTTAAAATCTTGCATAGAAAACTATAATAAAGCTATTGCAAAAGGAATTTTAAAAGTCATGAATAAAATTGGGATTTCAACTCTGCACTCCTACAGAAGCTCACAAATATTTGAAGCTTTAGGTTTAAGAAAAAGTTTTATTGAAAAATATTTTTCAAATACACCCTCTAGAATTCAAGGTATTGGACTTTACAGTCTTGAAAAAGAACATTCCCAAAGACACAAGAATGCGTTTTCGAAAAAAAATTCGTTCATAAGTCTTGATATTGGTGGCACATATAGATGGAGAAGAAATGGAGAAGCTCACATGTTAAATCCCTCTACAATATCAAAATTGCAACAATCAGTAAGAGAGGAGAGTTATGAAACATATAAAATGTATTCAGACCTTATTAATAAACAAAATCAACAACTAATGACTCTTCGTGGAATGTTCAAATTTGTAGATCATGACCCAATTACTATTGATGAAGTTGAACCATGGACTGAAATTGTTAAAAGGTTTAAAACAGGTGCAATGTCTTATGGCTCTATAAGTAAAGAAGCTCACGAAAATTTAGCAATTGCAATGAACAAAATTGGAGGTAAAAGTAATTCGGGAGAAGGTGGTGAGGATCCCTCTAGATTCAAGAAAAGTAAAAATGGATCATGGAAAAATAGTTCTATTAAACAAGTTGCTTCAGGTAGGTTTGGTGTAAGTTCTCATTATTTAACAAATGCTACAGAAATTCAAATCAAAATGGCACAAGGTGCAAAACCGGGCGAAGGCGGACAACTTCCCGGACCTAAAGTAAACCCATTAATTGCTAAAGTGAGAAATTCAACGCCATACGTTGGATTGATTTCTCCTCCACCCCACCACGATATATATTCAATTGAAGATTTGTCTCAGCTCATTTATGACCTTAAAAATGCTAACAGACAAGCCAGAATAAATGTTAAGCTTGTCTCAGAAGCTGGAGTTGGAACTATTGCTGCAGGTGTTGCAAAAGCAAAAGCAGACGTAATTTTAATTTCAGGTTTCGACGGAGGAACAGGAGCATCACCATTAACATCATTAAGACATGCAGGTTTACCATGGGAACTTGGAATAGCTGAGGCCCAACAAACTTTAGTTCTAAATGAATTAAGAGGAAGGGTAGTTATTGAATGCGATGGTCAATTAAAAACAGGAAGAGATGTAGCAATTGCATGTCTACTAGGTGCTGAAGAATTTGGCTTCTCAACAGCCCCTTTAGTTGCCTCAGGCTGCATAATGATGCGTGCGTGTCACTTAAATACTTGTCCAGTTGGCATCGCAACTCAAGACCCTGAACTTCGTAAGAACTTCAAGGGAAAACCTGAACACGTTATTAATTATATGTATTTCGTCGCTCAAGAAATTAGAGAGATCATGGCTAAGCTAGGATTTAGAACAATGGATGAAATGGTTGGTCAAAGTCAAAAAATTGATATGGTTGACGCAATTAAGAATTATAAAACAAAAGGAATTGATTTGTCGTCAATTTTATACAAACCTGATGTTCCAAAAAGCTTTCCACTAAGAAATATCGTAAAGCAAGACCATAATCTTGAAAAAGTAATAGATTTTAAAATATTTAATGAAGCTAAATTAGCGATAGACAAGAAAGTTAGGATGAGTTTAGATTATAAAATTAAAAATACTGATCGTTCAGTTGGTGCAATTCTAAGTAATGAAATTTCTAAAATTTGGGGGGCCGACGGTTTACCTGAGGATACATTGAAACTAAATTTTAAAGGAGCTGCTGGTCAAAGCTTTGGAGCATTCAGTGCTAAAGGATTAACAATGCAGGTTGAAGGAAATACAAATGACTATTTTGGCAAAGGTCTTTCAGGGGCAAAAATTACAGTTAAAATTCCAAAAAAATCAAGCCTAATTTCTCATAAAAACATTATTACTGGGAATGTTGCACTTTACGGAGCGACTGCTGGAGAGGCGTACATTAATGGAATTGCTGGAGAAAGATTTTGTGTCAGAAATTCAGGTGCTACAGCCGTTGTTGAGGGTGTCGGTGATCATGGTTGTGAGTATATGACAGGAGGAATTGTTCTAATCCTAGGTTCAGTTGGAAGAAATTTTGCGGCCGGCATGAGCGGAGGAATTGCTTATATATACAAAACAGATAAATTTGATGAAAAAGATTTTAATATGGAAATGGTTGAATTTGAAACACCAATTGATCAAGATCTAGATATTATAAAAAAA
>TARA_B100001093_G_scaffold399276_1_pt1 | contig 29715 bp, 23 predicted proteins | sample TARA_B100001093 | Tara Oceans TARA_B100001093 (sample SAMEA2623116) | marine metagenome | biome: marine biome (ENVO:00000447); feature: surface water layer (ENVO:00002042); material: "saline water (ENVO:00002010), including plankton (ENVO:xxxxxxxx)" | depth 5 m | reverse complement strand
AATTGCAGTACCGGTGAAAATTGTCGGCCAATCGCTTCTCCTAGGTACCCGTCTTCCATTGGTGGTAGTCCAACTATGGTTGCTGGTAGTACCGCATCTTTTCTGGTGGTAATTGCTGTTACGTGCATGACCGGGTATTGGCCGGTTAGTGAATAGAAGCCAAAGTGGTCGCCAAATGGCCCTTCTAATCGTGTTTCTCCGGGAATGCAGTATCCTTCAATCACAATATCAGCTTCTGCAGGAACCATCAAATCTTGAGTGAGTGCTTTGGTGATTCTAAGCGAGCGGCTGCCCAAAATTCCAGCAAATTGGTACTCGGATAAGTTATCTGGTAACGGGGCAATCGCTGAAAATATCAATTCAGGAGGACCACCCATGCATATCGCGACCGGCATCTTTTGATTTTCTCCAGTTGCAGCAGCATGATCTGCTCCATGCTTGTGGATTTGCCAATGTAGACCAATTTCCTTAGGCCCAAATACTTGGGCTCTATACATGCCCAAATTATGTTCACCAGAATTAGGATCTTTAGTGACTACCAAGGGCAAGGTGACAAAGTGGCCTCCATCCATTGGCCAGGTTTTTGGAATTGGCAATTTGGTCAAATCTGTATCCAAGCGAACCCGCTGACAATTTCCCCGCCATTTTTTCCTAGGCGGCATTGCCAGCGCATCTCGCACCAACGGTAACGCCTTCCAAGGAGCTCTCATGTAAGCACCTATATCTGGTTTCATCATTGCCACCATGCGGTCACCAACTTCGGTTTCGTGTGATGCTCCAAGCGCCCTTAGTGTTCTGTCATTACTGCCAAATATGTTCATGACCAGTGGGATTTTTGAAATTGTACCGTCGGCAAGTCTTGGTTTCTCAAATAATACTGCAGGCCCGTCATTTTTCACTAGTAGGTCAGCAATGGCTCCAACTTCGTAAACTACATCTACAGGTCGAGAGATTCTGAGCATCTCACCTCGGGACTCGAGGTGGCCCATCCAGCGTTTGAGAGTCTTCCAAGCCACGCCCATCCCAGTAGGATTATACCTTTGAACCTGCGTAGTAATCCTTAGCATTTCAACCGCTTCATTGATGGACTGTTTGTGCCTAGGAGGTTCATGGCAGAAGAGGTCGACATGGTCGATGTTTTAGTCATCGGCGCAGGTCCTGGTGGTGGTTCAGCAGCAATACACAGTGCAAGGGCCGGATTGAAGACGATAGTTGTCGAAGCGGATGCAGCAGTTGGCGTGCCTGTACACTGCGGAGAGTGTTTGTCGGAAATGGCAGTAGAAAATTTAGATTTAGCGATACCTGATCACGTCAAAGCCCTTGACGTCAAAGGAATCCGCGTCATCTTCCCCGACGGGACTGAGAAATTATTGACAGAGCCCGGATATGTGCTTGAGAAGCATTTGTTCGAGCAGTGGTTGATGGATGAGGCAAGCAAGGTTGGCTCAACATTACACCTCGGGCATCGAGTTACTAGCATGGAGAGAATTTACAATAGCGAAAATCAATTTACCAATTGGAAAATTGACGGCAGGGGTGATCATTTCCCAATCTATTGCAAGGTAGTGATTGATGCATCAGGGGTTGCTGGTGCGTCATCAAAATTACTTGACATGGGTACGCAAGTAGAAGTTATTGCAGGGTTTCAATACGAGGTGACCGAAGTTAAAAACGATGGATATTTAGATTTTTATCTGTGGCCACAATATTCTCCACATGGTTATGTTTGGATGATTCCGAAAAAAGGGGAAAGAGCGAATGTTGGACTCGTAACAACTGATAAAAGAGGTGCTATTAAGTATCTAGATAAGTTCATCACAGATACCTATCTTGACGGAAAACCAATTGTTAATCCACAATGGCGCGACCAAACAAAAAAGGCTAAACCATTTGGTGGTACTATTCCAATCTCAGGCCCGCGGGAAGTCACAGTTCAAGATGGGATAGTGTTGGTTGGTGATGCAGCAGGTTTCACATCTCCGCTATTTGAGGGTGGGTCACATCTTGCTTTGTGGTCGGGTAGAGAAGCGGCAAATGTTGTGGCCAAAGCAATTAGTAACGGGGATTTATCACAACAAGCTTTGTTGCCTTACGAGGCAGCATGGAAAAAGAGATTCCCTCCTTATCATAAGATCTTGAAAGGTAAGACTGCACTGTATGATTTAACCGACGAAGAGATGTCAATTATGGCGCAGTGTTTACCAGATGAATTATCTAATATGTCCCCATTACAAAAGTTAGGGATTGGCATGAAAATCTTGGTTAGAAAACCAATGTTGCTTACTAAGCGAGTTATTTCCGTCCTGCTATCTTTCGGTTACAGCCGAGCAAAGCACTTTGGTTGGTAGAACAATCACTATGCACACATTATTACGAGAGTTAACTCCTTCAAGAACCGGAGGTAGCCTAGATTATGTGGGGGGTAACACTATGGGTCGCAGCTGTTGCGGCACTTATTCTGTTAATTCGCCCTAATTTAACCGAAAAATCACGACCGTTAGGGATAATTAGCCATTTATTGATGGTTTTACCATTTTTTGCCTTGGCTAGTAGATTTTTAGTCAATGATACATCCATTCAATACGTTGCCGCCTTTGGTGGTGAGTCTTTGCCTTACAAATACCGTTTTGCTGCTACTTGGGCCGCTCGAGAAGGGCCAATACTAATGTGGGTAGTTTGGCTTACTTTGCTTGCTTGGATTTGGCGTAAACCAATGGCAGGAAAATCCGTGGAGTCAGCGCAATCTCGCGATTTTAGACTAAGAGTAGTGTTTGGATTTTCCCTTACTTTATTACTAATTGCGATAGTTCTTGATCCGTTTAAGCAGACTCCTCAATTCTTTTTTGGAGCCGGACTAAACGAATTGCTGCAAACAGACTTAATGATTATCCATCCGCCGATAATTTTCCTCGGCTATTCTTTTTGCATTCACATAGCATCAGTTTCCTTGTCTGGAATTTTTACAGGTCACACGGGCGGGGTTTCTGACCGCATAATTACCTTAACTAGACCTGGCTTGCTGATTACAACCATTGGTATAGGCCTAGGTGGATTATGGGCATATCTAATCTTAGATTGGGGCGGCTATTGGGCTTGGGATCCTGTGGAAACTGGTTCATTCTTACCATGGCTGGCTTTGGTAGCAATATCGCACTTGAGGACTCGTCCAGGTAAGGTCTCTGACAGTGGCTGGATAGGTGCTGGCTTAGTAGCCGGTGCGCTAGCGTTATTTGCCACCTTAGTGACTCGGGCCGGTGGTGTCTGGGCATCATCAGTTCATACCTTTGTCATCTCTGAAAGTGGAACTCCTCCGGAGGATGCTTTTTCGCGGATGATGTTATTGAAAAACGACGCAGTGGCAGGGGTTGAGATAATGTCTTATCTCATGTTCATTCTAATTATTGCCGGAAGTTGGCTGCTGCTTATTCGCAGAGGGCTGCACAAAAATGATTCTATTAATTCCAGCCAATTGCTGTTAGTGCCAGTAATAGGTGCAGCACTGGCAATTCCTTTTGGCGCAGATTTGTATCATTGGCTGCCAGATATAACAATTCTAGGATTACTAGTTGGCTTTATCGCATTTGATAAATATACTAACAACGACTTAGAGTTTGAACCAAAAGGTTGGACATATTTCCGTTCTAAGTACGCTTCTTCTTTGGTAATTATGCCAATATTGGTGTTTTTATTAATTCCTCAAACCTTCTTTATTTTGCTATTTACTGTTCTTTTTACGCCCCTATACTATTCACAGAAAGCCATCAATGAATGGATATGGGCTAGTATGGGGATAATGCTCTCTCTAGCAGGAGCATGGTCAGGAATGATTGATGTCTTGCAGGCAGGGATAGTGATTATCATCTTCTTAACGCCGTTTTTAGTCGAGGAAGAGGTTGCAGAAAGTCAAAAATTTTCGAAACGGCAATTAAACAAAATTGCCCTTTGGTGTTCTGTTATGTTGGTTAGTCTCTACCTTATTTTGACATTAACCATTTTACTCGAGAGTGTCGATACAATAAATTTTGATGCCCATGAACTATACGGTGCACCATTTATTTTGGGCTTTGCAGCAGCAATGTTAGTCTACACACGGCGCCGGCACAGCGCTAAATCAACGCTGGTTGTATTATCAGTAGTCTCCTTGTTTTCGTTGCTGATGGCGATCTTCTTTTCTGATAGTTTAGGTCAAGATTCTGGCACTGCAATATCTGAATATCTTGATAGGGGATTTATCGCATGGATTTCTCTACCGTTATTATTGGTATTACTAGGACCTGTGATTTCTGAGGTCTACTCTCAAATCACCAAATCTAGCAAAACTCCAGTTTGGCAACGTATTCCAGTAGGGGCTCATTTAGTTCATCTAGGTCTAGTTTTGTTGTTAGTTGGTCATATTACCACCACTGTATTAGTAGACAGAGGCGATGCCAGTCATCGAATTACCCTAGTTAAAGACGAACTGGTTATTCACGATGGGTACGGTTTTGAATTCACCGACCTAGTGGCAACTGAAGACAATTTAGAGGTCGGTGATGGATTTGTTGGCGTCAGCATAACTGTTTATGAGATGGATGGAACGCAAAAGCAAGAAATTGGCGTTGTTGAGCCTGGTATGCTTAGGTTTGATAAAACCGGTACTGCGAGGTCAGAAGTTGATGTATTAACCCGATGGTCGGGCGATATGGTGTTTATTTTTGATGGGACGCAAGCTCAAGGTTTAATGCAACAAACCTCGAGTGAAGGTCTTGATTCGGTAAATTTAGTCAGAGTCACAATATATGACCTGCCTGGCTCCCACTTAGTTTGGATAGGTTGGTCAATAATGATGCTCGGGATGCTGGGTGTTAGTTACAGCGGGTTTGTCAAAAACCACTCCCAACGTAGCACTGCTCGTAAATTGGCCGAGCAAGAATGACCTTTCAATTAACCGAGATATTATCAAGGGGAGGTCAGTCGGGCGAATATCCCTAACGGAGGCAAAACCATGGAAGATGGAGCAATAATTCATGTCGATTACGACTTATTCAGCGGAGAAACTGGTGACTTGATTGAAACAACAAGCGAGGCGATTGCCAAAGAGCATGAGATGCACCAAGAGGGTCGTAACTACACTCCAATGGTTTGTGTAGTCGGTACTGGTAACCTAATTCCTGGTTTCGAGGCAGCCTTACTTGAGGCTAAAGTCGGTAAAGAAGTAGACATTGAAATCGCACCAGAAGAAGCATATGGTGAGAAAGATGGAACTCTTGTCGAAACAATTAGCATTGACAAACTACGCAGAGCAGTTCAAGATCCAAACTCATTATATCTTGGTGCCCCAGTTACCCTCAACGGTCGCCAAGGATATCTATCATATCTAGCAGCAGGTCGTGCAAGAATCGATTACAATCACCCAATGGCCGGCAAGACTCTGAGATACGTCTTTACTGTAGTCAAGGAAGTCAAAGGTAAGGATGACAAGGTGCTTGGTCTACTAGAATCAAACACTGGGCATTCTGGTTTTGAAGTATCATTCAAAGGCGAAGACCTATCGATTATTCTACCACAAGCAATGCTGTTTGATACCAATGCAGCAATGCTAAAATTCCGCTTAGTTACTCTGATTAGAGATGCAGTAGAATGCGGTAAGATTTCATTTGTTGAAGTTCACGAACCTAGAGTAATCCCAGGCGCTGAGGACGATGAATCCGTTGAAGTAGAAGATCTTTCGAAATTATCAGTCGCAGAATTGAAAGAGCGATTGAAAGCAAGCGGTCTACCGGTGGGTGGAAAGAAAGCCGATTTAGTAGCAAGACTTGCAGATGGCGAAGAAGAGTGAAAACACTTTCAAGCATTAATCTAATATTCTACACACTGTAGGGCTAAGCGGTAACTGATATGGTTTCTGCCCAAGAAATTGAAGCACAGTTCGCTGATGCTGAAAAATCACTCGATCCAAAATTATATTCTTCTTTGGAAAAAGCAGCAATATGGATGGCAATAGCAGTTTTTACCATTATTTCGTTTGGGTTAATCTTCGTCAACGACTTATTCTGGACAGATGGACTAAAACCAATTGTTTGGGACCCAATCGTCAAAGATGCCGGCGCTGCTGGTGATGCTGGCTATTCTAAAGAAAACACCGCATTGTATGCGCTTACCGTATTGATGAGCGTTGTGATTCTACAAGCAGTGTTTCGCAAAATGGATTTGCCAGCAGATGACCGCATGATGTTTGCTCTTATCTCCTGGGTAATATTGGCACCTGTATTGCGGGTATTAGAGGATTCAGACTTCTTTAATTCTGAACTTGATTGGCTGTTAATCTCTCCAATAATTCATGTTCATCTGGCTATTTGGCTGGTTAGTATTGCGTTTGTGTCTCACAAACTGGCGAGTAAATGGGATGGCTCGGTTGACGACGCAGATATCGAAAAGAGTCGAACAGTCCTGTTCATTACTCTTGGAATGCTCTTGTTGCTTCACTGGGGCCTGTTATATCAGCCAAGCTATACTACGCATCCTGATATGGGTATTTTCTTTATTGCTACAGGTTTTATCGCCGCACTGGGTGTATTATTCGCAGTATTGGTTTGGACGACAAATTGGCCATCACTGACTCGCGGACTAATCGCATTTGGTAGTGCAACTTCGATTTTGGGTCTTTTTCATTGGTTCCAATTTATTGCCACTCCTTGGCGACAAGAAAGCGGTCGAATTGTTGAATCACAACCCTTGTGGCCAGCTTTGATAGTTTTGGGCATACCTGCAGTAGTGTGCTATTACATGTACAAGTATGGCAAAGATGACGCCAGACATATCAAACTTGCCGGATATCAACCAGGTGTTCTACCTGAAGGCGTGACCTTGACTGCATGGGAAGCCGCCGAGAAACAGGTTTCACAACACCCAATTGAACAACTCTCTCGCAAGGCACTACTCGCTAACCCAATGGTTCTAGCAATGGTCTTTGGCCAGTTATGCGATGGTTTTGCTACCATGGTTGGAATTGATTTCTTTGGCTACGGGGAAAAGCATCCAGTAAGTGACGCAGTTATCCAAATAGGCGTAGGGATTTCTGAATCCTTTGGGATTGACCCTATGATGGAATCTAATAATGCTCCAGGAGCATGGTTGTTCGCTATAGTGAAAGCGTGTTTAGTCGCCGCCATTGCATGGTTATTTGTCGAGATGCGAGTAGAGCGTAGGCAGGTTCACATGCGCATGTTGATCGTACTGGCTGTGTTGATAGTAGGATTAGCGCCAGGCCTGAGAGACATTGGTCGATTGACCTTGGATGTTTGATTTTAAGCATTTACTCGTATCGTTAAATGTTGAGTCCTCTTGCGTAGGCATGAGGGGTACAATGGATAGACTGTCAACGCGTGTTAACCGTACAGATTCTGAGTATCTCAAGCGCCAAGAACACAATCATTCATTGATTGCAACCCTTCGTGAGCGATTGAACACTGCTTCTCAAGGAGGCGGTGGGAAATATGTCGAGCGTCACCGAGGAAGAGGTAAATTATTGCCTAGAGAACGTATTGAGCGAATTATTGACCCGGGAACCGCATTTCTTGAACTATCTCCACTAGCTGCCCATGAGTTATACGATGGCAGAGCCCACAGCGCAGGTATTGTGACAGGAGTAGGTTTGGTTCATGGCAGAGAGTGCTTATTTGTCGCTAATGATGCTACGGTAAAAGGTGGCTCATACTACCCAATGACGGTCAAGAAACATATTCGTGCCCAGACCGTAGCCCATGAAAATCACTTGCCCTGCATATATCTGGTAGATTCAGGTGGGGCGTTTTTACCTATGCAAGATGAAGTATTTCCAGACATAACTCACTTTGGTAGAATTTTTCGAAACCAGGCAAGAATGTCGGGCGATAAGATACCACAAATCGCTGCAGTGCTTGGTTCTTGTACAGCAGGTGGAGCCTATGTGCCGGCTATGTCTGATGAATCAATAATCGTCAAAGGCAATGGGACAATTTTCCTTGCCGGGCCTCCACTAGTTAAAGCCGCAACAGGTGAGGAAGTCACTGCCGAAGAGTTGGGTGGTGCTGATGTCCATACTGCACAATCTGGTGTTGCTGACCATTTTGCTGAAGATGAACCAGAGGCACTAAGATTGGTACGTAATATTGTGGAAAACCTAGGTCCTCGGGAATTAGCACCTGCCGCAAAAGCCACGCCAGAAAGTCCAGCCCATGATGTCGAAGATTTACTAGGGTTAATTCCAATGGACAATCGTACGCCTGTTGACATTAAGGAAATCATTGCTAGAGTAGTAGACGGTTCTAGATTTCATGAATTTAAAGCTCGTTATGGAACTACATTGGTTTGTGGATTTGCCCATATTCACGGTCACAAAGTAGGAATCGTTGCTAACAATGGGATTCTGTTTTCAGAGTCCTCGATGAAAGGGGCGCATTTCGTTGAGTTATGTGGTCAGCGTGGAATCCCCTTAGTCTTCTTGCAAAATATAACCGGTTTTATGGTTGGAAAAGCCTACGAAGCCGGAGGTATCGCCAAAGATGGTGCTAAACTGGTTACTGCGGTATCCTGTGTTAATGTACCAAAGTTCACCATCATTATCGGTGGCTCTCACGGTGCCGGAAATTATGGTATGTGCGGAAGAGCATACGATCCAAGATTTTTGTTCATGTGGCCAAATAGCCGTATTTCAGTCATGGGGGGGCCTCAAGCGGCTGATGTACTTACTACGGTCAAACAAGACCAAAGAGCCAGAGAGGGACTTAGTCCAATGGTGGGCGAAGAGTTGTCCCAGTTTAGGCAGCCAATACTTGACAAATATGAGACCGAAGGCAGCCCATACTATTCTACCGCGCGTCTTTGGGATGACGGAATAATCGATCCTAGAGATACCCGAGATATCCTTGGCTTGTGTTTAGCCGCAGCAAGAAACGCACCTTTGCCAGACGATAGATTTGGCGTATTTAGGATGTGATTTCGCAATTGAAAAATTAAATTTACAATTGGAGTTTTAATTATGACAAAAATGGATAATCCACCAAAAACCGAATTGGTTACACTTGATATTGAAGGGCCAATTTGCCGTATAACTTTGAATCGAGAATCGAAGTACAATGCAATGAATGTGCAAATGATAACAGAATTATGTGATTTATTTGACTGGACTGCCCAACGAAGTGTCGGGGCAACGGGAAATTTAGTTGATGAAGATGGTAATCAGTATTTACGAATCATAGTTTTTTCAGGCGCAGGTAAGCACTTTTGCGCTGGAGCAGATATCAATATGATGCGTGATGCCGGCGCCAATAGTCCAGAGGAGAATCGTCAAGACTCAGCACGTCTTGACCGGCTATTCAACGGTCTTTGGTCACATCCATGTTTTACTATCGGCTCAATTACTGGGGTAGCGCTTGGTGGCGGTGCTGGATTGGTGGCATGCTTAGACCATGTTATCGCTACAGACAACGTCAAGATTGCCCTCTCTGAAGGGAAATTGGGAATATTACCTGCAGTAATCGGCCCCTATGTATATCGTAGATTGGGTTCAGCATGTTTTCGTAGATTAGCAATGCAAGCCAGTAGAATTGGTGCACAGGAAGCCCTTAGAACAGGATTTATTGAACAAGTAGTCAACACTCCGGAAGATTTGGCGCAATCGGTTAACAATTTGATTGACGAAGTAATGACTACTGGCCCGTGTGCGGTTAGTTTAGCTAAAGAATTAACTCTAGGTTTCGATAGATGGACTGGCAGTGATGAAGAGTTAAGAAATTTCACTCTTGACTTTACTAGTAGAATGCGTGGCTCAGATGAAGGTCAAGAAGGACTTTCCTCATTTTTAGAAAAGCGAGATGCAAACTGGAAATCTTGATTTGGTGAAGTAAATGGTTAGTACAGTGCTAGTTGCCAATCGAGGTGAAATAGCCTGCAGGATTTTACGAGCATGTAGTGAGGCTGGACTAAACTCAGTGGCGATATATGCAAATAATGACAAAGAGTCAATGTTTGTCGAACTGGCCACAAAATCTGTTGAATTAGTCGGTGAAACCATTGGTGAGACTTATCTTGATCAGCAGCAGATACTCGATATTGCCGCTGAGCATGGTGCCGATGCAATTCATCCAGGGTTTGGATTTTTATCAGAGCGCGCAGATTTTGCTAGAGCAGTATTAGATGCCGGGATAACATGGATTGGGCCCTCACCTTTAGCCATAGAAATGATGGGCGATAAAATGACTGCTCGAAAAACCATGAAGGCAGCGGGGGTTCCAGTAATCCCGGGCGAAGAAATTGATTTTGAAGATGAAACTAAGATGATTGAGGCAATTGTCCAAGCCAGTACTAGAGTTGGTTATCCATTACTGCTCAAAGCCTCATCTGGCGGGGGCGGCAAAGGTATGCGTAAGGTAGAGAATCCAGATAACTTAGTTGAATCCATCAAAGGGGCCAGAAGGGAGGCTATAGCGGCTTTTGGTGATGGTAGAGTATACATTGAACGGATGCTTACTGGTTCAAAGCACGTTGAGATTCAAGTATTAGCCGACACCCATGGAAGAGTGATTCATTTGGGTGAGCGGGAATGTAGTGTCCAGCGTCGTCATCAGAAAGTGTTTGAAGAATCACCGTGCCCAGTTATGACTACCGATTTACGAGAGAAGATGGGCCAAGCGGCCGTGATGGCGGCTAAAGCCGTTAATTACGAGGGCGCAGGTACAGTTGAGTTTCTATTAGCCAGTACTGGTGAATTCTTTTTCCTAGAAATGAATACTAGAATTCAGGTTGAACATCCTGTTACTGAAATGGTTACTGGTGTTGACTTAGTTAGAGAACAATTGCGAATTGCTGCAGGTCAACCAATGAGTTGTGGTCAGTTAATGATGCGTGGTCATGCCATTGAGGTTCGTCTGTATGCCGAAGATGCCACCAATAATTTCCTTCCAGCAATTGGACCTCTTGCAGTATTTAGGCCCCCAACAGGGCCGGGAATACGACTTGATACAGGGGTAAGAGAAGGTGACATAGTTACGCCAAATTATGATCCTATGCTAGCCAAATTAATTGTCTGGGCACCTTCTAGAGCAGAAGCTCTGCAAAGAATGCGTCGAGCATTGGATGAATTTGTCGTTTTGGGAACGACGACTAATCTTAGATTCCTGCGCGAATTATGCGATCATGTAGATGTAGTTAGTGGAAATACCGATACTACAATGATTGAAAGAGTGTGGCCAGATGGGTGGAGTCCACAATTCAGTAGCGACATACTCAACGGTGCATTAATGGTTGCAGGGGTTAGTGAAAGCGCAGGATTGCATCAAGTACAATCCACAATTAGTTCTGCTAATGACGGCCCACAGAGTCCATTTCAAAGTCTATCTAGGAGGTATCCTTGATGCAACATGAATTCAAATTTGCTGGAGATACTGTCGAGGTAACCGTAGCAAGAGACTCAGGTACATGGCATCTCGATGATTTAGAATGCGAAATTATGGCTGATGGTCGACTAAAACTTACGGTTAATGGAGTGATAAAATTTGCTCACTCAGCAAAAGTTGGCGACGTTTGGTGGGTTCATCTTGACGGGCATGTCTTCTGTATTGAAAAGACGGAGGCAGGCTCGAATAGTGATGATTCAGAAGGAGGCATGGTAGCCCCAATGCCGGGTAAAATTCTCGAGGTATTGGTGGAGCAAGGCCAATCAGTTGCCAGTGGAGATTTATTGTTGGTGATGGAAGCTATGAAAATGGAACATAGAATAGTCGCTAATGTTGATGGTGTAATTGCGATGATGAATTTGCAAGAAGGCGATCAAGTTCAGCAAGGTGATGTCTTGGTAGAGATTAGTGAATAATTAGATTCTTCGACGGAGTTTTTCCATCATATCATCTGCAACCGATAACTGTTCTAGGCAATCATCAACTGCTCCTGCGTCCAATTTATCTGTGGCTATTGACACTGCTGCTTCACATTTACGTCTCTCATTATCATCTGATTTTATCATCACAGCCTCGCATTGGTTGCGCAATATCTTCCATTCTTCTACTACAAATTCAAGAAGTTCGTTTGCATCATCAATAGCCTTACTCTCCTTATCTAGCGCAGATGTCATTCGCTCGAGTAATGTTGCAGCATGACTCCACTGCTTGCTATCTGCGGCTTGGATAATCTCATCCCATTTACCCTGCCATACTGCTTTGTCTTGCCGTGTTTCAAATTGTTTAAGCAATTTCTTCTTCTGCCGAATTGCTCTTCGGGTATCATCCATAGCTTCTCTTTCTGCTTTGATGCTACGGACTATACCGTCTGCTAAGCCAACTGCTTGACTGGCATTACCGGCTTCTAGAGAATCTATGGCGTTAGTTAATCTTAGATTTAATTCTGTTAAGTCTAAGCCATCACTCTGTGATAATTGGCGTTCTGCTTCTTTAATTGATTCTGCAGCTCTACCTAAAGCATCATCGCCTGCTGCAAGTTGAGCAGGAATAGTAAACGCATACTCAAAAGCCTTCTTTGGTGATTCTGCAGCAAGTTTCTTTCTTGCATCAGACAGCATTTCGTGAAGATGGTTGACGTTCTCGCCGGATTTACCTTCTAGTTGACGACTCGCATCAACAATTGCATCTTCTGCCTTTGCCCACCATTCAATGACTTCCAGTGCCCGCTTTTTTGCTTGCCTAAACAGCATTTCTCCTTCCCTTAGAGAACCAAGTTCAATTTCTCTAAGTCCCATTTCAAACGACTTTCTACCCTTTTTGGCTGTTGGAGCGATAGTTTCTGCTTGCTCTACAGTACTCAAAGCATCAGCTTTGACTACCTGTACATCACCAGCAAGTGACAATGACCGTTCTATGTCTTCTTCTGCGTCATCAAGTAAACGCATACCCAGTTCGGGATCGGAATGGCCTTGTTCTCTGGCAGTCATGATTAGGCTAGAGGCTTGGTCAACTGCAGCATTTTCAGTTCGCAAAATCAAAATGCGAGTTTCTAAGTTGTCCAAGCGCTTGCGGAATTGTTTACGAAGTACCTTGTGCTCATCCCCTGAAAACCAAATACTGACAGTCGATATCCCCCCAATGGCGAGAACTCCAAAATTTGCCAGCCAGGTAATTGTTCCAGGTTCAGGTATTGTACCAATAAATATCGAAAATCCAGCAATAGTGCCAACACCAGTCATTAATGAACGGAAGCGTTGAACATCAAGGCCGCCAGTTAGCACTGTTTTAGAATAAAAGAAACATGAGGTGGCAACAAATCCTATCAGAATAGGTCCAAATATATCCAGTGTGATAGGGCTTGTCAATTCTCTTGAAGCGATCATAAGCAGTACCGGCCAAGCAATTGTTGCTGAGGCGCCAACTCTAGTTCTTGCAGTTGGGCTGGTAAGGCCGATATCTTGAACCAAAAGGCCCCAAGCCAAAATTAGAATTGGCATTCCTAGTCCATTTAGTAGACCACCCTCTCCTTTGGCTGCTGCCGACAAAGTCGGCCAAACAAGCCAAATAGCCCCTAATAGTATTGATATTGCGGATATGGCGACTAATTTCTCTAAACGGTCGTTTCTTTGCTTAACCGCTGCTTGGATTGCGCTTTCAACATCAGCCCACGCATCCATGTTATGCCACATTGGAACTCAAACATATACTATCCCCTTAGAAAATTCATGTCGCGTTAAATTATTGATTTTCAAAGACAATGTTCATGAGTTTGCTGCTATCGTTGTCATCGGAGGGAAGACTGTGACCGGACTAATTACCATGGATGATTTGACCAATGAAGAGATATTAAAAATTCTTGAGGATGCCGATAAACTCCTGCCAGTTGCTCGTGGTGAGTTGTATTTGCCGTTACTTCAAGGTAGAATTCTAGGAAATTTATTTTTTGAACCTAGTACTCGTACTAGAATGTCATTCGAAACTGCGATGAAGCGTTTAGGTGGCGATGTGGTTAATCTAGGAGACGTAAAAACCTCATCGGTTGTGAAAGGCGAGACATTATTCGACACCATTCAAATGGTTGATGGCTATACCGACATTATCGCCATGCGCCATCCAAGACAAGGTGCTGCGCAATATGCCCAAGATTCAGCAAGAGTGCCAATTCTCAATGGTGGCGATGGTGCAGGACATCATCCAACGCAGACTATGCTTGACCTTTTTACTATCAAACAAGCGCATGGGAAGTTGGATGGATTGAAAGTTATCCTAGCTGGAGATTTACGGTTCGGTAGGACCGTTCATTCACTATCACATGCTTTGACTAGATTTGGTTGTGAGTTGGTGTTTGCCAGCCCGGACATTCTCAAAATGCCACCAGAGATTGTTTCGGATCTAAAAGCTCATGGCGGCGACATCACAGAGACAGAAGACCTTTATTCAATGATGGAAGATGCTGATGTAGTGTATATGACTCGTATTCAGAAAGAACGCTTTTCTGATGAGGATGAATATACTAAAGTGGCTGGTGCTTACAAGTTACACGCCAATGATTTGTCAGATGTAAAGGCTGGAATGATTATCATGCATCCTCTGCCTAGGGTTGATGAGATTCATCCATCGGTTGATTCCACTAGGCATGCTAGGTATTTCGAGCAAGCTTTCAATGGCGTAGTAGCAAGAATGGCTTTGCTTTGCAAATTGTTAGGTGTTGAAGTTCCTGCGGATGTCGAAAAGGCAGGAGGTGCATTGTAATGTCAAATGAACACAGTATGAGAAGAGTAACTGCAATTAGAAATGGCACGGTAATTGACCATATTCCACAAGGTCAAGCACTTGCAGTGCTTGATATGTTAGGAATAAGCGATGCAACCTCAGTTCCCGTCTCATTAGTCATGAATGTTCCTTCCAAGAAAATGGGCAATAAAGATATCATAAAAGTGGAAGACCGAGAATTGACACAAGGAGAATTAGATCGTTTGGCTTTAGTCGCTCCTGATGCCAATGTAGCAATTATTAGAGCATATACGGTTGCGGAAAAAATGATTATTAATTTAGGAGATGAAATGGTTAACGTTGTTAGATGTACCATGTCTAACTGTATTACTTCTAATCTACGCGAGCCATTGCCACACCGAATGAAAGTAGTTTCCAGAGATCCACTCGAACTTCGCTGCCATTATTGTGGACGTCCACAGGATTTGGTCAAGTTAGTCAAGAATGTAATTTGAGTTATTTCGCAGTTTAATTTACCTTGTCAAAACCATACTTTGACTAAAAATTCAGGGCAAGACTTAGATTAGCAACTAGTAATCAACAGGTTATGCAAGAATTTTCCAAGGTAGGCATTGATTCCAAAAGAACTACCGCAGCTAGCGTTGCGATAGTCGCCTTAGTCGTGTATTTAGCCCTAATTCATCTTCAATCGATTTTGATGCCGCTTGCCATTGCTGTATTGTTATATTTCTTGATTAAACCTCCAGAACAAATGATTTACCAAAAGGTAAACAATCGCTTTATTTCTTATGGGTCAGTAATTTTAACCTTCATCATAGCGATATACTTCATTTCTATTTTCTTGTATGATAATTTATCACAATTCATTGACGAAGTACCAGAAATTACCGCCGCTTTTGAAGAGAAGCGTGCCAAGTATGCCGATGCAGATTTATACGGACTTGAGGCAATCTTTTCCGATGCAGACTTAGTTACAGAACTCGCTTCACCAAGTAATGTCGAGACATTTGTTTTGGCGATACTTGGATCACTTGGTGGCTTCTTTACCACAATGGTAACCGTCCTGATTTTCCTCTTATTCATTGTCTTAGAAGAGCACACAATTGCCAAGAGATTTGGGGCCGCTTTTCCAAATTCGTATGACAGAGCCAAGAAAATAGTTAGCGAATCAACCGAATCAATCACCGCTTATGTGGTATCGAAGGTAACTTGCAGTGCTGGACAAGCATTGGTTATGACAATTATAATCTCTCCAATTGGCTTTGATTTACCGGGTTGGTTCCTATTTGGAATACTGTGTTTCTTACTTGATTTCATCCCAATACTTGGGGCGCTTTTGGCCACTATTCCCCCGGTTTTAATCGGCTTTATAATGCTAGAGCCGTTAACTGCAGTGTTGATGTTGGCAATGTTAATTGGCAATCAGCAGGTGTTTGGGTCTTTTGTGGAGCCAAATCTTTCCGGCGCAAAAATTGGTATTTCTCCGTTCGTGTTATTGCTAACAGTGATGCTATTCACTCAAGTTTGGGGTATTGCTGGTGCGATAATTGGTGCGCCAATCATCATCATTGCTCGACTTATACTGGATGAAAATGAGCGAACTAGGTCTGTTGCTATGATGATGGCCAATTCTGTTGAAGAAGAGTAATCAAAGGGTTACTGAAGTGTTAGACAGTCTTTAGCCACAAAACAGCGTTGCGCTAAATAATCGCATCCGTGTGAAAAGAGACAGATGTTTAAAACTTTAATCAGATACTTGGAATTATGAAACTTGCTGTTGTCTGGTTCCGTAACGCTTTGCGCATCCATGACAATCCAGTATTGTCATGGGCTTATGAATCTGAGAATGCCGATTTTATTCTTCCGATATATATTTTTGAGGAAGAAATTCAACAGAAAAGCACCCAAAATATGGGTGAGCAAAGATTACGATTCCAGTTTGATTGTGTCGAGAATCTGCATCAAAATTTGAAAAATAAATTGGATCTCGACTTACATGTTTTTTCAGGTGATTGTTTAGAGGTCTTAGAGTCAATCAGGGAACAATTACAACCATTCGAGGTAATTTTACTAAAGGAATATTCTACAAATCCTCGAGATAGAAAGCAATCAGAATTAATTGGAAAAAAATTAATCAATACCAATCCAACTTGGTCTATCAAATCATTTCCTTCAACTCAAACAATCCTTGATATTGAAGCAATCGTTGATTCCCCTGGGTATAAACCCCCTAAATCAATGAAAGATATGGTCCGATTGTTCAAAATCGAATTTGGAGATTACGAAAATATCATTTTCGAAACAAATGACCCAAATCCCTCATCAAATGAACGCAAGCAAGATGTATCGGTGAACTCAAAATATCAAGTGTCACTCGACAAAATCCGGTCCTCACTAAGTACAGCTGGCTATTTTCGTGGGGGGGAAAATGAAGCAATTACAAGATTGGAAAAGAAGGTAATATCTCAGAATGATTACGTTAATAGCTTTAACAAACCCAAGTCAATTTCAACAAATATTCAAGGTAATCCAATGGAACCAACAACCACAGGATTGTCCCCCTACATCAGTACTGGTTGTCTATCAATACGACGATTGTGGAATTCATGCTCGGAAATACAACAATCAAGTGAACATACTGTGCCTCCAGTTTCAATTCAAGGGCAAATTATGTTCAGAGAAATGTTCTATCTCCTTTCAAGATCTGTCGATAATTGGGATCAAGATTCAGGCAATCCTCAATGCAAGGAAATCGAATGGGGAGAGTTAAACCATAAACTGCTAGATTCTTGGGATTCGGGTCAAACTGGATTTCCCTTGATTGATGCCATGATGCGTCAATTGAACGCTACTGGTTGGATGCACCACCTTGGAAGACACGCCGTTTCATGCTTTCTGACTCGTGGTCAATTATGGCAAAATTGGACACACGGCAGGGATATATTTGAACGTAAATTAATTGACAGTGATTGGGCGCTCAATAACGGAAATTGGCTTTGGTTAGCAGGAGTTGCACCATTCTCAATGCCCTATTATCGGATTTACAACCCCTGTCCTGATTCCAAATCGAGTTTGAACGTTGAAACCAAGGATGCCGAATTTATCAGATACTGGGTCCCAGAACTTGCTGAGTTCCCCTCAAAATACATATTTGAGCCACATTTAGCCCCACTGCATATCCAAGAATCAGCAGGATGTCTGATTGGCACAGACTATCCAAACCCAATAATAGATCGAAAGGAATCACGGAAAAAGAATTTGCAATCATTCAAGCACAGTCTAGAAAAATTACGATAATTCCCTTGATAATGCAAGGTTTATCCTCAAGACAGAAAACAACCTCTCCACAGACAATATCTTAGTTAGATTCTGCCGGCATTGATGAGTGATGTAATTGGATTCTTAGGCCTCCATTATCATCCAGAATATAGCCAAATGTGTATTCAACTTTTACTTCAAAGCCTTCTTGACCGGTGAAGAAATAATTCCCCATTGCTAAGGCAGTATTGCCGTTAATAATTATATCAGAGTTTTCAAAACGAACACTGGTCCATCCTTTGATGGCAAATCCTTGGTCTTCCAGGCATGCATTATTTGACGCAACGAAATAAGATAGTGCGGTTTGGAGGGTTGGTCTAAACTGATTGGTAGCAGCAAGGGTCGGTTTGAACAATACTGGTCCCATTTGGTAAGCGTATAATGTGTTGACGTGGTCTGTTGCTAGGCCAATATAATCGCCACCGTTTGTATGGGCTGTAGCTATCGCCACAATTCCTTCACCCCATGCTCTTTGTGCATCTTTGACCTTAGCTAAACTCAACATAACTAATCATCCCTAAACACCGGTTGAGTCGACACCTTATCATTTTTCTATATGCGACTAGTTTAAACACTATCTAATAATGGCCGAATCATGTCTATAATTACAGCATATAATGAAGCCTGGGAAAACGCAGATGTCGACGCACTTAGAGCATTAATCCATGATGATTGTGTCTTTAATCCACATGTTGGAGGATTTACCATGAGTAAATCCGATATCCTTGGATTTGTTGCCGGAGACGGTACTCCAAAATCTGAAGCAAACAGAATTTTGTTCGAAAATGATGAAGTTGGCGTGGCACATGCAATCGTTCACTTTGCTAACGATTCTGACTCTGAAGCAGTAATGTCGTTCATGCGCTTCAAAGATGGTCAAATAATCTCCATGGAAACTGGTGCTACACCACTTTCTGATGACTACAAATTAGTTGGTCAAGAATAATACTTAGTTCGCTAGTTCGTCTTTGACCATTGCACGCATTTCACATGCCTTGCACTGTTCGTTTGAAGTAATAGATGAGCAAACTGGGCACTCCTTTGGTGGACTTGGTCGAGACTGATGGCCGCCTAATTCGATTATCTGATTGCGTAACTCCTTAACATTGTCTGCCATACGTAAAAGTCCGTGTCTAGTACCAGGTACATCAGCCTCCATAGTAGCTACCATTTCTCTATGACGCCATCTAAGGGCTCCTCTTGCATGTGGGCATTCTTCATGATGGATTGGTAGATTTTTGTGTACTGCATAAAGGTGGACTTCCTGCTCTGGTATCCATCTAAGTGGCACAATTCTAGGTGGTAAGCCATCAATGGGAGTATTGGTGTGTGGGGCTAATCTAAGGGTTCTCTCTAAATCGCCATTTGACATATTCATTAATACGGTTTGAGCCATATCATCTAAGTTGTGCCCAAGCGCCATAACATCAGCATTGACTTTTTTTGCTAGATGGTTGATACCTTGGCGGCGAAATACTCCGCAATAAGAACAAGGCATCCCAGGTGCACCAGGGTTATTCTTGGTCATACCAGGGATAAGTTTGGCAACGGTGTCCATCTCTTCAAAACCTAGTTGTTTGTAAGATACAGTGATGAATTCTACTCCTAGGCTTTTACACAGATCTTCAGCACATTGCAAGGATGGAGGGCGGTATCCATCGATTCCCTCATCAACAGTGCCAGCAATAATTTTCACATCAGGGCGCACACCAAGAATATCGACTAATGTTTCTAGCAGTACTGCTGAGTCTTTACCCCCTGAGATCGCAACAAAAATCGTGGTTTCTTGACCTTTTTTGAGGACTAATTGCTTACGTAGCTCCTTGGCAATTTTTTTACGGATAGACTTGGCGAGGTGTTGTCCACAAAGAATACGGCCAGAATAGGCTTGTTCCAGTAATGCTGGCTTGTTGCAGGAATCACAAGAGGGGATTTCAAGCCCGCCAACTTTGCCTGCCATGAAATGTCGTAAAGGGTCTAGTGTTTGAGTTCATCGCATGTCTATGCTACTTGCAAGCCTAATTATCTAGTGATAATTTCTCAATTAGAAAATCAAATTTACAATTAGAAAATTTATTTTGGCAGAAGTCTAAATATGCCAGAGTTTTGTTTCAAAAATATTGCGCGGAAAAGACTTGATACATCGCATTCCGCGAGATTTATAATTCAAATCCAGTTGGAGATTTGATTTCACCCCTTAAATCCCCCCGTAGGGGGGAAAAAACGCAAAACTTCTTGAAGCCTACAACGCTCACGGACATTTTGAGCGACTATGTTACAACGAGTTCTGGCTGGTTTAACTAAGACAGAAGGAGTTGAACAAGCAATGCTACTGGATGAATCTGGTAACTTGCTAGCATGTGTTGGTAGCGAGGGGCAAGTGCCTCCTGTCGACAAAGCTATGCAGTCAGTTAACACCGCTGCCGAGTTATGCTCAACCCTAGAGTTGGGGACACTGTATGAGATTTGGTCTGAAGGTGAAAGTCGAATGATGATCGATATAGCCGGACCTGGCAGAATCACAGTTCTAGCCGGCCAAGGCGGCCGTCTAGCCCAGTGGCGCCACGCTTTAGATAGAAACCGAAGGATACTAGCAACCACTCCAATGATGTGATATTATGTTTGATTTACCAAAAGGAATAGCCGTAGAAACCGAAATAGATGTATCAGAAGGGGTAATCCAAACCTTCGAGCATGGCGTGATAACTACCTGGATTGGAAAACGTAAGACACCTGCAGGCCATCGAATAATCCGAGCTGGCAGGGCGGTAGGCTATCTTGCAGAAAGCGAAAATGCATCTATTCTGCTTGGTGGCGCAGAAGCAAAACAACGTCTTGTTGAAATCGAAGCAGAAGGAATGTGCCATTATGAAGCTCAGAGTTATTCCATGATTGGACTGGGCTCGGTTGCTGAGGTGATTCCAGAGGCATTTGAACACCCAGTTGATGCTCAAGGTCTGATGCCAAGGGGAGATTCAGTTGAGCGCCTTTTGTCAAGGGATTTATCAGTTGTTTTAGCCAAACTGGTGGATAATGTTGCGGTTAGAGGCGCAATTGCTGTCGATGCAGGTATGCTTATTGATTCAGCTGGTGATTTACCAACGGATGGCGAAACCCTGGCAAAGGAAGTCGGCGAAACCATTGCTAGCCGTGAAAAGTTAGCGCAAGGACTAGGTTTTGCTGACGGCGGACATTGGACCTTGCATACTGGTGACGGTGCATTACTTCTTGCTCACACAGGTGAGATTGCAATCGCTGCATGGACCGAGGCAAATGCAGATCATACAAGGATTATCAATGCAGCAGCAGCAGCACTTGAGGGAGAAGTCTCGAGTGGTCCTGGATTTGGAGAACCTTTGCCAGATGGATTCATCCTAAGAGAGGGTAAAGGAGGCGCTGATGCAGTGCTTTCAATGCTTGCTGATGCTATTGAAGAAGGTGTTACAGGACACATTCAATCCGGCAAGTCTTCCAAAGCTGTGAGTTTAATCTTGTCTCGAGGAATACCGGTAGGACTCTTTGCACCAACAGCCGAATCGTTTGAAGAAGCCATGCTTGGGCTGACAGAAGCAAGAAGAGCGATTCGATTGCATCGATTACCAGCCGGGACAATCCTAACTAGAGAGTCAGGCACTATCAACGACTTTTCTCTAACAGACTTCAAAGATTTACTTGTCACTGTTAGAACCAGGTCTGAAAGCCGTAGAGCGAATCTTGCCAACAGATTGGGCGCACTAATCGGCTTTGAAATTGGCATGGAAAGTCTCAGAATCTCACGAGCCAAGGCCAATTTTGTTCAGACTAAGGATGGCATTAGTAAAGGCCTAGAGCAGGTGGAAATTACTCCTGCACCAGGTATAGATGCTGGCCTGCGACGAAGGTTAGAATCGGCTGAATTAAAAATCGATGAATTAGAAAAAGAGAAGTCTTTGCTAAATTCAAAACTATCTTCAGCAGATGCATCTAGAAAGGCTGCTGAAATTAAAACCAGAGAAGCAGTAGAAACTAGAAATATGCAGGTTGAAAGTGTTGAGAATGTTAATTCAGAAATCAATTCAATGCAGGTGGAATTAGTTGAAGCAAGAAATCGAAAAGAGGAAGCAGAGACTAGAGCAGAAAAACTGGTCAAGCGAGTAAATGAATTAGAACACCAGGTAAGCGTTAGAGCATCAGAATTGGCTAAGGCGCTTGGTGAGACGGAATCGAGTGAAAAGTTGCGGCAATCAATTGAAGATATGTCACTTAAAGAGGCAGGATTGAATGCAGAATTATCTTCTGCAAGTGAAAGTCTGGGTAGCATAAGACAACAAACTGAGGATGACGAACGCAGATTACGAGTCCTTCAGGAACAAGTAGCAGCATCTAGAGAACGTCATGCTCGTGCTCAAGCAGAAGCGATGAAAGAAGAAGAGCGCGTCAATAAAAGTAAATCCGAACTAGAGATAATTGAATCTGAAGCAAAAGTCGCAAGGCGTAGAGCAGAGGATGAGAGAATTAGACTGAGCACAGATGAAGCTCGCTTCGCTCAGATTCAAAGTGAAATGCGCCAATTAATGCAGGAGCGGAGGAACTTACTCAGGGAATTAGGAGATTTAGGTGCTAAACGTGGTCATGCAGAGGGTGAACTTACGATTCTTGTAGAGAATGCTAAACAGTTAGCACAAGCCCATGAAGAAGCATTGGCAGACATTAATGAAGCCGAAAGAATCAGAGCACGGCTGGCTGAAGAACCACTTGCTCAAGCCTTACTAGACGATGCTTCGACATTTGAAGGACTAGCTCCGGTATTAGAACGGTTGGAGCGGTCTAGAAGTTTGGGTTATTCGGTTACCTTACTGGATAGAGCAGTGGAGCGAGCCTTGCAAGTTATTCAAAAGACCGTAGACCATGTTGCAGCAACTCCTCGTTATCTACTATCAAGTGAAGTTATGGAACTATTAGAACGCCAGGTGCCACAAACTGCAGGTGCAGTTAGAGGTCTGTCAAGATGGTCAGTCCAACAAAGACTGGAACACCAACTTGGTGAGACAGTCGGCCATTTAGTTGTTGATTTAGAGCGCCTTCTAGAGGATTACGATCATTCCATTACAATGTTAAGAAGGTTGAGAAATGTCCTTGAACAACTAACAAGATTGGGTGCACCTCCTCAAGAAGTTGAAACCCTAATGTCCAATTGTAATCGTCCCGAATCCCTCCCTTACATTGCTCAAGCAACAAGAAAACTTATTCAAAAAGCCCTTGATGATATTTATTTAGAATCCGACCAAAGAGATGCAGGTGAAGCGATTGCTTTGGAGGAAACTGCACGAGTACTTGAGGAATTGATAACTCAAATAGACGCTTCTGGATTAGCAGGTGGCTCTCCTAGCGGACTATTGTGGGATTTCCAAAGAGATGGGTTGTTGCCGTATGAAAGAGAGGTAATTGACCCGGCGCAAAAAACTCCGATTGATGAAGAGATGGTCAAACACATGGAGTCAAACATATCCGGAGAGGTAATCTCGGAGGAAGCGTCAGCTCCCGTATCAGTTGATGAAGACGGTTGGGAAACCTTAGATTTGCCAGATGACGCCTCTGTTGATGATGAGGCTGAAGTAGAATTTGTTGAATTACAACCGATTAGCGATGATGATGAAAGAGCGGCTTTGGAAGCCGAATTAGCTAGAATTGATGCATCTTGGGAACACAGAACTGAACCATCAGTGGTGACAAATTCTGCGCTTGACAATCTTGAATCGAAATTGTCTGACCTTGATTTGTAGGTGCTCTAATGTCTAATAATCAGGCGACTACATTGTCAGGCCGTGCTGAAACAATCGGCCGAAGATATCCACATTTTTTGGAAAGATTTTTGTTGTTATTGGCAATCTGTGGTTTCATTTTTGGATATCAATCTGTAAGTGAACAAACAGGTAATGGGATATTATCTGTATTTGCCACTTGGTGCTTATTTCCATTCATTTTATTGTTCAGCGCGGAAATGATAGGACGATTTATTCAAGCGATTAATCGAGATTAAGTTTGGAATTCAATGAATTCTTTTTCTGGTTTTTCGACTGCACTAGAAGTATTATTCCTTAATGAGTAGGTAAATCCCCATATTCTTTGCCACGGGATTAGATACCTGAATAGGGCCATAAAGGATAGGAACATTACTGCTGAAATCACTAATCCATAGGTTAAGGATAGCTCGATGGATTCAGAAACTTGCCCAGCCCACTGGCTACCTGTAGTATCACTTACTAGGCTAAGTAAGACACTGTGGAAGCCTAATGCTACCATGGTAGCCACTCCAGTAAGGCCCAAGAACCCAAACGTATGCATCAGGTGAGTGTTTAACATATTGTCCATTTGTTTAACATATTCAGGATCTCTTTTGCAGGACTCGGGAAGTCTGAAAGCATATTCTAGATACTTGATGACTCCAAATGCGGATTCTTGGAATACAAGTATCAGTACTGCGATTAGAATGAGGCCGAATTGCTCACTAGTAACTAGTTTAACGCCAAATAAACCAATTGTTGGTTGTGATATTTGTGATTCAAGGGTGGCTAAAGCGCCGCCATAATCGCCTAATTGTGATTTGATTAGTGGGAATGTTAGGATGGCATGTATGCCGAGGAATAAAAGAGTGAACCCAATGGCCCAGGCAATAGATTTCTTTGATAGGCCCCAGATTCCTCTCGAGCCCATGATAATTGGTAACAAGTAAACGAACATGATTAACAAAGACATTATCATCAGAAGTGGCCATTCTAAAGTTTGTAATTCACCATCGTCTGGTAATCGAATGTCGAAAGAGAAAATCATTCCAGTCAGCCATCCAAGGATTAGTCTTCCAACAAGTAAAGTGATTAGGGTTATAATGAAGCCGAGTTTCAACCTTTGTTGGGTCTTTGGTGTTTGATATGCCACTAGCGCCATCAGGCCTCCAACTATTAGCCCAATAGCTAATGGAACAAAGAACCTCGATAGACCAGTTCTTCCTTCGCCAGTAAACCAATCACCTAATGGTAAATCATCACCAATAAGAGATTCAATTGAGGAAAATAGGATGGTATGGTCAATTGTTCCTACCACATATGTCGATACAACCTCTAAATACATCCCGATTAGTGCAGCGGTTGCAATAATTTGTAGAGTAATAATTTGCCACTGCTTTCTTAGGGTTTTCAAGTGTAATGTTCTTGCTTTGGCGCTACCAGTAATGGTGACATCGCTCTGGACTTGGACATCTTCAGCCATCTTAGTAACCCCTCACTTGCATCAATGCTTGAGATAAATCCATGTCGGGCATCCAATCGATAACTTGGGCACCAGATCCTGCTAAAGTAGTAAGTCGATTTTGACGTTCTAATTTTAATACCTCATATGACATTCTTGGAATCCGACTGACCAATCTTTCAAAGTCAATACTAGAAGGTGATAACACAGTTACTTCGTGGCCTCTGCCAACTAAGTCCCTAACCGCTGCAGGAACTGTTCCATCACCTTCACAGGATGAAATTACAAATACCGGGCTACCTCTACTAAATCTCCCGCTTAAGGAATTAGTTACCGCTTGTAAGGGCATCTCGCCTTTGGCCGACACTCCAGCAAGTGCGCTGAGAATTTTGAAATATTGCTTGTCTCCAGTATCAGGGGGCAAGTAAGATAGTTTTTCGCCGTAGATTCCAAGCGCTACGGAATCCCGGCGCTTTAGGAAAAAGGCTGCTAAACTTGCTGCTGAAACCGTACTCATTTCCAACGGGTTTTTCAGAACCGTTCCGATACGGGCAATATCTCTAGAATCAATTAATAGATACAAATCAGTTACTGCATCTCGGCATTTCTCATTCACCATCAATTCTCCAGTTCTAGCATATGCCTTCCAATTGATATTTTTGAACGGGTCTCCAGGGACGTATTCACGTAGCGAGTAGAATTCTGAACCTTGTCCTGGTGTTCTAAGGGTGGTGGCTCCGGTGTACATTTTGGGCGTACGAGAACGCAGGAAGGCTTCTTCTACCTCCTTTATTTGAGGGAAAATTACAATGTCACTATGATGGTCAACAAACATTTCTTCGACTCCAAGGTTGAAGGTATTTCTAGACCTTAAGGACACGGGTCCAATTGAGTAATGACCTCTTAGAGGACAACGAAGCACATATCGAATTCTAGCACTTTCTCCCGGGCTTAGGTTTAGACGCATTTGATTAAGTCCGCTTCTTAGTTTCATCTCGTGAGGAATGTTATCGTACACTTCGAGCAATTGGGTTTTACGATTTGATCTGTTGGTGATTAGTAATTCAACATAAAGGTCGTCCCCTTTGTATAGATTATCGGCAGATAATGTTCGCTGCACTTCAACATCTCCGTGACCGGAAATCCAAGAATTAACGACAATAAAAGCGATTAATGCTAAACCAAGAATCATCATCTGGTTGTTGGATATCATCATACCAATAAGGATTAGAGCAATACCTCCAGTAAATGTGAATGCTGCCTTCCTTGTCCACATTTTATCACCGCCTACCCCATGCTTTGACACGTTTTACAATCGATACAGTTTGTTCCAAAGAGTACTTACTTGGCTCAATTGCAAATTTAGCCAAGGTTGGATCATTAATCAATGCGACTAGTTCACGAGCTGACATCGCATGGAATTCTTCTCGAGTAAGGCCATTTTGATTTCTAACCTTTGAGAGAAAAACCTGTCTAATCTTCTCCACTTTCGAATAATAAGGATACCTATTTGCATCACCAAATCCATAGTAGATAATTGAAAATACATGCCGCCAATTGTCTGGGTCTTTCTTCCTGATGAGTACCGCCTCAAAGGAAATGAATAGAATTAGGAATAACACTAGCATTGCTAAGCCTTCTCCAGTGAAGTAAACCAACAAGAAATAAATTGTATTGTATGAATCTGCTAACACGGCATTTTGTGGGTGTCTTGATTCATCAAAAATCACCATTGCGTTTTCTGATGGTTCCAAACCATCTTCTTGGATGCTGGTCATCATTGCCTCTGCGATAATATCCAGAGCCCACTTTCGGTTGTCATTAGCTGGAATTTCAGTATCTGTAGGTCCGTATTCACCTTCGGCAAATCCAGAATAATCGTAAATTGCGTTGATTAATGGAGAGCCATCTGCAACGAAGAATACTCTGCCACCATCATCAGGGTTGCAAGTAGACTTTGCACAGGCTTCAACAGTTAGGTTGAATCTTCCGTAAAGGTCTGGAGTTTCTTCACTTTGCACTGCACTTACCACTAGTTTTCCATCACCATTAACATCGATACTTGCTTCATTACTTGTTACTGCTCGAATCGCAAGTTCAGGAAGAGGGTTATCGGAATTTGGAATTAATTCCAATGCTGTAATGTTGTTTAGTAGTACTCTATATGTGCCATTATATGCGATTTCACCATCAGCCCAATGGTGTGAGCATACTCCTGAATCTTCCAATGAGACGACTTGACCATCAGCAATAGCACATGGGTGAGCGCTCAACGCTGATGATGTATCAGCCCATCTTTCATGAGTCGAAAGAGAGTCAGTATCTATTTGGCTGCCATTCATACTGCAAGGAGTGGTTTGTACACACATCCATACGTAATTGAAATTAAGTTCTGGAACATATGTCGTATCAAATAACTGATAACCATTGTACCGCACTCCAAATGCTTCTGCAATAGTCCCAGCAAAGCCATAATCTTCTAGAATAATCGCCGTTCCACCGTTTTCAACAAAAGTAACAATAGCCTCAATCTCTGAAGGCGAATAACCATCATCAGATGCGATTGTGATGAATCCATCATCATCAAATTGTGGCAGCGATAAAGTATCTCTTTCAACTCCGGCAACAACATAAGTTGTGTTTCTTGGGTCTTCAATATCTGCTAATAGCAGCGGGCTGCTGACTAGTGATCTGGTTTCAACACCCATATCTTTGATATCTTGGCGGAAAGCTGACATGTCATTCCAATCATCATCATAAGCAGATAATTGATTGGTATTTGATAAATTAACAAAATTACTCAATATCATCAGCAGCAGAACCAGCATAACCGACCAAAATGCGGCTTGAAGGCCGAATCTTCGATAATTAATGTCCCGCCATTCAACCATATCAGCACCTACTAGAGCGTAATTCCGACACTACACGCTCGGCGCTTAGTTTAGAATGTTGTCTATAGTTGAGGCTAAAATGCTCATTGCTGCTTACTTTCGTAAATGTATTCGATTTGAAATTCTGGATACATCATCAATTGGGATATTTAACAATCCATTGTGGTATTCCCATGGTAACATTCCAGGGTCCAAATTTGCTTCAAGTTTAACGACAATTTGAGTGACTGAACCGGATAATTTGTCAATTACAAAATCACGAATTTCCCCAAGTTTTTCATTATGTGAATCGACTACATCTCTGCCAAATATCTCATTTGAAAATATAGCCATCTATGATTACCCCGTATGATATGGTGAGTGTTGTTTACTCCTTCAATGCGTCGGTGAATCGACTAATATCACATTGTTTCAATGCCGTGAGAGAAGTCTTTGGAACGCCTTATGTTTGACATTCCAGAAGTAAGTCTTGCTTCCATCTTCTGGTAATAATCCAACATCTCCGGTGTTACCGTAGGTCGTACTCTACCAATTGCTTCTTCAAAATGAGATTTAGTGACTTTCTTTTTGTCGGCTCTCATACAGATTAGTGCCGCTTCACGGCAAACAGCTTCAATATCTGCCCCAGTGAATCCATCCAGTCCTTTGAGGATGTCTTTGATAGAAAACTTCGACAGCGGCATACCCTCGCAATGGATATTGAAGATAGCCTCTCTAGCGCCTACGTCGGGCGGAGGAACATGTAATACGCGCTCAAATCTACCACTTCTTAGTAAAGCAGGATCAATCATTTCTGGTCGATTGGTAGCAGCAACTACGATAACGCCATCAATTGATTCAACTCCATCCATGCTTGCTAAGAGTTGGTTGACTACGCGATTAGAAACATCGCTTCCCTCACTTGAATTGGATGAACGCATATTGGCAATAGACTCAAACTCGTCCAAGAAAATAATTGAAGGCGAAGATTGCTTGGCTTTTTTGAATATTTCACGGACTGCTCGTTCTGACTCTCCAACCCATTTAGAAATCATTTCCGGACCCTTAATGCTGATAAAATTGGCTTGTGCTTCATTAGCGATTGCCTTTGCTAGTAGAGTTTTACCCGTGCCAGGAGCCCCAAACATTACAATACCTCGAGGTGGTTTGATGCCAAAATGCTCAAACAACTCAGGCTTAGTAAGCGGCCATTCTACCGATTCTTTCAGTCGACTCTTGACTTCTTCTAATCCACCGATTTCTTCCCAAGTAACTTCAGGGACTTCGACATAAATCTCTCTTAGTGCAGACGGTTCAATATCCTTGATGGCATGCTGGAAATCGTCCATACATACTTCCATTTTTTCTAGTACTTCAGGAGGAATAGTCTCTTCCTCTAAGTCGATTTCTGGTAAGTATCTTCTAAGTGCCTTCATTGCTGCTTCTCTAACTAGTGCGGCTAGGTCAGCCCCTACAAACCCGTAGGTGTTATCTAAAATCCAAGTAATATCAAAATCTTCAGAAATTGGCATTTGTCTGGTGTGAACATCCATAATTTCACTACGACCATCTCTATCAGGGACTCCAATCTCAATCTCTCTGTCAAATCTGCCAGGCCTTCTTAGTGCCGGGTCTAATGCATCACGTCGATTAGT
>TARA_B100001093_G_scaffold520512_1_pt1 | contig 29770 bp, 25 predicted proteins | sample TARA_B100001093 | Tara Oceans TARA_B100001093 (sample SAMEA2623116) | marine metagenome | biome: marine biome (ENVO:00000447); feature: surface water layer (ENVO:00002042); material: "saline water (ENVO:00002010), including plankton (ENVO:xxxxxxxx)" | depth 5 m | reverse complement strand
AATACTCTGGATTCAAGTGGTCATCGCAGAACCCAAGATATGCCACCTGTAGTTGATCCTGGATTTGGAGTCGATACTTCAGTGGGTGTATCCGAAGGCGGGCGATGTGCCTCAGGTTTTTGTGAGAATGCAGCCGATTGTCCTCAATGTCAAGCGGGGCTCACGTGCGTGGTCCCAGCAGATATGATGTGTGCGGGAACTTGTTACGGAACATGTCATGCTCCACCTTCAGTATTACCGACACCCGCGCCGACTCCATCTGCACCGATTAATCCTGATTGTGTCGTATGGAATGATGGGTGTAATACGTGTCAAGTTAGGAATGGTAATATGGTGGGATGCACACGAATGATGTGCTTTCATCAAGGGACACCCCATTGTTTGGTGTATGGTCATCATTAACGATAGTCTCGCAAGAATCCATCAGGGGAATTGTAAAGCTTAGGAAAGGTTTGTTTTGAAATCACTCTTTTTCCGAGAATAGTAGTTCCCCAGATAGCCATAAGAGAATTGATCACACATTTTGAATAACGTAGATGATATGTATGTGATAGCAGTTTTACGATTTCTCTTTTTGTAAGATAAGTTTTTGATTTCGAATATTTCATGAACAATTGTTGATGAGATGTTTTCTTTGATTTTGTTTTCATATAGTTACTACTAAGACAGATTTTATTCGCGTCTAACTAGGTGTAATAAGTTCTACTCATAGCATCATAATGAGTTTGATTAAGCACACAGAGTTTGAACCCAAGAAGATTCAGTATACCAAGCCGGAAAAGAATGGTGCGTATTACTATTCGACTATGAGTTATGGAAACACGTCTCCGATTCATATACAAACACCCAAGATGAAATGCAAAATAACTGGTTCTGAAGTATTAGATAAAGGAACAGGTATGATTGAAATGGAGCCGTTGGGAAGTGATTACAATTTATATGAAAAATTTGTGTATTTAGATGATAGAAATATCAAAGAAACCTATAACAAAAACAAGACATGGTTTGGAAAAGAGATACCTTTGGAATTGATTGATGACATGTATAAGAGAAGTAGCAAGCCCATAAAACAAGGAGACAAACCGCAGTTTAGTATAAAGATACCTATAGTCAAGGGAAAAGTGCAATGTCCTGTATATGATCAAAAAAGGACTTGCATAGACTTTCGAAAGATTACGCCAGAATGTGAATTAATTGTAGTAATTCATGTAAGGGGTCTCAAGTTTTTGAAACATCATTATTATTGTGACATGTATGTTTCACAAATCAAAGCGATTATTCCAAGAAAACAAAAGTATACAATTCCGGATACATATATGATAGAAGATGATGAAGAAGATGAGACAGAAGTATTAGATGAATCAGTATTAGCTGAACTTAAATATCGTCAAGAGCGAGAACAACGTTTACAAGAATTAGAATCAACATTGTCAACAAAACAAAAAGAACATGAAACAATTGAAACGGAGATAAACAAACTCAAACAAACCATTCAAAGTATCCAAATGGACATCTAGCGGAAAAAATAAGTGAGTGTGCAATTTCCTAAATTTTTTTTTATGGGCCTAGTATATAACGAATATGTTGAGTGATATATCTTCCTGGTGCAAGAAAAACAAACTTGTCTGCGTTGTTGTTGTATTGGCCGTGTTGTGGTATTTTGGATACTTGGATGGTATTCTCAAGTCGGTTGGGTTAGCAGAAGGATTCACATCCTCTGATTCGGCTTCGGTTGGAAATCAGGCAGTGTATGCTGCGGAGGAAGGTTCCAACGAGGGACAGATGGCGGTAAAGGGTTACCCCAGAACTCCATCCACATGCTATCCTCAACAAACTTTGAAGCCAGAAGATCTTCTTCCAGAAGATCAAGCGAAGGCAGCTGGCGAGTTTGCTTCATCGGCAATCACTGCACAAGGTCTCGATAATGTTAACATGTTAAAGGCGGGGGCACACATTGGTGTGGACACGGTGGGACAGAGTCTCCGCAATGCGAATCGCCAGCTTCGTAGCGAACCCCCAAATCCTCAGGTGAATGTCAGCCCTTGGCAAAACACCACGATTGGTCCGGATCTTATGAGACGACCTCTGGAAACTCCAACATGCGGTAGCGACCAGTAAATTTGCAAATGATTTAAATATTCAATGGTAATACTACAATATTCAGTATGAGTGATACATCTGCCAAAGATACAAAATTTAAAAGCGATCCCTATAATTCTAATAATCATCTGATTCAAGAAAGTGATATCTTGAATTGTATGAAATCTCTTGGTATTTCACATGTGGTGAAAGATATCAGTATTTATCAAAAGGCATTTGTTCACAAATCGTATACGCATTTGCCTGATTATGAAGAGTATACGAGACCCGAAAACTGTTTACCCCTGTGTAAAGAATCTTATGAAACCATGGAATTTTTAGGAGATGCATTGTTGGGTTCTGTTGTATCCACTTATTTGTATCAAAGATATGTTGGACATTTCAAGATTGACGAAGGATTTCTGACAAAACTCAAGATACGACTTGTTTGTGGTGAACAATTGGGATATTTGTCAAAAAGATTAGGTTTTGACAAACACATGATATTATCTAAACATGTGGATGAAAATTGTGATGGAAGAAATAATATTCACATACTGGAAGATATATATGAAGCCTTTTTAGGAGCGTTGTTTCTGGATACCGACAATTTAGAATGTGTTAGGAAGTTTATACTCTCTACGATAGAAATGTATGTAGATTTTGCAGATTTAATAGCAAGAGACAACAATTACAAAGATCAAATACTAAGATATCTTCAACACAATCACAAAGTCCATCCTACATACAATACAGTGAAAAATGAAGAAACTGGTAGATTTGAATGTGAATTGTATCGTTCTGAAGAGTTAATATCCAAAGGTGAAGGAACAACTAAAAAGAAAGCTGAACAAGATGCTTCTCGCAAAGCATTGATACACTATCACGTGATTTCTGAGTAAGTTCGGTAAGAGATATTTATCTACTTCACCAATATATAGGACAATGTCTGAAAAAGATGAATCGACCGAAGAATATCAACCTGCTTCACCGGGCGAGTATCAACCGGATTCACCCGGTGACTCAAATAATGATGAACCAGAACCAGAACAAGAACAAGAACAAGAACAAGAACAAGAACAAGAAGATGAAGATATATCCAGTTTTTTCTCTGAAAATGAAGTGGGTCTCAAAACAGTGAATGAAAATCGCAAGGCGTTTGTGAAATGGTTGAATCAAGATTTTTACAAGCGTATCCAAGGCATGTCTGAAGAATCTCCACTGAAAGTGTATCAGGTTCTAGTGCAAAATTATTTGGGTTTGTCTACTCCATACAGAGGATTACTGGTTTATCATGGTCTTGGAACAGGAAAAACTGCTTCTGCAATCTCATTGTCAGAGGGATTGTCAAAGGAATTAAGAATAACCACATTGCTTCCAGCTTCACTTGAAACCGAATTTACAAAAGAAGTTCGAAAATGGGGACAAGATGAACTTAATCGTGAAGGAAAATGGATTCATCGGCCTTTATCCTCATTTAGCAAACAAGAATTAAGAGAACTTTCTGAGAAATATGCACTCAATGGTGTATCCATTACTAAAATAACGAATGCGACCAAAAAACAACTCAAACAAGAGATAGCTATACAAAAAGACAAAGACTCTTTTGATGAAGGAGCCATACCTGTATTGCAATCCATGGGAATAAGAGAAATGACAGATCGTATATCACAGCTCAAGGGCTGTTTTTTACCTGACCCGGATGGAGTTCCCTATGAAAAATTAGATTACTTTGAAAAAGCCTACTTAGATCAACAGATATTATGGTTGATTCAGAGAAAATATAATTTCATACATTATCGTCCGTTTCCTAAAGTTATTGATAGGAGCGTATCTGATTATGTCAAGGGAGATGACCCTGATGAAGATGAAGAATTGTTGCGAGGAGATGAAGGAGATACCAAAAAAGACACAGAAAATCAAAAGATAGCAAAATTATTAGAACGACGCTTGCGATACAATCAAACACATCATTCAGTCAATTCTCCATTTTTCAGAGAAGTATTGGTAGTTGATGAGGTTCATAATCTGGTTCGACAGATTTTGAATGGTAGTAAAACATCTCGTATATTTTATGAATGGATTGTGAATGCTCAAGAGGTCAAGTTGGTGTTTTTGTCTGGAACACCTATCATCAATCGGGCATCAGAGATTGCGATATTATACAACATGTTGAAAGGATTAATCAGAGTGTATAGTTTTACATTAGAAACAGAAAAGTCAGCTGAAGAACTAACAGAAGTTCTTACACGAATCTTTTACAAAGATTTATCTCCGATTGATTTGTTTTATATTGAGTCTAAGGGAGGAAAGATCATCATATCATTTACTATGTCAGATCCCAAGTTTGAGTCTGCATTAGACAAAGATGGCGTTGTATATACTGTGAAGGAAAAGGATCATACATTCCAAGACTTTTTGAGTGCAATCTATGATGGATTACACAAAGTTGTGAAACCAGACAAAATAGTTCCGAAACAAAGTGTAATTGAGAACATGTCAAAGAAAAAGATGTTGGCATTGTTTCGGGGGGATCCTCAGATATTTGATAAAGATTTAGAAGTTGTCTTTAATCGTAGTCAAAAATTATTTGACATTGAGGTGGATGGACAATTAAAAGACATGACAGACAATGAAAGATTTATGAATTACTTTTTTGAGTCAGTTCACAGCCGGACTATGAATGCACAAAGAAGAACATTATTGAAACGTATGTTGATGGGTATGACATCTTATTATCCTATAGATCGTTCATCTATTGTCGATATGCCTCAAATAGTTAAACCGGTGATTGTCCCCGAAGCTTACAAAGATGTTCCTATCGTCAAAGACATGAATATAGTCCCCTGTATGATGAGTCAGGTGCAGTTTGAAAAATATGCAGAAGCGTGGGAAAGAGAGAAATCTATGGATAGAGGACGTGTTATGAGACAAGATGGGGATGACGCCTATCATTATCATACAAGAACACGTCAGGCATGTAATATAGTCTTTCGTAAAGATGACTTTCGCACAATGAAAATCAAAACAAAAGAAGATGCGAAAGAGGCGGATGATCTCAAACAACAAACTTATAGTCAGCTATTAGAAACCAAAGATTTATCGTATGACAACGATTTGAAATATGTAAGTCCCAAGATGTATCAAATACTCAAAAATATGAAAAAGTTTACACCTGAAGGCAGGTCAACCGGAAAGGTTTTGTTTTATAGTGATTTCAGATCAGATGCAGGATCAGAAGCATTTGAAGTGGTGTTAAAGAGTAATGGTTATGAACGATTTGATGCGGATAATCCACCGAAAGAAACAGGTTTGCGATATACATTTATTACGGGGTCAGAACCGACTGAAGAACGAAGACGTAATAAAGAATATTATAATGCAGACAAAAACAAGTATGGGGAATATGTTCAGATAATGATAATCTCTAGCGCTGGTGCAGAAGGTATATCTCTAACATGTGTAAGACAAGTTCATATACTGGAACCTTATTGGAATTATGTGAGAATAGACCAAGTGTTAGGAAGAGCCATTCGTATGAGATCACACAATGCCCTTGACAAAAAAGACAGGAATGTAGAGCAATACATGTATTTGTCAATTCTCCCATATGGTAGCACAATGGAAGAGATATTTGAAACTGTAAAAAACAACAAAGAATGGACAACAAGCACGGGGATACCCGTGGATTCGTGGACCGATGTCAAGGCAGAACTTGCAAAAGAAATATACAAATCGGTTCGAGATTTGTTTGAGACGATTATTCGGATCAATATGGACACATCCGGAACATCTGTGGATCAAGAATTGTTTCAAGTTATGGATCAGAAATATCAAGTGTCTCAAGAAATAGTGAGCGCGATTCAAGAATCATCTATTGATTGCATTCAACATACACGAGATAATCCTCAACTAAATGATCGTTGTGTAAGATTTACAGAAAGAGCTCGTTTGTTAGACACTCCGTTTCAATATACAAATGTTGTGCAAACAGAACTTGCCTATTTTCCCGGGATCAATGCGCAACAACTTGAAATTTTAGATCAAACACAATTAGTATCTGAAGACTTACATTATCAAAAACCAGATATATATGTTGTCACATTATTGAATCCAACCGATATGAAAGAAACAGATCCCAAGGTTACCTTGGTATATTATCAATATGACAATTCAAATCTTTCAGATAAATCAAAACCCGATATTCGTTATCTGAGAGAAAGAGGAACGCGATTGTGTGATTTGATATTGGGTCATGATGGAAAATGGATTGCATTGAAATATGCAGACAAACACACTACACTAGATGAAATACTCGGGAAACAATTTTCTGTTACGCATGAAGTATATGATTGTGATTCTTTAGTAGAAGATGAAACACCTCCCCCATTCAAACAAATGACTGCAGAAAGAAGACTAATTGGTTATCGTCTCAAAGAAAATGTAAAAGAAATACCGTTTTATATGACGGTAGAAGCTTCTCACAGTCGCGCGATCCATCGCTTTGTGTCATATAAACAATGGTTTCTGAATGGGTTCCAGATGCCCAATACAAAATATATATTGTATAATCAAGATGTCTATGTAGAAAACTCTGAATAAATTATCTGATTTATAATAATACAATGCAATATACTGTTTCATATGTTTTACCTTATGTTACGATACCGAATGTTATACTCTGTATCATAGGAATATTATTAGTCGTATTGGTCTCGAAACGAGTGTATCGCTATCTTACCGTTGGTCCCGCGACCTATATGAATTATACACCACAACAAGCATCCAAATATATAGACAAGGATAGGGGATTCTCTTTAAACAATACACAAGTGTATGTGATCAATCTCGAAAGAGATAAAAAACGTAAAGAGAGTGTTATCAGACAGTTTCATACACATTCAATACAGGGTAAAATCGCCACAGCAATTGATGGGAAAAAAATTAATTTATCTGATCCTCAATATCAACCTCATCTCAAGCATACGCGCGATTGGTATACAGAAGATCCAAAACGTGTGGGTCACTTTGCTTGTTTTTTGAGTCACATGAAAGTCTATCAAGAATTTTTGCACTCGGATAAGTCTTATGCTCTTATATTTGAAGATGACATGGAATTATTACCATCATTCAAACAATTGTTACATACACATATGAGAAGAGTCCCTGATGACTGGGATGTAGTGTTGTTGGGATATCACATTGATGATGATGACGAAAGAGTGCGTAAAGGAAATCTTCAAGCACGCCTGATCAATGGTATTATCAATCCTACTTATTTCACAGGAACACATGGATATATTGTCAACAAGAAATCTGCAAACAAACTATTAAGACTGTTGTCTGAACACAAATGGTTGATTGATTGGAATATGGGAATGGAGGCGGAACAAGGGAAATTAAAGATATATGGCGTGTATCCTCCGATCGTATGTCAACCCGCTGTATATACTATTAAGATGAATGGATTAGAATATACTCAAAGCTGTAAACGAGATATGGGAGGGATGATGACATGACAGAACGACATTGAGACCTCTTAAATTTGAAGATTCCCTTCTACAGAATTAGCACACACACCAATATATATAACACTACTAATAATGAATATGACTGAGACCCCTGCTGAGTTGAACGTTACACGCACAAGACGAGTAAGGCGGTGCGGTATTTGCAGAGAAGTCGGACATGATAGACGGGTCTGTCCCTCACCTGCGGCGGTTGAAGAAAGAAGACAACGGAGAGCCCTCGAAGAGCAAAGACATCAAAGATACCTAGAAGAAAGCACAAGACAAGAAGCAGAAAGAGAACAACGTGAACGAGACGACGGTTTTCGCAGTATTACGATACGTAATCATAATAATTATACGGTTGCGATATATTATCGAATGGATCTACCGCAATGGAGACAAAGACGTGGGGGTAATATATACAAAAGTTTCCGTTCTATTCAAAGTAATGGGACTTATGGTATAAAGATATCCCCTCATACAGTGCTTTACATTATACCTGAAGAAGAACGATTATCGTATATTCGCAGGTATGGTGACAGTTCGTGGTTCAATGCCGATAGCTACAATGGTCATGTAGTTGGAGAGTATGTGATGGATGATTTTGGACCTCAGTACCGCACATTGGATGTCATCTCGGATGGATACGTATCTCCTAAACCGGTGCTTGATCAGTGGAAAGAATGTGCATTGAAATCACTCTATCTGCTTCAACAACTTGAAAGATTAGGGGCCTCCAATAACGATAACTTAGAACCAATTATGGATATGGTGCAAGATATCACAATACCTGCACACACATATCTGGACAAAGAACTCGCAGGTGTTCCATCCGTGATGACTAATGTAACTTAGATAGTGTAGTCATAGTGTAGTCATAGTGTAGAGTCACAGTGTAGTATAATTGATAGTAGGTGATAATATATGTTTATTTTGTATAGGACATCTGTATGTGATTTTGTAAACTCATATCAATCAATGAATGAGTAGTATCGCCTGTAAAATTGCGGATCATTACATGAGGGGGTTGTGATTTTACGATTTCTACTTCGGATGCATAACCCTCACTTCCAAACAATCCTACAAGATCTGTTTGGGAGGGCATATTTTGTAATGTTAACCCCGTAAATACATCATCTACCTTTTTTACGAGTCGTATTTTACATATATCAGGTGTTTTGACAATAGGAACATGACCATTCCTATCTTTGATTTGAATGTGTATCTTATCGGTCGATTGAAGAGTCAGTGATGTTTGGGGATGATATGTAAGATAAGGCTTATCGTTTACAATGCGTGTATGCACCAATTCACATATTGTCGTGACTGATTGGTCATGAGATATAAATGTAATTTGAATCGTAGTTCCTGAAAACAAAGAAGAGTTTTCTTGAGGCAAAGTGATCTTTGTCAATGTATACTTTCCTGGTTCAACTCTAACAGTGTAATCATAGCGATTGCTTGATGACAATATGCGATTACTTGAATATATATTCATAGGTTGTGCATTGGGTGGGGCTTTTGCAAGTGGTTGAAGAGGTATTGTAGTAAATGGTTCTGCCATACGGTCAATAAGTGCTTTATTAAGATCTATCAAGTTGTCAGTATCTATTTCACGGAATATCCGAGGATAGATTTGATTGTATCTTTCTTTGAAATGTATATCATGGGTTACATTACAACCGAAATCAGTTTGTATGCTTTTACAAAGCAAAGTATATACATGATTTCGGTTAATATCAGAAAAGTATTTATCATACAAAGACATGTTTGTGTATAATCAACAAAAAACCACAAATCTTTAAACACGAAAGATGTTTATTTAGTAACAGATTGTCTCATCTTAGGATGAGTTTGTTTTTCTTTCATGTTGCTGCCCATGGCCATACGATGCACACTAGCTGAAGAGTTCGTATCCACATGTTCATTATCAATGCTGTTGTTGATATCATTTTGGGGGACATACGCATTTGCAGAACGAATCGGTTTATCTATATCAAACTTCATGTCATCGGGAAAGGCATCTTTTGCATTGTAAAAACTGTAGTCAGGCATAAGATCAAAATCTTCATTCATTTTCACATCAAAATATCGACCTCCGCTAGTGACACCCGTGTTTCTTCCTGGAAAGATACCACCAACAATGTCTTTTACAGAGGGACAAGAGGGACAGGTTGGACAGGTTACATTCGGACAACTGGGTCCCGGACTTGCAGAATGCACTTGATTGACCACTTCTACATCAGGACATTTTGTGTTTTTGATATCTCCGACGCTTTCTGAAATTTTTTCACCTTGTGAATATTGTGAGTAAATCATCGCTATAATAACAGTCAAAGCAGTAAATACGATCACTTGAAGGATAAATATTTGTCTACGAGGGTTCAGGTAATAATACATATAGTTACAGCTAGATAATTATTCGTTAAACTCTTGATAGAAATCTTCTTGTAGATTTTCTTCTGGATTAGCGAGTCCGTCTACATCCTCAGGTTCATCGTCCATCGCACTGACATAATCATATCCATTGTGTTCTTCAATTTGTTCTTCTGTGGGGGGCGCGGGAAGGACACTTGGAAGATCCATGGGCGTATCTTCCCTATCGAGGCCCGCGTTTTCAAAAATCGTTTGTAATATCATATCTCGGTCTTCTTTGCTAGCTTGTTCCCATTCTGCATTGCCTACATAATTTCTTGCATTTTCTTCTGCCTCTCGGAACCAATTGGTTAACCCTGCTTCTTGTTTAGCAGTCATGATTTCTCTTTCTTCAGAACCAGCTGCACTGTCTAATTGACGGATTCTTTCTCCCTTTTCTCTTTCTTTTTGTTTGGCTAATTGTTTTTCAAGAGATTCTCCACGATTCATATACAGCCACTTGGGATCATAATGAGTCATAAACAAGTGAGTTACAAAATCCATCAAAAACAAACTACATATATGAACCGAACGTTGAATATGTTCTTCTGTTTCGTTTTCCAAACTAGAAAATAACAAGTTTGCATCGAGTGACACATCTGATTGTGTGTCTCGCAAGTCCTGGATATATCTGACTATTTCAGATAATACGTAGGCTAGTTGAAAGCGATAATAAATCATTGACAGTTTTTGCGTGTATTTGCTATGATTGTCACCCCTCAACAATTCGGAATGTATCAACTCATCTTGAAGATAATTTTGTAATCCAGTCAAATACACACAACTGTCAATATCGTTTAATGCATAGCTTTCAAATCCAACTTGATACTTGCGACTGTTTGGATTCATCTGATAATCATGAATCAACCAAGAGGAAGGAACAACTGTATGTTCATCATATAAACTTCTTGCGAGGAATTTGTGGATGCCTTCCGTTGTTTTGGGAGTCAAGTTCCATCGGTTTGGAATATTCATAGGACGATTATTTACATCTTCCGCTCTACTTGTCGTCGAAAATACACTACCTGTTGTCAAAGACAACAGTTGATTGCATTCGGTTAATGATGTTTGTATATCTGATACTTGACATTGTTTCAGATAAGTTTGCATTATTTTAACCAGATTATCAGAAGTGTATTTTATGCCAAACAGTTTTGATAACCGATTGCGACGCTCATTATCTATTTCGGAACTTTGTGATAAAAACTGACATACAATGTCGATACATTCATTTTGATATTCAAGTAGTTGTGAAAATACGGTTTGTATCGATTTTGAGATTGCAGGTGAATCAGATTGTTCTGACATACATTTCTTTATCCTTTGATGAATATCTGTCCATGTTTCATCTTTACTATTTTTCCTGCTGTGCATATCAATCCACTGTATCAACCGATAGTTACCTACAATATGAGATTGTGTAGTCAGTTGATAATCATCTTTCGTATAATGCTGTATGATGGGAAATGTGGAACGATATTCCAGAGATCCTCTATTACGTTTGAGTGTCAACAATTTTTGAAAGTGATCTTCATCTTGTGTCATGTGTTTCATAGATCCAGTAGATAATCTATCATTATCACTCATGGAAGATAAAAAGAAACGATCACATGGATTTTCAGAAGATTTGTGTTTGACAATATCTCCCACAACGTTGACACGATAACTTTCAAACAAAGACTGTAATAACTCTGGATAAAACTCTTCTAGTAATTTGTAAGGTTTTTCTGGAAACACAGATGGGGGGATATAACCATAGACTCGTTTAGGATATGTATTTAGCAAAGAGTAATTGAAATTGTTAACCATCCGATGAATAAAACTATTACATGCAACTGGATTAGGATAACAACTTTGAATTTGTGACGACCCTTCTTTACTAGACAATCCTAAGATATCGGGAATGATTTTGTTTCTCCATTTGTAAAAGTCCAAACTTGGGAATCCTTCACTCTTTGGATTCCAACCGTTTCTTTGTAGTATGCTTCTGATTTGTTCTGACTCACCACTGCTTGCCAATAACTGATGTATAAGAATGGTAAACTTGATATGATTGGGATGATTCCCATAACATGAAACAGTTGTTTGAAACAATCTTTGAAATGATGGATTTTGAATAATTTGTAATGAAGGTATTTCGCATAGTTGTGACAATGTTCGTATACCATTCGATATCGGTCTTATAAGTGATACATTTTCTATCAAATATCCTCGGACGACTCTTCTTAATGATTCTGTATGTAATCCCTTCATGACGCATTGATTGACACTTTTATTTAATGAATTTTGAGAATGTGGCTTAAACAGTGTCCATTCTGGTTTTAAATACAATCCTTTATCAAACTCTGTAAACTCATCATAAAGTTTCACTCGGCGTCTTACATCTGGAAAAGATGCCGATAACAAATATGTGATTGTATTTTTCAATTGCAGTGTTAGAGAAACACTCTCTGCAGGTTCTGAAAACAATCCCATAGACTTTCTCCAGAAAGGATCTGTTTTGTAATTTTCACACACTCGTTGAAGTTTCTTTTCTAGGTATTGAATGGTTGCATCACGAAAACCACCTGTATGCGTATCTATCACACGAAACTCAACATTGTTTTTGAGATTCAAAGAAGGCACAGCGGTTTGAATAAATACAGAAATCAGTGATAAATAAACAAGTGCTTTTCGTGTATCTTTGAGCCAATTTATGAATTCGGTGATAATTTGTTCTTTTTGACGTTTGAGTGATTTCTTTTGTTTTTTGTCTTTTGTTTGTTTTTCTTTTTTCTTGATTTCTGCTAACATTTTAGACACCCGAGGATGTTCAGAATTCGCGGGCATGTTGTAGCGCACCATTTGCAATTCATTTGAATCTACTTGTGAATCAGTTTTCAAGATGTCATACAACATATCGGGAGTGAGTTCCACGCCGATTGCAGAACTTAATACGGTCAAACGTTCCACTTCAATTTCATTTGAATCTAAAAATTCTTGACGTTTGATTTGTTCAGAAGTATCTATAGGATCCATCACAGAACGGCTTTGCATAGGAACACTATCAGAAAACCCTTCATGCAATGAAGCTTCTTCATCACATATGTATTCGCCACATACCTGACAACATATCTTACCATCACGCGGAGTATCGCCATAAATGGTTACCATCGTTTCAAATACTGTATTATCATTTTTGACTTGAACCAAGTAACGATAATGTTTACATAACAACTTTTCGTTGGCATACTTGTTGTATAGATAGTTATTGTCTTCATTAGACTTGTCACTTTCTCTGGTATACACCCGAATAAACTCTGATAACAATTCATTTTTTTCTTGAACATTTGTGACACTTAAAATAAAATCCCTAGCACGTTTTATTTTTTCACCAATACTTAGTCGCTTAATCAATGATTCAACAGATGTTTCGCGTTTTACAGAGACACCGGTTTGTTGATTTACATATTTTTGTATCATAACTGCAAGAGGTTTTCTCACGGAAGGTAAGAGTGTTTCATATGACAATCCATATTTGTAAAGCGTGGGTAACAAATCATCATAGTTGCGACATGTATTGTATGCACCTTTCTCAGTAAAATAACTGATAATATCAGAAGCTTGACTTATATTGTTTCGCAATGTTTCTGAAAAACTGTCTGCTGTGTTGCGTTCACTTAAGCGATGAGACACAAAATATTGACCATTCACTTCTCTTAGAGTAGTTGAACCTGCGATGTGACCCACTATCTGGGCTTCTTTGAGTGTATTTCGGATACCATGTTTTCTCATATCATAATCGAGATGTATTTCCATGCGTTCTCGGAGAGGAAACAACAGTGTTGTGTTTTCATATAATCCGTAATACACTTTATCGTAAGGTTCTTCTAATACAGATGCGATTTTGATTTGAGGAGGCGTGTAGATTTCTACAAAATGAGTATTGTCTTCTCCAAGTTCATTGCGTGTAAATACAGGTATTTGTATACTTGAGGGGTGTCTTCTTTCATCATACATATACATTCCATCAATGCCTCTGCAAGAAGCAGTTTGTAAACAATCCAATAAATAGGTCCCAGAATATTCATTTGTGACAAAACCATAACCATTAGACAAGTCTCCATCTAAAATATTTTCATGTCTCAATTGAAAGTCTATAGATTCACTGTAATTCATGCTTCGGATGTTGAATGTCTCTTCTATATAACTTAATCCTTGATCAGGTAGCACATATACAGATTCATCTAACAAAGGTGTCAAGAAGTTTGGGAGTTTCCCTGGAGTAATTGGGATCAAAGAATCAGACAAAGGTTCAGAACCTTCAGATATCATTTGTGTCAAATGTGCGATACTTTCATGAGCTCTTTGAATCAAAAACGGTTGATCATAAATTCCAAGGGCTCTGATATATTGAAACAAGATATCGTCTCTTTGAACTTCTTGAGAATAGGCATTATTTTGGGATACTGATACAGAGATTTCATCATCTACGGTTTCAAGTTCCATATCTTGAAACGGTGTAATTTCTGGATCATAGAGATATATGATTGCCATATCCAGTATTTTGTAACCAGGTGTTTCATAGAGAATCCTAAAGCTTTCAGAAGAATCATCGGTGGACAATTCTTCACAAGCAAAGACAATTATCTCACCATTTTCATCTTCAAAATGAGCGGTCATGTCTTGTTTGACGATTTCTACCAATTTTGTCAGAAAGGTATCTGTCCGAGGGCTTTTGGATGGATCCAATTGAAACAAAAATAAATCACCAATAGTTAAAGATACATCTGATATATCATCGGATGTATTTGTAAACGGTATAACCGACCAACTATCAGGATTTTCTTGGGGTAATTCTTGCATTTCCTGTGTCTGTGTATCCTGTGATTCTTGTGTCTGTTGTTGAGATTCTTCAGACATTTCCCTTTATATCTAGTAACCACATAATAAATAAATAGATACTCAAACCAACTTAAAGGAAACCCTGGTTATCCAACTAGTTTATCATGGACCTACAAGCATTTATAAGCAATCATTCTGATTATCTTTCCCAATTTCGTAACAGAAATCTACATGTATACAAAAAGCATCCGTATGCACTCGTCAAATACAAGTATTCGAATCCTCCTTCACCCGAAGACCCCGAGTTTTCTTGGAAAAGATATTGTCGTGGAGCAGTGATCAATACTGAAACCAATCGGGTCGTTTGTGTTCCTCCCCCAAAGGCAGTTGAAATCACAAGTTTGTCAGAATTGCCCGAAACTACAGATGAGGTGGAATATTCTATATTAGTGGATGGAACTATGATCAATGTGTTTTGGTCAGGAACAGAATGGATGATATGCACACGAGGGGAAATTGGTGGATACAACCGATGGTTGCCAGGAAATACAGGGAAACGAAAATCCTTCAAACAGATGTTTGAAGAATGCTCTATGACAAAAGACTGTTTGGATGAACTACCCAAACAGTATAGTTACTCATTTTTGATGAGACACAAAGATAATCGAAATGTATCTCCAATCAGAATGAATCACGCAATACTCGTTGAAGCGTATCAATATGATTCAACTATACAAAGAATCAAGACGGAAGAATACAAAACAAGAAAAATCAATTTCAAGATGATTGTAGCAGGTAGTTCGCAACCAATTCAGTGTTTTGGAGAAAACGTAGTCATTCCAACCTATGCATGTAAAGGATACACTGTAAAATACAAACATGCAAGATACAAATATATCAATCCAGCATTTGCGCATGTCAAAAGACTGAAAGATATAGGTGATTCAAACAATCCTTATTTGAACTATCTACAGATAAGACAATCAGGTCAGTTGAAAGAGTATTTGAGATATTATCCAGAAAATCAAGTTGACTTTACTCACTATCGGGACAAGATACATTCTCTCACAAATGATTTGTATACAAACTACAAGAATGTTCATGTGACAAAAAGTAAAGACAAAAAAGATATCCCGTTTCATTTGAAACCCTTTGTATACGAGATTCATGGTAAGTATCTAGAAACCAAACAACCGACGACTTGGACTCATGTGAAAGATTATATCTATCACTTACCCCCGAAGCGATTGATGTTTGCGCTCAACCGAATAGATGAATCGATGGGATCAGAAAATGTATAACCACAGGGACCACAATGATCCTGGTTTGCATAATATATTTTGCGGTCTAATTGTTCTTTGGTATAGTTCATGTCCCATCTTCCAAGTAATCTTTGTCTTTTAGGAAACAATTTCACAAACACATTCTTAAACATACTCATATTTTGATATTGTAACAGATACTATTTTAAATATCAAATTTAAAAAAAAAATATTACACTAGGTTATACAATGGTTCCTATGAAAGAATTGCTGTTTGTTGCTGTGTTGTTTGTGGTTTTATCTCCCGGTGTAGTGTTACATCTACCTTTAGCTGACTCTGATGGCAATTATCTGGCATTCAACAGTGGACACACGTCTTTGTTGTCAGTTGTTTTCCATGCGGCTGTATTCACACTGTTGTATGCCGGTGTCAGACAATATGTCCTCTAAATTATCTTACATGTTACAATTCTTTTTTCAAGACATCTGAAATCTCTTTTAATTGATTTCGAATTTCTTCCATTTGATCCATCAGATAAGATGTGAGTGTTTGTAATACTTGAGATGATTCTTGTTTATACGCTTTGTGTTTAGGATTCAATGTGACAAACAACACGATTTCCGGAGTCAATGGGTGAGGCATCTTGTAACCACATAGGTTCAACAAGCTATCAGGACCGGGTCGTATGCATCTTCTTGCTATATGAGATTGTATTAATGAACCCATAGTATGTCCTTGATTATACAATATATATTTGTATTTAAGACCTTCTTTATCTTCAGACACGCTGATTGAAGATTCTTTTTCTTGTAGTAAATACAAGAATCCTTGTTTGATTTCATGACAACGGTTCATCAATATCTCAAGAGAACGCTTGACAAGATCACTTGAATCCCAATAATGACAAGATTTAACTGAAAATTGATACCGATAAGGTTCTCCATCTTTATCACGATAATAATATCTTTCAGATTCAGCTAATGTCATTTTGGTTTTGAATTCATCTATTTTGTCTTGAGGTATTGCATTGATTTCTATCTTTTCTTTAAGAGTTTGTTGAAACAAGTTGTCATCTTTAAGAAAACTATAACATGCTTGTGATACAGCTTGATAACGCCCATTGTCTTTGGCGGTTTTCACAGAAGGAGAACCATAAAAGTGTAATTGTTGATACGTCCCAGGCGTGTGAGTGCTTTTGAGTTCATTTAACATACAATAATGCTTTTGCTTGCGGAATATATAGGGTCTGAATATCTTGTCTTTTTCTGATTGTGACAAAGGTTTTCTGAAATCATAATTATCTGGATCACATGCATCTAAAGTTTCCATAAAGGATTCACGTTCATTTGTATCATCTGAATCTCTGATTTGTTGTAATTTTTGAATCATATGAGATTTCAAAGGATAAATCTCAATCTCATTTGCAGTTACAAACTGAAAGGGGGCGTCAGTGTCATGTTTGACTTTGCACTCAAACAAATAGTTTCTCTGAAAGGTGTCGGGATTCAAATACAAGGGTAACAATCCAATACGATGAGACAACATTTCATTATGAAGGACCGTATCATTTTTAACCATTGTTATATCAGATTTTTCTCCTTCATCCACTTCAAAAGCCACAGTGGGTATATCTGTTAATAGAGTGCGACGAATTGCATTTGCAACTGATTTGTCGAGCCCATATTCATGAGATCCGGACAAGGTAAATATGATAGTTCCAGAATCCATCTTAACATCAGAAACGGTAAACTTGCGTGATTCAGACATAGTCTTGTATAGTCGTAGATAATAGTAAAGTTTAAATGTATTTCAAATTTGTGAATAAGTTTAAAACACTTAAATAATACTACCTCACAATCATATCAATATGGACGTATCAGATAAAGTGTTTGAGGTGTTTCAAAGTTTTGTTCAGGATTTAGCGAAAACTTATCCTGAAATCAAAAATTGTTTGTATCGCAACTATGAAGAGTGTTTAGTAGGAGAAACCCCGAGCTTAGAAGAGTGTCCTAAGCTACAAGCGTTTTTGGATTTGATTCATGAAAATGAATCTTGGATATCCAAGAAAGACATGAGATTTATACAAATAGACAATATACTTGAAGAAATCTCATTTGAAAAGTTGTGGAGCAAAAACATATCAGAAAAAACTCGCGAAACTATCTGGAAGTATTTCCAAACATTTAGTTTGCTGACAGTGAATCTCAAATCAGGAGAAGCATTTCAGGAAGCCATGAAAGCATTACAAGGTGAAGGAGAGATAAAAGATAAAGAGGTGGCATCTGAATTACGAAAGATCAAGCGATTGGCCGAGGGTGTTCAGAAAGAACTTCCAACAAGCGCAGATGGAGAAGCAGATTTGGAAGGTATGCTTGGAGGAATGATGGACACCAATATTGGTCAGATTGCAAAAGAAGTCGCAGAAACAATGGATGTTGAAAAGATGTTTGGGGATGTGAGTGAAACAACCAATCCGATGGATATTATGAGTCAAATGATGAATCCAGAAAAGATGGGGGGTATCTTTCAAAATATACAGTCAGTGATGGATCAAAAGATGCAATCAGGTGAATTTAATCGCGATGACTTGAAACGTGAAGCCGAAGGTATGTATGGTTCCATGGCTCAGAATCCAATGTTTAGTGGTTTGATGAGTCAAATGAATCCAGGGAACGGTCCTACCGTGGAAGAAATGCCTTCCGAACCAGAACCTGAACTTTCACGAGAAGAAAAACGTAAACGATTACAAGACAAGATCAAGCAAAAACAAAAAGACAGAACTGGGTAGCTGTTTCACATGTAGCTGTTTCACGTATAGAAATTCTTGTAAAAGTATTCACGCGGATATATTAAGTTAATCAATCACATAAGATTAGTAATTTTCTTAAAAATATATATATATATATATATATTGAGTATGAGTGAGCGTTATGGTCCTTTAAAAGTAGGTTATTTTGTAAAGGTCTTATTCGATGATTCAATCGGTCGGGTAACTGATTATTTTACTACGGATGATGGAATAACAAAATATAAAGTCGTATACGTGAGATATCCCACCGAACAGGAACCAGTATTGAGCTATGATGAAGGAATTTATGAATATGAAGATTTGAGACCAATAGCAAGGCAGCAGGAATTCAGTGATGCATGGTTTCGACAAGCACCAAAACAAAAACCAAAACAAAAACCAAAAAAGGGTGGGGGACGCGGCTCAAGAAAGAAGCGCACAAGAAAGAAGCGCACAAGAAAGAAGCGCACAAGAAAGAAGCGCACCAGAAAGAAGCGCTCTACAATGCGTGGAGGGAGTGGGGTGAGTAGGGAATGGATACTTAATTGGTATAAACAAGGATATCCCGAAGATGAGGTCGAAGGGATGAGGCTTGCGGAAAATGTATGTCGTGAATGTAAAATACTTAAATCAAAATATTATCCAGGGCCTAAGGTAACGGTAGTTGGCGGAGATGAATTTTAAAGAAGGGCAAAAATATAGGGGAGACTTAAAGACTAGTGAACAAAGTAATCATAATATGTCAGGTGAAAGTTTTGATACGTTAGGCATTCATGCAAATATTTTAAGAGGGGTGTATGGCTATGGATTCGAAAAGCCTTCCCAAATCCAAGTGAAGGCTATCCCAGAAATAATCAAGGGAGGAGATGTGGTTGCTCAGGCACAATCAGGCACAGGGAAAACGGGTGCCTTTACGATCGGTTCTTTATCTAGAATTGATGATACGAGTCAAACGACACAAGTGTTGATATTGACCCCGACTCGAGAATTATCTGAACAGGTGTATACGGTTGTCAAAGAGATAACGGGTTACACAAAGATAACCTGTGTGCAATGTGTCGGTGGCACCAATGTGAGTTTGTGTAGTGAAGATCTTTCAAGACTTCCTCACGTGGTGATTGCGACACCCGGGAGAGCGATTGACATGATCCATCGGGGTAAATTGGCGACAGAGTTTTTAAAAACAGTTGTGATGGATGAAGCAGATGAAATGTTGTCGCAAGGGTTTTTGGAATCGGTCCAGACGATTCTAAAAAGTGTTCCCAAGACATCTCAGATTTGTTTGTTTTCTGCAACATTGCCAGAAGAAGTGTTGTGTTTGACAAGCCATTTTATGAATGACCCTTCACAAATTCTTGTCAAACATGAAGAATTAACACTCGAAGGCATTCAACAATACTTTGTGAATGTCAAGCGCAGTGAATGGAAATATGATGTGATAGTCGATTTATATGATACAATTAGTGTGAATCAATGTATTGTATATATCAATAACAAGCAAAGAATACTTGAAATGTATCACAGATTGTGTGACAACAATTTTCCTGTAGAATACATCACTGGGGATCGTATTGGCGCAGAACGTAAAGAAATCATGGAACAATTTCGAAGCGGTCAGATTCGTATCTTGTTGTCTACAGATTTGCTTGCAAGAGGTATTGATATACAACAATTGTCATTGGTAATCAATTATGATTTACCAAGAGAAAAAGAAACCTATATTCACCGGATTGGACGTTCTGGGAGATATGGTCGTAAAGGCGTTGCGATCAATTTAGTTGGAGATAGAGATTTGGAATATTTAAAACATATTGAAACATATTATGATACAAAAATTGAAGAAATGCCTGCAAATATTGCAGACCTAGTCGGTTGATATCGATATATCATGTGCGTATAGATTTAAACAAATGTTTCTAGAGGACTATCATAATGTCCGACCTTAATCTGAATTTTGATACGGGAGCCAAAAGTATATCTGTGTTAGGAGGTGATTCTTCTGGTCCTTTGAATTTGGGATTCAAGCCCGATTCTTCTGCAAATGCAACATCACCTGTGAAAACAGTGGATATAAGTAGTCCTAAATTATCAGTTTCTGACCCGAATGGTATGGGTATGTTGATAGGAAAACCTGGTTCTGATGTCATGAGTCCCAAATCAGAAACATCTACAAAACCTGAAAAAAGTGAACCATCTGTAAAAGAAGACTTTAGCTTTTTCAAACCGAGTGAACCAGAGAAACCTGCAGCACCAGGTGGGTCGAGTGCACCATCGGTTGATCCAAATGAAGCTATCTTTATGAATAAAGAACAAACCGAAATGGCGGGCTACAAACCCATTCATAGGTTGTCTCCACAAGAAATCAAAAATGAAAAGATTGATTTGTTATACAAGTTCAAAAAGCTGGAAGGACAGGGTATTCGCACAACAATGAATTACAACATGAATTCACATTTGGAAGACATGCGAAACGAATACATCAAGTTAAAAAAGCAAAGAGAAGTCGACAACTCGGTCAAGTTTCAGAGAAAGATGTTGATGGCTTGTGTCACGGGATTAGAGTTTATGAACAATCGGTTTGATCCGTTTAGTGTCAAGCTGGATGGTTGGTCAGAATCTGTGAATGAGAATCTAAACGATTATGATGAGATATTTGAAGAACTAGGGGATAAATATGGTGGTGCCGGTGAAATGGCTCCCGAAATAAGATTGTTGTTTACACTGGCGGGGTCTGCGTTTATGTTTCACTTAAGCAATACGATGTTCAAATCGTCTATTCCGGGAATGGATGATGTGCTGCGTCAAAATCCAGAGCTGATGAAACAGTTTGCGCAAGCAGCGGTGGGTAGCATGAATGGGGGACCCAGTATGGGAGCACCACCCGCCATGGCACCACCTCAGGCACCACCTCAGGCCGTTCCAAATCCATTGTCCATGATGATGGGTATGGGTGGTCCGAAACCTCAAGTGAATCGAACCGTGAGTCCTGCAAGAAGCGATATGGATGGACCTGATGGAATTGATGAATTAATCACGAAAATGAATTTAGAACCCAACAAGATTCCGGATTTAGACACGTTGTCTCTTATGAGCGGAGACACAGACAAAAAAAGTAGTAAAGGTATCACGCTAAACTTGTAAGATTGTATGTAAAATTTTACAAAGGATTTAAAACAATGCTTGGTTTCTCTAGTAATGTTTGTCAATCATGCCCAACAAGAAGGGTGGTAAAAAGTTTAAGAAAGGAAAGAAACAAAGTTTCTCTACACAAAGAAAACTCATCTTCAAAAATGAAGCGGAAGGTGTAGAAGATCAAGAATACGCCAAAGTATTGAAAGTCAATGGGAGCGGTCGTTTCCAAGTATTGTGCTTTGATGGTGTAGAACGCATGGCCACGCTGTGCGGTCAGATGAGAAAACGTGTGTGGGTCAATCTCAATGATATTATACTTGTGTCTCTTTGGACAGATATTCAAGATAATAAATGCACCATTATTCACAAATATGATACAGATGAGGCTTATAAGCTCAAAGATCTTGGTGAGTTTCCTTCACAAATTCGTATCGAAGAGGATGAGGGAATTCCGGGAGATGATGCGTTGTATTTTACAAACGATATACCAAAAGACGATGATTCTGAAGAAGAACATACAACAGATTACTTTGAAAATGCCAAGTTAGGTGAAACAGATATAGACAACATCGCAGAAGACTTTGATTTTGAGGATATTTGAAAAAAAATCTATGATACCAATATAAATCATGCCATTAGCATCACCTTGTAGTAATACTACAACTTATGGGGCCAGTTTCACGCAAGAATCTGCAGGCAGTTATATGGGTGCCGCCGCCGGTGAATCATTGTCTTCTTGTCTAAAAGGAGCCGGTAAAAGACGCAAGTCACGTAAGTCACGTAAGAAAACGAAGCGGAAAAAGAAGGCTGGGGCTGCAGCCGCTGTTGCGGCTGCAACGGTTGTGTATTATGCAGTTACTGTTTATAGAGCTGCCTCTGCGTTTGTGTCAATGTATAATGCACTTATGAGACCAGATGAACCATTGACAGTCACGCAGGCCACAATCGATTACCTCAAAGAGCAAGGCAGGGAATTAATGTCTAGTCTTCGCGGGTTGAACCGCGAAGAACAGATGAAACTTGCCAATGGTTACAAAGCGTATATAAAACGGAATGAAGCAAAGAACGAGATATTGGTTAGAGTAAAGCCAGAAGAACAGTTTAGACTAAGTGATGATGAAGATGAAAGACTTTATGCAGATGCAAGAAGAGCATCTTATAAGCCTAAACGAGGTAAGAAGAGTCGTCGAAAGAGTCGTCGAAAGAGTCGTCGAAAGAAGCGTTCTCAGAGAGGAGGGGCAGTTCTATCACCGGAAGATATTGCGAGAATTAAGAAGCAAAAAGAAAAATCTAAACCACCTCAACGTAAACCACCTAAACCTAAAAAAAAAAAACCTACACAGAAACCTACACATGATCCACCTAAGCCACCTGAAAAAAAGACCCCAGCTCCGAAAGAGCCGCCCGAGGGGGGATTTCCAGGAAAGACATGGGAAGGAAAAATGGATGCTGCATCTGCAGGTGTAAGTGGACTTGGCACTTACTTGCGCTCTGCGGCGCAGTCCTGAGGCATGTGCCGCAGCGGCTCGTTCAAGACTCTCTACCTTTGCAGCTTGGGCGTCCACTTCGCGCAGGCTTCGGGGTTTAATAAAATTTGATATAAAGACATATCCTTGTAATAATTACATTATCATGTTATCCTTTGGTAAATATAAGGGACAATCTATCTCTGATATTTATCAACGAGACCAATCTTATCTTGAGTGGTTGCTAGATCAACCGTGGTTTCAATTGAAATTCAAACAACAACACCGGATTGTTACAGAAACTCTGAAAGATATACGACCCGTCTATGAAACAAATAGTGATACAACGATCATTTATACAGATGGTGCCTGTAAACACAATGGGGCAAAAACAACAAGACGTGTAAGAGCGGGATGTGGGGTTCATTTCAGTCACAAAAATAAAGAAAGATTAGAAGATATCTCTACAAAATTTCCACTTGACAATCCAACAAACAATCGTGCAGAATTGTATGCTATATATTTAGCACTCAAGACATGTTTTGACAACGATGTAACAAAGGATATCTTGATATACACTGATTCCGATTATGCAATGAAATGTATCACAGCATGGTATCCTCAATGGGTCAAACAAAATGATATCTCAAACAAGAAAAATATAGACTTGTTACAGATGATTGAGACTCTACAGACAAGAGTCGATGTAAAATATATGCATATACGATCTCATACAGGATTATCGGATCCTCATTCGCTTGGAAATGAAAGAGCAGACTATTTGGCAACCGCTTGTTTGCGTTAAGCTGTCATGATTCCCACCAATTTAGGATAACTTTGGTATCCATGTAACTTTATTTTTTCTTCAGATAGATCATCAAGTGATTTCAATTCACTTGATATCTTGATTGTTGGCGATTGTATGGGAAGTCGTTCCATTTGTATATTCACTTGAGGATAGTGATTTTCATAAATATGTGCATCGCCAAGTATATGTATCAATCTTCCCGCGGTCAAACCAGACAAATGTGCGATGATATGTGTCAAAAATGAGTATGAGGCAATGTTAAAAGGAACTCCCAAAAACATATCACCCGATCTCTGATACAATTGACAATCCAAGGTTTGCTTTTGTGTGTCTACATGAAATTGACACATTACATGACAAGGAGGTAAAGCCATTTTGTGTAAATCACTCGGATTCCAAGCACTCAAAAGAATCCTACGAGATGTGGGTTCCTCGCGAATCAATCGTAAAATTCCTTTGATCTGATCTATGCCTTGATTTGTGTAATCGCTTTCATATCCAGTGTATTCGGCTCCGAAGTGTCTCCATTGGAACCCATACACAGGTCCCAAATCATCTACCGGATTATCAGATAACCCCCGACTGTCTAGAAACTCCCGAGATGCGTTCTGATTCCAAATATGAACATTTTGAGATTTCAGAATACGATTGTCTGTAGAACCACTCATGAACCACAACAATTCACGCAAAATGGTTTTGTAACCCATCTGTTTTGTTGTGAGTAAGGGGAACCCCTGAGATAAATCAAACTCCATTCTTTCTCCAAACAAAGATTTGACTCGACTGTTTCTGGAATCAACCTCTGTGCCTTTGGTCATTACTTTTTTCAACAGTGTAAGATAAGATAATTCATTGTGATTCATCATTGTAGGTGATTGTAGTGTGCGATACACCAGATTCATGGATTCCGTTTTGGGCGTTTCCTCATAACGAGAGATAACTTGTATGTTTTCTAGAGTGTGAGTGTATGTTGAGGTCATTGTATTTAAGATTTCACATGGAAACTCTTTGAGTGTTTTGTATGTTTGATAAAATCCAGATTGATAACATGTGGCATAGACGCCTCGCAAGTGATTCATGTGATGAGTATAGCACCGTTTGTAGATTTGTTCACCTCCAATCACAAATATACGACCGGTAGGATGCGTTGAAGCATAGGTGAATGCATCTTCTAGAGAAGTTGTCTGGACCAGATTCGGTGGCATGACAGGTATACTGTGATTCCGACTGACTACGATAGAGAGTCTTTTCGAAAATGGTTTCACGTTTTCCGGTAGACTCATCCAGGTATTGTATCCCATGATCAAGATATTTTGGGTTCCTTCGGGATAAGGTGAGGTAGTTATCTTGTAAAAATGTTTGAGATCTTGTTTGCATTCAAACAACAAATCATTGTCAGCCCCGATATGTCCAATACTGGATATCCCCACAACGATGTAATATCCTGGATGATTCTGCATGTATAATGATAAATGTGTTTAATCATATACCCTTAAATATTTTGAAAAATCTATACCTTTATATATACACAATATGCTATTTAGACGAAATGACTATCGTAAAAAAATGAGAACAAGGAGAAGATCCAACAGAAACAACCGCAAGATACATCGTGGGGGATCTTGTGTGGGTGCAATGTGTTCCCAAAGGAGAAAAAATAGGAAGAAGAGAGATCGCCCTCCTCGCCGACAGATTACCGCAACACCGATGAACCCGCCACCCGCTTATGAAGAGAGGATTCTCCCACTAGGACCTAATGAACTGCCCTCATATGATCAAGGGGAAAATCTACAAGTCAAAAGACACTTGGAGTTTTTGACTGCGTTGTTGACAGAAACGAAGCAATTATCATACGAAATAACCCAATCGAGTGTAAATAATGAAATAAAGAAGTTGGAAACACAAGTAAGAAAAACAAAATCCCTGATCAAACAAAAAAAGCTACCCGGTTCCGAGATTACATCATTACAAACGACTTTTGAGGATGTATTGAAGTATCTTGAAAAATTTGTTGAAGCAAAGGGGTGTCCGGAAAAATTTAAAGAAATCCGATCGTTTTTCAACAAAGATATTTATCAAAAAATGTCTCGGGGATTCCCTCCAGGATATTCCGGAATTATGGACAGACATGCTTTGCGTGCTACTTACAAGAAGAGGAAAAAGAGCAGGAAAAAGAGCAGGAAAAAGAGTAATAAATAATGCACAAAAATCTATGCAACTACATATGAAGATAAACATTGATACAAACACAATATTACTCGTAGTTGTGATTGGAATGTTCATGTATGTAAACAGGAATCATAATCTAAGTCGCGACAGAACCGACACAGTGATTGTGAACAACACACAAGATCCTTATGAAAGAGAAGTTATCGAGGAACCGAAACGATTTTATGATTCTAAGTATCATAGTCGCCGGCAGATGGCTGTCAATGTTCCGACTCGCGGAGAAGCTCCTTCTTATCAACAGGTTGGGTATTTAGGAGGCGTTTCAGACCCAGAAAATATCAAACCTTTGTATGGTCGTCAAACATATCCTGGATCAAATCAATGGAATTACTTTACATCACTTGATTCACATCTTGCAACAAAAATACCCTTAGATCTAGATGGTAAAGATTGCACAGATGAAAGAGGATGTAAAGAATTATACAAAGATGATAAGGTGAATGTCCATGGAACAGAATATAATGCAAATATCTATCAAACACATGCACCAAGATATATACCCTATTGATTGTATCGCTTAGTTTTCTTTTTACGGCGACGTCGTCTCTTGTTTTTGTTTTTTTTATATTTTGCTTGAATACCTGTTTTATGCATAGTTTCTCCTAAGACACGGAGAATATCATTCCCATGTAACTCCATAAACTGTTCAGGTGTTATACGATTGATTTTTGCATATATGTCGTTTGTTATTTTATGGAGATTCTTGAATTCTTCATATTTTTCCTCAAATTTTTTATATATTTGCATATATCCGCGCGTTTCAGAGATGTCTCCTCTTTTGAAATCTGCGTAAAAACTCTCTTCTTTTGGTTGAAACCAAGTGCGAATAAAGTTCGGTCTTCTCGCAGCACTTCCATCTTTAGGTTGCTCTATCAGATGCCTTGAATGTGTTGGTTTCAAACGACAAAAGGTTCTTTTGATTTCATCAGGTTCATGTGTCCCCTGTATCCCAGATTCATTGCAATCGCATATTACTTGGTAGAACATTGTATCTGGCATCAAGTTTCCAGGAGAAGAATGAGACATGAGTTTATCATTGAAAAATACAGTTCCGCCACTCGCTTTATTACCAGGGACAACTGGGCGAAATACATATTTTTCGGGATAAGCTACTAACAAATCCTTATTACCCTCTGCAATTTCTCGTGTTGGAAAAAACTGATCTTCTCTCTGAGATTTCCACTTGGATTGATCCATTTGCAATGATATTAACTCGGGTCCAAATTCTGGTTTCGTGTTTTCAAAACTCAATGTAGCCATAGCTGTATTACTCGTGTAAGATGTATCTTTGTGAAGTCCGATCATACCTGCAGGACGACCTTGATAATAATCCAGAGTCACTTTGAGGATTTTGGATTTGTGAATGATGTTGTCTAACAAATAATCTGCAGATGCATTGGCTAAAATGTAAGCTACAAAATTGATGGTAGTATTTATCGCTCCTGGATTTAAATCAGCATTTCTGAAAGGTTCGGTCCCGTTCAACTTTGAACCAAACATACTGTAGTCGGATTCGAGCACGTCTGGATCACTAAGTGTATTGGCAGCATTTACAGTAATGGAGCCGTCAGCTTCTCTCACTAGAAACAAATCAAGAAAACGATGAAGCATTTGCTCTCTACGTGGTTTGGGTGCAGTTCCCCTCAGATGAGCCGCTTCCTGTTGTTGTATAGCTATTTCAACTCTTTCATTTGTCATATGCAACATGTCAGTGACATAATTACCATTCATGAATACCCCAAACAAGGGAGTAGTTTTTCCATGGGGGGGATACAATGAAAATTGAAAGCTACTAGAATTTGCAGGTGAAAAAGAGCAGAATGGGTGTGTAAAAAAGAATTCCGTATCTGCTATAGGCGCGAGAGTGTCATAAATATTCCTTTCTCTCTTTTCTATTTCAATGTTTCGCCTTCTCACCTTGTCAATCATTTCAGAACGTCTTTTTCTCCGGTTTATCGCGGTTATATTTGTTGTATTTATTGTTTTACGGATGGATTTTGTGTGTTTGACACTTTTTCTTTCTTTTCTTTTCTCGCTTTTTGATCGTTTCGGGATTCTTGATCGTTTACGTATCTTTGAACGAGTTGGTTTTTTCTTCATGTATACTATACCAGTAGTTTACATAAATATTTGAAAATACAAATAAGAGATACCATTTATATTTGACACGAACCAAACACTTCTTGAAGGGCGTCACTGGGTGTTTCATTTTCTCCGAGTGGATTTGAACCGCGAACATCCCCATAAAACAATCCACCATTCATGGTTCGAGAAGGATCGTCGGGAATACTCTTGTATTGTTTATACATGCCCTTGGGATTGAGTGCATAACAATTTTGAGGATCAGTTATCAACTTGGGTGGAACAATTTGCAAACGTGTATTATCTAGACAAAATACACCTCCTTGTTTGTCCAGATAACATGTATCGGAAGGCAAAGCCGTTGTATTTGATGAAGTTGTATCATTGTATTGATTGTTTTTGTCAAAAAATGATCCAACATTTGTTAAATTGTCATTTTGAATATCTGTCTTGTAAAACTTTGGATGCTCTGATACATCTGTATCCGTCCAAGATGTATCTGGTTGATCATCATCTCTTACAAAAGGTCTCATTTCTTCACTTCCTATATTATTCATGGGCATTGTATCTTTGCGATAATAATCAGGAAGATACATGCGTTCTTTTGTCATGGATTGTTCAGTTGTTCTGAACATTGGCAACACATCTTTACCTGAAGGTAGTAACTTTTGCAATGTGTTGAGAGGCTGAGGTAGGGGCGTCTTTCCAAGTTTCTTGAATCCACGACTTATCTGTGGATAGGGCAAACCATCTGTTTCAAGAATAGGTGTTTCAACAAGTTTCCCATCTTCATCTTCAACATCTTGTAATGTTTGAATATCGTTCTGACTTGGATTCTTTTTGTCGGTTGTCCCAGAAAACAAATACAGGGCAACGGCCAACCCCACTATAATCATCAATAGAGTTTGTGTCTTCATATATGGATAAGTTAGATTAAAAAAAAAAATATGAACCGTTGATATACAGATGGACCCTCGTTTAGCAATACATAATCCAACAGATGACAAAGGCATGTTTCACATGTATCAAAACAGTGGATACACGAGAGAAACTAAAAAACGATCATTAGTAGTTGCATTTGATATTGAGGATACTACAACATTTGATGTTAGTGTGTCTGAACCCCTGATAATTGATTTTCCATCGTATGCATATTTAGATAGTTTGACAACAT
>TARA_B100001093_G_scaffold511743_1_pt1 | contig 29792 bp, 31 predicted proteins | sample TARA_B100001093 | Tara Oceans TARA_B100001093 (sample SAMEA2623116) | marine metagenome | biome: marine biome (ENVO:00000447); feature: surface water layer (ENVO:00002042); material: "saline water (ENVO:00002010), including plankton (ENVO:xxxxxxxx)" | depth 5 m | reverse complement strand
CTTTGTTACAAAAAAAAATATATATATATTCTTCAGTCTTATGTCAATTGTTACGACATTCCTATCACAATCAAGATGGAATACCCTTTTGGTTTTCTTACTTTTATTTGTTTTAATGATAAATTTTTATAAAAGTTTTTCTAAGCAAATTGTTATCCTAGTTTTATTTTCTATTTTCATAATTCAATACATACCTGTATTTGAAAGAGAGGAACCTTTTCTCATATATCAAGATGGAATAGAATCACAATATAAACATGACCAATTTTACTCACTGGGAATTATTGAGCCACTTACTGATAGGTTAAATAGAACACTTCCTTGGAAAATGTTTGCTTCGGGATATGAGGTAGACCCTATATCTTTAACTATTGGTCATGGTCCAGCTTCATATTTAAATATCGTAAAGAATTCAGAAACAATGATAACTTCAGGACCACACTCGAGTTTCCTCTTGATTTTAAATAAATTTGGTTTGGTAGGAATAATTGTTTCGTTAATTATTTCTTACACATTTATTAAAGAGTCATATAAAAAATTAGATACTAGAAATTTTATTAATTTGCTTCTATTTTCATTATTTATGGTTAGCTTAGATATTAAAACTGATACATTATTGTTGATGGATGGTGTAGCGGTGTTTTTTTTCAATTTATTTACAATAAAACTTTTTCAAAAATCCATAATTGAAAATACTCAAAAATAAGTCAATCTTAAAGTTAGTAGCTGATTTCAAAAACAATATTCGTACTTAAATACTTAAATGGTGTTTTTTCAAGAAAGATATTAATTTTGTGAAAATATTGAAACGGTACTGGTGCAATATAATATGTATTTTGGATTTTTAAATTTTGCGTTAGGATAATCTTTTGAAATTCATTAAGGTCTAAATATTCATTTTTTATTGGTATGTCTTCATCAAACCATACATGATTTAAGTTAGTGAATTTTTGTAAAACCTTTCTTAGAAAAAGTAAAAGCTTTAATCTGGAATTAAATGTAGATACAAAAAATTTTCCATCATTATGTAAATGTCTTTTTATATTTTCAACAGCATGTTGCAAATCGTGTGAGTAACACAAGACGTCCAGAGCGACTATAGTATCAAACTTTTTCGGAGTTAAATCAAAAGAATCTACATCTAAGCAAAGTGCTTTATGGTTATGTTTTTTTTCAATAATTTTACACATTTGAGATGAAACATCTGAGAGAAGTATGGATGAATGCTCAGAATGATAATTTAAAAGTTCTCCATTTGCTGAGCCTAGTTCAAGCACTCGACCTTTCAACAATTGACTTATCAATTGATATCTTCTGTGTACTGTATATTCAATGACATATTCATCATAATTTTGAGCATACTTGTCAAAAATGTTTGAATAATTAATTGATTGATTCATAAGTATGGTTTTTTAAGGTATTCGATTGTAAAAAAACAACCACCAAACGATTAATACTTATCATTCTGAAGCAAGTAAGCTCAAAATACCATTATCTAATCTAATACTAGATCCATGAAGTATTTCAGAATAATTGTTAATCAAATCTATTGATAAATTTGCCACGTCTGATGTAGATAAAACTTTTCCGCTTGGAAGTTTATTTTGTAATTCTGTGAGTTGGCTCTTGCTAATACTGTTGAACAACATCGGAGAGTCCATAGCGCCTAGAATAATTTCAAATGTAGAAAAATTATTCTTAAATGTAGCCGTAAGGCCTTTTACAAGTCCAGATAAAGCAGACTTGCTTGATGCGTATAATATATTATCTTCAGTGGTCGCCTCAGCATGTACAGATGAAATTATACATACGCTTGAAGCTCTAGTAAAAAATTCTTTTAAAGTCATTGTTAATATATAAATAGACTTAGTGTTTACTGAAAATAATTCGTCAAAAGTTGTGGATAAGTTTTCAAAATCATTCTTTGGATTTTTTTGTGTAGCAGCACAGTGAATAATTGATTTAATTTTATTATTACCCACTAATTCTTTTATTCTCTTACAATCATCCTCGGATAAATTGCTTAAGTCAATATTTAAATTTGTTGTAGGCGCATCGTCTTTATCAATTCCAATTGAGCTTATTCCTTTACTGTTTAGCTTTGAAACAAAAGATTTGCCCAATCCCGAACTTGAGCCTGTGACAATAAAAATATCATTACTATTATTCATTTAACCACTCTAATATCAAGTTCGTAACTTGACTATTTACAGACTTATTTGCTTCAAATGTATTAGACGCATTATGTGAAGAATATACTACTTTATTTGATTTTCTAATTTCACTTAAAGATTCAAGAGGCTCTTTTTCAAAAACATCAAGTGCACAACCAGAAATTAAGTCTTTTTCTAAAGCAATAATTAAATCTTTTTCATTAATAATGGCTCCTCTAGAAACGTTTACAATATACGGCTTCTTTCCAAGACTATTAAAAAAATTATTGTTTAATAGATTTCTAGTGTCGTCTGTTAATGAAGCAGTAATAATTAAAATATCACATTTTTCTTTTAGGTATTCGATCTCTTTTTTTTCACCTAAATTATTTTCTAAATTTTGAATAAAGGGATCACTAAAGTAAATATTTGCTCCAAAAGAAGTTAAAATTTTTGCAGTCTGTTGTCCTATTCTTCCAAAACCAATAAAACCGACATTTTTATTCATTATCCTTGTGCCTACTGGCTTAGCCCAAATATTATTTAATAGAATTTGATTATGAATCGAAGGAATGTTTTTTAAAAGAGCACCAATTAGAAAAACTGTGTGCTCGGCAACATCCAAATATATATCTCCAGGACTATTCAATATTTTTGGTTTTGTCCCTTTAATATTTATGTTATCTATCCCAGCTCCCCATTTAATTATTAATTCTAGATTTTTACATTCTTCTAATATTGAGTCGTCAATTTGATCATCACCAACAACAGCGATAGATGCATTTTGTAAATTCGATTTCATTTCATTTAGTGAAAAACCTTGGCCAAGGGGTTCTATATAGTCAATGTTTGCATCTTGTTTACTTAACAAACTATCTAAATTTTTAATTTCTGAAAAATATCTTGGACAAGTTATGACTATATTCATACTGTTCTCTCTAAAAATATTTTTGCTAATTCAAAATCTTCAAAATTATCAATATCAATATTTTCAGGAAAACTGATTTCAAATATGTCAGATTTGTTGTTTATTCTATTGCTGTGTTTCTTAAAATTTTCTTTTGTAAAAATGTAAAGTGCAGAATTTTCAACATACAAAGGTTCTAAATCTTGAGTCTGAACTAGATTATTAATATCATGATTTATGGGTGTCAAGTTTTTATCATAAAATCTCTCTTGTAACTTATTAACAGAAAAAATATCTTGTTTTTTATAGAGATGAAATTTGATAGCTTTATCTATTGTGTTTGCTTTCAGAAGTGGGCTGGTTGTGTGTACTTGAAGAATGGTCTGATTGGTACACTCATCAAGACTAGATTCAATTATTTTATTCATAGAAACATCATCTCCTAATAATTCATCAGGCCTTTTACAAAATTTAATTGAATCAAAATATTTTGATACCTCTTGTACCGTGAAATCATCGTCATGATTAACAACTATTTCGTCAACAAATTTTGAATTGAGTAGGTTATCAATTATCCAAAAAAATAATGGTTTTGAGTTAATTTCTAGAAAATTTTTGTTTGGAATTCTCTGAGAATTTCTTTTAATTGGAACTAATGCTGTAATCATAATTTAGGTGGATAAAAGTACATTTCTGTCATTTTATTCTTATCAATTGTTTTATTAAAGCCATTATATGTTCCATAAAATTGGTTATATCTATATTTTAAAATATCACTTAAATTGTTAAATGATAATTTAGAATATCTTCTCTTTCTAATGTCATAAATAATGCCTCTAAAAAAGCCTTGTATACAAACAATAAGAGTTGAGTTATGTAATTTAAAATTATATTTATTTGAGTATATATTATGTTCATCAAAAATAACTTTCATTGCTTCTGCTTCTCTTCTGTATCTGTTTCTTATAGTCTTGTAATTTTCATTATGTAAATGCTGAACATCAGATTCATTCGAGTAATATAATTTCCAACCTTTAGTTTTTGCATAAAGGCCAAAGTTTATATCTTCTAAACCAGTTAACCTTTCATCAAATTTTATTTCTTCCCATAGACTTTTCCTATATGCAGCATTTCCATTGTTCAAAAAAATATCTTCTTTTATCATTGATTTACCTGAAAACCATTTTTCCTGAACTGATGCCTCAGAGAATCTTGTATTTTCATGTGGTGATTGCTTTCCATACACAATTCCAATATCGTTATTTGAAAAAGGCTGTGTTATATTTTTTAACCAATTTTCAGATGTTGGAAAGCAATGGGCGCTCAAAGATATCACAACTTCGCCTTCAGCTTTATTAAAACCCATATTTAATGACTTCCCAAAAGTAAACTCATCTTTTTTTATATGTGTTAAGTGAACATTGTTTGATTTATTTAAAAAAAATTTAATAGTTTCTAAAGTACCATCTGTACTACCAGAATCAACAAAAATAATTTCGTAATTTTTTAAAGTCTGTTTTTGAAGTAAAGGAATTAATATTTTTAAATTTTCATTTTCATTTAGGCATCTAATTACGATAGAGATTTTAGTTTTCATAAACTTCTATTTCATACCATGTACTAAAACAATAGTTATTAGGAATATAAAGTAAGTCATTATCATATGCTTCATTTATATCTTTTAACCCAGCATTACAAGGCTCAATAACATTTACATTGAGATTATTCCACCCACCTCTAGTTTGAAAAATCCATAAGTAAGGTAAAGATTTTTTATCATAATTTAATGCTATTTTATTTTTACCATTTGCTATGTTGACAAGCCCGTCAGTTTCATAAAAGTACGCAAAGTCATTTTTAGATTCATTTTCATTAACATTGTTTAAAAAATTAGATAAGTCATTATTTGAAATTATATTTCCAAATTTTTTATCTACCTTCTTAAAACTTGTAAATTTAAATTCTATAGAAGTTTTATTAATTGGCATAGCTAGATGGAGTTTAAATAAAAATTTATCAAGTTTTATGTTGTTTATTTCATAATAAACTTTTACTTTATTTTCTTGAAGTTTAAATGTTTTTTGAATTACAGATTTTGAAAAATAACCGTTACATCTTAATTGTAATGAATCATCATTTTCATCTACTACCTCCCATTTACTAGACCAGAGCTCACCATGATCAGGAGCTAGATTACCGCCAAGGGGTTCTATTTTATCATTTGGAAATAGTTCTTCATATCCTCCTATCCATTGTGCGTCGTAATCAGAATATTCAACAGGTTTAAAATCTTTTCTTTTTTCATTACTAAACCATACCCAGTCATATTCGCTTATCTTGTTTTCAAGACGAGTAATTTTTCCGCCGTACTTTTCATCAATGTCTATAGCAATATAATTATTTTCTAGCGTCAACATTTTTTAAATTCCATTTCTTAAGTTTAAAAACTCAATATTTGACTTTGTTAAATTTATAAAATTAAATCCTCTTTTTTCTAAAGATGTTATTTGTTTTTCAAATATTTTTATATGTTTAGAGTAATATTTTCTCATATCTCTATCTTCAAAAAATGATGTATGGGTTACCTTGTGCGAGTCTATATCTTGGTTGGTAGAGGTGGAATATTTCCAAAAATTTTTTTCATCTTTGTCTCTTCCATCAAAACCGCCTAGGTATATGTTTTTTCCCAGCATTGTGGCAACAGGTAACATAAATTCGGTAAGAACATTGCTTGTTTTCTTCATAGCTATGTATTTACCATCAGAATCTTTATAGGTAGAACTCGAGTTTGTTTCTAATCCAATTATAAATCTTTCATCTATCTTCCAAGCATATTTTAAAATAGGAACACACTCAATTGGGCAAATAATGAAAAAGCTTTTTTTTGAAAATTTATTTATGACCTCTTTTTTAAACTTAAGAGCCTCTTCGCTAGTGCCAAAATGATATACAGGGTCAGCGAAGCATAGAACAGTATTTTCATTTTTCCATAAGAAATCTTCATAAATTGATGAATTGCAAGTAATAATTACTTCGTCATTATTCGGAAAAGATTCAATTGCTTTATTAAAACTTGGGCCTGTTCCTAGAATGCAAATCTCTCTTTTTTTATATTGAGTAATTAATCTTTTTAAGTTACTTAAAGAAGTTCTTTTATAATAATTTCTTTCATTAATGGAACTAAAGTCATAAAACCATAGTCTCATCCTTGTTGATGCTTCAGACGTAAGGAAAAAGTTTTTATCAATCAATCTAACTTTTCTTAAAAAGAAAAAGTACTTAACAAACAAAAAAATTTTAAATTTACCTATAAGAATCAGAGTGTCATTTTCTATATTTTTTGAAACACGTATGTTGTCTGGAATCAACAGATCAGAGAAATTATTTTTATCAAAATCATGTAAAAAAATATTTTTATATTTTTTGTTATTCTTTAATTGAAAGCCCCTGAGCAAATACCATATAAATGCTTTAAATAAAACTAATGGATTAATGAATTTAGTTTGTGTGAAACTGATTGGTAACATCATCGTATTATAAATTGATTTGTTAGGTAAAGAATGTCAATAATTCTTAAAAATAAAATTGTTAGTATTTTTCATAGCAAATTTTATGTCTTCTTCATTAGAAAGTTTCTTTAAGACTTTATTCTTTAAGTAATAAATATCGAAATTAAGGTTCTTTAACTTATCAAAAATGTAAAAATAATTTTTATTATGGCGTTCTTCCACCTCAATTAGAAGAAGTGAATCAAAATTTGAGAGCATATTTACAGCACCATCAATAACTTTATTTTCATGACCCTCTACATCTATCTTTATAAATAATTTACTGGGTTTGTGTGATTTAACATTGCTAAATAAAGAATCAATGGGTATACACTTAATAACCTTTTTCTCAAATTCTTCAAATTTATTCTCTATGGATGATTTTCCAAATATTTTTATTGAATTAACTTTTGGTATATTTAAATTGATCTCTTGGTGTTGATTTGAAGCAGCTTTATTAATTAAAGTTGAATTTTTGTATCTGTAGCCTGTTTCAATATATGATAGACATTCTTCTATGGGTTCAAATACAAAACTATGTTGTGAATTTTTACCAAATAAAAATGTATAAATTCCATAGTTTGCACCAATATCAAAAAAAATATATTTATTATTATCTTGCTTAAGTATTTTTTTTAATACAGGAATTTCTTTTTCACCATAAAAAAAATTGTAAAAACCTCGAAGTGGCCCTGTAATTTTTGGAAATTTTAAAAGTAAGTCTTTCAAAACGTAAATTTTTTTGTTGATTCAATCCACATACTAGAATGTTATTATGAAAAATTTAATAGCTGAGTTAAAAATGCTATTAAAAAATATTAATAACTTCCTAAACAACAGATACAAAGGGACATTTCATAATATTTATTATTTTTTGAAAAGTTTTTCTAGTTTAGAGATTAAGAATCTTAAACAAAAAATTGATACGAAGAGCGATATATGGATTTTTGACAGTTCTTCAAAGTTAACGAGATACTCATTATATTCTGCTTTTAGCTTTCTCATCACAAGTGAATTAGATAAAAAAAAATTTAACTATGCAATACTAATGTGCGCTTCAGGGCCTGGCTTTTGCCAAGTTGGAGCCTCACCAAAAAATCCAAATAATCCAATGCCTTGTAATAGCTGTATTGAAACAAATTTAAATTTATATAATAATTCTAAAAAGATATTTTTTACAAAAAAAGATAATTATAAAAAAATTAAAAGTAACAATGAAACAATACGTGAATTAGTTCAGCCATCAAAAAAATGGTTAGCAAGAGGAAATAAAAATTCTAAAACTGTTAATTTAATTGAAGAAAATCTTAGTTCAGCAGGTGAAAAATGGATTGAATTTCTTGAAGAAATCAATACCAATGATTTACCTAAAGTTGCAATCATATTTAATGGATATTCCTTCCCTGAGTCAATTATTAAGCATTACCTAGATGATAAAGGAGTGAAAACGTTTACTTTTGAAATGGGTTTTAAAGAGGACTCTATATTTACATCGACAAATTTTGCTCCGGATTATTTTTTTGACTTTGATCATAAAGTTTTAACAAATAATGAAAAAGAAAAATTAAGTAATTATATGGTCAGGAGAAGTAAAGGGGACTTTAGTAGGGGGAGTATTAGTTTTTGGAATAAAATGGATGACATTAACCCATCATTATTAGAAAAAGTTAATAAACATAGCAAGGTAATAACAATATTTTTAAATGTTCCTTTTGATACATCGCAAGCATTGGCGTCAGAACTTTTTAATGATACTTATGATTGGATAGATTTTTTGTCAGTATATATAAAAGAAAACAATGATTATTTGTTTATATTTAGAAGTCATCCGGACGAAATAAGGGAAGACAAAAAAACTAACTTCGCATTATCAGAATACATTAAAGAAAAAAAGCTTCACACATTAAGTAATGTATTAATTATCCGTGCTGATGAAACTACTGATTCATATGCTCTTATAAAAATATCTGACTTGGTACTAACTTATAACTCAACAATTACTATTGAATCTCTATATTTTGGCACAAATGCAATTAATGCGGGCCATGCTCATTTTTCTAGAATTGATTATTTTAAACTTGCTGAAAACAAAGAAAAATATCTCGAAAAAGTTGAGGAGTTTTTAAAAAGTAATACTATTAATGAAAAAATTATGCAAGATATATCAAGTTATTTATATCAACTTATATTTAATTCCTCTATAGATTTATCATCTCAAGTAGAAAGTTTAAAAAAATATGAATACCATATTTTAGATAATCCACCAGAAAATAAAGAAATACAGAATTTTGTAGAAAAACTTATTAATAATGTTGAATCGAAAAATTGATGAAAGAGAGTAAAAAATATTAAAGCTAAAAAATCGTTTTAAATCATACAAATTAATAATCAAAATTATTCAACAAAAAAGGAAATTTGTTTTTCCTATAATAATTTTTTCAATTCTCAGCTCAATTTTTAGCGGGTTAAGTATTGGTCTAATTATTCCTTTATTAGAAGGTAACGATAGAAATATTTTTAGCGATACTTACTTTAAATTTCTTGATGAATTTTTACAATATGGTTACGGAGAAGGTTTTCAAGAAAGAATTATAAAAATTTCTATATTCATTATTGTTCTCAGTATTTTTGAATTCTTGTTTACAATTTTTATAATTAAACTCTCGGTTAGGGTTCAATACATTCTAGAGCTCGAATTTTTAGAAAAAGTTTTCAAAAATATTGAAAGTATGAAATATTCTAAATTCTTTTCTTATAAAGATGGTGAAATTTTTACAATTATCACAACTGATATTTATAACGTAAGTAGTGTATGTACAAAATTTTTAATATCAATCCAATCTTTTGTTTTAATATTCATATATTTTGTAATAATGTTTTCTGTTTCTCCTTGGTTGACTCTTATTTCTATATTGTTTTTTGTATTTATATCAATTATTGTTACAGGTTTGCTTGGTAGGAAAACAAAAATGATTAACAGTAAAGTAGCCACTCTTTTTCTAAAAATTAATTCTGAGCTCTCTTATTTTATTGAAAATTATAAAAAAGTAATTGGCTTAGGTGTTGAGGATAAGTTTATGAAGAATCTTAAATTTTCTTATAAAGATTTTATGGCTCAAAGAATGAAGTACTCAGAATACTTTTCCTACTCAATACCTATTAATAATTTTGTGAATACTCTTTCTATAGCTGCTTTGCTACTTTTTGGGTCATTTTTGTTTGCTAATGAGTCTGATAGCTGGACTGTTATGTTGATTCCATTTTTGGTATTATTATTTAAAATTTTGCCGATGGTTTCTTCGTTAAATAGTTTGAGAGTTTTGATGGAATCAAATAAGCCATTTATTGAAAGGCTTCAAGGTTTTATCAGTGAAAACCAAAGTTATTTAGATGTTGGTAGAAAAAATTTTGATTTAAAAGATAAAATTGCTTTTAGTGATGTAAGTTTCAAATTTAAAGATAAGAAAGTATTAGATAATGTTTCATTTGAAATAGAAAAAAATAAAATAACAGCACTGATTGGACCAAGTGGAGTTGGAAAAACTACCATCATAGATTTAATATTAAAAATTTACTCACCAGATACAGGTCATATATTTGTAGATGATGATAAATTATCCGACGTTTCTTCTGATTCAATAAGAAACAGTATTTCTTATTTACCTCAAGATTTATTAATGTTGAATTCAAATATCCTAGACAATGTGAATCTTTATGATCAAAATATTTCTAAAAATAGTGTTATCGAGAATATAGATAGGTTCAACTTTAGCTTAGAATCATCGGAAAACTTAAGAGATTTAAATATTGGTTTAGGTGGGATAAATTTATCAGGTGGGCAGAAACAAAAAATTAATATAATTAGAACTATTCTAAAGGAATCAGAGTTTATAATTTTTGATGAACCAACCAACAATCTGGATTTGGAAAGTGTTAAATTATTTATTCAAGAAATAGAAAAAATAAAAAAAAGTAGGACTATTTTGATAATTACTCATGAAGATCTACTGGTTAAAATTTCAGATGTGGTTCTTGAATTAAATGCTAATAAAATAATTAAAAAGTAATTCTAAATATCAAACTTTTTTGTTATTTTGATTGATGCAAGTTGTATATTATTTATATAGCTAGTCATGTCAACATTAACATTAGGATTAGTTGTTTTTTTTATTGAATCTTGTATTTCACTAATACCAAAATATTTTTTTGTTTTTTTCCATCTATTGACAGCTATTTTGTGTTTTACAAGCTCATTTAATTTTTTTAAATTATTGAAAATTATTTCCGGATTTTTATATTGATTAACTTTATGGGTTGTGTTGTTTAGTATGTGTTCGGCAATTCTTTTAGAAGCCAGTCCATCAATTCTATAAAAATATTGTTCAAAAATTTTATCATCTATTTTTAACTTTGGTTGTAAATTTCCTTTTCTAACTTCTTGAATAATTTCTTTTAATTCATATTTATTGCTGGGTTGATAGCTTGTTCTTTTCATAAATTCAGTTGAATCATGAAGTCTTTTATTTTTTGGAAACCAGGATAAATTTATAGTTGGAATCTGCATAACTGCAGAATCAGTTGATGAAACCGAATGATAGTGCAAATAAGAGCTTGCATGTGAAAGATGGTCTCCAATTGAGAATGAGTTATCAATATTTATATGTTTCAATTTATTTTTGTATATGTTTTCATCTTCGTATGGATGAGGTCTAAGATGTATTCCACTGTTTAGTTCCAAGAAATTTGAATTAATTAGCTCTATCAATATTCTCATTGCCTCTTTGTGAGTTTGAAAAAACTCTTCATAATCTTGCTCTGACATATTTTCATTTAAATATGCTTTTTTAGAATTTTTTTTGCCTAAATATTTAGGATTTGCTATTTGAAATGTTGTTCCTATTAAAAGTGCAATTGTTTTTTTAACTTTTTCTTTGTGAAAATATAGATCAAATCTTGGATTACCAACATTAATAACTTGTTCTGAGCTATAAATATTATTATTCAAAACAATTTGGGAAAAGTTATCACCCCAAGAAAATATGTGTATAGGATCTTCAAGATATTTCTTATTTAGCGGAGTTTGAAAACTGGTAAAAAAATATTCATCAACATGTTGCTCAGTTTCCATAACTCCAATGTCAATACCAGCATTCTTCAAAATATTAATCTCTTTTGCTGAAGATTCTCTCTGGTGGGGATACAGAACATAATCCGGTTTCAAATGAAATAATTCAAAATGTCTAAGGTTTGAGGGAACTATAGTCACTTCGCAATTGTTTTTAACTAGATGTTTGCCTATTAAAACTATGTAATCCAAATCACGAGTTGGATTATCTAAAATTAAAGAAATTTTTTTCTTCATAAGTTACAGATCGAGTTTTAGATTTTCAATTTCAGGTTTCCATTCCTCAAGAAAAACTTTTGATAAAGATCTAACTATTTCTAAATCTATTTTTGAATCAACATCTACAGATTCGATATCCTGAGCAACAATTCCGTCCGTTTTTCCTGATAGCCTAATACCACTTTTTTTATATTGTGCATACTTTGTTACATATACTGATCCTGTTTCACAAAATTCTTCTTCCATGTCTTGTCTTCTAGGCCGATCTTTATAAAGAGGGAAATAATTACCATCTTTTATCTTCCACCTAAACAAATGAATTTTTCTTAAAGTTAAAGAAGAATCAAACTTTTTTTTAGTAACTGATTCTATACACGAATTAATAGTTGATTTAAACCTTAGTGGGCTAGTTGGTTGCAGTAAAATTACTAAATCATTATCATTTAGGTTTTGTTGGCTTATAGCGTGGTCCATTACTGGTTCAGTAAAAACTAAATCTCCAGACAGTTCTTTGGGTCTTTTTAAAGCATCTGCTCCATATTTTACAGCTTCACTTAATATTTCATCTGAATCTGAAGAAACAATAACTTTACCGGCTGAACCAGCCATATGTTTTCCATGTATCACTGACCAACCAACAAGAGAAACACCAGAAACAAGTTTAAGATTTTTATTGGGTATACCCTTGCTACCACCTCTGGCCGGAATAATAATATATTTCATTTCTTTAGACTTAATTATATTAATAAATATTAATTGACGCGATTAAGAGTAAAAAATTGAAATAAATCATTTACAATAACTAAATAGGAATAATTTAAATTTTATAATGAAAACTTTTTGTATAGATATAGATGGAACAATATGTTCAATTAGTACAGAGGACTATTCGCTTGCAGAGCCGTACAAAGAAAGAATTAGACAAATAAATGAGCTGTATGATAATGGAAATGAGATTATTATATTTACTGCACGTGGAAGTAAAACCGGTATTGACCATAGAAAACTTACAGAACAACAACTTCAAAGTTGGGGGTTAAAATATCACAATCTTTTATTTCATAAGCCTTTTGCAGACTACTATATAGATGATAAATCTATAGATTTTTTTGGATGGTTTAAAAAAGGTTTTGATTAAAAATGTTAAGTGATTTAGTAAATAAACAAAAAGAACTAATAGTTCTTGAAGTAGCAAATAATCATCAAGGTGATGTGGAACACGGATTAAATATTATTAAATCTTTCTCAGAGATTAATAAAAATTTTACAGAAAACTTTAATTTTGCTTTCAAATTTCAATATAGAAATTTAAATACTTTTATTCATAAAAGCTTTAAAGATTCAGAAATAAAGTATGTCAGAAGATTTCTTGATACTCAGCTTAAAAAAAGTGAGTGGAATATGTTAATAGACGCAGTTAAAAGTGAGGGTTTCTTAACTATGTGTACTCCCTTTGATGAGGATTCCGTAGATGAAGTTATAAAAGATCAATATGATATATTGAAAATTGCAAGTGCCTCTATTGATGATTGGCCATTAATTGAAAAAATAGGTGAGTCAAATAAAAAAGAAATTATTGCATCGATTGGGGGAGCTTCAATTGAGAAAGCAAAGAGATTCTACTCATATATGAGCAATAAAAACAAAGATTTGGCATTAAATTACTGTGTTAGCTTATATCCGACATCTAAAAAAGATTTAAACTTATCTTACATTAAGGAATTATCGAAAACTTTCCCATCGATTCCGATAGGATTTTCAACTCATGAAACCGGAGAAGTGGATAATTCTGCTGGTTTAGCTCTAGCAGCTGGAGCAGTAATTTTTGAAAAGCATATAGCATTAGAAAATAAAGAAAAAGGATACGGAATAAATGATTATTCAGTCAATCTAAAGCAGTATAATAATTGGATTGAAAGTCTAGTAGAAGCAAAAACAATAATTGGTTCCGTTTACAGTAGAAATGAAAATCTTAATAAAGAACTTGACGCGCTGCGAGATTTAAAAAGAGGTGTGTTTGCAAGAACTGATATTGCAGATGATAGCCTGAACTCTGAAAATGTTTATTTCTCTATACCATCTAACAAAAATCAATTACTTTCTAATGATTTGTCAAAATTTAATGAAATTCGAATAAAAAAAGAAATAAAAACAGATGAGGCAATTTCATACGATCAGATAAAAATTACTAATACCAGACCCGAGATTGAAAAAATTAGGGATACTATAAGAGATGACCTGGTTGCTAACAATATTTCTATTCCGCAATCTATAGATTTAGAAATTTCTCACCATTACGGAATTGAAAATTTTGCTGAATGCGGAACATGTATGCTTACTTTAGTGAACAAAGATTATTGCAAAAAAATCCTATATCAATTTCCTAATCAAAAGCACCCAGAACATTATCATAAAATAAAAGAAGAGACTTTTATTATTCTTGTTGGGTCTCTTAACGTAACTATTGAAGAAGAAAAGTATGAATTAAAAAAAGGTGATATTCTTACGATTGAAAAGGGGCAAAAACATAGTTTTGAATCAAATACGGGCGCAATTTTTGAGGAGATATCAACAGAGCATCTAATTGATGATTCATATTACACAGATGAAAAAATCCAAAATAACTTAAAAAGAAAATCAAAAATAATGCTTTTTAACACCTAAATATAATTATTTATAAATCATCTAACTTTTTTAATAATAATTCTAAAAACTCTAAGCCTACTTTTCCGCTTTTTTCAGGGTGAAATTGTGTGCCAATGTAATTTCCTATTTTTGAATCTTCATTAGTCACAAATGATGATATTTTATTATTGTTAATATACATGTGTCCTAAAGTATTTTTATCATTTTCTGGATTACCAAAATAACTATGAACAAAATAAAAATATTCACCATTAAATCTTAAAAATTCTTTTTCATTAAAAACTACTTTTCTCCAGCCTATATTTGGAACTTTTTTTATTCCAATTTTTTGAAGTTTCTCAACATTGCCTTTAATAATGTCTAAACCGTTTACATTTCCTTCTTCAGAATGTGAAAACAATAATTGCATTCCTAAACATATCCCCAAAATTTTAATTTCATTATTTCTAATTTTTTCTTTTAAGGTTGATAAGTTTGGTTGTATGTTTTGCATCGCCTGTTTAAAGTTTCCAACCCCTGGAATAACAAGAATATCATCTGATTTGAGACTATTTATGCTTGTTGTTTGGTTTACCTTGTAACCTAATCGATCAATTGCATAATTTATACTTTGTAGATTTGAAAGATTGGTTTGAAGAACGTGAATATATTTACTCATAACCTTACTTCAAACCCCATCTCTATAAGCCTATTTTTAACATCTGATACACTAACTTTCTTGTAGTGAAAAGCAGACCCAATTGCAATTCCAGAAATTTCATTATTTAAATTATTTAAGTGATCTAAATTACCAAACCCTCCAGAAATTATAAGTGGTATATCTGTAATACCTAAAACAGTTTCAATTAATTTTTCATTAAAACCCTTTTGCAGGCCATCATTATCAACAGACGTTAGAAAAATTTCTCCAACACCTCTGTCAATTGCTTCTTTTATCCATTCGTTAACGTTTTTGCCTGAATCGTCTCTTCCTGAAGATGTATAAACGTTGAAATTGTTTTTATCTCTCTCTTTTGCTTCTACTGAAAGAGTTATGTTGGCTTTACCAAAATACTCAACGAGATTATCAATTAATTCAGGCTTTAGGACGGCTGCTGTGTTTAAAAAAATTTTATCCGCACCATTGTTAAAATAATTTACAGCATCATCAACACTTTTAATACCTCCACCTACAGTTATTGGTACAAATATGTTTTTTACAGACTTTTTTAAAATTTCAAAAATTGCGTCTCTACTGTAAAGGCTTGCTACAGAGTCAATATAAATCATTTCATCAATATTTTGTTCGTAATAATTTATTGCTTCTTCTCCAGCATTACCAATTTTTCTCAATCCCTCAAGATTTATTCCCTTGATTAAAAATTCATTCTTTATATCTAATCTTGCAATTATCCTCATATAATAAACTTTAACACTTAAAAAAATATGAAAATAATTAATGACCTAGATGGTTTACTTGTTAATAAGGAAATACGTTTAGAAGAGATTCTTAAAAAAATGAATACAGGACATGAACGTGTGCTTCTTGTTGTTAACAATGGTGTATTGCTTGGTTTAATTACAGATGGCGACATAAGAAGAGAGATTGTAACTAATGGTACAAAATCTAACGCTACTGCGGAAAAAATAATGAGCAACAATCCTAAGACGTCATTGGACGAACCGCACTTATGGGAAGAAGTTTTTCTAAACAATGACATAGAACACCTACCTATTGTTGATACTGAAAATAAAGTAATAAAAATCATTAGAAACATAAAAAACTATGAAAACTTTTCAATTCCCAATACTGTTGGGTTAATTATTGCAGGAGGTATGGGAACAAGGATGGGAAAAGAATTCCAAAACTTACCTAAATGTTTGATAAAAGTTAAAAACAAAACAATATTACAAAGGACGCTTGAAAAATTAGAAACTCTTGGATTAGAAAAAATAATTGTTTCTTTAAATCATGAATATGAGAAAATTATTAAAGAAATTGAAGACTCAAAATATAAAAATTTTGTAGAATTCTATATTGAAGAAGAACCCCTTGGAACTGCTGGTAGCTTAGTTAAGTTATCAAATTTAAACAAAGATTATAATTTTTTAGTATTTAATTCTGACATTGTATTTGATTTAGATTTTCTCAAAATGAAAAATTATATTGATGAAAGTGATGACGATGTTTTCATATGTACTGCACAACATGAAGTAGAAATTCCATATGGAGTTATAGAAAAACAAATGCAAATTAGAGACAAATTCAAAGTAGTAGAAAAACCAAGATTAAAGTTTGATGTAATTGCAGGAATTTATTATTTTTCAGCAAACTCAATGAATAACGACACTGATTCTGTTATTGAAATGGATCAATTATTAGAAAAATTAGAACTAGATAATAAAAAGTTAGTTTATTATGACATTGGAAGCAATTGGATAGACATTGGTAACGAAAACCAATTAAATATTGCTGAAAATTTATTATTTATTCGCTAATTTTTAGTTTTCTATAATATTTATTCTTGACCATTGATTGTTTATCTTTTTCCAAAACAATGGATTTCTAAACTTATCGACAATTTCCCAAAACTTAGCACCTTCAATATCTAAATATTCTAAGATTTCTTCAAAATATATCTCAGGAAATTCGTTGTCATATTTTTGAACCAACGAAATACCTTCTTCTCTGGTAATTTTCTCATTTCTAATTTCCTGAGAAGCATCGTAAGTAGCTCTTCCAATACCGAATTTAACAACCGTCATAAAATAGTGTAGCCAATCAATTTTGTCATCTATTCCAGCATATTTACTATATGAACCTTGAGTTCTTGTATCGTTTGCACGAAATCCTGTGTTCTCAACTGCATAATAATACATCTCTTGTGGGTCCCATTTGTAGTAGTACCCAAGAAAATGAACTTCTGTTCCAGCTTTTTTAATTTTATTGGAGTCTAATGGTTTGTATATTTCTAAATATTTTGGATTTATATTATGATGGTCTATAAGTTCTTGCTCTTGATATCCAGATAAATAAAAATTTTCTACTTTTCCATCTTTATATGTGGATGAAAAAAATCTATTCTCCATTAATGGAGAATAGTTGTCTTCTATATTGTTTCCATATTCTGCTTGATTCTCTCCATAAAACACTAAAGGTATGTCATGCAATACAGACATTCTGGGGCCAACCATTTTTTGACCAATTATGAAAGGCTGAAACGGGTGTCCCAATTTTTCAAAAGCTAGTCTGGTTAATTTTTTATGAACTTTGCCATTTGGATGAATTAAAAAATTATCAAAACCACCAACATCAATCCACGCTTGAAAATTTCTCCAACCATTATTTGTATAAATATGTGGTGCCCAGGTGACTGTAAGTGGATTCATGCCCATCTCGTTTTTTAAATAATGTGCAGTAAACCCGCTATCTTTGCCACCTGACCCTGGCACAATACAGTCATAACTATGATTTTTTGATCGATATTTATCACATAAAACTTCTAGCTCTTGTTTTCTGCTGTCCCAATCAATTTGTTCTTTTATTTCTTTAAATATGCATGCTGAACAAACACCATTTTTAAAGTTAATGTATGGTTTTTCATCACTAGGTTTATTTTCGAATTCCACAACGCTACTAGGTCTGTAGTTTGAAATTACACATTTTTTACAATATAAAAGTTCTGACATCAAATTATATTTTAGTCGTTTATTATTAATTTAGAATTTTGTTTTTATTTCTTTAAAATATAGAAGTAGGTTTATCTAAATCAAAGAAAGCGTTCAAGTGATTACGGTCTTTTTCAGTATCTATAGCAGAATCTAGTATAGATTCTGGCTCAGTAAATCCAGTAAAATTTGAATACAGTTTTTTAAGAACATCCCAATCATTAAAAACTTTATCAAATATCTCTGAATTAATAATATACGTAGGACATTCATTTGCAATTGGAGTCAATAAAGTAGTTGAGTATGTAGACACATAAACATTTGTATTTGAAATTAGGTTTAAAATTGAATCTTTATAATATATAACATTTTTATGGTTAATTTTAGAAGTTATATATTTATCAAGATCAGTTTGATAGTTTTTAGGATGTGGCTTTATAATTACCTTCTCATACTTCTTTAATTCAACAATTAGATTAACCGCATTAATTATTTGATTTAACTCCCCTGTTGAAAGAATAACTTTTTCATTTTTATTCCAGGTTGAATCTTTAGTATGAAAAGGTCTGATTAATAAAATTAAACTATTTAAATGTGATACATTATTATTCAAAATTTCTAGCCACTGTTTATCAAAACCTGGATAATTTAAATACACTACAGATGAATAGCCATTAGTTAAGTTTTTATCTGGCATTGAGTACTTAAAAGGTTCAATATAATTTACATTATTTAATAAGTTATTGTCTAGACCTGTCGACAAGTGTTCATTTTCATCAAGATAGTGGGGAGCATGAGGAAGTAGATAAACTTTTATTTTCTTTTTTTTAAAATAATGAAACATATCTTCATAATTATCAATTGTACTTGGGTTTCTGTGATCAAAAAAAACTATATCTGGAGATAGTTTTTCTAACGTTTTAATTGTTAATTTTGAACGTTTAATTAATTTAGTTTCAATAAAATCAATAGTTTTAATTATGTAATTACTTCTATCAAAGTCCCGAGTTGAAAATTTAAATAAAAATTTGAGAAATTTAAAATATGAAAAACATGATAAATCAATATTTTGTACATTCAATTTATCTAAAATTCTTAATGAATCTTTAAAGTCTGGAAATATTTTTTTATAATTTAATGAATTCGAGAGTAAATAAACATTTTTAATATTTTTTTTCTTTTTAATTGAATGAATTAAAGGCATTGAATAATCAAAGCTGGGAATACCAGTGAATGTAAGTATTACTATGTTCACAAGTAAATAATAATACAAATCAATTTGTTAAATTTAATTGAAATTTATTTATGGTGTTAATCTAGAATTATGATTTTTTTCATAACTTTTTTTAATATAAAATTTACAACTTACATGATGTTTAAAATTTTTCCTACTTTAAACAAACTTAAAATATAAGAACTTATTTCAAATGGAATTTATAAAAATAAACAACAAGCGTTTAGGGCCATTAAGTTTTGAACAAGTAAAAATAATTGAGTCGGTTGTTGACGATTTTGACGATGTAAACATAATTGGAAACTTTATATATTTATACTCCAAATCAATAATATATAAATTTAAAGTAAAAGATTTAAAAATTTTAGAAATGTCTTCTAGAGATTTGTTAAATAAAGAAAATTTAAATCACCAAAAAACAAAATTTATTTTAGATGTAGGTGCATCCTTTGGTAATTTTTGTATTCCTAATGCTCAAAAAAATTTTAATTTTATTGCGCTAGAGTATGATATGAAGTTGTTCAATTATTTAGTTGAAAATATTAACTTGAATAAAAAATATAAGTATATTCAACCTGTTTTGATTGATTCTGATTTACTTAAAAATAGTGCTGATTCAAAGTACATTAAAAACAAGAGGTCTAAGACAACTGTACTTCAAGTATTAGAAATATTAAATCATATAAAATTTGATGTAATTAGATTTGATAAAAGAGTCAGTGCAAGCGTAGCGGAAAATATTATCAAAAGTATAGATGAAAAATTATTACCTAAAACTGTTTATATTCAAAATAAGGTAATAAGTAACTAGTTATGAATAGACAACCTGAAAAAGGAAAAGTTGGAGTTCTTTTAAGCCAAATTGATGGAACTTCATTAACGGAAGATTGTATTAGGTCTTTGATAAATGTAGATTATAAAAATATGGAAATTTATGTTGGTGACAATGTTTCCAAAGATTATTTTCATCTTAAATTACTAGCAAAATTTCCTGATATAAATTTAATTACTTATCTATATAGAAAAAGCTATTGTGAGACTTTTAATTATTTAACAAAGATTGCTATTGAAGATGGTTGTGAATTTATTTTTATTGTTAATAATGACACTAGGAATTTTTCAAAAAATTATTTTGATGTTTTAATCTCCGAATTTGATGATAAAACAGTTGGAATGGTTGGATCTTCATGTTTTACTTATGATGGTCAAGTACGCCAAGACTTAAACTCTATGAAGAATAAATTTGGCCATTCAATTATTGTGCCCACTGAAGGTTTCATTCTAAGATCAGAAGCATGGGAAGATATTGGTGGTTTTAATGAAGAATTAAATATTTATACCGAAGACTTAGCTTTGCAAAGAGATTTAATATCTTCCGGATGGAAAATCATCAGTAATAATGACGTTTCCTTCGAACATTTTGCGGAGGCAACTATGTCAAAAATGGTATTTGATAGTAATTATTTTAGAATGAGAAACGTAATGTACCTATTTAGATATATGGATTTGCCTTTAAAATACAGACTTCAGCAAGTCATAATGTGGCTAAATTATCATTTAAGAAAAGCTTTTAATGCCCTAAAACAAGGTAAAGCATTTTTATCTCTTAAGATTCTTGTATATAGCTTCACAGGTGTTTTTGTTGGATTGTTTAAGAAAATTAAAAAAAGTAAACTTTTCAACTTATAAAAAATTATTTTTTCAGTAAGTAAATAACTTTTTGTCTCTCAAAACCTCCTAATTCAAAATCAACAAATATTTCTTTTATCCCAACATCGTTAACTACTTTTTTGTCTTTATCTTTTTCAATCACAACAAGGGAGTCGACAATAGTAAAATTAGAATTCTCAAAAAACAATTCCCACTCACTATAACGGTACTCATGCTCACCGTTTTCTTCACGGGTTAAAACTTTATTTTCAGGCAAGTAGTTCTCAATTAAAAATTCTTTTGAATACTGGACATTTAACATTCTATTGATTTCACTATCAGGTGTGTTGTTATTATGTGCTCTATCAATTAAAACAAAATGTCCTCCAGGCATTAATACCCTATTAACTTCATTTAGGGTCTTGACTGCGTCATTTGAGTGATGTAAAGCATCCCATGCAATTGCAAAATCTAAAGAATTATCGTTTAGTTCAAGATTATCAAAGTCACCAATAACTGAAGAAACTTTATTGCTCTGATTTCCTAATATTTCTTCTATAACGACTGGATGACATTTTTTTACACAATTTTCTGTAATTTCTAAACAAATTATTTCTTTAACAGAATTTGATTTTGCAACCACACTTGAAACAGATCCAACTCCTCCTCCAATATCAATACCCCGTCCTTTTAAAGAAAGTTGTACTGTAGAAGATAAATTCAGAACATGTTCAATTTCATGGGGTTTTATGTGGGTAAACTTTTTTGAAATCTCTTCGTAGCCTTTTTCAGAAATTATTGAAGCAATATTGTTATTTAATTTATAATCTTCAGAATCAAAGTAACTACTGTCAATTTTCCATCTTGAGTACTTTTTCATGTTTAAAATTTTATACGCTCAAATTATTTAATTGTTTTTTTTTTATTTTTTTGTGTAGTGTAAATACATGGACATCTTAATTCCTGCTGCAGGTTTAGCTTCAAGAATGAATCACATACCAAAATTTATGTTGCCATGTGATATTAATGGAACCTCTTTATTGGAATACCATCTTAAAAATATTTATGAACTAAATAATAAAGTTGAAAATATTTGGGTAGGAACTCGCAAAGAGTGGATTCCGCTAATTAAAAATCTTAATTTTATAAATATAGTTACATTAGAAACTGAAACTATGAACGAGACAATTTTGGAATTAATAACGCATTCTAATTCAAATTTTTTTCAAATGATAATGCCAGATACATATTACAAAGGGGAGCTACCATACAATGTCTTAGATTCCGAACCGCAATTTTGTGAATTAGCAATATGGAAAATTAGAGATGAACAAAGAGGAAAACTCGGTGAAGTTAGAATTGATGATAATGGAATGTTATTGGAGATAATAGACAAGAATCCGAAAACTAACTTTAAGTACGCTTGGGGCTCGTTAACATTTTCTGATAAATTTGTTAAGTATATAAAAAAATCCGATTCACAATTGGGGATGTCATTTGAATCAGCTTTAAAAAATAATCAGTTAGTTACTACAAAAATTATTAATGGGGAATATTTCGATTGTGGGACCTATCAAGAATATTATGACTTAATTTCTAAAATATAATCAGATATTAACTTTTTTTGCCAAGATTAATCCTTGCAAATTTTCTCTGGAAATTACTTTTGTTTCATATCTTAATAATTTTAAATTACGTTCTAAATTTTGAATTCCATTGTGATATTCAAGTACAAGATGATTTGGTAATAAATTTATGTCAATGTTTTTAAAATTTTCAATTATTTTATACTCTGCACCTTCTATATCAAGTTTGATTAGTTCAAATTTTATAGAAGAATCCTCAATATACTTATTTAAGTTTTCTAACTTAAATATTGCCATACTTCTATTTAATAATTTATTTATAAAAGAAAGATTATTATCTACAATTGAGGCAGCACCTGAGCCATATTTTTTAAAAAATACTATCTTCCATTTATTACTAATCCAAAAGCCCCTATTTGATAAAACTGATTTTTCATTAAATTGATTTTTGTTTATATTTCTTTTAAGTAATTTAAATATGCGTCTATTGGGTTCAAAAGAATATAAATTTGCACCTATTGATAAACATTTGATTGAAAATGTTCCCATATTGGCGCCAATATCCAGAACATTTTTATTACTTAAATTAAAGTTGTTTATGTGATATTCATCATTGATATATTCAATAATATTATCTCCTAAGGACTTGTCGTTTATATAGCCTTCCAAAGAGAACCCATTAAGATTAAAAAATACTTTATTTTTTAAAATCTCATAATCATTTGAGTATTTATCTAAAATTTCAATATTAAAGTCACGTATATTTTCTTTTGAAACTGCTTTTATTTCATCTTTCATAAATTTTTAATACCAAAAATGGAAAATATTTTATATAAAATATTTTTTAATTCCTTTTAAATCATAATCGATTAAATCATAAAAATAAATATTGTGTTTTAAAATGATAAATAAAATACTTCAAAAGTGTGCCATAAGTTAATCAGATTGAAGTAATACTATTTATAATGGAATAAAAAGGTGGAATCGATTTGTTTAAAATTAATGAAAACTTGATAATTTCTGATAATCACGAGCCGTTTATAATCGCAGAAGTGGGAATAAACCATGATGGAGAATTTGAAAAAGCAATTGAATTAGTAAACTTAGCTATAAACTCAGGAGCTTCAGCAATTAAATTTCAAACTCATATTACCGAAAAAGAAATGATACCTACTGACATGACGCCTGGAAATATAAGCAAAGAAGCACTTTGGGATATTATTGATAGGTGTGTGCTAGATGGAGAGCAAGAAAGGTATCTATTCGATTATGCAAAAGAAAAAGGGATTTTATTTTTCTCGACACCTTTTAGCAGAGAAGGCGCTGATAGATTAAATGAACTAGGGGTAGAATTATTTAAAATAGGCTCTGGTGAGTGCAACAACATACCGTTGTTGAATCATGTAGCTAAATTTAATAAACCTATAATTTTGTCAACTGGCATGAATGATATTTCAAGTATCAAGACTTCTGTTGAAACTATCTTAAGTCATGAAGTACCTCTAGCACTACTTCACTGCACAAGCATTTATCCAGCTCCACCTGAAACAATGCGCCTCGGAGCAATATCTCAATTAAAAGATGAGTTTCCAGAGTTGGAAATAGGTCTTTCTGATCACTCATTGGGTATATCAGTTGCATTAGGATCTGTTGCTGTTGGGGCTAACATTATAGAAAAACATTTTACAAAATCAAGAAAGTGGCCCGGACCAGATAATCCATTTTCCATTGAGCCACAGGAGTTAACGAACCTTGTTAATTGGTCTAAAGAAATATGGAAGGCTCGTGGTGGAGAAAAAAATATCCTAGATGATGAAAAACCTGTAATTGACTTTGCCTATGCTTGTGTCGTTGCAATCAAAGACATCAATAAAGGAGAGGTTCTTTCATTAGACAATATTTGGGTGAAAAGACCTGGAACTGGGGAAATATTTGCAAAAGATTTTGAAAATGTATTAGGCAAAATAGCAACTGTCAATATATCAGAAAATACACAGTTAGCAGAGTCTATGTTTAATTAAATATGAATAATTTATATGAAATAAGAGATTGTTTTACTAGAAGAAGAAAATCATTATTAACATTAGCTGGTAAAAAATCTAGACAATAGGATGTAATTGAAAAAAGTTGTAGTATTTACTGGTAATAGGGCTGAGTTTGGCCTTCAATTGCCTTTGCTAAATGAATTAGATAGAAGTTCAAATATAGACCTAACTCTTTTAATAGGCGCAAGTCATATCGATGAGGAGTTTGGCTTAACTATCAAAGAAGTTGAAGATTGTGGATTTTATTCAAATCATTTAATTGATTTTAAACATGACTCAGATAGTCTAGATAACAACTCAATAACTATATCAAAAGGTATTGCATTAGTTACAGATGCTCTAACAAAAACAAAACCTGATTTATTTATAGTATATGGTGATCGATACGAGGGTTTTGCTGCGTTGATCGCCTCAACTCAGATGGGAATAATTACTGCACATTTTGAAGGTGGCGATGTAACTGAGGGCGGTACTTTTGATGATTCAGTCAGGCATGCTATGACTAAATTAGCCCATTTACATTTTACAACAAATAAAGATGCTACAAACCGCATACTTCAATTGGGAGAGGCTAAAGAAAATGTTTTTACAGTTGGCCTCCCCTCTGTTGATCTAATTAAAGCTGGTGAATTTAGCGAAGAAAATGAATTAGTTGAAAAATATAAATTACAAAATATTAAAAATATTATTGTCTTTACACAGCATCCAATACCTATTGAAAAGAGTAATATTTCAAAAGAATTTAAATCTATTGAAAATGCATTTAAGAGTCTGGAGATGGATAACTTTAAGATAATTTGCACTTATCCAAACAGTGATATTGGTGGAAAAGAAATTATTGAGATTCTCAAAAAATGGAATGATACTTATGAGTTTATTGATTTATATCAATCTTTAGGAAGAAGAGACTTTCACGGATTGTTGAACTTAAGTAACACAGATAGTAAGAGGCGTTCATGTTGTCTTGGAAATTCATCGGCCGGTATTAAGGAAACTCCCGCATTGAAGGTACCCTCTATAATCATTGGAAATCGACAAAAAGGAAGACTGCACTCTAGCAATGTCTTGTTTGTAAATCCAGATACGGATGAAATTGTTAATGCGCTGCATAGTATATTTAAGAATGATTCATTTTTGGAAAACTGTAAGAATGCTATTAATCCTTATGGTGAGGGATTGATGGGTAAAGCATCTTTGAATATAATTGAAAATCTAGAATTAAATTCTGAACTATTAAAAAAACAATTTACAGATATGTAATTTAAAATTTTACCAATTAAAAAAATTTTTTAGATTTTAATGAAACGATAATATGTATCTAAAAAATACTAAACAATCTTTTAAACTACTGCACACTTGCATGAGCAATTAAAGTGTCACTAGCACCAATTTTATTTAATGCATTTTTGTATGCTTCCACTAATTCTTCTGTTTCAATATTAATTAATTCTGACTTATGCCCTCCTGGAGTCCTATTTTTCAACCAACCAAAATGGTTAGCAATACTATATCTTTGAAAACCAAGTATTTCTATATCTTTATAACCTACATGTTTTAAAAAATTCTCTAGAGATTTTTTAGTATGTAGTATCAAATGTTGTGACCATAAAGTAAACTCTTTGAATTCTTCAATTTTTAAATTACTTAACAAATAATCATTCGCATGTGGTACTTCTATTACCAATTTTCCACCAGGTTGAATAAAATTCTTAATCTGATTTAAGACTTCTATCTGGTTTGGCAAATGTTCAAGAGTGTGAAACATAAATACTGTATCAAACTTAGTAGTAAATTTTTGGATGTCGTCTACACAATTGATATTATTTTTTTTAAGTAAATTTAAGTAGTTTTTTTGAATCTCAACACCGTATACTTTGGATGCATATTCGTTTGCTAACCTAAGAAAGCTTCCTTTTCCACAACCAAAATCACAAATATTTTTTTTAAAGATAAAGTTTTTAAATTGTGTAACTCTTCTTTCAGAGTCTTCTTGGTCTTCAAAGTTCTCAAATTCATTAAATTTAAGATGGGTAATATCTTTGTAGCGACCATCAACATATTCTTCATGCCCAATGTAATAATCAGGTATAAAAATAACTCCAGAATTTTTATCAAACTTTACTTCTAGGTCTTTTTTGTCTCTTGTATGTTTAGAAAATAATTCAATACTGTCTAATTCTATTGATTTTGTTGCTAGTAAGTCATTAAATACATTGTTTTCCACTTTATCTTCAACCCTTTCCCAGATTTACTACACTTGAAAAATCAATTTATTATCTAAGTCTTTGTAGAATCATTCTTTTCATTGCTTCAATATTCTCGGGGATAAAAAGAAACTATAAAGTCTTTAAAATAATAAAACCTATGCTCAAGAATCAGTTTTCCGTCCTTTACTGAAATAACAAAAAACCCACCTTCTTCAAGATAATACATATCGCTTGCCAATACAGTAGAGTCAAAAATATCATTATGAACAACACTGTTATGTGATGACACTATGGTATTTTTACCAGTTTCTATGGGTAAATTAATATAGAGCTCTTTTAAACTTTTGTAATGCTCATCATAGTTTTCATTAAATGCTCCTCTATGTATCAACTTTTTATCTAACTTATCGTATCCACCAAAAGTGTATTCTGCAGTTTGTCTGCCCCTGCAACTCGGACTAGAAATTATAAACCCAATAGGAAAATTGATATCACTTAATAACTCTCCCATTGCTGTAGCCTGAATAACTCCTCTTTCATTCAAACAAACAGCATCTTTGAAATAATCAAATTCTGCGTATCTACTTTCATTGTATCCATTTTCATGAACCTCCGATTCTAAAGCATCGTACATGTGTACATCAATCCACTTATCTCTTTCTGCGTGTCTAAAGTGCAATATATACCCACCATTCATAATCTCTTCAGCCCAATATCTATCAAGCTCAGTTTTGCTTTTTTCTTCTGTGACAGCGGTTTGAGGAAGATAAGATCTAATTTTTTCTTGTATTTTTTGCCTGTCTTCATACAAGCCAATAAAACTAGATGCCCAAATAGGAGCAATGAGCACAAAAATGATTGCATTTTTAAGGTTTATATATCTTTTCATTTATCTATCTTTTACTTTACTATTAACCAAAAAGCTCTATTACAAAAAAATAATCTTTTTGATTATTGATTCCTGAAAAATATTTTTTATGTATGTTATATTTTTTTCCATTTAAAGAATTAAATATTTTATCTTCTGTGGCTGACAAAACCTCATCATTTGAATTTTCCCTTACCTTAACAGTAAATATAGCCTTGCCGTCTTTCTTGATGATTGAACTGATTTTTTTTACTACTTTATGATCGAATTGATAAAACTGCCCAAAAACTCCGGTAGAAAAAAAATAATCAACTTTTTCATTAAGCTTACTAAGTGATTGTCTTTTTACCTCATAGTTAATCTCCATAGCTTGAGCTTTCATCTCTGCAAGTTTTAAGTTGTGTCGGGAAATATCAACCAAATAAACTAATTGAAAATTTTTAAATAAATCTAAGTAACGACCAGTACCACAACCAAAATCCATAATTGTTTTATTTTTATCAGGAAGTATTAATTGTGAAAAGTAGTTTTTATGTTCGTTATAAATTTCTAAATCGTCATTTATAAGCAATTGGTTCGCTGCACTTTTGTTATAAGAAATTAAGGTTCTTATTATTGCTAAAGTTTTGAGATTTAATATTTTTAAAAAAAATAAATATATTTTTTTCATATTGTAAGGTTAACCTATGGTTAAAAAAATTAAAAAAAGTCTACAAAAATTATCAAAAAAAATCTCAAGAAAAAATTTAATCAAAGAAATCAAACTTTCATTTTCAGGAAAATCAAATATTTCAATATTTAAATGATCTTAATTATCAGTTAGTTGTAAGAAAAAAACATTATACAACTCATTTATTCTCGGATGTAGTTTGTGTAGATTATTTGTTTGAAAAGATATTATAAAAAATACTTAAATAGTAGTCTTTAATAAATTTTTTCGTAACTGCTTCATATAAATTTGTGGCCAGAGGCAGATTCGAATTGTATATCTCTTGTTTTGCAGATTAAAGTTCGTCGACAGATACTAATAAAGATTTTATTTCATCAGTAAGGAAAGATTTATGGTCGATATTTTTATATTTAAAGTTTTCCTTAAAAGCTTCTTTAGCAGTTTTAGGTAACATTGTGTCAGTTAAGTATTCATTATTAACAAAAAAAGCGTTAACACCATTGTTTTCACAATAAAGTAAAGAATAATTATTTTTTGAAGCTGAAAACTCTAGCGCGTCCAAAGAAGCTCCAAAAACCAAGGTGGATTCATGATATTCATATCTAGAAAAATCATCAATTTTAGGTATTGTGTATCTGCTATCGGTAGAGAAAAATGAATTGTATTCACAAACTATGATAGGAATCTTGTAATCTAATAATTGTTCAAAAATATAATAGTCAATGCCGTCTATATCAAGAGAACATAGCGTAATTGATTGAAGATCGATTTTCTCATCTAACTCTTTAAGGTTATTTGTTGTTAAAAACATTTCAATGTAACTGCTATCACCTTTTTTTCTATCATTATTTATATTGTCTTTTGTTAATTCTTTAATTCTGCTTAATTCTTTGCTATCTCCATCAACAAAAACACAATCGTATCCAAAATTAAGATTTAAATTTAAAATGTTAGAACTACCTCCTCCTGAGCCTATTTCTAGACATCTAATTTTTGATGAAATATTGGCTTGACTCAACAAATATAAAATAACTCCATCTTCTCCATTTTGTGAGTAAACCTGATATTCGCTGGATGCAATATGATTTTTATCAACCAAATGACCGTATTTTGAAAACAAAAAATTTATATCGTTGATTTTACCCTTATTGGTATCGAGATAAAATTTGTGTAAATCAGTTAATTTCAAAATATTTCTTTTTATTAAGACTCTCTTTAAAAAAACAAATATGTTCTTCATATTGTGGCCAGAGGCAGAATCGAACTGCCGACCCCTTGTTTTTCAG